>Ga0189278_10100_pt1 | contig 107070 bp, 104 predicted proteins | sample N26A9minimetaG_FD_130326 | JGI IMG/M metagenome (GOLD analysis project Ga0189278, IMG submission 130326) | Marine microbial communities from the Costa Rica Dome - N26 A9 mini metaG | ecosystem: Environmental > Aquatic > Marine > Oceanic > Photic zone | place: Costa Rica: the Eastern Pacific...
AGACCACATCTTAGTTTAAATATGAAAACACCTAACTTTATACATGAAAAAACCGAAGAAGAGTACCTCCTTCGGTCTTAAATTTAACATTAAAAACTGTCAACCTATTTTAGGACGACTCAACTTGATTTTAAGTTAAAGCCAATGTAATTTATAATATGGTAAGACAATTTAAGTTTAAGGCATGGGACAAAGAGGAAAAGCTGCTTGTTAGACTAAATGCAATAGATTGTAGCAAGGGCAAACTCCACAAGAAAGGACACATTTTACTTCAGTTCACGGGGCTTTTTGATAAGCACGAGACGGAAGTTTATGAGAATGATATTTTACTTTCTGACAACTCCAAAATAATGGTAGTATGGAACGAAGATCAGCTCTGTTGGTCACAAGTTTCTGAAAAGGAGCCAGAAAATAAAATGAGATTAAATAGAGAACAAATAGGAAAAAGTATTAAATTGTGCAACTACCATGAGGCTCCGCAATCTTTTACAGCACAGTAGGGTGACCTTTTAGTGCTGTTTTCCATTAATACATAAATTGGCAATTAAACCTTGGATTATAGCAATTGTCTAAAGCGTATGGTAAAAGTAAAACTTGATAATGTAAGTGCCACCGGCACTGAAAAACAGATAGCAAAAATGCTCATTAAGAGTATTGAAAAGGATACATCAGGCCTTTCTTGCCATCATTGCAATTCGACCAGTGAAGTGATACTACACGTGGATAACTCGAGAATGCATGTGCTCAGAACGGAGATAAAACCCTGTTGCTCTTATTTTGGTGAAGTAATTGAGCACAATCTATATGATCTTGAGCCTGCTTAGGCTTTCATTTTTTTATCAATATAATTTACAGCCTGATTAATAGTTTGAAGTTGTTCTGCATCTTCATCAGGTATTCTTATATCAAAAGTCTGCTCAAATTCCATTACTAATTCTGCATAGTCTAAAGAGTCTATTCCCAGATCTTTGACAAAATTTGCATCAGCTGTTACTTCTGTTTCAGCGATTCCAAGCTTGTCTACTAAAATTTGAGTGATCTTGTTTTGTATATCCATCGAGTTGTTTCTATTCAGGTAATCCGTAAATCTATAAAATAATGCGATTATTCTAAAACCTAAGGAAAAACTCTGTGCCTTCATCAAGTTTTGATTTGACACCCAGCATACCCTGATGTTGCCTCATGATTTGTCTGGAGAGGCTCAAGCCAATACCTGATCCGGTTTTTTTGGTAGTAAAGAATGGAATAAATATTTTCTCAAGCGCCTCATCATCAATACCGTTACCATTGTCTTTGACAGAAATAATGGGTCTGCTTTTTTCATCTACATAAGCGCTGATCTCAACCAATCGATTGGTTTGCTCATCAAATGCTTGTATTGCATTTTTTATGAGGTTGATAAGTACTTGTTCAATTAATTCCTTATCTGCGTTGATAGTTAAGTTCTTAGGATCAATGCGAACTTTGATACTGATGTTGTTGCTCTCGGCTTCATTCTTAAGTAAAAGCAGCAATTCATTAAGCAAACCCTCTACTTCAATATCCGAAATCTTTGGTTTTGGGATATGAGTAAGATTTCTAAAATCCTGAACAAATCTAATTAAACCCTGACTCCTCTTTTTAATGGTTTGAATGGCCAGGTGAAGATCCTCAACTTCATCGTTGGTAATGTGGTTTACATCCTGATCATTACCTAACTGTGTTTTGAGTTCTTCTTCAACGGTATTGGCCAAAGAGGAAATTGGGGTTACACTGTTCATGATTTCATGCGTAAGTACACGCACAAGGTTTTGCCAGGCTTCCATTTCTTTTTCTTCGAGCTCACTCTGAATGTTTTGGATAGATACAAGCTTAAACTCGTCACCTCGAAGTGTCAATTCGATGGCATATATTGCCAGTTGTACAATGTCTCCACCAATTTCTAACCTGATCAGATCACGACCTCCAGTTCTCAAGCGCCTAAATATTTCGACCAGACTTGGGCTTACAACGTTCAAATCATCAATGGCCTCCGCCTGATTTACTTTCAACAACTTTTTGGCTGCAGTATTCATAATCTGAATTTTCCCCTGTTTATCAAAGGTGATCAGTCCGATGCCAACATGCTGAACAATATTTTTTAAGTATTGAAAGTCGGCCTCTTTTTCTTTCCTTACTTCACGGAGGTTTTTAAGGACTTTATTTAACTCATTATTGAGTTTGTTAATGTCTTCGTTTTTAGAATCAGTGGTATAAGTATATGATATGTCGTCATATCTAATGGAGTTTAAAAAATTCATAAGCTCATTATTGCCCTTATCCATAAACTTAACAAGTGAGTATATCTGAAGACCAAACAGAATAAATATCACCAATTGTGTAATGATAAAAGCATCACTATATAGCGTGTAGCTTAATAGAAAGATGGTAAGAGTGAGCAAGCCCACTCGGGCATAAATGGCTATTTTAGAATTATTAAAGTCCATGTTTTTCAAGCCTGCGATACAAGGAGGCTCTCGTTAAGCCAAGCTCCTCAGCAGCTTTTGATATGTTGCCGTCATGAATGTTAATGGCCTTTTGAATGATGGTTTTTTCTACCTCATCTAAGTTTAAATTGTCTGTGCCAACATCTTGGTTTGAGGACTTACCCTGAGTGAGAAATTGAAAATCTTCCGATGTCAATTCAGATTTATCACTCATAATAATCGCTCGCTCCAGTGCGTGCTGTAGTTCTCTAATATTACCCGGCCAGCTGTATTTTTTTAGTTTTTGAACGGCATCCGGGTTAATACTCATGACCTCTTTGCGGTATTTCTTAGCATATAGTTTTATGAAATGCTCACTCAACAAAGGAATATCTTCTAACCTATCTCTTAAAGGAGGTAGATGTATTTCAACCGTGTTAATTCTATACAGCAAATCTTGCCTGAATGTATTGTCCTGTACCATATCATGTATGTCCATATTGGTGGCGCATACTAACCTAATGTCAATAGGGATTTCTTTGTTAGTACCAATTCTAGTGACAATACGATTTTGTAAAACCGTAAGTAGTTTAGATTGTAATGGTAAACTAAGATTTCCAATTTCATCTAAAAAGAGCGTGCCTCCGCTTGCGATTTCAAAACGTCCAGCGCGATCTTCTTTAGCATCAGTGAAAGCCCCTTTTTTATGACCAAACAATTCACTTTCAAATAAAGTCTCAGTAATAGCCCCCATATCTACTGAAATGAAGCTGTTATCTTTTCTCAATGACCGTTGATGAACTGCCCGAGCGATCAACTCCTTACCCGTTCCGTTTTCACCTAGAATGAGGATGTTAGCTTCTGTTTTAGCTACCTTTTCAATGAGGTTAAATACATCTCTCATAGGCTTGCTATTACCGATGATATCTTTAAAAGGTTGGTTAATATCCTCTTCCAGCTGTTTTTTAGCTTTTTTAAGCTTATCGACTTCTTTATAAGACTTTTTAAGCTTAATGGCTGTAGATATGGTAGCAAGCAACTTTTCGTTTTGCCATGGCTTTAAAACAAAGTCTGTAGCGCCCTCTTTCAGCGCCCTTACAGCCATTTCTACATCTCCAAAGGCCGTGATCATGATAACCACTGCAGTTGGATCCTGCTCGAGTATATGGCCCAACCAATAGAAACCTTCTTTACCACTGGTGGTGTCCTTACTAAAATTCATGTCAAGCAATATGACATCGTATGTATCATTGTTGAGTAAGAAAGGTATCTTTTTAGGGTTCTTTTCAATTATTACCTGGTGGGCATGTTTCTTTAACAACAACTTGGCAGCCAATAGCACATCCTCGTCATCATCTATCATTAGTATTTTGCCAATCTCTTTTTCCAAAATTTAAGTTGTTTAGGTTAACTGTCTTCTTAGTTAAAAATGATGCCAAACTCGGTACTGAGCCTAAAGGCTGATTTGACATCAATTGTTGTTCCTTAATGTACAAAAATGAACGATATCGAACACTAATTTCTTAGATTTTAAATATTTGAACTATCAAATGGGCAAAAAATTGATTAATTTCAGTTCTCAAAAAAATTATTTGACCATGAAGAAATTACTTTTACTAGTTGCATGCTTTATTATCGGCCATTTGAGCGCAAATGGTCAATGCAATCCGTACTATGATATTGAGGAGGGTACGGTTTATGAAATCACCTCTTATGATCATAAGGACAAGGTTTCTGGAAGAACTGTGAGCAAAATTGATAGTTATGAAGAAACATCTAATGGTTGGAAGGCGAAGATTGATTTTAAAACTTACGATAAAAAAGATGAGTTGATTATTGAAAATGAAGATGTTGAAATGACATGTGCCGATGGCATAATAGAAATGGACATGCAACGCTTTATGCCTGCTCAAATGATGGAGTCATTTAAAGAGATGAACTTCCAGATGGATATCGATAATATACAAATACCTAGTGAGTTAAATGTAGGGGATGAGTTGGATGACGGTAGCATCACTATGACAGGAGATATTCCTATGACAATAAGTATAAAGATTGAAAACAGAAAAGTGGAGGCAAAAGAGACTATCACTACACCAGCCGGTACTTTTGAATGCTACAAAATATCATACGATGTGAATATGAAAACTGTGATGAGCCAGAGCAGCAAAGGAGTAGAATGGATAGCCAAAGATGTAGGTGTGGTGAAGAGTGAAAGCTACAATGGGAGAGGTAAGTTGATGGGATACAGTCTGTTAACTAAATTTGAATAATTTTACAAAATCGTAAATCTTTTTTTACGATTATTTGTTATATTAGCGTTGTTGTTATTGGATGAATTAAGAATTTATCCTATTTATTTTGAGTTTTTGACCTTAGAAAAGCCTCCTGACCTGGAGGCTTTTCTTTTTTGTGCCTTGTCGAGTTGAATGGTTTTAATCTTCGTGACTTTGTAGTTTGATGGTAAATGTAGAACCAGCACCAATCTCGCTATCACATAAAATTTCACCATTCATTGCATCGATGTACTTCTTTACAATGGATAGCCCTAAACCTGTTGAGGACTCACCAGCAGTAGGTACTGCAGAAAGCCTTTGATACCTCTTAAATAACATTTGCTGTTCCTCTTTACTGATACCCGGCCCATTATCAACAACTTCGATAATTGCAAATCCTTCTGCTACACTTGATTTAATAATTACTTCACTTGATCTTGGCGAAAACTTAATGGCGTTAGAGATCAGATTTTCAATAGCTTGAATGAGATAGTCCTTGTCTGCCAAACAATATACAGGGCCAGCATGCTCCTCAATGATTGTGATATGTTTGTTTATAGCTTCTAACTCAAATCCTTTAACCACTTGTGATGCTAGTTTACTTAAATTGAGTTTTTTTAAATTGAGGTTGAGCTGTTTTGCTTCAATCGCTTTTATATCTAATATTCTGGAAATCATTTGAGTTAGTCTTTCTGATGAATCATGCATCATATTGAGCAGTTCTTTATTTTCATCAGATAGCTTTGTTGAGTCCATTTTTATCAGACTAATAAAACCTTTAAGCTGGTTTAAAGGGTTTCTCAGGTCATGGGCAACAATGCTTATCAAATTATTTTTTTCTTCGTTGAGATCAACTAGCTCTTTGTTTTGGAGTACTATCTCTTCCGTTCGAATTTTTACCTGATTTTCAAGCCGTTCGTTTTGCTCTTTTATTAACTCTTCATTTTTACGCGCAGCAATTAATGACATATTCAGAGCCTCTTCCTTTTGCTCTTTGTAAGTTCTTATTTTCTCACCCAAAGCAAATGAAAGGAGTAGGGCTTCCATACCTGAGCCTATTTGCATGGCATTGAGATATGGCATAACAGGGATGATATTTAAAGACTCTAACAAACCGAAGATGATACCCACTAACAAAAAGCCCCAGGCAATGAGGTAATAGGTCGCCTCTCTTCGTCCTTTCATTTTATAGTATATACCAAGGCCGAGATAATAGAGCGCCATAAGGAGCAGTCCCCCTTGTGCTAACTGGAGCCCTATTATTTTAAAGTCGAAGATCACTAAAAGGCAAACTAATGCTCCAATGGCCAGGAATACATATGTGCCGTAATTAAGCCACGATTTATTCTTCCTTAGCTCTAAAAAGTATTGTGTGAAAATGGTGGCTGTAATCATCGTAAGGCCTGAACTCACAACAACATTTTGATTGATCCATGGGGCGTTTGGCCAAAAGTATTCGAAGAAATAACCATACACCGAGGCCATAAACCAGGTTATACTCAATACGTAGGTGACATAGACCAAATACAACCTCTCCCTTACTTTAAAATAAAGAAACAGATTATAGAAAAAGATCATGAGCATAAAGCCAAAATATATCCCTTGAATATAATCTTGATTGTGGTTGTACTCAGTAAATTGTTTTAAGGTCCCCACTCTTAATGGAAAGAAAAGCGGTTGCTTACTTTTGATTCTTAAATAAAAAGTATGTGTTGCATTTTGAGGGATTTTTAGCTCAAAAAGGTAGTTACCAATTAAAACCTCTCTGTATTCAAATGGTAAATCATCTCCACCATATCGCACAGATTGTAAATCTCCTGCCTCATTAAATTGAAAAAGCGAGATTGAATCCATAAAGGCAGTTCCTACTTCCAGATAGAAGGTTTCTTTTGCTTGTTGCTGAATATCAAATTTTAACCAATAGGCAGATCCTGTGCTGCTAAAGTTGGGTACATTTTGGTCAGTCTTTTGAAATTGATTTGTGTAGCTACCGCTAACAATGTCAACAATTTTTAAAGTACCGCTGGGATCCTCCAAATGAGTTGTGTGTTGACCAATGTGGGTTAATGATTCTGCCTCATCAAGAACTACTGTATTTTGAGAATATGAAAGCTGAATTGGAATTAACCAAGACAGTCCTAATAGGATTAGAAAGCTTTTAATTTTTTTGCAAGACGAGGCAATCATTCATTTTTAACGATTACATTTTTTCTATGATACTAAAATCGGATTATAGTTTGAACAATGAAAATTTATGTGAAGTTTTAAGAAAATAAATAAACCATAGTAATATAAAGTGAGTGACTTAGAAAAGCTCGAATCTCAGGCACATCAAATTGTTGAAGATGTCTCGGATTCTCCTCAAAAAAGGTACAATCTTAGATTAGCATTTTATAAAAAATATGGAGATGCCTTAGACCCTGAAAAGGATGGACTGGGTAATTCTGAGCTGGCATTTATGCAATGGGAAATGAGGCGTGGAGTACTGAATCCACTCTCAGGCGATAAATCCGGAAGTCCCTGGTGGAGAAAGGTAAATAGTCATTTCATCTATTTAAGTACGCTAGCTGCACTTATTCACGAAGCTGGTTTAAGTACGAATCATATTCCAATTGCTGTCCAGCATTGGCTCAATTATATTGCCAGCCCAAATGAGGTAACCTGGTATAAAGCCCATAACTCCAGCATAGTAGCTGGGTATGAAGTTGCTAATTCACTGGCTTTTAAAGAGACAGCTTATGAGCAATACTTCATGAGTATTGTGCTCTATCGGCTGCTCTATGCGCAATCAATGGTGGAAGGCGTTTCTTTTGGCATATTGGGAAAAATATTTGCCAACCCACGAGGTGGTGCAGTTTCGATTATTACAGACATTAATGCATTCTACCCTTCCAAATACCCTATGACAAAAGAGGAAATCGCCTATGTGCTACACAAGGCTCATAATCTACCCGGGGTTTTAGAAGATTTATTTGATGAGATACTCATTCTACCTGAATTAGACAAACTTTATAAAGAAGCCTCAAAATGGAATCTGTGTCCGATACTATTGCAGTATGTTTCGCACAATAAGCCGGTGTATCCGCTTATTGTGAACGACACCCCGGCACAAAGTCACTTTAGAAATCAAATGACGGATAAACCTTGTAAATAATAACTCATGCAAAAAGCTAAAAAGAAAATTGCAGTGCTTGGAAGTGGTATGTCTTCGCTGGCCGCTACATACGAACTTACCTCATACCCAAACTGGCAAGATCACTATGATATTACGATTTATCAAATGGGCTGGAGGTTAGGAGGTAAAACTGCAACTGGCAGGGGGCCAAAGGAGCGTATTCAGGAGCATGGAATACACATAGCTCAAGGATGGTATGAAAATGCTTTTAGGCTTATTCAGGATGCTTACAAAGAGTGTGAGGAAAGTAACTTAATGCCTGATAGTCCTTTTAAAAGTTGGCGCGATGCCTTCGAGGAAGAAAGTACTACACTTCTAACTCATTTTGATAAAGAGACCGGTAAATGGATAAAAAAGAATATAATTTTCCCTTCAAACGACTACGTTCCTGGTCAGGGAGGCCCGCTGCCGTTTTCTGCTATAATTGAGAAAGCAATCAAACTAGTTGTAGAAATTTTATTTGATAAAAACCCCAATAGCCCGGGGTTACTGGCGCATGCCGAAAAGCAGCAAATTCAATCTATTCATCAACATAGTTTATGGACTAGAATCGAGAACTTAATTGGGGTGCGGCATATCGAGCAAACAGTACAACATGAGGCTGAGCACTACTTTAATCATTTGGTGGCTCTAATCCAACATATGGTCGGTGAGAAAGATGCTCAAAAGCGCTCTAATGCACAAAACATTATTACTGAGCTCTTAAAAGATATTGGAGACTGGTTCTCAAAGCTTGTGCAAGGGTTAGAAGCAATTGACCAGCATTTTTATTGGATCGTGGTGTTTGCTGAGTTTGGTATTACAAACATTAAGGGCATACTGTTAGATGTATTTGATCCTGCCAAAGGTGAGTTAGATTATAATAAAATAAACCATCTGGATTATCGTGAATGGCTGTCTCAACACGGAGCCAGTCAACAACTGCTGGAGTCAGCAATCGTGAGGTTTTTATATGTGGGTACTTTCCATAACCTAACCGGACCTAAACACCAAGGAGCACTAGCTGCAGGCGTCGGGCTGCACTTCCTTACTTTATCAATGGGTTACAAGGGCGCATTTGTATGGAAATTTAAGGCAGGGACTGCAGACACCATGATTACTCCCATCTATTTAGTGCTGAAGGATAGAGGAGTGAAATTCAAGTTTTTCCATAAAGTGAAACAGGTGCATTATTCGGAATCAGGGGAGATAGAGGAAATTTCGATGGCTGAACAGGTGTCCTTAAAAAAGAGCTCATACACACCCACCTACAAATTTAAAGGGATTGAAGTATGGCCGGGTGAACCTCTGTATGATCAGATAGAAGATGATCAAGCTAAGAAGTTACAAGCCAACTATATCGACCTTGAAATGGCTTGGACAAGTTGGAAGGATGCCAATGAACTAACATTGCATAAAGGTCAGGATTTTGATTATGCTATTTTGGGAATTCCAATAGATGTGCTGGGAGGCAAACAGGGGATTTGTAAAGAAATCATTGCCAAGAATAGAAAGTGGAACGCTATGTACAATCATGTGAAGAGTATTCCAACCATGTCAATGCAGCTATGGCTGAAACCAGGATTAAAAGAATTAGGTATGAATCTGAAAGAATGGGGATTCCCTGAAGGTTCCAGGCCAAATCTTGTTACTTATGCTTCACCCCAATACTCCTGGATTGATATGTCGCAGGTAATGCCATATGAAAATTGGGATGGCGATAAGCCAGGGCTGTTGGTTTACTATACAGGATCATTTTTAGACCCTGAAGTAGTTCCTGCATTTGACGATGTGCAATACCCGGAGCAGCAAAAGGAAAGAGTGATGCGCATTTCAGAACAATGGCTTAGAGATAATATGGGATGGTTTTTTAAGCAAGCGACAACAGGAGAGTATCCAGAAGGAATAGACTTCGACATTATTTTTGATTTCTCTGAAACGGCTACTACTGATTTCGCAAAACTAAGAACTCAGTATTTCAGAGCTAATGTAAACCCAACGGATAGGTACACGCTTTCCTTGCCAGGCACAAATAAGTATAGACTAAAAGCTGATGAAACGGGATTTGAAAATTTGGTAATAACCGGTGACTGGATTGATTTTGGAGTAAATGTAGGGTATTATGAAGGCGCGATTATAGCAGGGCTGAAGGCTGGTCAATGTGTCAGAGCAAAGTTAGATTTAGGGGTATCAACAGAAATATTTGACGGAGTAAAACTGGGTTAAAATAAAAAACTTCCCTCGATCGGCAGATGCCTCAACAAGGGAAGATTTTTTGAATCAATCAGAACTTAGATACAAGTTGCAAAGAAATATCTAACCATGAATCACGTAAAATGGGGGATTTTACTTATTTATGGCTTTAACTCACAAATTTGGACTTGTTTGGATTGAAAAAAACGGACAATTTTCCCATCATACAAACTATAAGCACTTTGGGCTGGTGCTGGGTATGTCGAAGTCTCACCGGTATAAATATCTATTAATTTGAAATGCCCACCCTCTACAAAGTAGATCATGCTTTCATGAAAATTAAAATACGCTACCTTTTTATAAGGTAGCTTCCTTAGATAGTTACCGAGATTATCAAAAATTAAAATTCCAGACTCTCGGTCACTCACGAAGACAAGGTTTTGGTACTCGCGTATATGTGAAATATCATAACGCTCCGGATCCAATAATAGATCAAACGGTGTACTGATGGTCACTTGATTGAAGGTAGTATTAAATTTTTTCAAGCCAAATTCGGTCAGGTCTATTAGCCAAAGGTTGTTGTCTGCACTTACAGTAACCAACCCGGCATAATCAGTAATTTCCCGAACATTAAATCTATTAGCAGAAGTCATAAAACGGTCTAAGAAAAGGTACTCCTGAAGACCTTCATAGAAAACGAAGAGCCTTAATGGGTTCCATGCCTCTATCAATGACGGACGACCTACTTTTTGTGGTGAAAAATCATTCTCAAATTGATTGCGGCTATTATATTTTTTGATGGTACCATTTTTAGTAACTACGTAGAAGTTGCCCAGCCTGTCCATTGAAACGCTTAATGGCTCAGCTATTTGTAAAGAATCAATGAGTTGTAATTGTTGGGCCTGTACGCCCAAGGATAAAGTGAGTAGAATATAGATTAACCTATTTCTCAAAAGTCTTCAATTCAAATGTCTCACCATCGAAAACGCCATAGGTATCATAGTTTACCCATTCTCCTAGATTATAATACCGGCTGTTTTGCCCAACCTCTAAGTCAAGCGGAAGGTGTCTATGGCCAAAAACGTAATAGTCGTGATGTTTTTGGGCTTCAATATCCTTACAATACTGCCAAAGGAATTCCTTCTCACCTTTAAACGTATCCTCGTCTTTTTTTGTATTGCTGATTCGACTTCTCTTTGACCAAAAATTGGCCAATCCTATTCCAAAATTTGGATGGAGCCGTGCAAAAAGCCATTGGCAAACTTTACTCTCAAAGATCTTCTTAAGAAATTTATAAGAAGTATCACCAGGCCCCAGACCATCTCCATGACCAATTAACAGATTTTTACCTTCAACTTCTAGCTCAATTGGCTTTCGATAAATGGGGATATTTAGTTCCTTGGTAAAGTAATCAAACATCCACATGTCGTGATTACCAGTAAAAAAGACGATCGGGATCCCACTATCTGATAACTCGGCTAATTTGCCTTGTAATCTTATAAAGCCTTTGGGAATAGCATGCTTATACTCAAACCAAAAATCAAATATATCTCCTAGCAAAAATATGGTATGAGCATCTTGCTTAATTTCATCAAGCCATCTGACAATTTTCATTTCTCGCTCAAGACTATCTTGTTTAGATGGAGCACCAAGATGAAAATCTGAAGCAAAATAAAGTTTCTTACCTTCTAGACTTTGTATTGATTTAAGCATTGGCTAAAAATAAAAAAGCTGCCCTAAAATAGTAACTAATTTTAAGACAGCTCTTTTGAAATTACTTTTATATTAACTCTCCTTATCTACCTCAGATTTACTTTCGGTTGTGTCAGAAGGTTCAGAAGGTGAAGCCTGCTCTGGTTTGTCAGCATCAGCATCACTTTTTGGGTCCTTTTTATCATCAGCTTTCTCTTGCCCATTACCATTGTTGGTAAAAGCCTGGTAAGTAGTGTGAGCATCAAACGGTCTTTTGCCAATTAATCGCTCCAAATCTGTCTGAAAAATGATTTCTTTCTCTAATAGCTCTTGAGCAATTACTTCAAGTTTGTCTCTTTTATCAAGTAAAAGTTGTTTAGTTCTTTCAAAAGCCTCATCAATCAGTTTTCTTACTTCCTGATCAATGGTCTCTGCCGTTGTATCAGAATATGGTTTGGTAAAGTTGTAGTCAGATTGCTTTGAGTCGTAAAAAGAAACATTACCAATCTTTTCGTTCATACCATATACAGATACCATACTATAGGCCATTTTAGTTACCCTTTCAAGGTCACTCAAAGCACCAGTAGATATCTTATCAAAAACGATTTCCTCTGCAGCTCTACCTCCTAATGCCATGCACATACCGTCAATAAGTTGTTCTGTTTGGTATAAGAACTGCTCTTTTGGTAAATACTGTGCGTAACCTAGGGCAGCTGCACCACGAGGTACAATACTTACTTTCACCAATGGATCGGCATGCTCCAGGAACCAACCTGCTACGGCATGGCCCGCTTCATGATAAGCCACAATCTTCTTCTCATGAGGAGAGATGATTTTACTTTTCTTTTCAAGACCACCAATCACTCTATCAACGGCATCTTGGAAATCCTGCATACAAACAGCCGCACGATCTTTTCTGGCAGCAATAAGAGCCGCCTCATTACAAACGTTAGCTATTTCAGCACCAGCGAAACCAGGCGTTTGAGCTGCCAATTTTTTAGGGTCAACATCCTTATCCATTTTCAATGGCTTAAGGTGTACTTTGAATATTGCCTCTCTTCCAACGATGTCTGGCTTATCAATACTGATTTGTCTGTCGAAACGACCAGGTCTCATCAATGCACTGTCAAGTACATCAGGTCGGTTAGTCGCAGCAAGAATTATCACACCCGAGTCTGTTGAGAATCCATCCATTTCAACCAATAATGAGTTAAGAGTATTCTCTCTTTCATCATTAGAGCCTGGCATCTGACCTCTACCTCTTGATCGGCCAATGGCATCTATCTCATCTATAAATACGATACAAGGTGCCTTTTCTTTAGCTTGCTTAAATAAATCTCTTACTCTCGCAGCTCCAACTCCAACAAACATTTCTACAAAGTCAGAACCTGACAGTGTGAAGAATGGCACTGCAGCTTCACCAGCTACAGCTTTTGCTAATAATGTTTTACCGGTACCAGGAGGGCCTACTAACAATGCACCTTTAGGGATTTTACCGCCTAGCTTGGTGAATTTTCCGGGGTTTTTAAGAAATTCAACAATTTCCTTTACCTCTTCTTTAGCCTCATCCAGACCTGCCACATTGTCAAATGTGATCTTAACTTTATTCTCAGCATCAAACAAGGCAGCTTTTGATTTACCTATGTTGAAGATCTGACCACCGGGGCCACCGCCACCGGTCATTCGTCTCATTAAAAACCAAAAACCGAATAGTATTAGGAACAAAAATCCCCATTGCATGAAAATGCTTGTAATATCTGACTTATCATCAACCTCGTAGTCAACACGTTGATCTTTGGGTAGTTTGTCGTTTAACTCTTGGTATTGAGTCAAAAAACTATCTACAGAGCCAATGTTCAACTTGTAATGTGGGCCACTATTATCCAGGCCGAAGGTATTATTATTTTCAAGCTCAGTACTGTATTTGGCGTTTTGAACGGCCTCTGGTTTGAGATATACCTCTACGTACTTTTGATTTCTAATTAAAACAACACGCTTTACATCATTGCTGTAAAGCATGTTTTCGAACCTACTCATCGTAACGGGTACCAGATTATTAGACTGGTTCATGTAAGTGATTCCAAAGATCAGAGATATTAGAATCACAATTACCCAAACTTGATAATTAGGTCTTTGAGGTTTATTAGGAATTATTTTTTTATTCTTATCAGGCATGTGTGTGTTTCAGATTATTCAATTCACAGTTTAACGATTACTTTTTATTTAATGTTCAGATTAGGCTACATTTTCGACAGACTCAATCTTAGCATCTCCCCAAAGTTCTTCGAGAGAGTAAAATTGGCGTTTGTCTTTTTTGAAAATGTGGGCTACAACATCAACGTAGTCCATTAACATCCATTCTTTGGTGCTTTTGCCTTCCTGATGCCAGGGATTTTGCTGAAGTTCTTTAGAAACCTGTTGGTCTATTGAGTCTGCAATGGCATCTAGCTGAGTGTCAGAGTTTCCTGAACAAATAACGAAAAAGTCTGCGATTGCGTTTTTTACGTCCCTTAAGTCCAATATAACAATGTCAGAGGCCTTTTTCTCCTGCATACCCTTCACCACTATCTCACTTAATTTTTCAGAGGAGGCTGAGTTGTTATTTACATTCATTCAGTATCTTTGATTTACTTAACAAAACTACGAAAATACTTGTATAAAAGTCTTGCCAAACCATTATTTGTAGGCAAAACGGTCTATTTCCTGCCATCTTGTCACTCTACGAATGACATTGCTGTTGATTATGCAAATGAAGGCAAACTTTCGGAAGGGGCCATAGTAATCACTCACGATCAAACTGCAGGGAAGGGTCAAAGAGGTAATCATTGGGAGTCTGCTCCTGGCAAAAACCTTACTTTTTCAGTCATGCTGAAGCCGCAATTTGTTTCAATCGTCAGGCAATTCGACTTGAATATAATAGTGTCTCTGGGTATTCTCGATTACCTAAAAACATTGCAAAGTGGCTTTCAGGTAAAGTGGCCCAATGATATATATTTTGAAGACAAAAAAGTTTGTGGCATTCTCATTCAAAACTTCCTCAAAAAGCAAAATATAGACAAAAGCATTGTAGGCATTGGTTTGAATGTAAATCAGGAAGCTTTTAAAATTGCCACCGCGACTTCTCTTTCACAAATCAACGGCAGCACATACGAGCTACAGGAAGTTTTGGAAAACATTGCATCATGCATAGAAGCCCGTTACCTGTCTCTTAGAGCTGGAGCCAGGGAAAAATTGAAAAGTGCTTATCTTGACAATCTCTATTGGTTTGGTGAGGACCATATTTTTAAAAATGGAAAGCCCTTTACCGGTAGGATAGTTGATATTTCTGATGAGGGGAAATTGCAAATAGAGACGAGCCAAGGTATCAAATCCTTTGCTATGAAAGAAGTAGCATTTATAGAATAGGTACCATTCATGGAATAATAGTCGCTGTCACTCAACCTTCTTTTGCACAGCTGATTGACATTCGGCATATTGAGTTGAAATTAACTAAAACTCACTATGCTAAAACATTTCATTAAAACATTTCAGGGGATATTTCTGATCTTCCTAACCATAGCCGCAGCCCATGGACAACAATTGGACATGGAGAAATTAAAAGGTATCAACCCACGTAGTATTGGGCCAGCAGGTATGAGTGGTCGGGTTACGGCCATTGATGCTGTTCATGATCAGCCCGATGTAATCTATGTAGGTACAGCTTCCGGAGGTTTATGGAAGTCAAGAAGCGGAGGGATCGATTGGGAGCCCGTATTTGATGATGAAAAAGTCATGTCAATTGGAGCTGTTGCCATACAGCAAAGTAACCCTGATGTGGTGTGGGCAGGTACCGGTGAAGGCAATCCAAGAAATAGTTTAAACGGAGGTTTTGGTATCTATAAAAGCTTAGATGGTGGTAAAAGCTGGAAGCTCATGGGACTTGAGAAAACAAGGCACATCCATAGAATCGTAATTGATGCAGCCAATCCTAACACCGTGTATGTTGGGGCCATCGGCTCACCATGGGGCGAACACCCTGAAAGAGGTGTTTTTAAAACCACTGATGGTGGTGAAACCTGGGAAAAAGTACTTTTTGTAAATGATAAAACAGGTTGTGCAGATTTAGTAGCTGACCCATCAAATCCGAATAAATTGTTTGCTGCCATGTGGGAGCATCGCAGAAAACCCTGGACATTCAACTCTGGCGGCCCTGGTTCGGGATTATATGTAACCGTTGATGGCGGGGAAAACTGGAAGAAAATAACAGATGAAGATGGTTTCCCGAAAGGTGACTTAGGAAGAATTGGAGTAGCGGTTTCCAGAAGTAATCCTGACCGTGTATATGCATTGGTGGAGTCTAAAGATAATGCACTTTACAGATCAGATGATGGAGGTTACAAGTGGGAAATGATCAATAACAAGGAAGATATTGGAAACAGGCCATTTTACTATTCTGAAATTTATGTAGATCCTATTAATGAGAATAGAGTATACAGCATTTTTACTTACGTAAATGTAAGTGAGGATGGAGGAAAGTCATTTTCTCAACTGATGCCAGCTTATGGTACAACACGTGGCGTGCATCCTGACCATCATGCCTGGTGGATTCACCCAGAGGATCCTAGTTATATGATCGATGGAAATGATGGAGGCTTGAATATTACACATGATAGAGGTAAGAGTTGGAGATTCGTTGAAAATTTACCATTAGCTCAATTCTACCATATCAATGTAGATATGGAATATCCGTACAATGTGTATGGAGGCATGCAGGACAACGGATCCTGGGGAGGCCCAGCTTACGTTTGGAAATCACAGGGTATAAGAAATTCTTACTGGCAAGAACTGTCTTTTGGTGATGGATTTGATGTTATTCCTGACCCTGATAACTCAAGGTATGGTTATTCGATGTCTCAGCAAGGTTTTGTGGTAAGGTACGATCGAGAAACAGGCCATACACGCATTGTCAGACCCACACATCCAGATCCGGATGTTAGACTAAGGTTTAACTGGAATGCGGCTATCTCACAAGACCCATTTGATAACTCGACCGTGTACTTTGGAAGTCAATTCGTACATGTCAGCAAAGACAAAGGAGCTACCTGGGAAATCATTTCCCCAGATCTTACCACCAATGATCCTGAAAAACAGAAGCAACATGAAAGTGGTGGGTTAACAATAGATGCCACAGGGGCTGAAAATAATACTACCATATTGGCGATAGCTCCAAGTCCGGTGCAACAGGGTGTGTTGTGGGTGGGTACCGATGATGGGCTCATACAACTGAGTAGAGATGGTGGTGAAAACTGGACGAAGGTGACACCTCCAGGTATGCCAAATGCAGGCTGGGTAGCGCAGATAAAGCCTTCTACTTACAATGCTGGAGAAGCATTTGCTGTAGTAAACAATTATAGAAACTTTGATTTTAAGCCTTATTTGTTCCACACCAAAGACTTTGGAGCAACCTGGACCAATATTGTGAATGAGAGTCAGGTTTGGAATTATACCTTGTCATTTGTGCAAGATCCTGTGGAGTCGAAACTCATGTTTTTAGGCTCTGAAGGCGGACTGTATGTTTCTATAGATGGTGGAAGCAACTGGACGCAGTGGGATGAAAGTTATCCAAAAGTATCTACAATGGATTTGGCTATTCACCCCAGAGAGCATGACCTGGTAATTGGAACATACGGACGAGCTGCTTATGTGATTGATGACATCCGTCCGTTACGTGAGATGGCGACAAATGGCCAATCGGTTTTAGCAAAGAAAGTCGTATTGTTCGATCCGCCTGAAGCTTACCTTACGCTTAACCAGGAGCCTTCAGGTACCAGATTTGGAGCAGATGCTATTTTCAATGGTGAGAATCGTCCGCGTGGAGCCATGATTTCTTACGTGGTAAATAAACCAGAAGAGAAGAAGGCTGAAGACGAAGAGGATGGGAAGAAAAAGAAGAAGAAAAAGAATAAAGACACAGAAGGTACTCCTGAAGAAAACCCTGATGAGACCGAAAAAGTGAATTATGATTCACTTACGCTTGAAGTGTACAACAGCAGCGGTGAGTTGATCAGAACTTTGAAACAAAAGGCCCCAAAAGAGGAGGGTGTGAATAGAATGTATTGGCACCTTGATGAAAAAGGTGCAGACAGACCAAGTAGAAGGGAGCCAAGAGGAAACCGAGAGCCAGGTGGTGTAGATGTACTTCCAGGCAATTATAAGTTGAAACTGACTTTTGGTGACGAAGCAGATTCGGCCATGATCAGTGTAAAATTTGATCCAAGGGTTAAGATGTCTGACAATATTTTAGCCGCCAAGCGCTCGATGCAAAAACGTATTGAAGAAAGTCAGGCAACAGCTGCTGATGCCATGAAGCGATTACGTGAGTCTAAAGATATTGTCGAAGATTACATTAAGGAAATGAAAAAGAAGGATGAGGATGGTTTTAAAGACCTGATTGAAAGCAGCAAAGCAGTGAAAGATAGTATTGAAGCCTTAATGGTACCTATCGTGGGTGAAGATAACAGCGATAATGAAGGAATAGTAAGATCGCCAATCCCTTCGATCAGTAGCAGGTTGGGAACGGCCGGTTTTTATATCGGATCTTCGCTTGAGAAGCCGGGAGATACTGAAGAAAGGTTAGTGAAGCAAGCAGAAGAGAAATTGGCTGACGCTGTAGAGGATATCAATGCATTTTTCACCAATGATTGGAAGAAATTTAAAGAATCGGTAGAAGGGATAGACTTGTCTCCTTTTAAGGATTATGAACCATTGAAATAGAATATAAATTTAAAACACAAAATTACCGGACAGTTTTGCAATATACGCCACCTCGACAACGGAGAGGTCTCCCCCTAAATTCGTAAGATTCTAAGGGAGACTTCTCGCTATGGTCGAAGTGACGTAACTGATTTTTGTTTTTTCTGTCATGTATTTTGTATTACAAACCATCAGAACTTATGAAAAAGTATACTTTACTTTCATTGTGTCTACTCATTGTCTCAGTGAGTTATGGACAACTTAGTGATTCTGCCTATGTCAGACAAAACTACAATAAGCAAGAGGTATATATACCTATGCGAGATGGTGTGAAATTGTATACTGCCATTTATACGCCTAAAGATCAAAGTAATAAGCATCCTTTTTTAATGAAACGTACATGTTATAGTATCAGACCTTACGGTGAAGAAAACTTCCCTAACTCATTGGGGCCGTCCAGCCATTTGATGCGTGAAGGTTACATTTTCGTTTATCAGGATGTAAGAGGTCGGTGGATGTCAGAAGGAGACTGGACAAATATGACACCTCATATCGAAGGCAATAATCCGAAAAATAAAAAAGACATAGATGAAAGCTCTGATACATTTGATACCATCGAATGGCTGTTGAAAAATGTTGAGGACAACAATGGAAAGGTTGGTCAATGGGGAATTTCTTACCCTGGTTTTTATACAGCTGCGGCCTTGCCTGAAGCACACCCTGCTTTAGTGGCTTCTTCACCCCAAGCGCCTATTTCAGATTTCTTTTTCGATGACTTTCATCATATGGGGGCTTTTCTACAAAGTTATATGATGGCGTTTCCTGTATTTGGTCATCAAACAGAGCCAACCAAGGAGAGCTGGTACAACGACAAATGGGACAAAATACGAGCTTCCGGGAATACCAGTGATGGTTATGAATTCCACCTCGATATGGGCACTTTAGAGAAAGTAACAGAGGATTACTTTGCGGATAATTTTTTCTGGCAAGAAATGGTTGAACATCCAAACTATGATGAATTTTGGCAGAAAAGAAGCATTTTACCACACCTGACTGAAGATATAGATCATGCAGTGATGACTGTCGGGGGCTGGTTTGATGCGGAAGACTTATATGGACCATTGAACATTTACAAAACGGTGGAGGCCAACAACCCGAAGGCACAAAACAGCCTTGTCATGGGACCATGGTCTCATGGAGATTGGTCCAGAGAGCGTGGGTACCAGGCAGTAAATCATATATATATTGGCGATAGTATTTCAACTTATTACCAGAAAAATATCGAGTTGCCATTTTTTGAGTATCACTTAAAAGGCAAGGGAGAATTAAAACTTCCAGAAGCTCACATGTTTGATACAGGTACTAAGAAATGGAGAAGCTTCGACATATGGCCGCCAAAATCGATTCCTCCAGTGAAATTGGGCTTTACTCAAAACGGTAAATTATTGGTGAATGAAACGGCAGATGCAGATGCACAATTTGAATACTTGAGTGACCCGAATAAGCCGGTTCCTTATACTTCTTATACTGAAGGACCGACATTTACGCCTCGTAAGTTTATGACGGATGATCAACGCCATGCATCTAAAAGACCCGATGTACTGACATTTGAAACAGATGTGTTGACAGAGGACATGACCCTGGCTGGCGAAATTATGGCCAAATTGAAAGTAGCTATTTCAAGCACCGATGCTGACTTCATTGTAAAATTGATTGATGTGTATCCGGATGATGCCAAAGCAACTGTAGCTACACCTGATAATGTAGTGATGGGTGGCTATCAGCAATTGGTGAGAAGTGAGGTCTTTAGGGGTAGGTTTAGAAATAGTTTCGCTAAGCCTGAGCCATTCAAACCGGGTGAAGCAGAAGAGGTGAATTTCCCATTACAGGATGTGCTACATACGTTTAAAAAAGGCCATAAAATCATGATACAGATACATAGTACATGGTTTCCTTACATAGATAGAAATCCGCAGAAATATGTAGATAATATCTACAAAGCCAAGATCGATGATTATCAAAAAGCAATGATTACTGTTTTTGGCAGTTCTACTGTTGAAATTGGAGAAAATGAATCTTTAGATACCCCAATCGAACTTTTGGAAAGGTAGGCGTTAGCCCTACCTTTGTCTGATGAACTATCAGGCGATACTAGAAGAAGTTGAAAAAGAGGTCACTTCCCTAAAAGGACAGGGTAAAGTAGCGGATTATATCCACCAGCTTGAAATTGTTGATCCTGATAAATTTGGGATGAGCCTCAATTTTCTGGAAGGCCCTCAATTTTCTGTAGGTGATACAGAAGAAAAGTTTTCAATTCAGAGTATCTCAAAAGTTTTTATGCTTACACTGGCTATAGCTAATGTGGGTGACGACATTTGGGAAAGAGTGGATGTGGAGCCATCGGGTAACCCGTTCAATTCTTTGATTCAGCTTGAGTATGAAAAGGGTATTCCGAGAAATCCATTTATCAACTCAGGTGCCATTGTAGTTACTGATATACTTATTTCTTGTCTTACCAACCCCAAAGAGGAGCTCATCCAATTCATTAGAGATTTGGTTGATGACCAGACCATAGATTACAATGCTTATGTGGCAGCCTCTGAGAAGACCACAGGTTATAGAAACATAGCTATGGCCAATCTGATGAAAGATTTTGGCAATATAGAAAATGACCTTGACGAAGTATTAGATACTTATTTTCACTTTTGCTCTATAGAAATGACATGTGCAGAGCTGGCAAAGGCATTTTTGTTGTATGCTAACCATGGTGTCGTCCCAAGACAGGATAGAAAGATTATTACCAAAAGCCAATCTAAAAGGATAAGTGCCATCATGCAGACTTGTGGGTTTTATGATGAGGCCGGGGAGTTTGCTTTTAGAGTAGGTTTGCCCGGGAAAAGTGGTGTAGGTGGTGGAATTGTTGCAATACTGCCAGAAAATTACAGCATCACTGTATGGAGTCCTAGGTTAAATGAAAATGGTAATTCATTGATGGGTATGAAGGCCTTGGAGTTGTTTACAACAAAGACGGGGACTTCTATTTTTTAATTACACGTAGTTTCATAAAGCAAAAGCGCTTCCTTATTATTACTCTTAATTTTTTCTAAATCTTCGTATGCATCAGATACGTTACCAAGAGCTACATTGCATTTTGCTCTTAAAAAGTAAAAATCTAATTCTGTTTTAACTATACTAATAGCTTCAGTATAAAGCTTCTTGGCCTTGTCATATTTCCGTTTGTGAAATTTCAAATTGCCTTGATAGAATATTTGATATGCATCTTCATAATCTGGTTTACTATACGGGTCAAAAGATATATTTCTAGATAAAACGGATTTGGTATTTATGTCCTTCCAAGTTCCAGGCTCCCATGTCGGCATATTTTTAAACACACGCAATACTTCCTTATCATGTTGTTCACTCAAACTTTGTAAAATTTTAAAATTTGACAAAGCACCAGTTGAGTCCACTTCAAATTGAATCTTTACAACATTCCGGAAACTATTTGGGGGTATTTCAGAATCTATTGTTTTGAGATTGTTCTTTAAATAGTCGTTATATGCATCAGAACCTTCAGGGAATTGTGGCTGTGAACTAATGCTTTCATCATGATTTTCGGCTTTTCCCCAGAGCTTAAAACTTACAGGAATAATTAGACTTTGTCTGACAAGTTGATTGTTATGTTGAGCGGGTAGCCACTTTTTAGAATTCTCTATAAGCCTTACGACTTCTTCATCACAGCCGTAACCTATGCCCCTTGCGACTTCAATATTAGATAGGCTTCCGTCTTTTTCTACTATAAACTTTACGTAAACCTCTCCTTCAACTTTATTAACCCTTGCCAGCCGAGGATACTTCAAATTGTATTTAATGTAATTATAAAATTCAGAGTATCCCCCAGTGGGTTTGGCAGGTTTGTCAACTATTTGGAGTACATCATTTTGCGTGGTGTCATTATTTATTAGAGTTTCATAATCAATTCTCTTTCCATTTAAATAAACATCATTATTTATTGGCTTAAAAATGGCTACTATGCTAATTAAATGAGCAATTAATATCATTGGATGTTTTTTTAGAATACCTCAAAATTAACAATCTTCAAGATTACAATCCTCTTTCTCTGTTTCAAATTCAAGCGTAGCATGTTCTACCCCTGCATCATGCAGTAATTTTCTCACTTCTTTTTTTAAAGAAATTAGGTCTTTAATTTGATGGTTTTCATCTACGACAAGGTGCGCACTAAAGATATTTTGTTCACCCTCCAACGTCCACATATGGCAATCATGGACTGATTTTATTCCATCAACATTTTCTAAAGTACTTATCAACTTGTTGATGGAAATATCTTCCGGAGTACCTTGTAAAATGATTCTAAAACTCTGTTTTAAGTTTCTAAATACATTGAATAGAATAAATGCCGAAATACCTAAAGAAAGTAATGGATCAATGATAGGGGCATCATAAAAATGCATAATAATGGCACCTATAAGTACCGCCACCCACCCTAATACATCTTCCAGCAGATGTAGTGATACAACTTTTTCATTGATGGAAACGCCTCTTTTTAATTTTAAAACAGCTGCTCCATTTACAACTACACCTAAAATGGCAAGGTATATCATGCCTTCAGTATCAGGCGTTTGAGGGTCTAGTATTCTCGGGATAGCCTCCGTAATAATAATTACAGAACCAGAGAGTAAAACTACCGCATTGATAATTGCCCCCAATAATGAAAAACGGCCGTAACCATATGAAAATTTCTTTGAACGACCTTTTTTAGAAACGTTTTGAAAATACCAGGATAACCCTAAGCTTAGGCTATCTCCCAGGTCATGCAAGGCGTCAGATAGAATAGCCACACTATTGGTGAAGAAACCTCCTATAATCTCAATAATGGTAAAGCCAAGATTGAGAAAAAAAGCAGTTTTTAAATTCTTTGTCTCTTGGTGATGACCCATAAATGTAAATCTAATGAGTTTAATAGTTCTCTCATAGCAATTTTATGTTGCCTGTCTTGTGCAGCCTTGTATATTTGTATCAACGCAAAAAATTATACATGTTAAGATTATTAACCCTTTTTCTATTCATAAGTTTTAATGCTTTATACGCCCAGCAATTTGAAAATATTGTTCTCGATACTGATGATGGAACGGGAAGAGCCCCTTGCGAGCCAAGCGTGGCTATTAATCTAAAAGATAGGGATAATATTGTAGGTGCTGCAATTTTAGACAAAGCTTATGTTACCAATGATGGAGGTAAAACATGGAGTACAAAACAGCTTAATTCTCCTCATGGAGTATATGGAGATCCGGTGGTAATTTCGGATACCAAAGGTGATTTCTATTATTTTCACCTTTCAGACCCGACTGGCGAAAATTGGGCGAGTGAAGAAATCCTTGACCGTATTGTTTGTCAAAAGTCTGATGATGGTGGACTTACTTGGTCAGAAGGCGAGTCTATCGGATATAATCACCCCAAAGATCAAGACAAAGAATGGGCCGTAGTAGACTTAAACTCAAATAATATCTATACTACCTGGACACAATTTGATGAGTATAACTCAGAAGACCCTAACTGCCAATCAAATATTTTGCTTTCAGAATCAAAAAATGGTGGGAAGAAATGGTCTGATCCTATTCAGCTTAACCAATTTTCTGGAGATTGTGTAGACGATGATAAAACGGTAGAAGGAGCCGTACCAGCGGTTGGACCAGAAGGTCAATTGATGGTAGCCTGGGCTTACGATAGCAAAATATACCTAGACAGGTCGTTTGATAAAGGAAAAACCTGGCTTCGATTTGATATTGATGTAGTAGATCAAGTAGGTGGCTGGACTTTAGATATCCCAGGTCTCAACAGAAGCAATGGGATGCCTATATTGGTTTGTGATAATAGTGAAACAAGATACAGGGGGTCATTATACTTAAACTGGTCAGACCAAACCAATGGTGAAGATGATACTGACATCTGGTTTATGCGTTCTTTTAATTATGGAGATAGTTGGGAGCCAGCCGTGAGGGTAAATGATGATGAGCCAGGAAAGCATCAATTCTTAAGTTGGATGACAGTAGACCATGCAACAGGTTACATTTATATTGTCTATTATGATCGTAGGGCCTATGAAGGCCTGGAAACAGATGTCTATCTGGCTTACTCGACCAATGGAGGTCGATCATTTGAAAACATAAAGATTAGCGAAAGCCCATTTATTCCATCAGCAGATAAATTTTTTGGAGATTATTTAAATGTCGCTGCACATGATGGTCGTATCGTACCGATCTGGACAAGAATGGATGATGGTAAAACAAGTGTGGTTACTACTGTTATAGAGCAGGAAGAATTGCCAGGTTTAGATCCAATTGCTCGTTCGAAGAAGAAAAAGAAGTAGGCTGTAACAAAATCAAAAAGATTACAGTCTTGCTTGAAAGCTAATGCATGAAAAAACTTATACTATCCTTCGGACTTGCTTTTAACAATATCAAGTCGAACCTACTTCACACGCTTCTATCTGTTTTAGGCATCGTCATTGGAGTAGCGGCTTTAGTAGCTATACTATCACTCATCGATGGGATGGAAAAGTTTGCGCATGAACAAATTTCCCGCACAACCTCGATTGAGGCAGTTGTAATAAATACTGAAAACTTTAAGAAAGAAGAAGGCCTTACCATTAAGAAAGATACGTTTGACTATTTCAGCTATGCCGATTTCAAGGCAATTTCAAGTGACCTGGAGCATTTTAAAGCAAGACCATTTTATCATCAAAGTAAGGTAGATAAAATCCAATTTGGAGGTAAGGGACAAGTGTCACGAGTTACTTTTTCTGATGTAAATGTTGCCCAGAAAGTTGTTGCTATAGATTATGGAAGATTTTTCAATGAGGAAGATATAACTAGTCGAAAAAGCACCATTATCAATGATGACCTGGCCCGGCTGATTACTTCAGATAGTATTGAAACACTACTTTCACAGAACATATTTTATAAAGACAGTGCCTTTAATATTGTTGGTATTATAGAGGATAAAGGCAATAGACCTCAGGCATACTTTCCTGTGACCCTTTTAACAGAAAGTGAAATTAAGGAAGATCCGCCTTTAGTTGTATTTGAGGCGCCTTCAGTGGAAGAAGTGCCTGCAATAAAAAAGGAAGTAGAAGAATGGATCAGTAATAAATATGGTAAGACAAAAGATATTAAGGTCTCCACAAATGAAATGTGGGTAGAGCAGGCCAACAAGGGGTTTTTAGTATTTCGCGTAATAATGGGTCTCATCGTTGGCATCTCAGTGGTTGTTGGGGGCATTGGAGTAATGAATGTTTTAATCATTTCTGTAACAGAACGAACGTTTGAAATAGGTGTGAGAAAGGCTATGGGAGCGAAAAAATCTGATATATTAATCCAATTTCTGACAGAATCAATTACTATATCAGCCTTTGGAAGTATGGTGGGGTTGTTGATTGGCGCACTATTCACAATGGCAGCAGTCCCAATAGTAAAGCAATTAATCAAAATGCCTTTTGAAGCTGCTTACACACTAAATACTTTCGTAGTTATTTCGGTGATATCGATTCTTATAGGTATCATATTCGGCACCTACCCAGCCATAAAGGCATCAAGGCTAGATCCTGTGGAGGCGATTCGGCATGAATGATTAAGTTTTGATATTTAGAATAGCCTTTTGTGATTCACCATGCTTTATAGCTTCATAAAATTCTTTGAATTCGATAAAATCGGTATTGGTATAATCACCAGATTCCATTTTTAATCTTCGGAAGATTTTTAATTTTTCTCCATCACATGTTACTTGAAGACTGTAAGAACCAAATTTTGACTTTTCTTCAATGCTTTCAGGTAAGTGTGTACTTGAACAATACCCAGACAATTCTACTGTAGTTGTTTCTTCATAGGTAAAGCCTCTTTTTATAGAGGCATATTTTTTCAGGTTGCTATAGTCAATAAATTTTTCCAAATCATATGAAGAAGCACAAGGAACAATAAGCCTGTCGTTTAATTTTTCTGCATATCTATTTACACTTATTTCATATGAAGAGGTATAACTGGGCGTTTTTCTTGAAGGTAGGTTGTAATTGAAGTCCTTAATTGTAAAATCTTTAAACTGAAATTTTTCAATATTCTTTTTATTGACATAGTCTTGAGGTGCGGATTTTAAAAGGTTAAGTTCATCAAAGAATACACCTGAATTTGATGCTTCTATTTTTACCAAAGCATTTCCCGACTCTTCGAGATCAATATTTATTTTAGTCGTTTTTAAATTGACATCACTGCTATATTTTTTACTTCTAATTATAGAGCTACTGTTTTCCTCAATCCATAGCAAGTTTCTATCATCTGTAAAAGTACCAATGTAGTTAACAGGGTTTAATTGGCTTGTGCATTCCAGGAAAATTGTGTCATTTTCAAGGGGGACGCCTATAAAAACATGATTAAATTGGTTGCTAGGGAAGTCTTTAATGACATCTGGCACTTCTTTACCGGCCCGGACTAAAATGTAATTGCTTTCAATATCAACTAACGCAAGTAAATTCTTCATGTAGGTTGAAAGCGCTTTGCAATCACCATAACCGTACTCTTCTACATCTTCTGAGGGTAAAGATTGAAATCCTCCAATTCCAAGTTGAATTGATATATAACGGGTTTTGTCTTGCATGTAATTGTATAACTTGGTTATGAGGGAGAGTGTATCACTTCTGTCTAATGAATTTATGTAATCCAACGTCTCATCTGAGGGTTCAAATTCAAGATTGTTTAGGGTCAAAAACCAATCACCAAAACTTTGCCAATTTTCAAAACTTCCTTCATACCCATCAAGCTCAAAACTTAGTGGTGATATTCGCACCTTTGGTTGGTTATCATAAAAGTCCTGATACCTGGTATTTTTATTCACATGTGGTAGATCTGTTACAGAATATGATATTTGATCATAATATTTCTTAGACTCCTGCTTACCTTTTATTGATTCTTCACGTAGTCTTAGTTGCATGTCTTTTGGGTAGGTAATTTTGAGTGTTGCTTGATTAACTGCAAGATTATACGTGTAACGTGGAATCCATGTAGGTAGACTTATAAACCCATCTAAACTTGTTACGGTCTCTATATTTACGGTAAATGGATATTGTTGATAGTCGTGTCCTATTACAAGAATTTTACCATCACTAATTTCATAAGATGGGTTAAACCCGAACTCATGACCATCTTTCTTACTTAGTCGTTTAACTCTTTTGCCATCTTTGCCAATAATGTCAATCGAAACTTTACGTACGTTTCGAAATTGATCTTGATACCCTCTGAAATAGCTAAAATATTTTCCCTGCTCTGAATGAATTTTTATCGTTGTGATTTCTGTAATTTCAGCCTTACCAGCCTCTTGTATATCGTAGTGTGTTGATTGTTCAAGGATTTCAGCATGTTTCTGAGCGTTTGTGTTTAAAACCCCGAGTAGTAAGTAAAATACCGCTATAAACCTCATCATTAAGTTTTTTTCGTTAGTTCAATTCTAGCATTAACTTTGGAAATTACTTCAGAGAAAAACATTTTTAACTCCAGGTATTCCTCTTCTGTGTAAAATGATTTTTTTAGTGACAGAAGCACTCTTAACTGAATTCCGTTTGGACTTTGATTAGAAAGAAAAGTAAATTCAGCAGACCCTCCTGCACTTGTCATTTTTATTGATTTAGGGATTGATTTCACATTAAAGTATTCAGGGTATTTAATAGTAACTGTTCGGTTTATCTCATGTGGATATATAAAATCCACTGGGTATTTTCTGTTTTCTTTTTTAAAAGGGTTTTCAGTAAATTCAAACAGGACAGATGGCGATATGTATAGTTCACTGCCAGTGTTAATTATCATTGATGAGATGTCAGCTGAAAGAGATTCAGTTGCTGTCATTGCCCCAGTGTCAATTTTACTTATTGCGTAACTTGAAATGTTAATATTTTCAAATTTTTCTTCAATCGATGAGATGTAAATCTCATCGTTATTATCGCTATCATTTCTATCTTCTATCCACTTTGTAAAACCATAGAACTTATACATTTGTGTAATCTGAGCGTTTGATTGAGCTTTATCATCAATATTGATTGATATGAATTGTCCGATGTATTTTGGTTTTGTTTCTGAAGAGATTAGAGACACCCATTTAATTTCATTTTTTGAGGCTAGGATACCTTCACCATTTAAACAAAATTCAGGAATTACCCCAGGGGAGCTAAATTTGGATGTTGCATCAACCAAAATAGCTCCATCATCCAATTCTACAAATCCAATGACAAAGTTTAGCTTGTCATAAGTCGGTGTAAATGGTACAATAAATCCATTGTCTCTAGTACTTAATAAAACAGGTGTTGTTTTAATACCTATTTTATTAAGAAGGGTTATGAGTAATAAATTCACTTCTGCGGAGTTACCTGAATGATCTGATAGAAAGTTTTGGCGTAATCCAGGAGTGGCATAAATTGATTTTGACCCATTATATTTAATTTGATTTCTAATGTATTCAACAGCTAGTTTTATTTTTTCACTCACTGGGATATTTGATTTTTTAAGCTCCTTAGCTTTTTCATTTAAAAACCCAGAACCTCTGAGTACCCCTCCGAAGTAATTGTTTTCCAAAATATGTCTAATTATTGATTCCCAAGATTTGCTGTAGGCGTAAAATCGTTTTGTCCCCCAATAAGTAGCTGCAATTTCTTCTAATTGAAATTCAAACCTTGTTATATAATTCGTGTAATGGTTAGAGTAAGGCTCAGATATAAAGGCCGGAATATTTTGTGCAATCCATTTATTGTCCTCAATCTGATCTACTTCTTCGAATCCAAATAGCGTTTTGTTAAAACTAACATAAGTCGATCTTATAATTTCCAACTCATTGTAAATGACAGGAATTCTTTGTTGAAACCTCCATTCGTTAGGAAATCCATTGAAGGTATAAGTGATATCTACAACACTGCCTATTTTAATGTTTGGGGCAAATACTTTGTAAACATCAAACTTGTCAATTACTTCTTCTGAATAAATATTGTTTTTATCAGCTTTGCTTTCAGTAATTTCTCCGCTTTCTAGGTTAAATACAGATACTTTAAAAAAACTCTTACCGGGAGTGTTAAATGTCCAATTGCCCCAATCAAAGCCTGATTTTTTTAAAATTTTTACTCTTAAATGACGGGTAAATAAGAAGTCATCCCCATTAAAATAGCCCTTATCAAAGAGAACAACAGCACCAGCTGATGAGTCAGCCGGATAATATGACATTTGTAACTCTTCAACCGATACATCTCCAAATTTCGTATCGGAGCTCTGAGCTATATTTTGTTGTGAGATTGAAAAAAATATTGCTAGAAATGTAAAAAAAGAACGGATCATGTGCTACAAAAAGATTAAATATTGATATTTGAAGAATCGACAAATATACTTAATCTAGCCCATAAATTAAAAATTAACCTGCTCACCCACCCAATAATACCCTACTGTTGTCATTAGCTATTCATATCAAGTTTAGTTTCCTAAACTTAATTGTGCAGAGAAGCCGATAAGAACTTCAAATCATCTTAAATAAAAAGAATAATAGCCTTCACGACCGGAACTATTGACCCCTTCGATGATCACCCGACCTCTGATGTTTTCAAGTATCTCAACCAGGCGCTCTGGAGTATTTATTTCATTTCGGTTGATAGAAGTTACCACAAAGTCTTCTGTAACACCAACACGTTTGAGTAAGCCATTTTCGATATTAAACACCCTCACACCATTGTTAATTTTCAGTAGGTCACGCTCCACTTTAGGTACTGTTTCGAATTGTGCTCCTAGTGCTTCAGAAGTATAGATCTCTCGCTTCAAAATACTGGTTGTTCCTTCACGGTTGGTTAAAGTTACATTCGCGGTGTTTACTTTATTTTTTCTTTTGTAGGTAACAGAAATCTTATCGCCAGGGGAGTGGTAGCTTAACTCTTCTTCAAATAGACTTTTACTATCAATTATCATGTCATCGACTTTTAATATGATATCGCCTTCCTGAAGTCCTGCTTTATCTGCAGCGCCATCTTCCTGTAAATAGGCTAGTAATACTCCTGATATGTCCTTCGAAGCATCAATTTTAATGTCTAGCCTATTGGCAATTTCACTCGTAAAATCAGCTACCTCGCCTCCAAAGAAGGCTTTCTGTACTTCTCCATATTCGATCAGATCACCAACAATCTTTTTTACAATATCTATGGGTACTGCGAACCCATAACCGGCATAAGAACCTGTTCTGGATAAAATCGCAGTGTTGATACCTACCAAGTTGCCATTTTTATCAACTAATGCTCCACCACTATTACCCGGATTAATGGCCGCATCTGTTTGTATAAATGATTCTATCGGGAATTTTCCCTGAAGAATATTGATTTGTCGCCCTTTGGCACTTACAATACCAGCAGTTACCGTTGACGTCAGGTTGAATGGATTTCCTACGGCTATTACCCATTCACCTACGGATAAATTTTTGGAGCTACCAATTGGAATGGCTGGCAAACCGTTCGCTTCTACTTTTAGAACAGCCAAATCAGTAGAAGGGTCGGTACCTACAAGTTCTGCTTTGTATGTCTTTTTGTTAAAAACAATTTCCAAAGCATCTGCATCCTGCACCACATGATTGTTTGTAACGATGTAGCCATCTCTACTAAATATCACACCGCTACCACTGCTTATTCTGGTTTTAGAGCTAGACCTGTCAAAAAACCAATCGAGATAACTATTGGCATAGGTATATTCAGATATGTTTTTAATGTAGACCACACTTTGGGTACTTATGGCAGAGGCTGATACAAAATCTTCGCTCATATCAGGGTTAACATTGGCCTTATTAGCGACATAGCCGTCTCTTTCATTGCTCACCTGAAAACTTTGAGCCGGTGATTCTTTATAAGCTTCGCTCTGAGTAGGTTGTAAAGTAAAGAAAGTATAAGCTCCTCCAAGACCTGAAATAAAACCGATAAGTACTATAAACAGTGTTTTTCGCATAGTTGACTTTTTTGTATTTGACTACAATAATTGTGCTGAAATATTTACGTGACAACTTTTCAGATGTTGTCTGTGCGGTGTTAAAAATTATTTTTAGTGTGGAGTTCAGTTCGAAATTGTAATTTTGAGTTAACTCAAGGCAAAATATAGTTATATGGGATTTAGGTCGGTACTGAGCAAGCCATTTGCTGCTTATGTTATGAAGCATCAAAAAAAGTGGATGGCCAATCCAAAATTTTATCAGGACAAAGTCTTTAATCAACTGATTGACAAGGCCAAAAGCACGGTCTTTGGACTGGATCATAAATTTGAAGAGATCCAATCTTACGAAGATTTCAAAGCCCGGGTGCCCATTCGAGATTATGAAGAGCTAAAGCCCTATATTGACCAAATTCTTGATCGAAAAGAAGATGTGTTGTGGCCAGGGAAACCAGCATATTTTGCCAAAACATCTGGAACTACATCTGGCACCAAGTATATACCCATTACCAAAGATTCTATGCCAAATCACATCAACAGTGCGCGAAATGCATTGCTGAATTATGTGTATGAAACGGGCAGAGGAGATTTTCTAGATGGCAAGCTTATTTTTCTTTCAGGGAGCCCGGTATTAGAGCAAAAGGCGGGAATCAATACAGGCCGATTATCCGGAATGGTAAATCATCATGTGCCGGGCTATTTGCGTACCAACCAAATGCCGTCTTACGAAACCAATTGTATTGAAGATTGGGAGGATAAGCTAGAGCATATCATAGACGAAACCGTTGATCAGAATATGACTTTGATCTCCGGCATTCCCCCATGGGTGCAGATGTATTTTGATCGAATACAAGAACGCACGGGCAAAAAGATAAAAGATGTGTTCCCCAACTTTTCTCTATTTGTTTACGGAGGGGTAAATTTTGAGCCTTATAGGGCCAAACTATTTGAGTCGATTGGAAAACAAATCGATAGTATTGAAACGTATCCTGCATCGGAAGGATTTATTGCTTACCAGGACACACAAACCCAAGAGGGCTTGCTTTTATTGGTTGATTCGGGAATTTTCTTTGAGTTTATACCAGCAGATGAATATTTCAATGAAAACCCAACCCGATTAAAAATTGATCAGGTCGAACTTGGGGTGAATTACGCCCTCATTATCAATAGCAATGCAGGGCTGTGGGGTTACTCCATCGGTGATACGGTAAAATTTGTGTCTAAAGACCCATATAGATTAATAGTGAGTGGTCGAATTAAACATTTCATCTCAGCTTTTGGTGAGCATGTGATTGGGGAAGAGGTAGAAAAGGCCATGCGACTTACCTGTGAGAAATTTCCGGAAACAGAAACTATAGAGTATACTGTTGCACCACAAGTGACACCTGCTGATGGTTTACCACTGCATGAATGGTATGTGGCTTTCGCTCAGCAACCTAATGATTTGGCAGCGTTCGAAAAAGAGTTAGATTTGCAGCTTCGCAATTTGAACTCCTATTATGACGACCTGATTTCGGGTAGCATCTTAAGACCACTGGAAATTAGGTCTTTACAAAAAGATGCTTTCATAGAATACATGAGATCTCAAGGGAAGCTAGGCGGGCAAAATAAAGTGCCACGATTGAGTAATGATAGAAAAATTGCGGAGGAGTTGTCGAAGTTTGAAGTTTGAAGTTAATATGCGGTTCTTATTGTTTTTAGCTCTTTTATGTACTTTTTCATCTGTCAGTTCTCAGAACAGAAATTTTAATACTGAAAACTTATTTTGGCATGATGGAGAACTCCTGTTAATGGACGGCACATTGATTAAAGGAAAGTTGAATTATAATTTTGTTTCTCAGTCGTTAAGGTTAATTGATGAAGATGAAATTAAAATTTTAACTGCAAATCGCATTCTTCAATTTAAGTACGCTAATAATGACACTACAATAACCTATTATTCATTACCTTATATTTCACAAGAGTATTATGACCGTCCAAGGGCTACTTTTTTTAAGGTAATTTACAAAACAGATGAATATGCTGTGATTTGTAGAAACTTATTAGAGTATAATGATAAAGCATTTGGCCCATTTTCTACACTAAGGGGTGATGAAGATATTGTGGCATTGGGTAAAATATCCAGTGAAAAAATTTATGAAGAGGTATATATTGCTGATTCTAATGGGAAAATTATTCCCGTTCTAAGAGGTAAGAAAAATAATACTCTGGTTTTTAAAGAGATTATGATCTTCAATGAGGATGTTTTAGGTGCGGAGAGAAAATTTAATGAAAGGAAAGCTGATGATGATGTGACTAACTATAAAATTGAATCTAAGCATTGGAAAGAGAAGTTATTCAAGGATGATGAGAAGTTGGTTAAGAATTACATAAAAGAAAATAAAATTAAGGAAGATACAGTGGAAGGACTTGTTGAAATTGTGGAATACTACTCCTCACTGAATTAATTATAAATGGAAGTATAGTTTGAGTGATAAAAGAAACATAGCAATATTAGGTTCAACTGGTTCCATTGGTACACAGGCACTAGAGGTGATCGATGAGCACTCAGATAAGTTTGAAGTAGAAGTACTAACTGCTCAAAATAACTGTGATTTGCTTATCCAGCAGGCCTTAAAATATAAGCCTAACGTAGTGGTCATCGGTAATGAAGATCATTATACCAAGGTATTTGATGTGCTTGACGCAAAAGATATTAAGGTATACGCTGGCACCAAAGCATTAGCTTCGGTAGTTGAGATGGATTCTATTGATTTGGTACTTACCGCTTTGGTAGGTTACTCCGGGCTGAAGCCCACCATCAATGCCATCAATGCAGGTAAAAGTATAGCCTTAGCTAATAAAGAGACTTTGGTAGTAGCGGGTGAGTTGATTACCAACTTAGCACAGGAAAAAGGAGTAAATATCTATCCGGTAGACTCTGAGCACTCTGCCATTTTCCAATGTATTGTGGGTGAGTTTCACAATCCAATAGAAAAAATTATTCTTACTGCCTCTGGAGGTCCTTTTAGAGGAAGAAACAGAGGAGAGCTGGAAAAAGTAACAAAAGCGCAGGCATTAAAGCACCCCAATTGGGACATGGGAGCTAAAATTACCATTGATTCCGCCACGTTGATGAACAAAGGCCTTGAGGTAATCGAGGCTAAATGGTTATTTGGGTTAAAACCAGAGCAGGTGGATGTAATCGTACATCCTCAGTCCATTATTCACTCAATGGTACAATTTGAAGATGGTTCCATTAAGGCGCAAATGGGCTTACCTGATATGAAATTGCCTATACAATACGCTATGGGTTATCCGCAACGACTGAAATCTAATTTTCCGAGATTCAACTTTGTAGACTACCCGCAACTCACATTTGAACAACCCGATACAGATACTTTCCGTAACCTACACTTGGCCTTTGAGGCACTAAACAAAGGCGGCAACATGCCTTGTATTTTAAATGCTGCTAACGAAGTTGTAGTGGCGGAGTTTTTGAAAGACCGTGTTGGCTTTTTAGAAATGTCGGCTATGGTGGAACAATGTATGGAGAAAATTGATTTTATAAGTGCTCCTGATTACGAGGATTACGTGAATACAGATAAAGAAACAAGAATTAAAGCTTTAGAACTAATACAATAAATGGAAGGATTAATAATGACAGCTCAGATCATTCTGAGCTTATCAATTTTAGTGGGTGTGCATGAGATGGGTCACCTGTTGGCTGCCAAGTGGTTTGGTATGCGTGTGGAGCAGTTTTCAATAGGTTTTCCTCCGAAAATTTGGGGTTTCAAATATGGCGAAACAGAATATAACCTGAGTGCTATTCCTTTGGGAGGCTTTGTGAAAATCTCAGGAATGATCGATGAGTCGATGGATAAAGAACAAATGGCTCAACCACCAAAGGAGTATGAATTTAGGAGTAAACCAGCCTGGCAACGACTGATAGTGATGCTTGGCGGAATATTTGTAAACGTTGTTACAGGTATACTTATCTTCATTTCTCTTACCTATTATTTTGGAGATCAGGTAGTATCTAAAGATCAGGTAAATGCCAATGGAGGTATCGTTGCTAAGGATTTAGGTAAAGAAATTGGTCTTCAGACCGGGGATCAGATTATTAAAATCAATGGCCGTGAGTTCGAAGATTTCATGGATGTAATGGATACGGAAGTATTCTTCGGTGAAGGGGCTTATTACACAGTTTTAAGAAACGGACAAGAGGTAAATGTCTCTATTCCTTCCGATTTCATAGAAAAACTTAATGACAAGAGTGCAGCAGGTAATTTTATTGAAATGAATGCGCCAATTGCAATACGACAAATGAATGAGAACACCCTGGCTGAAAGACTTGGACTAAAGGAGGGGGATATATTCGTTAGACTTGGCGGCAAAGATGTAGTTACTTCAACTGATGTGAGAGATATTATCACATCTTACGATAAAGATACCATAGAAACTAGCATCAGAAGGGGAGAGCGTTTAATTACAATGCAGGCTCCTGTAAAAGAAGATACATTGTTGGGCGTTATGGTTGGTTTACCTGAGGGGTATTTAACAACAGTTAATTATGGATTTGGTGAGTCAGTTGTTAAGGGCACAAAACAGGCATTCAGCGTAGTATTCTTACAAATCAGAGCATTTGGTAAGATGTTTAGTGGAGAGTTAAATCCTATGAAATCATTATCCGGACCAATAGGTATTGCCAAAGCGTATGGAGGTGAGTGGCAATGGCAGAGATTCTGGAATCTTACCGGATTACTATCAATGGTATTAGCCTTTATGAACTTACTACCTATTCCCGCATTGGATGGAGGGCACGTGATGTTCTTGTCTTATGAAATTATTTCTGGCAGAAAGCCATCGGACAAGTTCCTTGAGAATGCGCAGAAGATTGGAATGGTATTTCTACTGGCCTTAATGGTGTTCATCATTTTCAATGATATATTTAAAATAGAAGCAATCCAGAAGCTGTTTGGATTGATGTAGGAAACTTAGGCCTGTGTCTCCACAGGCCAATTTAAAATAAACAAGGCAAACCTTACAGGTTTTGAAACCTGTAAGGTTTTTTATTTAAGCCCACAGTGTGTGTGTCCTAACCATGGTCTGTGTCTCCACAGACCATATCATGCAGCAATACAGAACTACAGGCTCTTTTTGCTAAATTACTTCTCCGCCATCGTTGCTATTTGCAACTCAAGCCGTTTCATTTCTCTCAATACTCGGTTCGTATTCATCTGCATCCAATGCCATAATTTGATGGCAGTTACACTCAATATGCACCAAAAACCTGCAGCTGCATATGTTATCAATTCTCTAGTCGTTTCTGCTTCAATAAACCTGACTACACAAATGACAAAGCCTACAAACCATGCGAAAGCCATAATTGTAGTCAGAATGTAGATAAACTTATTTTTACCCTGAAAAACGCCCAGCGACATTTCAAGTAAAGATTGCTCTCCTAGTTGATCATAAAATTCAGCCTCTTCCTTACTCAAGGCCTCATGTATGATCTGGTCGATTTCTTCATTTGTTTTTTTCATAATATACCTCCTTGTATTTTTTCTTTAAATTTTCTCTTGCATAAAACAACCTTGACTTAACAGTGCCGGTTGGCAATTTTAAAATGTCTGCTATTTGCTTCAAGGATTGTTGTTCCAGGTAGAAAAGTGTGAGTATCAATTTTTGATCGGCCGGTAAAATTTTGAGTTGCCGCTCGACATTTTTCCATTGATCATCTTCCGCCACATCTTCGACAATATCATCTTCAATCTCCGTTGTCTTGAGTTGCTGCTTCCTGATTATATCAATAGCCTTATTGTGCGTGAGCCTGAAAATCCATGAGCTAAACTTTCCTGCATCTTTTAACCTTGAAATATTTTTAAATGCAGCTACCCATGTATCTTGTACAACATCTTTGGAAACATCAACATCATGTACAATTTTATAAGCAAATGATATGAGTCTTTTATTCCACCGATTCACTATTAAGCTGAAAGCTTTAGCATCACCATCTTGCACTTTTAATACAAGCAACTCATCAAAAACGGCTTCCTTTTTTATCATTCTTTCAAAGATGTTTGACCTTAAGTCGGAAGGGTATTAGAAAGGTTCAAAGAACCAAAAGAATTATTTTTCTGACTCAGCTCTGTAAATTTCAAATTCTACGCGCCTGTTGAGTCGCTTATTTTCTTCATTAGTTTCCTCGATGATAGGCTTTGAGCTGCCAAATCCTTTGGCAATGATCCTGTCTTCCTCTACCGAGCCGAAGTAGACCAGGTATTCTTTTATCACATCGGCACGCTCCTGAGAGAGTTTTAGATTAAATTCTTCACGACCATCAGAGTCTGTATGGCCACTGATTCTCAATTTAAAATCAGGATTATCAAGGAGGAAGTCAGCTAACTTATCTAAATCGCCATACATGGGTGTGGTTAGCTGGGCACTACCTTCAGCAAATTCAATCGATTCAAACTTAAGTCGGCTGGAAATAGGTTCTGTAGTTCTGTGCAATTGCAATTCTCCATCCAGGTAGAATATTTCTTCTATTCTAAAAAACTCCTCTCCCTGTAAAATGAGTAGGTAATTATTGTTGTTGATCAAATCAAACTCAAATGTGCCATCCGGGCGTAAAAATTTTGGGGCAACTTCAATTCCATTGTCAAGATCAATAATTGACACTATTCCTTTAAATGGCTCACCAGACTCCTCATCTACTAAAGATCCCTTGAGTGTGGTATTTGCTCCTGGCTGCGCTTCCATGGGCAATGGAAAGGAATACAAATCCATGTTGGTCATACTTTTCTCAGCAGAACGAGAATAGTACAGATCTTCTGATTGTGAGTCGATGGTAAAGTAAAATTCACTCCCCGGGCCGTTAACTAGGGGGCCAATGTTTTTTGGTTCTGTCCATGCTTTGTTGTCGTGATAAGACTTATAAATATCAAACTCACCAAAGTTGAGATTTTGCCCGTCTGAGCTAAAATATAGCACATCATACACATGATGGTAAAAAGGACTCACTTCAGAGCCCCGGGTATTTATTATAGGACCCGCATTTTTAGCCTTTGACCATGAGCCACTGTTATTTTTTACTGTATAATAAATATCTGCCAGCCCAAAGCCACCTATTCTGTCTGAGGCAAAATACAAAGTATCTTCTGTGTGAGAAAGTGATGGATGTGAATCCCAGGCAATGCTATTTACTTCTAACCCCAGGTTTTTCACTTCTCCCCAGGTACTGTCTTGTTGCATTTTGGCTTCAAAAATGTCGCAATCACCATAAGAATCTGGTGAGTTACAGCGAGCAAAGAAAAGTGTTTTTCCGTCTTTACTCAAAGAAGCACTGCCTTCATTATACTGCGTGTTTATTTCTTTAAACTCATCGGCCTTTCTCCATACATCATATACTTTTTTTGAGAAAAACAGATCTTCATCATGTACAGGATCCACACCTCTGAAATGGGAATTGCGCTTAGAAGTAAAGATCATAATATCATCATTACCACTCAAAGTAGGGGCATAATCAGAGTAGTCTGAATTTACCAGGTTTCCCATGTTGAGCAGCACACTACGGGGAGGCCTTAATGTGTCCACTTCCTTGCGGTAGTCAACTAATTCGTAATAATAATCAAGCGGCACATAGTAGTCCTTATCATTGGTTGTAAGTGAGTCGTAATACAGTTCTATGCTTCTGATATCAATATCTTCCCGATGATGTTTGAGCACAAGTTTGTAGAGTAGCTTGGCTTCATCATAGTTACCATAAATTTCAGTGAGCTTGGCCAAACGCCAGATCCAATAGGTATCACGGTAAAAGTTTACAATGCCAAAATTTGAAATATAATCTCTCAATTCAGGATATAGTTTCTCCCAGTCCTTTTGAGCGTCTAATTCTTTGATTTTTTTGAGCTTACTTTCCTTAACGTAATAGGCAGTTTTATTAATATTAGGAAAGGCAAACAGATCTGACTGACTATATGATTTAATGGTATCATTGAGGGTTACCGTACCGCCCGACTTTCGATTCTTCTTTTTCTGAGCCAAGGTATCGGCATTTATAAAAAGAAATAGCATGGCACAAGCGGCCGTTAGTAGCTTTGTTAATTTCACAACCCGTCAATTTTCATATACTTTACTAAAGATGTTATAAAAATGCTTTTTTATCAAGGAAGTGGTCGCAAAGAAGTTTTTTGGCATAGGTATTGACATATTAGTACAAGCTTAAAAAGCTAACGAAAGAGGTGATAATGGTGTCATTTTGACATAAAATGCGTAATTATAGATATATGTTTCAGGAATTATTTTTATCAGATATAGTGCAGGAAGACCAGGAAGAGTTAATACAGATGATAAACCCGGAGGAGGGTGCAGAAATAAAGCAGGAAGACTTGCCTGACGAATTGGCAATTTTGCCTATTAGAAATACAGTACTTTTTCCAGGAGTTGTGATACCAATCACAGTTGGAAGACAAAAATCAATCAAACTTGTTAAAAAGGCTTACAAAGGAAGCAGGATCATAGGCGTTATTGCTCAGAAGAATGTTAAGACAGAAGATCCGGGGCTTGAAGATATTTATGATATCGGTACGGTAGCCAAAATCATTAAAATGCTCGTATTGCCAGATGGGAATACTACCATCATTATTCAGGGCAAAAGCAGGTTTAAATTAGATGAAGTAACAGCTGAAGAGCCGTTTATCACGGCCAAAATAAAACTACTAGAAAGCAGCTTCAAAAAGAAAACCAGCAAAGAAACAAAGGCTGTTGTTCAGTCGTTGAAAGATGCGGCTTCCAAAATCCTAAAGTTGAATCCTGAAATTCCTCAGGAAGCACAAATGGCACTTGATAACATCACAGATCCTGGGTTTTTAACGCATTTCTTATCATCAAACCTTAATGCAGATGTTGCTGATAAGCAAAAGCTACTAGAGATCAACGATGGTATGACGAGAGCAACATTGCTACTCGAAATGATGTTGAAGGAGATTCAACTACTAGAGTTGAAGCATGATATCCAGAAAAAAGTACATACCGATATCGATGCCCAACAGCGTGATTATTACCTAAGGCAACAGCTCAAGGTTTTACAAGATGAATTAGGGCAGGATGGCCCTGATCAGGATATAAATAACCTGCGCGAACGTGGGAAAAAGAAAAAATGGCCTAAAGAAGTTGAGAAGCACTTCAATAAAGAGCTGGATAAAATAAGCCGGATGAACCCTGCAGCAGCAGAATACCCTGTTGCACTAAATTATGCGGAGCTGCTGGTAGACTTACCATGGGAGGAATTCACTGAAGATAATTTTGACTTGAAGCGAGCCAAAAAGATTCTTGATAAGGATCATTTTGGAATGGAAAAGGTCAAGGATAGGATTATCGAATATTTAGCAGTACTGAAGCTGAAGCAAGATATGAAAGGCCCTATACTTTGTTTGTATGGCCCTCCTGGTGTTGGTAAAACTTCATTAGGTAAGTCTATAGCTAAGGCTTTGAATCGTAAATATGTCAGAATGTCACTGGGAGGTGTGCATGATGAAGCTGAGATTAGAGGCCATAGAAAGACATATATAGGTGCGATGCCCGGTAAGATCATCCAAAATATCAAAAAAGGCAAATCGTCAAACCCGGTTTATATTTTGGATGAGATCGATAAGGTGAGCTCAGATTTTCGTGGAGACCCGGCTTCAGCGCTGTTAGAAGTACTGGATCCCGAGCAGAACAGCAATTTTGCTGACAATTACCTTGAGGTGGACTATGACCTTTCTAAAGTCTTATTTATAGCAACAGCCAACTCTCTGGATACTATCCATCCAGCTCTGAGAGATAGAATGGAAATCATCTCATTAAGCGGATATACGTTGGAAGAGAAGACTGAAATAGCTAAAAAGCACCTTATACCAAAGCAAAAGAAGGAACACGGTCTTAAGGGCGGTGATGTGAAGTTTCACAAACAGGCTATTGCTAAAATCATTGACGGATATACACGTGAATCAGGTGTTAGAAGTTTGGAAAGACAGGTAGGTTCGGTCATAAGGCATATTGCTAAATCCATTGCGATGGAGGAGGAGTATAATACAACGATTACCTCTAAAGATGTCGTGGAGATTTTAGGATCGGAAAAATTTGACAAAGAGCTTTATCAGGGTAACGATATAGCTGGTGTAGTTACAGGCCTTGCCTGGACGCAGGTAGGTGGTGAAATACTATTCATTGAGTCTAGTTTGAGTAAAGGAAAGGGTAAGTTGACACTTTCCGGGCAGTTAGGTGATGTGATGAAGGAGTCAGCCATGGCTGCAATATCATATTTGAAAGCCAATGCCGAAGACCTGATGATTGACCACAGAGTATTTGATCAGTACGATTTGCATGTACACGTACCAGCCGGAGCCGTTCCTAAAGATGGACCAAGTGCGGGTATAACTATGCTTACTTCATTGGCTTCTATCTATACGCAGCGTAAAATTAAGTCTAAACTGGCGATGACCGGTGAAATTACCCTAAGAGGTAAAGTACTGCCAGTTGGTGGTATCAAAGAGAAAGTGCTCGCTGCAAGAAGAGCTGGTATTAATGAGATAATACTTTCAGCTAGAAACGAGAGAGACATAAAAGAAATTGACGAGCGATACGTTAAAGGCTTGAAAATACATTATGTTGAATCTGTTGAGGAAGTGCTTGACAAAGCTTTATTAAAAGAGAAAGTAAAAAAGCCTATGACATTTACGTTTTCTGAAAACAAAGAGAAAGTAGCCTAAATGCAACTAAAAGTGCAGAAATGGTTAATTGTAATGCTTTTGCATTGGCCTGCAATCATTTTTGCACAGGTAGGTGGGCAGCGGTCGTTTGAGTTTCAAAATGTACCGGCAAACACCAGGTTAACAGGCCTGGGTGGAGTAAACGTATCAATTGCCAATGAGGATTTGAATATGGTTTTTTCAAACCCGGCACTATCAGGAGATACACTAACAGGCACAGCCACTTTTAACTATTTATCTTATTTCGCAGATGCTAATGTTGCTTCTTTTGCATATCAACATGGCCTTGGTAAATACGGTAATTGGTTTATAGCCGGTACTCATTTTGATTATGGCACATTTACAGGTAGAGATGCCTCTGGAGGCCAAACAGATGAGTTTAATGCAGGAGAAACGTTAATTCTGGTAGGTAGATATCATAGAGTTGGCAATATAACTGTTGGAGGAAGCTTGAAGTTTGTCAATTCATCTATAGATCAGTTTAGAGCTAATACACTTTCTGTAGATTTGGGAGGTGTTTTTCAGCATCCTGAAAAAGCATGGAATATTGGTCTGGTATTTAAAAATGTAGGTTTTGTCCTAGGTGATTATTCATCTACAAGTGATTCCAAATTGCCTTTTGATATTCAGTTAGGCACAACTTTTAAGCCTCAGTTTATGCCGTTTAGGTTTAGTCTTACGGCCTATAACTTATATCAGGGAGACATTGCTTATTTTAATCCCAATGCTGTAGAGGTAGAAGAAGAACCGGGCTTAGCAGATAAAATATTCAGACATGTAACGGTAGGTGCTGAATTGTTGTTATCAAACAATGTGAACTTCAGGATAGGTTATAATCATTTAACTCGTCAAGAGTTGCGACTTGAAGAAACGGCAGGCGGAGCAGGATTTTCTTATGGAGTTATGTTCAGGGTTAAATCCTTTGAGTTTAGTTATAGTAGGGGAGGGTACCACGCAGCTGGTGGCTCTCATAATTTTGGTATTGCTGCCAATACCAACAGCTTTTTTAGAAATAGAAATTAGATAGTTATGATAAATCAAGATACATATTTGACACCCAAACAAATTGTTGGAGAGTTAGATAAATATATTATAGGTCAGAATGATGCCAAACGTAATGTAGCAATAGCACTACGTAATCGTTGGAGACGTATGAATGTGAAGACCGATATGCAAGGCGAAATTGTGCCTAATAATATACTTATGATAGGTGCAACTGGTGTTGGTAAGACTGAAATTGCCAGAAGACTAGCAAGGATAGCCAATGCGCCCTTTACAAAAGTAGAAGCATCTAAATTTACTGAAGTGGGTTATGTAGGTCGTGATGTGGAGAGCATGGTGCGTGATTTAGTGGAGCAATCAGTGAAGTTGGTAAAAGATGAGAAAAAAGCTGAGGTGGAAACTAAAGCAGCTCAAATTGTGGAAGACATTATTTTAGATGCACTGATACCACCAATAAAAAATAATGCTAATACCACTTACCAACAGAAGAATCCAGCTTCAACTGATACCTCTACGGGAGAGTTGCCTCAAAGTGAGCAGGAGCTTAACGAAAGAACTCGAGATCGCTTTCGTGAAAAAATTAAGAATGGCGAGTTAGAAGATCGTAAGATCGATATCAATGTTAAAAAACCGGCAAATCCGGGTATGGGAATGATCGGTGGCGGCATGATGGACGAGTCATCCATGATCAATCTGCAGGAAATGATTGGCAATATGATGCCCAAAAAGGATAAAAAGCGGAAAGTAACTATTGCAGAAGCTCGCAAAATCCTCATGGAAGAAGAATCAGCTAAGTTGATTGATATGGATGAGGTAAAAGAGGAGGCCATCAAGAAGGCAGAGAATACCGGTATTATATTTATAGATGAGATTGATAAAGTGGCCGGTGGTTCAAGAAAAAATGGCGGCAGCAGTGGTGCCGATGTGAGCCGGGAAGGAGTACAGCGTGACCTGTTACCTGTTGTTGAAGGCTCTACAGTAAATACAAAATACGGCTTAATTAAAACCGACCATATTTTATTCATAGCTGCAGGTGCATTTCATGTAGCAAAGCCATCAGACCTTATTCCAGAGTTGCAGGGTAGATTTCCAATTAGAGTGGAACTAGACAACCTCACAGTGGACGACTTCTTCCACATATTAATGGAGCCAAAAAACGCCTTGACAAAACAATACCAGGCACTGCTTGAGTCAGAAGGTGTGTCTCTGGAATTTACTGAAGATTCAATGCATGAGATCGCTGAGACAGCATTTCACATCAATACTGAGGTAGAAAACATTGGAGCTCGAAGACTGCATACAGTGATGAGTCAGCTTCTTAATGAGTTTTTATTTGATGTGCCGGATAAGATCGGGCCAAATGCTAAAATCTCAGTAACCCGAGAGATGGTGAAAGAAAAGCTTTCCGGTTTAGTCAAGAACAAAGATCTCAGTGAGTTTATTTTGTAAAAAATGCAGACCATAGAACACCTTAAAGACAGGATTTACGTACTAGAAAAGCAATGTGCTTATCAGGACAAGGTAATACGGAGATGTAAAAAAGTATTCTATTTTATGGGAACAATCATAGTTTTTTCCATCTTGACAAATGTATTTCTGTTGAGCAGCTAAACCATTGAAAAAGGTATTTTTTTATATTTTAACTTTTATACTTAGTCTGTTGAATTTTGCTCAGGCTCAAAATTCAACAGACAGTATTAGATCACAATACATCCACGAGTTCCATGATAGGTTTTATATTAAGCCTATTGTAACCGTTAGAAGCCTTTCTTTAGAACTTGCCGACAACGACAAGCAGGTGGCTTCATCAAATTATAAACCCAGTTCAAATAACTTTCTTGGACTGGGTTTATACTTTTTTGATTTGGGTATAGAGCTTTCCTTTAAACTGCCACAGGATGAAGATCAGGTGCCACCTGAAATTTTCGGAGAAACGGAATCAATTGATTTTCAAACTAACATATACGCCAAAAAATGGGGTGGCGACCTTTCCTATCAGGAGTATGAAGGCATGTACCTGGAAAACCCCAAAGATCACTCGAGTGCATGGCAAGATGGAGATCCTTTTCCAATCAGAAACGATTTACAATTGCGTAATATTCAAGCCAATGGGTTCTACGTTTTTAACCATGAGCGATTTTCTTACAGGTCTCCATATATACAAGCCGACCAACAACTCAAGAGTCAGGGGAGTTTGCAAGTAGGGTTGTTCTTTTCACACTTTAGGTTTTCTGCTGACTCTTCACTTATTCCAGCTTCAGCCCAGCCGGGATTTCCTCAAAATGCTAACATTAGAAAAGCAAAAATCACTACCCTTGCCGTGTTGCCTGGTTATACCTATACACTTACCTGGAAAAATATTTACCTCAATGCCGCATTGGCGGTGGGTCCTGGAAACCTTTGGACTACCTATGTAAATGATGAGTCTGAGGAGGAAAAAGTGGGTATAAGGCCTGTTGTAAATGCAAGAGGAGCGCTTGGTTATAACGGAAATTGGTATTTTATGGGCATTACTGCGGTCAATCAATTTGTGTCCAGTCGTATTGATAACCTTGATGTAAACAGCAATTCAGCTAACATCAAACTTTTCTTTGGCATCAGGTTCAAGGAAAAGGGGTTCCTAAAGAAGGAATTACTTTAATATTGCTATTTTTTATTTTTAGGAAAGTCGTAGAACAGACGTTGTCCTTTTCCTAACCCAATGCCTTTCCAACTCTCAACCTCAAAAGTACATGCAAAAACACCACAAGTAGGAATATTAAATATATCAGAATGAGTTAGCTCATTAGCAAAGTCAGTAAAACCCGGGTTATGTCCAAAAAGACATACTGTATTCCAGGTGTCATCAATTGATCGTACTACCTTGAGCAATAAATCTACCCCCGCATGGTAAATATCTTCGTCAGTTTCAATGGCCTCTTCAGGGTAGTCCAATTTTGCGGCAATTTCCTTGCATGTGGTCAGTGCTCGATTGGCTGGACTGCTAAGCATTAAATCTGGAAATAAACCTCTATCGGCTAGCCTTTTACCCATTTCCGGTGCATCGCGTTTGCCTCTCTTATTTAAAGGGCGTTCTGCATCAGAAAGCTCGGAAAACTTCCAGCTTGATTTAGCGTGTCGTATGAGGTAAAGTGTTTTCATGACTTTGTGTTTATCCATCCGATGGCTTTGAGCCATCGGATGGTTACAAGGCATATTTCTATAACTTAGATAAATTTAAGCCAAGTTTTAAATTTAGAAAAGGTGTTACCCCTGGGTCTTGATTGCCTGTGAAATAGCCTAAGACAATATTAAAGCCAAAAGTAAGGGTACCATTTCTTTGTATTCCCCATACAGGACCTAATAAGAAACCACCCTCTGATTCAAAAAGATCCACGTTTTTACCAGCAATAGGTTCTATCTGATAGCTTACATGGAATCCAAGAAAATTTCCAGAGTTATATTCTATATTGCTAAATCTACGTGCCCTTTTTTTTAGATTATAATAACTTCTATATTGGGCAATCATCACTGGTACTATTACATAGCTGCTCTCAGTGCCAGAGTTTGAGTCAGATGACATTAAAAAAGAAAAGCTGGTAGTTCCTCGAAAGTGAATACTCTTGTTATCTCTAAGTCTTTTTTCGATAGATACACCTGGTGTAATTAGGTCTAACGAAATAAGCGTCTTAGATAATGATACTGAGTCAAGGTTGGGTTGTACAAATTGAGCTTTAGCCAGCTTGCTACAACCGAGAATCAGGATCAATAGAGTTAATATTCTAATCATAATAAATAACTACTTCACCAATGGCTTATACTTAATTCTCTTAGGGCCTTCATCGCCCATGCGTTTCTTTCTGTCTTCTTCATATTCAGAGTAAGGGCCTTCATACCACTTTACTTGCGAGTTGCCTTCAAATGCCAATGTATGGGTACAGACTCTGTCAAGGAACCATCTGTCGTGAGAAATGATTACTGCACAGCCCCCAAAGTTCTCTAATGCTTCTTCAAGTGCTCTTAAAGTATTTACATCCAAGTCATTAGTAGGCTCATCTAATAAAAGAAGATTCGCACCTTGTTTCAAAGCAATGGCCAAATGTACCCGATTTCTCATACCACCAGAAAGCTCTTTTACCTTTTTCTGTTGGTCGCTACCGCTGAAATTGAACTTACTCACATAAGCACGGCTATTGATTTCTTTTTCACCTAATTTGATAATTTCATTACCTCCTGTGATAGCTTCCCATACAGAATCTTCGGGCTTTAAATCATCGTGTTCCTGATCCACATAAGCAATCTCTACAGTTGAGCCCACTTCAAAAGTCCCTTCATCTGGCTGCTCCTGTTCGGTAATCATTTTAAAAAGGGTTGTTTTTCCCGCTCCGTTTGGTCCAACAATACCTACGATACCAGCCTTAGGTAAATTGAATTCCAGGTTTTCGTAAAGTAATTTATCTCCAAAAGCTTTGGATACATCATGGGCTTCTATGACTTTATCACCTAATCTTGGCCCTGGAGGGATAAATAATTCAAGTTTTGCTTCTTTCTCCTTCGCGCCTTCTCCCACTAGCTTATCATATGCGCTGAGACGAGCCTTTGCTTTTGCATGACGACCTTTTGGCGTCATTCGCGCCCACTCCAATTCTCTTTCTAGCGTCTTTTGTCTCTTTGATTCCGATTTTTCCTCTTGTGCTAATCTTTTTTGCTTCTGCTCCAACCATGAGGAGTAGTTGCCCTTCCATGGAATGCCCTGACCTCTGTCTAGCTCCAGTATCCATCCAGCTACATTGTCTAAAAAATAACGGTCGTGTGTAACAGCTATAACGGTACCTTTATATTGTTGTAAATGCTGTTCTAACCAGTGTACTGACTCAGCATCGAGGTGGTTGGTAGGTTCATCCAGCAACAATATATCTGGCTCTTGCAATAAGAGTCTGCAAAGTGCGACACGCCTTTTCTCACCACCGGATAAGTTATCGATTATGGCGTCAGCAGGAGGAGTACGTAATGCATCCATCGCCCTTTCTAACTTATTGTCGAGCTCCCATGCATTAGCAGCATCCAATTTTTCCTGCACTTCACCCTGCTTTTCAATGAGTTTTGTCATTGCATCAGGGTCATCCATAATAGCAGGATCAGCAAATTTCTCATTGATTGCTTCAAATTCTTTGAGTAAGGCAATGGTCTCACCAGCACCTTCTTCAACCACTTCCTTTACTGTTTTCCCTTTGTCAAGGTGTGGTTCTTGCTCGAGCATTCCGACTGAGTAAGTACCGTCAAAAACAACCTCACCTCTATATTCTTTATCTATACCGGCAATTATCCGTAAAAGAGAAGATTTACCTGATCCATTAAGTCCTAGTACGCCTATTTTGGCACCGTAATAAAATGATAGATATATGTCTTTTAATACATGTTTATTTGGTGGGTAAATTTTATTTACCCCGGCCATAGAAAAGATTATTTTTTCGTCACTCATAAGTTTTATTGCTATTAGGTGTTTACAAATTTATCCCTTTAAGAATGAATAAGTAGATTAGGTAGATCAAAACTTAAGAGAAATTTTATGGAATACGCTAAACTTTTACTAAAATCATTACGTTAGCGCGAATAAATATTTCTGATGATATATTATGATTTTTATTTTTTGAAATATATCATTAAGAAGTTTGTTTTCATTTTTATAATTATAAATTTGCACCCAAATTAAACCGGTGTAAATAAAAGAGGTTAATTTATGTATTGGACACTTGAACTTGCATCATATTTAGAAGACGCGCCATGGCCTGCAACCAAGGACGAACTTATCGACTATTCTATTAGAACAGGCGCACCTTTAGAGGTGGTTGAAAATCTTCAGGAACTTGAAGATGATGGTCAGCCTTATGAAAATATTGAGGAAATATGGCCTGATTACCCTACAAAGGAAGATTTCTTCTTCAACGAAGACGAGTATTAAAAGCTTGTAATCTTTACCGCTGACAAGAAGGCCATGTCAGTCCTGTTTTTTCCTGTTTAGCAAAGCTTCGGCAATTATCATGTCTTCTGGCGTAGTTATTTTTATATTGTCATAACTACCTTCAAAAAGCGATATTTTAAACCCTGCTTTTTCTGCAACGCTGGCATCATCTGTTAGACTTGCTTCTTCTCTGATCCTATACGCATTTTTAATGACTTCCAAATCAAAAGTTTGGGGTGTTTGTACTAATCTGTAACCTGACCTATCAACGGCTTTAGTTGTATCTTGATCAGTTTGTCTGATTGATTCCTTTAATCTTACAGCTGCTACAGCACACTTATGTAAAGCAGCCAAACGAAATGATGCGCCTATCGTATTGGCATCGACTAATGGCCGTACGCCATCATGAATTGCCACTACCCCTTCAGTCGATGCAATACTATCCAATCCATTTTTTACAGATTGAAACCTGGAATCTCCACCAGCAACAATAGTATGCTTCAATTCGAACTTGTACTTTGCTACCAGTGATTGCCAGATTTCTATTTCAGAAGCTGGTAAAACCAAGACCAGGTTAACTTCACTAGAGTATTTTTTAAAAGCTTTTAGGGTATGCATTAATACAGGCAGTCCATCCAGTAGCATAAATTGTTTTGGGGTGCTACTGTTCATTCGGGTGCCTCGACCCCCTGCTACTATGAGTGCGTATTCTTTATGCTTCACTGTTAGTTGTTACTTGCTTTGGTGTTGTAAACATAATCTTTAAAAATGCTACTCCAAATACACCATAAAAAAAGCTCATTATAAATAGAGACCAGAAAAATGTAATCATCAGTGTTTTAATTAAAATAATAGCACCAATATTGAAATGTAGTGCATTGGTCAAAGCTAATGGTCTGTTGTAAATACCACCGATCAAACGACCTTTTGAGAGCCAGTTGATAGAAGCTAGTGCTATCAGGCATGTCCCTAAAAGTTTTATTGCCAAAACACCCACCATATTGACAGGTTCATTATGGAATTGAAAAACTTCCTGAGGTAAAAAAGAAAGTGTTACACCCAGCGCTCCAGTAAATATTGATGATAATGTAAGTATTAATTTGTTCATGTAGTGAAAGCTAGGAGAGCTTTTTCATACTTTCAATAGCAGCTGGATGAATGGTTGTTAAGGTGGGTTGATGGATGTTTATAAAAAAGAAAGGGCTTACATTTTTGATGTAAGCCCTTCATAATATCTAATGAGATTGATGCTTAAATAATTAACATGGCATCGCCATAAGTTAAGAACCTATACTTCTCTTTCTTAGCAACTTCGTATGCTTTTCTGATAAGATCATAACCACCAAAAGCACAAGCCATCATCAATAATGTTGACTCAGGAGCATGGAAGTTCGTGATCATAGCATTACAGATTTTAAACTCAAAAGGAGGGAAGATAAACTTATCTGTCCAGCCCTCTTTTATTTTTAATCTATCACTGGCAGAAACAGCCGATTCTAAAGCGCGCATGGCCGTTGTTCCAACAGCGCAAACTCGTTTCTTAGTGTTGATGGCATTGTTCACCATAGCTACGGTATCTTCAGCAACTCTAAAGTTTTCTGAATCCATCTTGTGCTTGGTTAAATCCTCAACATCCACAGGTCTGAAAGTTCCCAGGCCAATATGTAATGTAATGTTGGTTCTATCAATACCCTTGATTTCCAACCTTTTTAATAGTTGTTCAGTAAAGTGTAAGCCTGCAGTAGGTGCGGCTACTGCGCCAATGTTTTTAGCGTAGATGGTTTGAAATCTTTCTCTATGAAAAATATCATCTTCATCACTGGTTTCGATGTATTTAGGAAGAGGTGTTTGTCCTAACGTATCGATAGTTTTGTAAAACTCCTCATCTGTTCCATCGTAAAGAAAACGTATTGTTCTTCCTCGTGAGGTAGTGTTGTCTATAACCTCGGCAACTAGATCTCCCTCTCCAAAGTACAGCTTATTACCTACTCTGATTTTTCTTGCAGGGTCGACAAGTACATCCCATAAGTGCATTTCTTTATTAAGTTCTCTAAGTAAGAAAACTTCAATTTTTGCACCGGTCTTTTCCTTGTTACCGTATAGTCTTGCAGGGAATACTTTGGTGTCGTTGGCAACCATAACATCGCCCTCATCAAAGTATTCTACAACATCTTTAAAGGTTTTATGTTCTATTTTTCCACTATCTTTGTGTATAACCATGAGCCTGGACTCATCACGATTTTCAACCGGACGTTGGGCTATCAAACCAGTGGGTAGATCAAACTTGAATTCTGATAATTTCATATTTAATATTACACTATTAAATAAACTATAAAAGGTCTCGCAAATTAGCTTGCAAAAATAAAAAATTCGCGGAATAAATGGGCGGAACTAAGAAATACTTTTCAACATAATAACTAAGAGGTGATTGTAATAAAACTAATACTAGAAAGCTTCAGGTTTGCCTGGAATGCACTTAAGATGAATCTACTTCGTACCATCCTCTCCTTGTTAGGTGTTACGGTGGGTATTTTTGCGATTATATCGGTTTTTACAATCGTTGATTCACTAGAAAAAAATGTAAAAGAAAGCTTTAGCTTTTTAGGTTCAGGAGTTATTTATGTTGATAAATGGCCATTTACTGCCGATAGTAATGGAGAGTACCGCTGGTGGGATTTTTGGAATCGCCCCAATCCTAGTTATAACGAGTTTAAGGTTTTATCTGAGAACCTTAAAAATCAGACTGGCATCTCCATTTTTGCAGATGCAGGTAATGTAGTAACAAAAAGAGCGAGTAATAGTTTTAACGAAACTGATTTGGTGGGGGGATCTTATGGCTACCAGGAAATATTTGAATTGAATATTGAACAAGGGAGATACTTTACTCAAAGTGAAGTAGAGGCTGGCCGTACTGTGGCTATCATTGGGTCTGAGTTGGTCAATACGCTTTTTCAAGGTCAAAATCCTATCGGTAAGGAAATAAAAGTTAAGAATAAGAAATTTTACGTTATAGGGACTTTAAAAAAGGAGGGAGAAAGTTTCCTTGGATTTGAAAGTAAAGACAATTATTGCATAATCCCTTATGATGCCTTTAGAACGATGTATAATACGGGTTCAGGTACATGGAATGAAAAAGGCTCAACGATCGGAATAAAAGGAAGGGAAACTGATGTTGGCCTGGTAGAACTTGAAGGTGAAACTACGGGTCTCTTAAGAAGCCGTAGAGGATTGAAACCTACAGAGGAGGATAATTTTGCCCTAAATCGACCTGAAGCAATTGCCAATGTACTGTCAGGAGTATTTGATGTTTTCAGTATAGCTGGTTGGATTATTGGAGGCTTTTCCATTCTTGTAGGAGGCTTCGGTATAGCCAATATCATGTTTGTATCAGTGAAAGAGCGTACCAATATCATTGGTATTCAAAAATCACTGGGAGCAAAAAACTACTTCATTTTATTCCAATTCTTATTTGAGTCTATTTTCTTAAGCGTCATAGGTGGCCTGGGAGGCCTCTTGCTGGTGGTATTGATTACATTCATACCAATGGGCAGTCTCGAGGTATCATTAACGATCAAGAATATTGTGCTTGGTCTGGGAGTATCTGCAATTATTGGTACCGTATCAGGGATAATTCCTGCGGCACTTGCAGCCAGGTTAGATCCAGTGATAGCAATTAGAAGCAGTTAACGCATGGCTCTTCTTAAATCATCTCCCGTACTGGCCTCTCTCAATACGAATGAGACGGTAGCCTTTTATCGCGATAAGCTAAACTTTAAAATTGGGTGGCATGATGAAAATTATGTGATCATTGGCCGCGATAAAATAGAAATCCATTTTTGGAAGTGTGATGATGAAGCATTTCCACAAAACACAAGCTGTTACGTGTATGTCGATCAAGTAGACAAGCTCTATGAAGAATTTGAGAGAGCCGGAGTAGTCCATCCCAATGGTAAAATCGAAGACAAACCTTATGGTATGCGAGAGTTTGCCATTCTAGATATACATGGCAATATGATCAAGTTTGGAGAAGAACTGGATTAAGATTGATACCAATATTCTGACAAAAACAAAGCCACTGATTTACATCGGTGGCTTTGTTTCTAATATCTATAATCTAATTTCTATAATCCAACCTACTCCTGTGCAGGAATCGGCTTTTCTAAATCTTCTCCTTTTATTTTGGCTTTTATTTTAGTCTCCAACTCTTCCATGAGCTCGGGATTGTCTTCTAATAAGTTTTTAACGGCATCTCTACCTTGTCCTAGTTTGTTGTTGTCATAAGAGAACCATGAGCCAGCTTTTTTAATTATTTCCAGTTCCACACCCAGGTCGATAATTTCGCCCACTTTGGATATGCCCTTGCCGTACATGATGTCAAACTCTACTTGTTTAAAAGGAGGGGCCACTTTGTTTTTAACAACCTTTACTCTTGTGCGGTTACCAGTTACGTCACCAGCACCTTCTTTGATGGCACCAATTCTTCTGATATCAAGTCTTACAGACGCATAAAATTTTAGCGCATTACCACCAGTGGTCGTCTCCGGGTTGCCAAACATCACACCGATTTTTTCTCGCAATTGGTTAATGAAAATACACGCACAGCCAGTCTTATTAATAGTACCTGTCAGCTTTCTTAATGCTTGTGACATGAGTCGGGCCTGAAGTCCCATTTTGCTGTCACCCATCTCACCCTCAAGTTCACCTTTAGGTACAAGAGCTGCCACTGAGTCAATAACTATAATGTCAATCGCACCGGAACGAATAAGGTGCTCCGTAATTTCTAAAGCTTGTTCACCACTATCGGGCTGAGAGATCAATAAATTTTCTGTATCGATACCCAGGTTTTCAGCATAAACACGATCAAAAGCGTGTTCTGCATCAATAAAAGCGGCCAGCCCACCTGCCTTTTGCGCTTCAGCAATGGCATGCATTGTAAGTGTGGTTTTACCAGAAGATTCTGGTCCATAGATTTCAGTGACTCTACCTCTTGGTATACCGCCAACACCCAAAGCAATATCAAGACTCAATGATCCGGTCGAAATGGCGGGCACATCCACTACTTTCTCATCGCTAAGTTTCATTACAGCGCCTTTACCGAAAGTTTTTTCCAGTTTGTCAATTGTTAGTTTTAGCGCCTTTAATTTTTCGTCCTTTTCACTCATTTTACTTGTCTTTTACCTTGGTATTCAAAGGGGTGAAGTTAATAAGTTATAGCTACAAATTTGAAGATGAACTTCAAAAAATGTTTACACAATGGGTGAAGTGTTTTTATATCAGCTTCTTTATATTGCATCTGTTTATGAAATTCACTTTATCACTTATATTTTTTGCGATGGCAGTGCAGGTACATGCACAGCTAAATAATACAAGTTTTGACTGGTCCAGACCTGTTGAGGCTTCTGATTCAGGTAGGTTTTCCTTAGGTGTAAATACTTTGGGCTTTACTAAAAACAATGAGTATTTCAATAAAATTGCTGATGGCTACACGCTTTTTGGCTATCAATTGAATCCATACCTGTCATACCAACCCTTTGCAAATGCCCGTTTCGATGTAGGCATTTATGTGCAAAAAGATTTTGGAATAAATGGTTATGAAACCATACAGCCTACCTATTCATTTAAATACAAAAAACACGATGCCTATTTAATATTTGGCACACTTGATGGTAGTGTTTCTCACAGGTTGGTGGAGCCATTATATGATTTCGAAAAGGTGTTAGTCGACCGTCTGGAAAATGGCATGCAACTAGTTATGGATAAAGACAAGTTGTTTTTAGATGCCTGGGTAGATTGGCAAAAAATGATTTATAAAGGCGATGATGAACAAGAGGAAGTTACAGGCGGAGTTTCTATAGATTATAAAATTCTTAATAAAGAAAACTCGACACTATCAATTCCACTGCAAGGGGTTGTATTTCATCGTGGGGGGCAGTTTGATGATAATCCAAATCCGTTAGTAACCTGGTGGAATAGCGCAGCTGGTATTAATTTTGAAAAACGTAGCACAGGTTGGTTACAATCTATTCGGTTTGCCTCTTACTATCTTTATTTCAAAGATTTTTCCTTTCAAAAGTTGGGAATTTATGAAGACGGGAGTGGTGTTTATTTAAATATTGAAGCTAAAACAAATTTCAATATGGAATTTATGGCAAGTTATTGGCGCGGACATGAGTTTGTATCAGTAATGGGTGGCCAATTGTATCCTTCGGTATCTTCAACCTTTAAAACACCGAACCATCTTGAAGACACCAGGGAGTTATTGATCTTAAGGGTTTTTCACAATATAAAAGTGGCTGAAAATCTACAACTATCTACCAGGTTTGAACCGTTTTATGACTTAGGTAATGAGAAATTTGAGTTCTCTCATGGTTTTTATTTAAACTACACCACAAATTTCAAGTTCAAGAAGCGTAGTGCGCAATGAGGCAGATTGCATACTTTTTTTTAACTATTCTTATTGCATTAATATTCCACAATGCATCGCTTATCAGTTATGGGGTAGGGCAGGCTGTGGGCCAGTTGAAAATAGTCTGGAATGCCCAACCAATTGAAAAGTACCTGCAGCAAGAATCTGTGCCTGATTCTCTAAGGCAAAAGTTGGTTTTCATAGAGGAGGTAAGACATTATGCAGTCAATGAACTGGGTTTAAACGACAGTGAAAACTATACTACCATTTATGATCAAAAAGGAGAACCATTACTATGGGTAGTTACAGGTTGTAAGCCCTTTATTTTTGAAGCCAAACAATGGAAATTCCCCGTATTAGGCAGCGTACCTTACAAAGGCTTTTTCGACTTAGACAAAGCTTCCAAAGAGCTTGCACGTGTAAAGAATGAAGGGTACGATGCTGGCATCAGAACCGTTGGTGGTTGGTCTACTTTGGGCTGGTTCAAAGATCCAATATTGAGTAACATGCTGCATCGCAGTAACGGAAGTCTGGCCAATCTAATTATCCATGAGCTGGTACACTCTACAGTTTTTGTAAAAGATAGTGTTGAGTTCAACGAAAACCTGGCCTCGTTCATTGCTGATAAGGGAGCAATTGCTTTTATGAAAAACAAATATGGAGAAAGCTCAGATGAGTACAATGCTTATTTAAAGGAGCTCAACGATGAGAAAGTATACGTTGACCATATTTTAAGAGGTGTTGAGCAATTAGAAAGTCTCTATTTGTCAATTAATGGCAGACCTTTGGAAGAAAAAGAAGAAAAGAAGCGTGCACTTATTGAAAATATTATGCAGACTACAGATACTTTAAGTTTGTATAATGATGATTTTTTAACGTTTGTAAAGGGACAGGTGCCAAACAATACATATTTTATGTCTTTTATGCGGTATAGATCAAAACAGGATCAGCTTGATTCTATTTATTCAAATCAATATAATGCCAGGATCAAACCATTCGTTGATTACCTGAAAAACAAACACCCATATTTGTAGAATGAAATTCATACAGGTCATATTATTTTTTGTCGCAGTTTTCATGCTGTCTTTTTCTTCAGAAAAGTCCAATGACTTTAGATATATCCATAATACAAGCTTCCGACAGGGTGAGTATATAAAATACAAAGCACATTATGGATTTATAAATGCGGCAGAAGGTGAAATGATCATCCATGATAACATCTACACAGTAAATGGGCGTCCATGTTATAAGATCGATGTGTTTGGCAAATCTATTGGTATGTTCGATTTGTTTTTGCGCATAAGAGACAACTGGGGAACCTATCTCGATACGGCTGCAATATTCTCACACAAATTCTACAGAAAAATAGAAGAAGGCAAATACCGAAAACATGAGATTGTTGATTTCAAACAGTCAGCACACAAAGCGCATGTAAGGACTTGGGATAAACATAAAAATGTATGGAAGCCCAATGAAGAATTTGATGTTCCCAAAAACGTGCAGGATATTGTAAGTGGCTACTATTATTTACGTACACTTGACTTTGATACACTAAAGCCAGGTGATATCTTAAAAATAGATGCTTTCTTCGATGATGAAGTGTATAATTTTAATATTCGCTTTGTCGAGAAAGAAGTGTTGAAAACGAAGCTAGGGAAGATTAACTCCATCGTTCTCTCGCCAATTATGCCTGATAATAGCCTATTTGATGGAGAAAACTCCATTAAAGTATGGATTTCAGATGATCTAAATAAGGTACCACTTAAAATTAAGGCCGAGATGTTCGTTGGAGCTGTAGAAATTGAAATCACAGAATACCGTCAGGGGCCGCGTTAACTCAATGTTATTATTATGTTATGAGCTTTCCTTTACAGCAATTTCTCTCTATTTTTAATTTAAATTTGCGCTTGATTTAAAAGGCGTAGAATTTTCCAACAAACCGAAAACACTATGGGAAACAAGCAAAATCAAAAAGTGCTTGTTGTAGACGATGAAGAAGCGATTTTAGAGTTGCTCAAATACAACTTAGAAAAACAAGGTTACGAAGTTAAAACGGCTCTTGACGGTGTTAAAGGCGTTGAAATAGCCAAAACCTTTCACCCAGAGCTTATTCTACTCGATATAATGATGCCTAAGCAAGATGGAGTAGAGACTTGCCGGCAACTGCGTGAGATACCTGAATTAGCAGGTACATTTATTATTTTCCTGACCGCAAGATCTGAAGAGTATTCAGAAGTGGCAGCCTTTGACGTAGGTGCTGATGATTATATAACAAAACCAATCAAGCCAAGAGCACTGATGAGTAGAATTAGTGCATTTTTTAGAAGAGACTCGAAGAAAAACTCCGTTGCAGATCAGATTTCAATTGGCGACCTTACTATAGATAGATCGAGCTATACTGTCAAAATGAAGGATGAAGAAATAAGTCTTCCTAAGAAAGAATTTGAGTTGCTCTTCTTCCTGGCTCAAAACCCAAACAAGGTATTCGGGAGAGACGAACTGTTACAAAACATTTGGGGCTCCGATGTATATGTTTTGGCCAGAACTGTGGATGTGCATATTAGAAAAGTGAGGGAGAAAATAGGTGAGGACCACATCAAAACGGTAAAAGGTGTTGGATATAAGTTTGGTTTAAATTAATGTATGGTATTTAGTTCGCGCATTATAGCGCTATTACTTGCAGCATGTATTGCCATAATAACTGCTGCCTTCTTATCATTATTTCCTGAGATTTCTAATACCGCACTGATTGTAGCTTTTCTCATAAGCTTCTCAGCCTCTTATATCTTAGGGTTTATTGTAATGGAGTTTTTGATCTTTAGAGAAATAAATAAGATCTACGATCTTTTTGAAAAACTCAAGAAAAGAGAGCTTAAAACCATTGAGAAAAACAGATCTAACCCGCTCAATCCTTTAAAAAGAATCAATGAAGAGATTTATAGCTATGCAGCCCTCAAGCAGAAGGAAATTGACGAACTAAAAAAACTAGAGGCTTTCAGAAAGGAATTTATCGCTGATGTAAGCCATGAATTAAAAACACCCATTTTTGCCGCCCAGGGGTTTGTGCATACCTTACTTGATGGGGCTGTCAAAGATAAAACGGTGAGAACGAAGTTCCTGAAAAAGGCCGCCAAGAGCCTCGATGGCCTGGATATTCTCGTGCAGGATTTACTTACGCTCTCTCAGATAGAAACGGGTGACATTAAAATGCATTTTGAGTATTTTGACATTCGCTTGTTGACAGAAGAAGTATTTGATCAGTTAGAAAATAAAGCGCACAAGAAAGAGGTTGAGCTTATCCTTGAAAAGGACTCGCCAAAAAAAGTGATGGTCTATGGTGACTGGCAAAGGATCTATCAGGTAATGACCAATCTGGTGAGCAATGCGATTAAGTACTCTGGAGATGGAAGCAAAGTCAAAGTCAGTTATAAAGTCACTAAATCCTATGTCAATATCACCGTAGCTGATAACGGTGATGGTATTCCTCAAGAAGATATAGGTCGAATATTCGAGCGATTTTATCGTGTCGATAAAAGTCGATCACGGGAAAAAGGAGGTACAGGCCTGGGCCTAGCCATTGTAAAACATATTATGGAAGGGCATGACTCCAAAGTAGAGGTCAAAAGCAAATTAAATCAAGGCTCTGAGTTTAGCTTCAAATTATCGCCTGGTAAAGAAGAGCCTTTGTTTCAGGAGTAAGATCAGACATCAAGTCTTCATCTATTATCTTGATATCAACCCATAAAAAATAGATACCTTTGCGCCTCTATGTCAAAAATTAACTTTAAAAAGAGCATTATCTGGGAGAACGATGATTATTTGGTGATCAATAAACCACCCTTTGTCTCTTCTCTGGATGATAGAAATGATCAAACTACAATATTATCACTAGCAAGGGCATACCATGCCGATGCACAACTGTGCCATAGGTTAGACAAGGAGACATCTGGTGTTTTGGTAATCGCCAAAAACCCTGAAGCCTACAGGCATATGTCATTGCAGTTCGAAAATAGAACGGTAAAAAAGGTGTATCATGCGGTGGTTGACGGTATACACGATTATAAAGAGGTGAGATATAGCCAGCCTATTTATAAGATGTCGAATGGAGTTGTTAAGATAGACAAACGTGGCAAGGATGCTGTTACCTATTTTCAAACATTAAAAGCCTACAAGGAGCACACACTGGTAGAGTGCAAGCCCGTAACCGGCCGCATGCACCAGATAAGAGTACACTTATCTTATCAACATTCCCCAATCACAGGTGACTTACAATACGGAGGGAGACCTTTGTTACTCTCTAACATTAAGAAAAACTATAATCTAAAGAAGGGTACAGAAGAACTTCCTTTGATTAAAAGGTTGGCGCTTCATGCGCATACAATTACTATAAAGCTCCTAAATGATGAGGAAATGACGTTTGAAGCGGAGCGTCCCAAGGATTTTAAAGTGTTGATTAAGCAATTAGAGAAGAATTCGTAAATATTTATTACCACCTGTTGCATAAAACAATACTTACTTCTATCTTTGCAATCCCTTTTTCAAGGGGAGTATTATCTATTGTCAAAAAATAAAGCTTTATAAGCGTGGATACTATAAGTTATAAGACAGTTTCGGCTAACAAGGCAAACGTAGAAAAAGAGTGGGTTATCGTAGATGCTGACTCTAAAGTTCTAGGACGTTTGGCTAGTGAAGTAGCGAAAATTATTAGAGGGAAAAATAAGCCTGGTTACACACCGCATGTAGATTGTGGCGATAATGTAATTGTGATCAATGCTGACAAGGTCAGACTTACAGGTAAAAAGTGGACGGATAAGGTTTACATCTCCCACACAGGATACCCAGGAGGGCAGAGAGCTACTAACCCTACAGAAGTGAAGAACAAAAAATCTTCAACAATTCTTGTAGAGAGAGCAGTAAAAGGCATGCTTCCTAAAAACAGATTGGGAAGTGCGTTATTCAACAATTTGCATGTTTACGAAGGAGCTGAGCATCCACACGAAGCACAGAAACCTAAAGAAATTAAACTAAGTTAATGGAAGTAATAAGTTCAATAGGAAGAAGAAAGACCTCAGTAGCTCGTATCTATATGAGTGCTGGATCAGGCAAAATTACAGTAAACGACAAGGGCGTTGAAGATTATTTTCCTGCAGGTATTTTACAGACAATAGTACGTCAACCTTTAGAGGTAGTTGATCAGAAAGACAGCTTCGACTTTAAAGTAAATGTTGATGGTGGCGGACCTGCTGGTCAGGCCGAGGCTATCAGATTGGCGATCTCTAGAGCTTTAGTAGAGCTTGATGAGGAAAATAAAAGCCCATTGAAAAAAGAAGGTTTCTTAACAAGAGACCCTCGAATGGTCGAGCGTAAGAAATACGGTCGAAGAAAAGCAAGAAGAAGATTCCAGTTCAGTAAGCGTTAATCCGCGAATTGATAAAGATTAGTAAATAATTAATTAATGGCTGATAAATTAGAGTATAAAGACTTACTAGATGCTGGTGTTCATTTTGGACACTTAACGAGAAAGTGGGATCCTAAAATGGCTCCGTACATCTTCATGGAGAAGAACGGAATCCATGTGATCGATTTAAATAAAACTATTGAGTGCCTCGACAAAGCATCTTATGCACTTAAGAACATTGTAAAATCAGGTAGAAAGGTATTGTTTGTAGCTACTAAAAAACAGGCACAAGATGTTGTGACTGAAGAAGCTAAAAGACTAAACATGCCATTCGTTACTGACAGGTGGTTAGGTGGTATGCTTACCAACTTTGCTACAATCAGAAAATCATTGAAGAAAATGTCTTCAATTGATAAACTGATGAAAGACGAAGCATATCTTAACCTTGCAAAGAGAGAAAGATTAATGATCTCTCGTGAGAAAGAGAAATTAGAAAGAGTATTAGGTGGTATTTCTGACCTTAACAGGTTACCAGCTGCACTTTTTGTTATTGACGTAAAAAGAGAGCATATCGCAGTGAAAGAGGCTCAGAAGTTAAATATCCCTGTTTTTGCAATGGTGGATACAAACTCTGACCCAACAGGTGTTGACTTCCCAATCCCTGCTAACGATGATGCTTTTAAATCTATCTCTTTAATATCTGGCCACATTGGCAAGCAGATCGAAGAGGCCTTGATGGAAAGAAAGAAAGATAAAGAAGAGGCTAACCTTAAGAAAGAAGAGGAAGCTAAGAAAAAGGCTGACGAAAAAGAGACAGTAGAAGAGTCAAAATAGATACAAAAAAGTTATTGAAATAACTTTACCACAAAATTGAACATTGTCCCGATCTACTTTCGGGGTGGTGTTCAATTTTTGATTACAGACACAATCATTAACAACTATAAAATATTTTACCACTATGGCTATTTCAGCGAAAGAAGTAAATAAGCTAAGACAAATGACCGGTGCAGGAATGATGGACTGCAAAAAAGCTTTAACAGAAGCTGACGGAGATTTTGATGCTGCAATTGACTTATTAAGAAAGAAAGGACAAAAAGTATCTGCTTCCAGAGCGGATAGAGATGCTACAGAAGGTTCTGTTTTCGTGAAAACTAACGATGATAACACAGAAGGTGTACTTGTTGCGCTTAACTGTGAAACAGACTTTGTTGGTAAAAACGAAGAGTTCCTTGGTTTAGGAAATAATATTCTTAAAGTTGCTTTTGACAGCAATGCGCAGTCAATTGATGAGCTTAAGTCACAAAAAATTGGTGATTTAACTATCGAAGAAAAAATCACTGAGTTCGTAGGTAAGATTGGTGAAAAAATCGAAATCAGCGAGTTTGTTAGACTTCAGGGAGAAGCAGTTGTACCTTATATCCACGCTGGAAGTAAACTAGGTGTTTTAGTTGCACTTAAAGGTGTGAATGGAACAAACGTTGAAGAGGCTGGAAGAGATGTAGGAATGCAAATTGCTGCTATGAATCCTGTAGCTGTTGATAAGGATGGAGTAGATGATGCAACAGTTCAAAAAGAAATCGAAATTGGTAAAGAGCAAGCTTTAGCAGAAGGTAAGCCTGAAAATATCGTTGAGAAAATTGCTCAAGGTAAACTTCAGAAGTTCTTCAAAGATAACACTTTGCTTAACCAGCAGTTTGTAAAGGATAGCTCACAGTCAGTACAAGCTTACCTTGAAACTGTAAACAAAGGATTAACTGTAACTGAGTTTAAAAGAGTTGCAATTGGTTAATTAATATCAAATTGTATTAATAAAAAAGGAGGCCGTCAGTCTCCTTTTTTATTTTAAGGAAAACTTGAATCTTAGGTAAATAATTTTCGTATACAGCACAATATAATTTTAAATAAAGCATGAAGAAATTTAATTTGTACGGACTAGCAATTGGATTGCTACTCCTAACAGCTTGTGGAGATGATGATGAGTCTAAAGCTTCTTTTACGGTAGATGATGCTAAGCAATCGATGTCAAAATTATCTACAGACATGAGTGCAGATATTGTTGATATTACCAGTGCACAAGGAGTTGATGCAGTAGGGGACCTTGTAGGCATACTTGAATTAAACGACCCGTTTGCAGGTAGATTGGCCAATGCTGAAGAGACTAAAAGTTGGTTTAAAAAACACGCAGTACTATTCAAAACAGTATTTGTTACTAAACCAACCACCAACGGCAGGTTAGCTGAAGAAGGATTTGATTTTAATTCACATGTAGGTACTTACAACTGGAATCCTGATACCGAATCATTTGATAAAGTTGAAGGTGGAAGTATTATTGTAATTAACTTCCCACAGGAGGGATCGAGCGAAAATAATATCAGCTTAAGAATCACAGAATTCTCTGAAGAACAATTTGAAGATGAATTTGAGGTCTACTATATGCCTACAGCAATAGCTGCAGATCTATCAATAGATGATGTTGAGCAAATTGCGTTGGATTTTAGTGCCGCTTACAATACAAATGGCGATCCTGTATCGGCATCTGTTTCACTCTTTTTAAACCCATATACGTTCTCAGTTGCATTTGATGATACGCAAACAAAATCTGTTAATGGTAGCGCCTCTATTAAGAAGAACCAGGAAACAATCGTAGCTACTTCGCTTAAAGTTGATTTCCTAACTCAGGAAAAAGAAGATATTGATCTAATTGATGGGTTTGTTCAATACAGAACAATAAAAATTCAAGGCAATGTAGACGTAAATGGTATTGAAAGCGCTGAAAACCCTGACCCTAATGAATTTGTAACATTAGCCCTTTTTGATGGCTCCAATAAAATAGGAGACATAATATTTGAAACCGAAATGGTGGATGGGTTTGAGGAAGACGTACCTTATGTAGAATATGCCGATGGTACAAAGGCAAAACTTGAAGATGTTTTACAACCAGTGATTAACGAAATCGAAGACTTTGAAGAAGAAGTCGAGGGTTGGTCTGCTGGGTAATGACTATATTAAAAAAGGAGGCTATTAGCCTCCTTTTTTTGTTTCAGTCTTTCTAAACGCTTGAGAAAAAGCATTCTTTATTTCTTTACCCGCTCGTTCAAAGCCTGTTTCAATTTCATCCCACTTGTCCTTGTGCTTTTCTTTGAACTCACCAAAATCCTTCTTAAGCGTCTCCTTATTCTTCTTAAGTTCTTCAAAGCGATCCGCATAGTCTTCCTTGGCTTTATCTGTCGCTTTATCCAGATCGGTTAGAAGTTCATCTACCTTCTTGCCAAATCTTTTAAACATTTTTTCGGCTTTACCTTCAGGTTTTCTGCCCATATTGGTTCAATTTTATTACTATCAATATTTATAATAATTACGTCTTTGTAACCATAAAGTTATAACTCTCTTATTATGAGCCAGAATCAGGATCCCGTTTCAGCTATAGCTGAGCTTATTGAATCAAAATCTGCTATTAAACAACAAACATTTAGAGCATTGTGTCAGGTTTTTAAGGAGATGAAAGCTGAAGCAAAGGTTGTTGTCGAAAAAATCAATAAAGAATTAAAATCTAAGGATAAAGACATTTCTATAAAGGTAGTTAATGTCAGCGACCATGAGTTTCATATCAAAATGGCGGGGGACTTATTGATATTTTTGATGCATACTAACATTGTCACCTTAGACCCTGGTCATGGTTTCAATAAGAGTGAATATGTACAAGAGTTACCTGTAAGAAAGTATTTGGGCCAAATCAATGTCTATAATTTTATGGCTGATTCTTTAACATATAATAGGTTAAATGACCCGGGTTACCTGGTAGCAAGGCTTTCCCTAAACTTTGAAAAACGCTTCTTAGTCGAGGGTGAGAAGCAACTTAGTTTTATGTTTGACAATGTATCTCAAAAAGAGATAAGCACTACGGACATGAGCATCATTATTCAATTGGTCTTAGCGCAGGCTATAGACTCAGATCTGGTTACCAGACCTTTTCCTGAAATACGGGCGATTACTTTGAATGAAAAGATTCTTAAAACACAAGCATTGGGGGGTGGGTATAAAATTGGTTTTCAACTGGGATCTTCTGATCAAATAAAATAAACAGCCATTTATTGTATTAATGGTACGCATTAGTGTGCTGTATCATTTATATTTGTTAGGTGAGAATTTTGGTTAAAAAGTGGTTTTTACTGTCGATGATAAGCCTTTTAATTATTGGCTGCGCGAGTAATAAATCAAAAAGATCGGGAAAGTTAAAGCCTGGTAAACCAATACCATGTCCTCAAAAGGATTGCTAAAGTTTATGAAGAGAATTGTAATAGCCATAGATGGATATTCGGCATGCGGCAAGAGTACAACGGCAAGAGCTTTGGCTGAGATATTAGGATATACATATATTGACTCGGGAGCCATGTACCGTGCAGTCACCTTGTATTTTCATAAACATCATGTAAAACTTACTAATGATAAGGAAGTGCAAAACGCACTTGATAACATAGAGATTGACTTTCATTTAAATAAAAAATCCGGAGTGGCAGATACATTTCTCAATAACCTGAATGTAGAGGATGAGATTAGGAAAATGTATATCTCTGAAAAAGTGAGTCCGGTGAGTAGTATTAAGGCAGTACGAGATGCCATGGTTGCCCAACAAAGGAAGCTTGGAAAAAGAAAAGGTGTGGTCATGGATGGACGTGATATTGGCACAGTAGTATTTCCTGAGGCAGAATTGAAGGTGTTTATGCAAGCCGATATTTATATTAGAGCCGGCAGGAGGCAAGCCGAGTTGTTAGAGAAGGGGCAACTGGTTGATTTAAGTGAAATCATGGACAACTTACAGCAAAGGGATCATTTGGATACGACACGTGAAGAAAGCCCTTTGAAAAAGGCTGATGATGCGGTTGTTGTGGATACTACATTCCTTACTCTTGAAGAACAAGTTGATGATATTTTAAATTTATCATTAGGCAAAATCCTTCAGGAAAAGAAAGAAAATACAAGTGGTGTTAATAGTTAATTTAATTAGTTCTAAATTGAAACAGAAGATTTTAATTGTAGGAAAATTTGTTAATTTTGCCACGATTTTAACGATAGATTTGAATCTTAAACTTAAGCATGTCTAAATTCATCAAACTAAGCAAAGGGTTTGATATCAACCTGGCAGGAAAGGCTCAGAATAAAATTGCTGAGGCTTCACAACCTGAAACGTTTGCCTATAAACCTACAAGTTTTCATGGTATTCGAAGACCGAAACTCACGGTAAAAGAGGGTGATAATGTAAAAGCTGGTACTCCAATTCTTTTTGATAAGAAAAACGAGAACATCAAGCATGTTGCTCCTGTAAGTGGTGAGGTTGTAGAAATAAGAAGAGGCGATAAAAGGAAGCTTCTCGAGATAGTAATCTTAGCAGATAAGGAAGTTGAATATGAATCATTCAACAAACACTCTGTTTCTGATATTGCTAATCTTAGTAGAGAAGATGTAGTTGCTAACCTTCTTAAATCAGGTACCTGGCCAAATATCACCCAACGACCTTACGGTGTAATAGCTGATCCGGAAGAGCAACCCAAAGCGATATTTATATCAGCTTTTGACTCTCACCCATTAGCACCAGATTACAATATACTTTACAAAGGAGAAGATAATTATTTTCAGGCAGGTCTTGATGTAATTAAAAAGCTCACTACAGGTCATGTGCATCTAAACGTGAGTACCGATCATGAGGTGCCTCAAATGTTTGCTCATGCAAAAAATGTAGAGCTAAATAAAGTTTCAGGTAAGCATCCTGCAGGAAATGTAGGCATTCAGATCCATCATATAGATCCAATTAACAAAGGTGATATCGTTTGGACGTTGAATCCTTACGGTGTGATACAGATTGGGAAGCTTTTCCTTGAAGGAAAGTATGATGCATCTAAAGTTGTTGCTTTAGCAGGTTCTGAAGTAAAAGAGCCTCAGTATTATAGAACTTATACAGGAGCATCTATCAAAAAAATGGTAGAAAATAACATTAGTGGTGACAACGTAAGGTACGTTGCCGGTAATGTACTCACTGGAGAAAAAATAACAAGTGACGGTCATATTGGTTACTTTGATAACCTGGTGTCAGTTATTCCTGAAGGGGATGAGTATGAACTGTTAGGGTGGATTAAGCCAACAACTAAAAAGCTGAGTTTCCAAAGAGCTTTTGGTCTATTGTCTTTCTTAAACCCTAAAAAGGAGTATGTTGTTGATACAAACACCAAGGGAGAACCAAGAGCATTTGTGCAAACTGGTGTTTTTGAGAAAGTGCTTCCAATGGATATGTATCCTACATATTTATTGAAGGCAATTTTAGCAGAGGATTTTGACGACATGGAAGCATTAGGTATCTATGAGATTATAGAAGAAGACCTGGCACTTTGTGAATTTGTCGATGTATCCAAGCATGATGTTCAGGCCATTGTGCGTGAAGGACTTGATTTGATGCAATACAGTTAATTTATTTAAGAAGTAGCGATTTAAGATGAAATTTTTAAGAGATGCACTTGATAAAGTAAAGCCACACTTCGAAAAAGGAGGTAAGTGGGAGAAATTTTACTATATATACGAGGCACACGAAACATTGCTATTTGCCCCTAACCACACAACTAAGGCTAAAGGCGCGCAAATTAGAGATGCGATCGATATGAAGCGGATGATGATGACAGTGATCATCGCTATGATTCCATGTCTTTTGTTTGGTATTTATAACACAGGCTACCAGCATTTTATAGCTATCGGCCAGCCCGATGCAGCATTAATGGATATGATCTGGATTGGTGTTCAACAAGTAATACCAATTGTAGTAGTTTCCTATGCAGTTGGTCTTGGTGTTGAATTTACATTTTCAGTAATAAGAAGACACCCGATAAATGAAGGCTTCCTGGTTACAGGGATGCTTATTCCATTAGTAATGCCTCCTGATGTACCATTGTGGCAAGTGGCATTGGCGGTAATATTTGCTGTTATCATTGCTAAAGAAGCGTTTGGTGGCACAGGGATGAACGTATTGAACGTGGCATTAACTGCAAGAGCATTTTTATACTTTGCATACCCTAGTGATATTTCAGGAGATGTTTGGACCTACATTGGTGAAGGTAGTCAAGCTGTAGCAGGTTTTTCTGGAGCAACACCCCTTTCTATTGCAGGTGATGCAGTAAGCAACGGACAAAATGTAGTGGCTTCATTAAATGCTTTTGGTGGCTCTTGGGCTGATGGAATTTATAGCTTCAACAACTTAATCATTGGACTTTACCCGGGTAGTATTGGTGCCACATCAGTGATTATGAGTTTAATTGGAGCAGTAATATTAATAGCAACCGGAGTGGGTAGCTGGAAGATTATTACTAGTGTTTTTGCAGGTACATGGATTATGGCATTTATCTTTAATTTGATAGGGGCTAACGAATTCATGCTTATGCCAGCGCATTACCATCTGGTGATCGGTGGTTTAGCTTTTGGTGCAGTATTTATGGCGACAGACCCAGTGACTGCTGCTCAAACTGAAACCGGAAAATGGATTTATGGTTTATTAATTGGTATGCTAACTGTGTTGATACGGGTATTTAATCCGGCTTATCCGGAAGGTATAATGCTCGCTATTCTATTGATGAATGTGTTCGCACCGCTAATTGATCATTATATAGTAATTGCTAACAAAAAAAGAAGATTGAGTCGTGCAACAGTCTAATATATATGTAATCGTTTTTACAGCCATCATGACAGTCGTGGTGGGGGGAGTTTTATCATTTACTTCTCAGGTGCTCGCACCTGCCCAAAAGAAGTCGGTTGAGTTAGACACAAAAAGTCAAATCTTGACATCTGTAATGGACCGTGAGAAATTGGGTCAAATGAAACCGGAAGAAGTTCTATCTATATATGATTCAAGAATTACCTCATTGGTTGTTGATATTGATGGTAATCAAATAGAAACAGACGAGGATGGTAATGCGATTGTGGCGGAACAAGTGAATATCTTAAAGAATTATAAGAAAGATCCTGAAAACAGATATTACCCTGTTTTTAAGTACATGAATGCTGAAAATAAAGATAAGGTAGATGCTTATATTCTTCCACTTTATGGCGCAGGTCTATGGGATAAAATATGGGGATTTGTTGCTTTAGATAGCGATCTTAAAACCATTGCTGGAGTGGCTTTTGCTCATAAAGCAGAAACGCCTGGTCTGGGTGCAAGAATCGCCACACCTCAAATTCAGCAAAGATTTGTAGGTAAAGAGATTTATGATGATAGCGGTAATTTAGTTTCAGTAAAAATGGTCAAAGGTGAAGGTAATGCTGGTCTTACAGAACATCAGGTAGATGGTATGTCAGGAGCAACCATTACTGGTAAAGGCCTAAATGCCATGCTCGAAAATTACCTTAACTATTATCAGGGATATTTAAAAAAGACTAAGAATCAAACAACTGCTCAGCTTTAAGGCCGACAGTTAAAAACATATAGATTTCTTATGAGTACAGAAACTTTAGAGCAATCAACCGAAGAGAAAGTAGTAAAACAGCCTTCTGAAGGCCTACTTTCAAAGCGAAGAAAAAGGTTAATGTCAGACCCTCTTAATGAGGATAACCCAATTACCGTACAGGTATTGGGTATATGTTCTGCATTAGCGATTACAATCAAAATGGAACCTACATTAATCATGTCTATTGCCGTGATTTTTGTTATTGTGTTTGCCAATTTGATTATTTCATTGATTAGAAACCTGGTACCAAACCGAGTTAGAATCATAGTACAGCTGGCTGTAATTGCCACATTAGTTACGTTGGTTAGTGAGGTACTAAAGGCTTATAACTATGAGATGTATAAAGTACTGGGTGCATTCGTAGGTCTGATCATTACCAACTGTATTGTAATGGGTCGATTAGAAGCATTTGCTATGGGCAACAAGCCTTACGACTCTATTTTAGACGGTATAGGTAGTGGGTTTGGTTACGCATGGATCATCCTTACAGTGGCTTTCTTTAGAGAGTTATTTGGTTCAGGATCATTCTTCGATTTCAAAGTGTTTGCAGCATTAGGCTGGGAAAACTTCCCAACAAACGGTTTAATGGTAGACTCAATCGGAGCATTTATGGTATTGGGTATCCTTATCTGGATACAGCGTTCAAAAACAGGTTACGTAGAACACTAATAAAGACAAGAAGATGGATTTAGTAAATTTAGGTATAAAGGCGATATTTATTGAGAACATGATCTTTGCCTATTTCTTAGGCATGTGTTCTTTCTTAGCTGTTTCAAAGAAAGTATCAACGGCAGTTGGTTTAGGATTTGCAGTAATTTTCGTATTGACGATTACTGTGCCTACTAACTGGTTGCTTCAAGAATATATTTTAAAAGAAGGTGCTCTTGCGTGGCTGGGAGCTGATTTTGCAAGTGTGAATTTGGAGTTTCTTCAATTTATCATGTTTATCGCTATTATCGCAGCAATGGTGCAGTTGGTAGAAATGATTATTGAGAAGTTTTCTCCCGCACTATATGGCTCATTAGGTATATTTTTACCACTAATTGCGGTTAACTGTGCCATTCTTGGTTCTTCATTATTTATGGTTCAAAGAGACTATACTTTATCTGAGGCAACCGTATTTGGATTCGGATCAGGTATTGGTTGGTTGTTAGCCATTGTAGCGCTAGCTGCTATCAGAGAAAAGCTTAAGTATTCAAATGTCCCTGATGGCCTGAAAGGATTAGGGATTACTATGCTGATTACTGGTTTGATGGGCATCGCTTTCAAATCCTTTATTGGTATAGCGATTTAATTTGACAATATTTAATAAATTGTAGGGCTTCATATCTTGAAGCCCTTTTTTTATGACCAAGTAGTTTTTAAAGCCATGAGTAAATTTACTATCAATCGTTTCCTTACATATTTCTTCAGGGGCTTATTATTTGTTGTTCCTTTTGCCCTTACGATTTACATCATATTTGAAACTTTGGAATGGATTGATGGGCTAATACCCATAGATATTCCAGGGTTAGGTTTTGTTATTGTGATAGCGGCCATTACATTTCTAGGTTTTGTCGCTTCATTTTTTATTACTCGTCCATTTTTCGAATATGTAGAGAAAAGTCTGATAAAAATTCCTTTGGTCAACATCCTATATACTTCGATTAAAGATTTAATAGGTGCCTTTGTTGGGGATCAAAAGAAGTTTAATGTGCCAGTATTGGTATCTATGGAGGAAACACAAACCATACTTAAAGTAGGCTTCGTTACTCAAAAGGATTTGGAAAGTATAGGACTTCCAGGATACATTTCTGTGTATTTGCCACACTCATATGCCTGGTCTGGCAATCAGTTTATCGTAGAGAGCAAATATGTGAAGCCACTCAATATGACGGCTACAGCCGCTATGAAATTTGTAGTTTCAGGAGGGGTTAGCGGACTTGAGTTAAACGAGGAAATAAATAAATCAGGCAATGACGCCTGATCCAATTAACTCATCATTTTCATACCATACAGCGAACTGGCCAGCAGCTACAGCCTTTTGTGGCTCGTCAAATATAATATAGAGGCCATCATGCTCCTTATGTAAGGTCGCCTTTTCTAGTGGTTGTCGGTATCTTATTCTGACAGCATATTCTCTGGATTCTCCGATCTGTAATTGAAGGTCAGGTCTTACCCAATGAATATCTTCGTTAACAATAAATAAGCCTTTGCGATAAAGCCCCGGATGATTTTCACCCTGTCCGGTGTATATAATATTTTCTTGGGTATCAGTACCAATAATAAATAATGGCTCTGGTGTACCTCCAATGTTGAGGCCTTTACGCTGTCCTATGGTGAAATAATGTGCACCACTATGCTCACCGACTTTCTTACCCATATCTTTTGTGTAGACATACGGCTTGGAAAGTGTAGCCAAAGATTTAGTAGCTATACCATCGTCCGCTAATACTTCTTCATTGAAGATCTCATGATCGGCTGGAATTTCCCGTACTTCACCTTTTTTTGGTTTCAGCTGTTGCTGTAAAAAATCTGGAAGCCTTACTTTACCAATAAAGCAAAGTCCTTGTGAATCCTTTTTATCAGCCGTGATCAAGTCCTGTTGTTTAGCTATTTCCCTCACCTCGGGCTTTTCCAATTCACCAATAGGGAATAAGGCTTTAGCAAGCTGCTTTTGATCAAGTTGACACAAGAAATAGCTTTGATCTTTGTTTCCGTCTTTACCAGCTAGCAGTTTGTACTGCTTTTTGCCATCAACCTCTTCACTCGATTTTCTGCAATAATGCCCTGTGGCGATATAATCAGCATTAAGTCGCATAGCGGCTTTTAGGAATATATCGAATTTGATTTCTCTGTTGCAAAGCACATCAGGGTTTGGGGTGCGACCTTTTTGATATTCATCAAACATATAGTCGACTATGCGCTCTTTATAGGCTTTGCTCAAATCAATGGCTTGAAAAGGAATGCCTAACTTCTGAGCTACAATCATAGCATCGTTGCTGTCTTCCAACCAGGGGCACTCATCACTAATAGTTACGCTGTCATCATGCCAGTTTTTCATAAACATACCGATGACTTCATAACCTTGCTCTTTCAGCAAGTATGCAGCTACACTGGAGTCTACTCCTCCTGACATACCAACGACAACTCTTTTCATAGTGCAAAGATAGCTATTGTTTAAAGATTATATAAGACCTTTACTTATTGAAAAGTTCACAATAGAAGACGAAAGTTAATATGATATTCAAAGACTTGTTGGTAGTAGAATTAGCCTCGGTTTTAGCTGGTCCTTCAGTAGGCCAGTTCTTTGCTGAGCAGGGGGCCGATGTGATAAAGGTAGAAAATCCTAAGACCCATGGAGATGTCACCAGAAGCTGGAAATCTGTTGATGAAACAACAGGTGATATCTCGGCCTACTTTTCAACAGTTAATTGGGGGAAACAATCATTAGCACTGGATTACAGTACGAAAGAAGGGCTTGAAGTATTATACACATTACTAGCAAAGGCAAATGTTGTAATAGTCAGTTTTAAACCTGGTGATGATAAAAAACTGAAAGTAGATTATGATAGCCTCAAGAAGATCAACCCAAATCTAATATATGGGTCCATCACAGGCTATGGAGAAGATGATGAAAGAGTTGGGTATGATGCCATGGTGCAAGCTGAGTCTGGCTTGATGTATATGAATGGAGAAGCCGAGGGTTTGCCAACCAAGCTGCCTGTGGCTTTGGTTGATGTGCTTGCGGGCCATCAGTTAAAAGAGGCGTTGTTGTTAGCATACATCAATTTCCTTAAAACAGGAAAGGGGCAAAAAGTATCTGTTTCGTTATTTGATACAGCAGTTTCATCGCTGGCAAATCAAGCTACAAACTGGTTGGTTGGTCATAAGGAACCACAACGAAAAGGCTCATTGCATCCAAATATTGCACCTTATGGTGAAGTGTTTACAACTCAGGATGAAAAATTGATATTACTGGCTGTTGGAAATGACAAACAGTTTAAAAGTTTATGTGAGCAATTAGGTCTAGGAAAACTCACCAGTGATAAACGATTTGTTGATAATAAGTCGCGTGTTATGCATCGCAATCAACTGCATCAAGAATTACAAGTAGTCATTAAAACCATACACGGCTCGAATTTGATCCAAGCGCTGAATCGCTATAAAATACCTGGAGCGGAAATAAAGAAAGTTTCTGAGGCGATAGGTGCATTTAAATCAAATTTACTTTCGAGTGATACGTTGAAAGGTATACCCACTTTTGTTGGAAAATTTGAAAATCAGCCAAAATCCTCCCACTTTCTACCACCACCTCATTTTGGTGAGCACACCACATCTATATTAATGGAAAAAACAGGTCTAAATCAGCAAAAAATAGATGATTTGAAGCGCCTGAGTGTTATCTCCTAGTGTCTTAAGTCATATTCGATTCGATATACCTCTGAGACTGCATTTCTTAAATTTGGTCCATTTTGACTCAATATTGACCCTTTTTTAATAGGATGTAATAAAGTGGTGAAAAATGGTAAAAAGTGGTGGAAAGTGTCAAATATTTTTATATGTTTGTTTATTAGAATTAGAGCATATAAACCTCAATGGCATTTTTCACTAGCGAATATGAGTGCAAGATCGATGCGAAAGGCCGGCTGATGCTGCCTTCGAAGATCAAAGCTAATTTGCCAGAAACATCTGGTAATGAGCTAGTTGTGCGCAGAGGTTTTGAGCCATGTCTCATGCTTTACCCTATGGTTGAGTTCAAAAAAATCTATTCTAAGATTGCTGGACTCAATGAGTTCAATGAAGAGTATAGAAAGCTTCAGCGGAATTTCTTTAGAGGAAGTGCTACTGTTGAATTAGATGGAACAGGAAGATTTCTGATCCCAAAGCTCATGATGGGTTATGCTGGATTAGAAAAAGATGCTGTAGTGGTAGGTATGGGTAATAAAGTGGAGATATGGAATCCTGAAGCTTATGAGGAACATCTGATAAGTGATCCGAGTGAATTTTCTAAGCTCGCTCAGAAATACTTAGACGATTAATTGCTTATGGCTAGCAATTACCATCGGCCGGTTATGCTCAAAGAATGCATAGAGGGTCTGGCTATTAAACCGGATGGAGTGTACGTTGATTTGACATTTGGAGGAGGAGGACACTCAAAGGAGATTCTAAAAGTATTGAAAAGTGGGCATTTGTATGGTTTTGATCAGGATGTTGATGCAAAAGCAAATGCCGAAGAGATAAATGAAAGTTCTTTCACATTCGTAGAGGCAAACTTTAGATTTCTCAAGAGATATTTAAAAATGTATGGGGTGACTCAGGTAGATGGTATACTTGGTGACTTAGGCATTTCTTCACATCAAATTGATGAAGAATCCAGAGGTTTTTCTACCCGATATGATGCAGAACTTGATATGAGAATGGACCAGGCAGCAGATAAAACTGCCAAGGATGTAATCAATTCATATAATCAGGATGAGTTGCACAAGATATTGGGCATGTATGGAGAAGTGAGAAATGCGAGGACACTTGCCGCAGCTATTGTTGCAGAGAGGGTGAATAACCCAATTAATACGACTGAGGATCTGAAAAATGTGCTAAAGAAATTTGCTAAGAGAGGTAAGGAAAATAGGTATTACGCTCAGGTGTTTCAGGCAATCAGAATTGAAGTGAATGAAGAGCTGAAAGTGCTTGAGGAAGTGATGGAGCAATGTGCTGAGGTGTTGAAGCCCGGTGGAAGATTAGTGGTGATGTCTTATCACTCTTTGGAAGATCGGATTGTGAAGAACATCATCAATAAAGGTAGTGCTGAAGGGAAAGTGGAAAAGGACTTCTATGGAAATGTGCTGAAGCCTTTTAAGGCAGTAAACAAAAAGCCCATTGAGGCGCAACCCGAAGAAATCGAATTGAATAACAGAGCGCGCAGCGCGAAATTAAGAATAGCTGAAAAAATATAATGGCTACAAATACTTACAGAGTAGATAATCAAAGCGAAAAACGCAGTGTTTTCGGCAAGTTGGAAAAGCTTGTACGAATTGACGCGGTGTTTGAGCATGGCTTACCTGTAAAGTACTTGCCATACATTCTTTTCATTACTGTGATTGGCATTTTCTATATAGGGAACAGTCACTATGCTGAAAAGAATGTGAGAAAAATAGATAAACTGAAAAAAGAAGTAGAAGATCTACGGGCCGACTATACCACACTAAAGGCTGACTATATGTATGCCAGTAAGCAGTCGGAAGTTGCTAAGAAAATTGCTAAAAAAGGAATAACTGAAAGTTTAAGACCACCAGAAAAAATTAAAGTTACAGCAGGTGAACATTAAAAAATCGATATTACTGAGAGTTAGGGTGGCATTTCTCCTCGTGACCCTGTTCGCAGTAGCTATTGCTGTGAAGGTGGGTGATATACAATTTGGTGAGGGCGAAAAATGGCAGGAAATTGCCGATCAGATCACCTTCCAATATAGGAATGTAAAGGCTACCCGAGGAAATATTTACTCTGACAATGGAAGTTTGCTGGCAACAGATTTGCCATTTTATAAAGTAGCCTTCGATGCTACTATTGCTTCTCATGAAACATTTTCAAAAGGAGTAGACAGTCTTTCTTTTTACCTATCTAAGTTTTTCAAAGATAAATCTGCTGAGAGCTATAAAAGGCTTCTGAAAAATGCCCGAGCGGAAAACAAGCAGTATCTCTTGATGAGTCGCGAGCAGGTTGGCTATCAGGACAAAAAAATAATGGAAGAGTGGCCAATTTTCAAAGAGGGTCGACTAGGTGGCGGAGTAATTTTTGAAAAAGTTGATAAGCGATTTAGACCATTTTCAAACCTCAGTAGAAGAACTATAGGATTTATTAACGAGAACAACCGAGGAGCGGGGCTGGAGTATAGTTTCAATGACGAGTTGGCCGGTAAAGATGGCGAAGCCCTATATCAGAAAATTGCAGGAGGTAACTGGAAGCCTGTTTTTGATGGCTCCCAAGTAAAAACCGAACACGGACGTGATATTGAGACCACTATTGATATCAATCTTCAGGATGTGAGTGAAACAGCATTGTTAAGAGCACTTGAATATCACGAGGCAGATTATGGCGTAGTGGCTGTGATGGAAGTGAGTACTGGAGAAATTAAGGCTATTTCTAACTTGAGTAGGAACCCAAAGGGATATTATTACGAGAGATACAATCATGCAGTCGGTGGTCTTAGAGAGCCTGGTTCTACTTTTAAACTGGCAACGATGATTGCACTGTTGGAAGATACCAAGATCAGCCTTGACGATACAATTGCCACCGGAGATGGAACTTACAAGTTTTACAATGATATCGTACGTGATCATGAGAAAGGTGGTTACGGTACAATTACCATTAAAGAGGCTTTTGAAAAGTCTAGTAACGTAGCTATGGCTAAGCTGGTTGATAAGCATTTTCGTAGTCAACCAGAGCGTTTTTTACAGCATATAGATAATATCGGTATTTCTCAACCACTTGGTGTACAAATCAAGGGAGAAGGTATACCTAAAATCAAAAGACCTAATGACAAAGGTTGGAGTGGTATTACACTTCCCTGGATGGCTTATGGCTATGGCTTAGAAATAACTCCATTGCAAACCCTGGCTATGTATAACGCAGTGGCCAACGGAGGTAAAATGATCAGACCTTTGATCGTGAAGAAAGTTAAAAGGGCTGATAAAACTATTAAGCATTATAAGCCGACAGTACTAAATGAGCAAATCGCATCCAATGAGACACTTGGGAAATTAAGAGTAATGCTCGAAGGAGTGGTAGAGCGAGGTACGGCCATGAATATTAGCAATGCACATTATAAAATTGCTGGGAAAACAGGTACAGCTCAAATACTGGAAGACGGTCGCTACACACGCAAATACATCACCTCTTTTGTAGGGTACTTTCCGGCAGATAATCCAAAATACAGTGCTATTGTATTGATTAGGAATCCTAAGGGATGGAGGCAGTATGGTAGCAATGTGGCAGCGCCTGTTTTTAAGGAAATTGCTGATAACATCTACTCAAGAGATATTGAAATGCATGCACCTATGTCTGATGAATTCATTGCAGAACCAGGTGTGTTTCCAGTGATCAGATCTGGCTTTAAAGATGAGTTGAAATTTTTATGTAATGAATTGGGTGTGTCGAATCACAATGCAACGGAAGACGAGTGGGTGAAGACGCAGATTTATGGTAATGCAGTAAAATGGGTTTCTAACGAACCTAAAGAAAATCTTATTCCAGATGTAAAAGGCATGACCTTAAGAGATGCACTATATGTGCTCGAGAGTTGTGGGTTGGATGTGAAAATAAAAGGAACAGGCAGGGTTGAAGAACAATCACAGCCTGCCGGTAGACGAGCTTTGAAAGGTAGTGAAATAGTAATTAAACTGAGTTAATGGCATCATTAAGAGACATATTGTACAAAGTTTCTCTGGTTTCTACTTCCGGTAATATGGATGTAGCGATAGATGCGATAACGTTTGATTCTCGCCAGGTTAAGTCAGGTAGTCTTTTTATTGCGGTTAAGGGAACTCAGGTTGATGGCCATGAGTATATTGATAAAGCAGTTAAGGCGGGGGCGGTAGCTATAGTTTGTGAGCAATTGCCTGATGAGATCATTGAGGGTGTTACTTATGTAGCTGTTAAAAATTCGGCATCAGCATTAGGAATAGTTGCCTCAAATTTCTTTGAAAATCCTTCTTCAAAATTAAAACTGGTAGGAGTTACCGGAACGAATGGTAAGACTACAGTAGCTACATTGCTTTTTGATCTATATAAAAGCATGGGTTACTCAGTTGGCCTCCTTTCTACAGTTCAAAACCAGATCAACAAAAAAGTAATAGAGGCATCACACACCACACCTGATGCAATTCAACTCAACGAGCTACTAGCGCAGATGGTCGATAGTGGAGTTGAATACTGTTTTATGGAAGTGAGTTCTCATGCGCTTTCTCAGCATAGAGTAGATGGCGTCAAGTTCAAAGGTGCGGTATTTACCAATATATCGCATGACCATCTTGACTATCACAAAACATTTGATGCTTATATAAGTGCCAAAAAGAAGTTGTTTGATGACTTACATTCAGATGCTTTTGCTTTGGTAAATGTTGATGATAAGCGTGGTCGTATCATGCTTCAGAATACAAAGGCTGAGAAAAACACTTTTGCGCTTAAAACTGTAGCCAATTTCAAATCGAAGTTAATCGGTAATACTATCCATGGCCTCGAAATGGAGGTGGATGGCAAAAATGCCTGGTTTAAACTCATTGGTGACTTTAATGCCTACAATATCACTGCTGTATATGCATCTGCAGTGCTTTTAGGAGAAGATACTGACGAAGCTTTGAAACACTTATCACTTTTGGATGGTGCACCTGGAAGGTTTGAACAAGTGATTAATGAGGCCAAAGTCACAGCAATTGTAGATTATGCTCATACGCCTGATGCACTTAAAAATGTGCTTGAAACCATTAATGATTTCCGTACGGGAAATGAGCAGGTGATTACCGTTGTGGGCTGTGGAGGGAATCGTGATAAAACTAAGCGTCCATTGATGGCAGCTATCGCTTGTAGTTTGAGTGATAAAGTGGTTTTTACTTCTGATAACCCACGAAATGAGGATCCATTGGAGATAATAAAAGACATGCAAGAGGGCATTAGCCCGGCAGATTATAAGAAAACTGTGATTTTGTCTGATAGAGAGGAGGCCATAAAAACGGCTTGTCTTTTGGCAGATGAAGGAGATATCATATTGGTGGCTGGAAAAGGCCATGAAACTTATCAGGAAATCAAAGGGGTGAAGCACCCATTTGATGATAAAGATGTATTAGGTCGAATGTTAAACCTGTTTGCTAATTAGTATATGTTATACTACTTATTTGATTATCTAGAGAAAGAATTTAACCTGGTGGGTGCCAGCGTGTTCCAGTTTATCTCATTCAGAGCTGGAATGGCCGCTGTTATCTCTCTCTTTATAACCATGCTTATTGGTAAACGACTAATTAATTTCCTAAGCAAACAACAGGTTGGAGAAGATATAAGAGATCTTGGTCTGGATGGACAGATGGAGAAGAAAGGTACACCTACCATGGGTGGGATCATAATCATCGCAGCCATCTTAATTCCTGTTTTCCTTTTTGCTAAGCTCGATAATATTTATGTGATGCTCCTCATTGGTATCACTTTAGGTCTTGGTCTAATCGGCTTTTTAGATGATTACATTAAAGTATTTAAGAAGAACAAGGAAGGCCTTGCAGGTAAATTCAAAATCGTTGGACAAGTTACCATGGGTCTTATTGTTGGGCTCACCCTCTATTTTCATGACGATGTGGTGATACGAGAATATAGTGACGAAACTGTGATGGTTGAAGGGGTAGAAGTCAGAGAATATCAAGATGTAAAATCAACGAAAACAACAGTTCCTTTTTTCAAAGACAATGAACTGGATTATGATAAACTGGTACCATTTTTAGGCCATGATTTCACATGGGCCATCTATGTGCTCATCGTTATTTTTATTATTACCGCAGTGTCCAATGGGGCGAATATTACTGACGGTATAGATGGATTAGCGGCTGGTACCTCTGCCATTATTGGTCTCACGTTAGCCATTTTCGCTTATTTAAGCGGTCGTGTTGACTTTAGTGAGTACCTCAATATACTGCATTTGCCAAACCTCAGCGAAGTCGTGATTTTTTGCACAGCCTTTGTAGGCGCGTGTCTCGGCTTTCTGTGGTATAACAGCTATCCTGCTCAGGTTTTTATGGGTGATACAGGTAGTCTGGCACTAGGTGGCATCATCGCCACTATCGCGTTGGTGGTGAGAAAAGAGCTTATGATTCCACTACTGTGTGGCGTGTTCTTAATAGAAAATCTGTCAGTGATTATACAGGTAGGTTATTTCAAGTATACCAAAAAGAAATACGGTGAAGGCCGGAGAATTTTCAAAATGTCTCCATTGCATCATCATTATCAAAAAATGGAATTACACGAATCCAAAATTGTAACGCGATTTTGGATTGTAGGAATATTATTAGCGATTCTAACGCTGGCAACACTCAAATTGAGGTAAGATTTATGATTTAAGAATTACGATTGATGAAAAAAGAAGAGTTACAAAATAGAAATAAAAAGTTCGTAATAGGTGTGATTGATTTAATTGATCAATTACCTAAAGGGCTATCATTTTCTATTTTCTCAAGACAACTTCTTCGCTGTGCCAGTTCTGTTGGAGCTAATTACCGTGCCGCTTGTCGTGCCAAAAGTACAGCTGACTTCATCAATAAATTGAAAATAGTGGAAGAAGAAATTGACGAGAGTGAATACTTCCTGGATTTAATAAATCATGTTGACAAAGGGAATAATGCTAAAAAAATAGATGAGTTAAGAAAGGAAGCGAATGAATTACTATCAATTTATGTGGCTTCAATTAAAACATTAAAATCCAAGAATCTAAAATCTAAAATCTAAAATCAAAAAGACAATAACCATATTAGGCGCAGGAGAAAGCGGAACAGGGGCGGCCCTTTTGGCGAAAGCTAAGGATTATGATGTGTTCGTGTCAGACTATGGTCATATTTCGAAAGAATTTAAGGCTGAATTGACCAAAGCTGAGATTCCTTTTGAGGAAGGTAAGCACTCAGAAGAACTCATGCTAAATGCAGACCTTGCCATAAAGAGCCCTGGTATTCCTGATGATGCTGCGATAGTTTCTAAGTTGCGTGATCAACACATTGAGGTCATAGATGAGATAGAGTTTGCTTCAAGGCACACAGAGGCAACAATGATTGCTATTACGGGCACTAACGGGAAAACTACCACAACTTTACTTACTTATCATATTCTTAAAGAGTCTGGTTTTAATGTGGGGCTAGCAGGTAATGTAGGTCATAGCCTGGCCAGACAGGTGGTTGAAGATACATTTGATTACTATGTATTGGAGCTCAGTAGTTTCCAATTGGATGGTACAACTACTTTTCACCCGCACATATCCATTTTACTCAATATCACACCTGATCATATGGATAGGTATGATTATAGTTTGGAGAAATACAGCGATTCAAAATTTCGCATTGCTCGCAACCTCACCGCAAAAGATCATTTAATAGCCTACACTGACAATGATTTGATTGCTGCGGGAATTGCAAAGCGAGATTTTACGGCTCAAATACATGAAGTTTCACTGAACCAAGAAGTAGACACTTATTTGAAGGATGGGGAAATGGTATTTGCTGATGGATTGTCAATCGCACAGTTAGACACAGTGTTATTAGGTCCTCATAACGCCATCAACATGATGTGTGCTGTGAAGGCAGCAATCATCATCGGTTTGGGTGAGGCTGACATTAGAAGTGCACTTAAGACCTTCAAAAATGCACCGCATAGACTTGAGCATGTGGCCACTATAGATGAAGTTTCATTCGTCAATGATAGCAAAGCCACTAATGTCGATTCTGTGAAGTATGCATTAGAAAGTTTCACAAATCCATTGGTATGGATAGCAGGTGGAATAGATAAGGGTAATGATTACGATCTGATAATGGAATCAGTCAATAGTAAAGTAAAGGCTTTAGTGTGCCTTGGTAAAGACAATACAAAATTGAGAGAAGCCTTTCATAAGGAGATCATCAATTTGTTGGAAACAGACAATATGAAAACTGCCGTAAGGTCTGCTATGGAATATGCGCAGGCACATGATGTGGTTTTACTATCACCTGCTTGCTCAAGCTTCGATTTGTATAAGAATTACGAAGATCGGGGCAACCAGTTCAAACAAGCGGTGATTGATTTGAAAAATGAATTTGAACAAAAATCATTAAACCAATGAATAAGGTAAAGACATGGGTTGATGAACATTTGAAGGGTGATCCAGTGATCTGGGCAGTTGTCTTTGCATTGTCTATTATCAGTATTCTGGTTGTGTATAGTGCTACGGGAACATTGGCATTTAAGCGCATGAGCAATCCGGAAACTTACCTATTCAAACACACTGTGTTGGTAGGTGTGGGGCTTTTGGCCATGTGGTTTGCCCATAAGGTTGATTATAGATATTACTCAAAAATTTCAAGGTTTGCATTGTGGGTGAGTGTGCCCCTTTTGATTTATACTTTTACTAATGGAGTAAGCTTAAATGACGCATCTCGTTGGATAAACATTCCAGTGATCAATGCTTCATTCCAGCCTTCTGATTTGGCCAGTTTAGCACTTATCACCAGTCTGGCGAGTATGCTTTCCAAAAGGCAGCAAAATATCGCTGATTTCAAAGAGTCATTAATTCCAATATTGATTTGGTGTGGTGTAATCTGCGGCCTTATAGCGTTGACGAACTTATCATCAGCGATACTTTTATTCCTGACTTGCATGTTGATCATGTTTATTGGACGTGTGCCAATGAAGTATTTAGGAATGCTTGTTTTCGTGGGTCTTCTGTCTGGAGTAGTTGCTCTCAAATTTGGTGTTAGAGGTGAAACAGCTAAAAACAGAATTGAAAACTTCATTCAAGGAAAAGAACTTCCTTTTCAAGCCAAACATGCACGTATAGCAGTAGCTACAGGAGGTGTTGTTGGTAAAGGCCCTGGTCAAAGCCAACAAAGAAATATTCTGCCTCACCCGTATTCAGATTTTGTATATGCCATCATCATAGAAGAATATGGCATGTTGGGAGGCGTTTTAGTGCTCATTTTATACCTCATACTGCTCTCTAGAGGTATGAAAGCAGTTTACAATAGCGAGCGGGCTTTTGGAGGATTGCTCTCTGCAGGTTTAAGTTTTGCCATTGTAGTTCAAGCCATGGTAAACATGGGCGTTGTGGTTGGTCTTGGGCCAATTACTGGTTTGCCATTGCCACTCATAAGTATGGGCGGAACCTCGCTTTTATTCACAGGACTTTCTATAGGCATAATCATTAGTGTAAGCAGGGGAGAGTTTGATCAGTCCTGGGGTACTCAAGGAAGTAAGGAAATTAAAAATATGGCGAAAGCAGCATGACAGCTAAACGACCATATCGATTCATCATTACCGGGGGTGGTACAGGCGGCCATATATACCCAGCGATTGCTGTGGCTGATGAGATCAAGAGCAGATACAAGGATGCTGAAATTTTATTTGTAGGCGCTCAGGGAAGAATGGAAATGAGTAAAGTACCAGATGCCGGATATAAAATCATTGGTTTATGGATCAGTGGTTTCCAAAGAAGAGTAACGATTGAAAATCTTTACTTCCCATTCAAAGTGCTCTTCAGCTATATCAAGGCTCGTGCTTTGGTGAGCAAATTTAAACCTGATGCAGTATTGGGCTTTGGTGGCTATGCAAGTGGCCCCGTAATGTTGGCAGCTACTGGAAAAAGACTGCCAAGTGTCATACAGGAGCAAAACTCGCATGCGGGTATCACTAATAAAGGATTAGGAAAGAAGGTAAACAGGGTTTGTGTAGCCTATGAAAACATGGAGCGCTACTTCCCTAAGAATAAGATTAGACTTACTGGTAATCCTGTGAGGAAAGATATTGTCTATTCTTCTCAAAAGCGTCAGGAAGGCATTACACATTTCGGTCTGAAAGAGAATCTAAAAACGGTTTTAGTCATAGGAGGCAGTCTTGGAGCAAGAACAATCAATCGCTCAGTGCTTGCAGGGGTAAAACGACTGGCTGATGCTGGTTATCAGGTGATATGGCAAACAGGTAGGTTTTACTATGAAGACATATTGCATAAAGTGGGCGAAATGGATGTGAAAGGGGTCAGAGTCTTTGAATTTATTAAAGAAATGGATTTGGCTTACGGTGCGGCTGATGCTGTGATTTCAAGAGCAGGAGCATTGTCTGTCTCTGAATTGGCGCTTGTTGGCAAGCCGGTAATTTTTATACCATCTCCAAATGTGGCTGAAGATCACCAGACAAAAAACGCCATGGCATATGTGGAGAAAGATGCGGCTCTCATGGTGAAAGACTTTGACGCAGAAAATGACCTGATAGATAAACTGCTGGAGCTTTTAGAAAATGATGCAAGACAAATGCAATTGGGCGCCAATATTAAAAAATTAGGTAGACCTAATGCAGCAAAAGATATTGTAGATCAGGTAATGGAACTTGTGAAGTGAATATAGCTAACTACCATAACGTCTATTTCATAGGTATCGGAGGTATCGGTATGAGTGCCATTGCACGTTGGTGCAAACGAAGTGGCTACAATGTAGCTGGTTACGATCGCACCGAGACCAACCTTACTACCCAATTGATTAAGGAAGGGATTGATATACATTTCGATGATGAAGTAACAGCTATACCAGCTTCATTCCTGGAAGATAAAGCCAACACATTGGTAATTTATACTCCGGCTATACCGAAAACGCACAAAGGATTCAATTATCTCAAGGACAATGGTTTTGAGTTAATTAAGCGATCTGTGGCGTTGGGCGTGATTACGCAATCAATGCAAACTGTAGCAGTTGCCGGCACGCATGGTAAGACCACAACTTCTTCCATGATTGCACACATACTGAAATTTGCCGGGATGGATATTGCTGCATTTTTGGGTGGCATAGCCACCAATTATGAGTCAAACTTCATAGCCAATGAAAACCTGACAGACAATACCATTGCTGTCGTTGAGGCCGATGAGTTTGATAGATCATTTTTAACATTGAATCCAAATATAGCTGTGGTGACATCTGCCGATGCTGATCATTTGGATATTTATGGCGATGCCAATAGTCTGCAATCGTCATTTAAAGATTTTATAAAGCAAGTGAAAAGTACTGGAGAGTTATTCATTAGTGAAAAAATAGCCGACCAGCTAGTTGAGCCAAACACATCGTTAAAAACAAATAAATATGGAATAAACCGGGGACAATTTTTTGCCAGTAATATCACCATGAATAATGGGTTTTTTGTCTTTGATTATCGTGACGAGCTGCATAACATTGACGGTATACGACTTGGTGTCCCCGGTTTTCATAATGTTGAAAATGCCACAGTAGCCATTGCTGTAGCACTTAAATTGGGTGTATGCCCTGAAAAGGTTAAAGAAGCAATTGCCGATTACCTGGGTGTGAAAAGAAGATTTGAGTTTGTGATCAAATCGGAAAAGCTGGTCTTCGTAGATGACTATGCCCACCATCCGGTCGAAATTGAAGCTTTCTTAAAGTCTCTAAAAGCACTATATCCAGACCGTAAGGTCACCGCTATTTTCCAACCGCATTTATTTTCCCGAACAAGAGACTTTGCTGATGGCTTTGCTGAGAGCTTAAGCCTGGCAGATGAGCTCATTTTGCTGGAAATATACCCCGCAAGAGAAGAGCCGATTGATGGGGTGGACTCCTCTATGCTATTAAGCAAGGTGTCAGGTGATTCAAAGATGCTTTGCAGCAAGGAAGCTTTGGTGCAAGAGTTAGCCGGAAGAAAACTGGAAGTGGTTGCCACAATCGGAGCCGGTGATATTGATAAGCTAGTAACTCCTATAGGAAATCATTTAAAAGAACAATACCATGTTGCGTAAAATCCATTTTACACATACTGCCAAGATAATAACTGCAATTGTTATGGTAGCAGCTGTTATTGGTTTTGCTGAGCGTAAAAACAATGGAAGTGTGTGTTCAGATATCGTCATTAAAATTGATAATCAACACAACAACTATTTTGTAGATGAGGCCGATATTTTATCTCTCATGACAGCAGATGGTGAAGAGGTAATCGTGGGAAATAGCTTTGAGGAACTTAACCTGAAAGCTATTGAGCAAAGGGTAAATAGTGAGCCATTTATTAAAGATGTACAGATATATAAAGACTTAAAGGGCAATATGCTGGTACATGCAGAGTTGCGCAGGCCTTATGCCCGTGTGCTCAGCGATAAGCAGACATACATTGCTATGGATGGTACATTTCTGCCTATTTCTTCAAACTACACCACACGAGCAATCATTCTATCTGGTGAATATTTTGATAAAAATAAAGAAGCAAGTCTTCTGGCTACGGCTGAGGGCAAGCAGGTATATGATATGCTAAACTTTATTTACAATGATAAATTCTGGAAAGCACAAATAGCACAAATAGATATCGATAAAGACTTGAATATGATTATGTATCCACAGGTTACTAAACAGAAAATAGAGTTTGGAACACCTGATAATTACATGGGTAAATTCAAGAAGCTAAAAATATTTTATAAAAGAATTCTACCTCAGAAAGGGTGGAATTATTACGAGCGAGTGAATTTGGAATATAAAGATCAAATAATCGCGGAATAATGAGACAAGAGAAATTAGATATGAGATATGAGATAAGAGGTGTAAGATATAGAGCAATGTATGACCTAAATACTAATGTCTCAATACTAAATACTAATAACATACAACCACTAAAATAAATATTACAGCCATGGAAAATGACAAAATCGTAGTCGGCCTTGACATTGGTACAACCAAGATTTGTGCTATAGTCGGTCGCAAAAATGAATTTGGCAAACTAGAGGTCCTTGGAATGGGTAAAGCCGAATCAGACGGTGTTATCCGCGGGATCGTCACCAATATTGACAAGACTGTAAATGCGATTGAAAAGGCCGTAAAGGAGGCCGAAGATCAGTCAGGCATTGACATCAGAGTTGTAAATGTTGGTATTGCCGGACAACACATCAAAAGCTCAATTCATCATGGAAGCATTACCAGATCTTCTAATGACGATGAGATTACTGTTGAAGATGTAAATCGTCTGACCAATGACATGTACAGAATCGTAATTCCGCCAGGAAGCGAGATTATACATGTAATGCCACAAGATTATACCGTGGACTATGAAGACGGCATCAAAGACCCTGTGGGCATGTCAGGTGTTAAGCTGGAAGCAGACTTTCATGTAATTACAGCGCAAACCAATGCGATCAACAACATCAACAAATGTGTAAGAAGAGCTGGGTTGGATATCGAAAATCTGATTCTAGAGCCATTGGCATCTAGTATGGCGGTCTTGAGCGAAGAAGAGAAAGAAGCAGGTATTTGTCTCGTTGATATTGGAGGTGGTACGACTGATATCGCTATTTTCCATGACAATATCATCAGGCACACTTCTGTCATCCCATTTGGAGGTAACATCATCACTTCAGATATCAAACAAGGCTGTATGGTGATGCAACACCAGGCTGAAACACTGAAAACGAAATTTGGAAAGGCGATCGCTGAGGAAGCGAGCCCTAATGAAATTGTGTCAATTCCAGGTATTAGAAATAGAGCACCAAAAGAGATTTCTATCAAGAACCTTGCGCACATCATTGAGGCAAGAATGGAGGAAATCATCGAGTTGGCGCATACAGAAATAATCACATCAGGTTATGAAAATAAGCTGGCAGGTGGAATAGTAGTAACCGGTGGTGGCTCACAGCTGAGCTGCTTAAAACAACTGGTCGAATATATGACTGGTATGGATGCGCGTGTGGGGTATCCTAACGAACACCTGGGCAAAAGCAAAGTTGATGCTGTGAAGAGCCCAATGTATGCCACTTCTGTTGGTCTTGTTCTTTCAGGCTTTAGAGCCATTGATGAGAGAGAAAACATCTACAACGAAAGAAAAGCAAGTGGAAAAGTTGTGAGTCATAAAAAAGACGCAGCCAGAGGCGACTTTTTTAGCAAGATTCTCAATAAAACCAAAGGATTGTTGATTGATGATCTAGACGGTAAGAACGAATACTAAATAGCTATGAGATGTGAGAATAATAGACATGAGATCCCTCAATACTAATATCTCAAATCTCAATACTAAGTGAACCACTAAAAATTATTGTTATGTCTGAAAATGCATATAAATTCGAAATACCCAAACACCACAAATCGATCATCAAGGTCATTGGTGTCGGAGGGGGCGGTAGCAATGCCGTAAATCACATGTTTAACCAGGGGATCAAAGATGTAGAGTTTGTTGTCTGCAACACCGATTCCCAGGCACTCAAAAGCAGTGCTGTTCCTAATAAACTTCAGATCGGAGTAAATCTTACTGAAGGTCTTGGAGCAGGAGCAAACCCGGAAGTGGGTAAAAATGCTGCTTTAGAGAGTAAAGAAGATATTAGAGACCTGCTCGGGACGGATACCAAAATGGTATTCATTACTGCAGGTATGGGTGGAGGTACCGGTACGGGAGCCGCACCCGTAATTGCCAAAATAGCCAAAGAAATGGATATCCTCACCGTGGGGATTGTTACTGCTCCTTTCGGTTTTGAAGGCAAAAAGAAAACTAGCCAGGCGACTTTAGGTATCAATGCTTTGAAAGAAAGCTGTGATACAGTGCTAGTGATTCTCAATGACAAGTTGAGAGAGATTCACGGCAACCTATCGATTGGAAATGCTTTCGCGCAAGCGGATAACATCTTAACGACAGCTGCCAAAGGCATTGCCGAGATCATCACCGTTGCAGGTTATGTAAATGTCGATTTCCAGGATGTGCGCACTGTGATGTTAGACGCAGGAGCGGCTGTTATGGGCTCTGCAACTACCAAAGGCGAAAACAGAGCACAGCGTGCAGCAGAAGAGGCGCTAGCCTCACCATTGTTGGACAACCGAGACATACATGGCGCACAGAAGATCTTACTCTCAATTATTTCAGGCGAGCAGGCTGAACTTCAAATGGATGAGCTTACCGAGATTACAGAGTACATCCAGGAGCAGGCAGGTGACGAAGCTGAAGTTATATTCGGCCACGGTGTTGATCCTGATTTGGAAGACAGCATCAGAGTAACTGTGATTGCCACAGGTTTTGATGAGCATCAAAATAAAGAACCAAGGGAATCCTTCAGGTCTGAAGAGGATGACCGCAGGGTATATGACCTTGACTCTACCAAGCAAATTGATCTTTTCAATGCGGACAATTCGGTAAACGAATCGAAGCAGGAGATTACAAAACGAAATGTAGACAACACTTCGTCTAACGACAACTCTTCTTTTGGAGAAAGAGGCTACTCATTCACGAGCCATGTCAACCATGAAGAGAAATCTAACGATGACTTTGAAGGCGACAACGATTTGTTCGGTCTTGATGATGAGTTTGAAATCGAAGAGAGCAGAACAGACCAGCATATCAATGAAGATGGTATGATGGACGTGACCGATACGCGTGACCGACTTAAGAAACAAGCTGAGGAGCGTTTGGCCAAGTTGAAAGGCTTGAACAAAAGTGAGATGAACACGGATGAGTTTAAAGAGAAACTCGATGTGCCTGCTTACTTGAGAAAGGATGTGAGACTACATAATGTACCTCACTCTTCTGAGCCTCACGTATCGAAGTATAATTTGAATGACGACAATCAAATTTTAGGTAACAATAAGTTTCTACATGACAATGTAGATTAATAAAAATGGCTTAATAATAATTTTTTTTAATGATTCTGGTTGACATCTACAGCATTATAAAACCGGCTTACTCCAATTCGTAGTGGTTGTTGGTTGTAATTTTTTGGCCGGTGCTGTGATGTCAAATTTTTTACAGACTCCTGAGGTGCGCCTCGGGAGTTTTTTTATTTGAACCTTTACTAAGCCTTTAAGGATTAGTAAGGTTTATGGCTTTATGCCATTATCAATAGAATTAATTAAGTTTAAATATTAACAAATGACTGCAAGCGGATAGTGTGTAATATTCGGTTGTTAGTATCAATAAATCTCAATGAAATACATACTTCTCCTTGGCATAGTCTTTAGTTCAACTACGTTATCAGCACAACTAACCTTTGAATCTCAACAGGAGAATTTCAAGGTTGAGATACCTGTTGAACCAACTGAAAAAATTGATACAATCCAATCTGATTACGGACCGATTCCTAGATACTTAATGCTTTGTAAATCTGTTGATCATGGAAGAAACCTTCTTTACTCAGTGGAAATTATGAACATTGAAAATAATCAGGAATTGACATTTGAAGACTTAAAGGCTAACTATATTTCCAGAAAGCAAGCTATATCCGGTAACATTTCCTTTGAACTTGTCAGAGAATCCAATGTAGATATCCCTGAACCCTACAACATTGAACTTGTGTTTCTAGATAGAAACGGATTCCTTATGTACTCCAGAATTATTCAAAAGGATTCAAAGTTTTACATAATTGAAACTTTGAGGGTCAAAAGCCAATTTAAGGTTGGCAGTAAACTGAATAAGGCAACAAGAGAATTTTTTGATTCCTTTGAATTACTAAACTGATGCTAACATAGGATAGATAAGCACCTAGTCTTAGTTAGCCATCTGCCTAAGCACCTAATAGACTCCCGCTCATCAGCTGCCAAGAAGCCGATTTGCTTCCTACAATCTTTAGCTCGTGGGAGTTTTTAGCTGAAATGCCGCAGTGCTAGTCTGATACTTTGAATGCACCATCAGATTCACTAATTTCATCGCAATTAATTAAGCTTTTACGGAGGATTGAAGATTATTTAGAACTGACTTTTATAAATCACGAAGCAAAAGATGAATAAATATACTTACCCCATAATTATTGCCTTATTTACGTTAACAAATTGTGCGGTGCGACCCCCTTTGGATTACCGACCTGACGATTCCTCTAGTGGAATATTGGTTGGTTCTTTTACTCGTGTAAATGGAAAGCCGAGATATAATGTTTATTCATTTTATTTTGAGGACTCTACTGGATTAAAAAGAGAAATCACAATAGAGCCAGAACTAATAACTACCGTGAAATATCCAGATGATTTTGACAATGGCGAAGTAAGCGGATCAGTTTATGCATTTACTCTGCCGCCTGGGGATTATAAACTTAGTGGTTATTATAATGTGTATCAGGTTACGACCAGTACATACAGATACTTTATACCTTCAAAGGACTTTAATATACCATTCACAGTAAAACCTGGAACAGTTAATTACTTTGGAGAGATAAGATTTTATCCTAAACTCAAGGACAAATACGAAACTGAGCCTAAATTTTTCCTTGGTAATTACGCAGATGGCGGATCATATAAGATTCACGATAGTTTCAATCGAGATATTGAACTACTAAAGAAAAAATTTAAGAACCTTGATTCCACCAAAATAATTAATATAACTCCTGAAAATGCTGAAATTCCTATTTTATTAGAAAAATAATAGACCCCCCTAGCGCAATCATACGCTGTGCCAATAAGGAGCATTACTATTGAAATTTATTATTAGCCCAATAATCTTCATCTTTACCAAAAGGCAATCGACTTGGAGAGGGAGTAAAACATGCATTGGATATTATTAATTATTGCAGGACTTTTTGAGGTAGCCTTTGCGGCATGTCTTGGAAAAGCCAAGGAATCGCAGGGAATTGAATCCGCATATTGGTATTTAGGATTTTTGCTTTGTTTGGGCATTAGTATGTTTCTACTTGTCAGAGTAACACAACATCTACCAATAGGCACCGCATATGCAGTATGGACTGGTATTGGAGCCGTAGGTACTGTAATCATTGGTATCCTGGTATTTAAAGAACCAGCAACATTTTGGAGATTGTTTTTTATTACGACCTTAATAGCATCTATTGTTGGTCTTAAAGTAGTTACAAATTAACCGGGAAACCCCGTGGTTTGTGTCCTCAAAAACCACTTTTTAAAAGGTCTGTGAAGACTTGATTGAAGTATCAACATTCACCGGGTGACTTTAAGTCACCCGGTGAATTATAGCTATTCTGTGTTCTAAAACTCCACCAACTTCACGGTCTGCAGTTTGGAACACCTCACTTGTGCCTTAATAACTATCAATTCATCTGTATTAAGATATATATTTTGAAATACATTAAAAAATTATTGTAAAACAATAAATAAATAATGATATTAGATAAATAAATTTAAATTAAACGATTATGTCAAGTACAACAAATTATGTGTTTAAAGGCCTTCAAGTTGTTTCCTGGATTATTTTCATTGGATTATTAATTGATGCAGGAGGATTGATTATCAACTTTTTACTCAGTGTATTTAAACCAGAATTAGTTGGGGATCTATATCACCAGTTAGATTTAAGAAATATGTATGAAAGAAGTAAATGGTCCTTTTTTGGAATGTATTCTTTTGTTCTATCAGTGGCTATATTAAAGGCGCATTTGTTTTATTTAGTTGTAAATCTCATTCAAAAAATCAATTTATCTAGACCTTTCAACAACTTCGTTTCAAATCAAATAATCAAAATTTCTTATTATACTTTTGCAATAGGCATCATTAGTCATATCGCGAGGCAAACTTATAAATACCTCGAAAAGCACAGTTATGAGCTTGACAGATTGAGTCAATTTTGGGTAGATAGTCAAGCATTTATTTTGATGGCAGCTGTTATCTATTTAATAGCCTATATTTTTAAAAAGGGTCTGGAAATACAAATTGAAAACGATTATACTGTATAAGTCATGCCGATTATCGTCAATTTAGATGTAATGATGGCAAGGAGAAAAATGTCACTCAATGAATTGTCTGAAAAAGTTGAAATTACACTTTCAAATTTGTCAAATCTAAAGACAGGAAAAGCAAAAGCGATTCGATTCACTACTCTGGAGGCAATTTGCACTGTACTCGACTGTCAACCCGGAGATATTTTGGAGTATGAGCAGTGATGAAGGCCACTTAACTTGTTTGTGTCCTTATAAACAACTTTTTAAAGGTCTGTGAAGACCTTGATTGAAGTATCAATATTCATCGAGTGACTTGAAGTCACCCGATGAATTATAGCTATTCTTTATTCTAAAACTCCACCAACTTCTCGGCTTGCTCCTTCAATAAGGAAACATATAATTCATTGACTACTTCACCATTGTCAAAATGGTCGTCTATGTGGGCGAGCTTTGGTTTTTGGGCCAACACATGCATGCCACAGTAGTTGAATATATCTGTAAGGTGGCTGAGGGCCAGGCCAGCTCCCTGTATACCTGATGATACGCCTACTAAGGCGCATTTCTTATCTCTAAAACTATTTGGGAACTCCAGTCCATCAATGAAGGCCTTGAGCACACCAGGGAAAGAGCCATTGTATTCCGGCACTACGAATACGAACTTCTTACCCTCGGCCATCATTTGGCGGTATTTGTTAAAGGCTTCATTCTTTCCAGACATTTCGTACAACGCTGAAAAGGTGAAATCTTCTGGCAGTAATTGTAAGTCTATAATTTCAGATTCGGTATTCAAGTCTTTTAATAGCGCCTGATAGATGAGGGCTATTTGGTAGCTCATGGAAGCCACACGATTCGTTCCCGATATGATGTATACTTTATCTGTCATGCTAGTTTGTTTTGTCAATAAGTTTGCCAAGCCCTTCTTCTGAAACATTAATATTCGAAGGTGCTGAACCCGTATAGATTACATTTCCGGTACTGATAATGCGGCCTTCTAAGGTGGTAGCAGCATTTACGATCATATCATTGGTGCCTCTCTGGAAGACATTAACATATTCAGCCACAAGATCTCCACACAAGCATCTTCCGTCACCTGCATAGAAACCTATAAAAAATTTATTTGTTACGCCAGATATGTAATAGTTAGAGACTTCGTTATTGGTAATATTAAATGCATCATTATTCAAAGTCAGGATGAAATCTCCAGAATTTTCTTCAGACATAACTCCTAATGTAGGGAAGGTGAGCGCATTGGCTGACTTTACCACTCCGCCACCGTTTTGCAAAATGAAAGTGATGTTTGGTGCGCTGATGTGAACTTTAGGCAAATCATAGGATCGAGACCAGTTGCAGGTATTATTGTTGGTAACGACCAGTCTGCCATCCAAAACTTCGGTGGTTATTTCCGGCTCAAGGTTTTCACCTGTTTCAATGGCTAGTGCATACGCGGAAGTATCGGTTATGATGACTTCAAACTCTCCATTTATTTCCACTTCCGTAAACTCACTTACAGCTCTTGTAGCGAGTTTCACTTCACCACTGGTTTTTAGGCAATCTATAGCATCAGGGCTATCGCATGAAGCGAAAAATAATACTAATAGCGATATGTAGTAGATGCGCTTCATTATTTAAACCTCCAGCCTAATGCAAACTCGGCAGATTCGGCTTTCGCAAAATGCGACTTTACAGAAATACCTGCATATAACTTTTCTTTAAAATAGCGTCTCAAACCCAATCGGAAGTATACAGGTTCAAAAGGTGTATAGGGTGCATACACGTAGTATCCGGCTTGGCTCACTACGGAGTAATCATTCATTACTAATTCGTGACTTAGTCCTACTCCGATTCTGTTAAAATCAGGCCTTTCACCGTTGAGTTCTTCATCAACTTCAACTTCTCTTTTCAATGCCCTGGAGTGAAACCAATCGACCATTATACCAAGTTTGCTTTTATGATTCAACGTCTTATCTGCAAGGCCACTAAATGTATAAAATGGATAAGTACCTACGCCTTTGGTAATGGCTTCATGCATACCAGAAGTAAAAGTGAAAGTATAGCCTAAACCCGATTTGTCCAGCGGCTCATTATCTGGTGTTAGATAGGTGTTGTCTCTTGGTTGTATCAGATAGGCTAATCCGAAATTTGAGCTGATCACATTAATTCCAGAGTTGGGCTTTTTGATCGAGCCGTTAGAAAAATGGGTGAGTGTAAGTGTGGTGGTGAAGTTTAGCCGTTCGGTGATTTTGTATAAATATCCGGCTTGAAAGATGATGCCAAAACTCATACGGGTACTCAAAGCATTGTTTTTGTTGTTTTCTACCTTGTCATACTTATTGGTATGGTACCCTAATCCCAGGCCAATCTTATAGTTCAACTGACTCTTTGCTTCGCGATTTTTTCTTAGATAAATCTGATAGTGAGGAATCAACGATAGCGTTTTACCTAATACCTCATTTTTATAATCTAAATAAGTAAAAGTGAGACCTACATCCGGGTAGTTGTACCGCTTTTCCCAGTCCGCAAGGCCAAGTGTTTGTTTATCATAAGTCACTCTAAACCCCACAGGGTGGTCTACGATGAGGTGTGCAATGGCTGATTTATGTTTTAATATAAATCCTTTGAAAATATCAACACCGAGCATATTATTACCTTCTCCACGAAATTGAGCCGAGGCCAATGCAGGTATCAACAAAAATATGACGAGCAGTTTTTTCAAATGAGAAACATTTGCCGCGAAATTAGGCCAATTGGGTGACTAGTAAAAATCTTTGACCTTCTCGAGATCCTCAGGTGTGTCTATACCAATGGAGTGATAGCTTGTTTCATTTACCTTTATGCTATAGCCATTTTGTAACCATCGGAGCTGTTCCAATGATTCTGCATTCTCAAGACTAGAGACCTTGAGTTTAGTGATTTTATCAAGCACATCTGTACGGTAGGCATAAATGCCAATATGTTTAAAATAATCATGGTTGCCTGTCCAGTTGTTTTTAGCTGCAGTACGATTGTAGGGAATGGGGGAGCGACTAAAGTAAAGTGCCTTTTGGTTTTTATCAAAAATAACCTTTACCACGTTAGGACTCATGAGGTCATCCTCTTGGTCGATTTTTTTAGCGAGCGTGGCCAGGGGAGTAGCACCATCCAAAAGCTGTATAAGCTCAATAATCTGTTTTGGGTTAATAAATGGCTCATCACCCTGGATGTTAACTACATAGTCAAAGTGTTGGTTTAAATTTTCATAAGCTTCATAACAGCGGTCCGTACCACTTTGGTGGTCCTCACGGGTCATCACAAACTTTCCGCCAAAAGAAGCAACTTCATCAGCTATTTCCTGATGATCAGTCGCAACCACAACTTCTAATAAACTTTTGCATTTAGATGCCTGTTCGTAAACTCGCTGAATCATTGACTTGCCACCAATGTCCGCCAGGGGTTTTGCAGGAAATCTGCTGGAGGCATACCTTGCGGGAATAACGCCCAATATTCTCACCTTACTCATCAACTCTTACTTTTAAAGAAGTACCTTCATCACTTACAACAATCACCTTTTTATCCTTATCAATATAATCTCCGCGCGTATAGGCATCATAAAGCTCTCCTTCAATACTCACTTTGCCACTTGGTCTCAACACCGTGTAAGTTGTGCCTTTCTTACCCAACATTGATTCTTTTTTGAAGTTGGAGGTGTAGCCTTCTTCTCGTGACATGGTGTCTGTTAAAGCTATTCTCGAGAAGACCTTGGTGTTTGTTAGGCGCACGCCCCCAATGAATAACAGTGCGACACTACCCAACATACCCGCCAGGGTGACTGATACCGCTAAGAATACTTTTTCAAAAGGTACAAATGTGAAATCAAATGTATCGTTGTTGAGCATTACCAAGACCAGAGATCCTACTGTAAAGAAAATACCCAGGATACCCGCAATGCCGAACCCAGGTATCACGAAAATTTCTAGCGCGATGAGTATAATGCCTATAAAGAATGCAATGATCTCCCAATTTTCTGCCAAGCCATTGAGGTAATAAGGCACAAAATAGAAAATGAGCGCAATACCAGCAGCAAGTATAGGAAAGCCTACACCAGGGGTTTGCAGTTCAAACCAAATGCCTCCAACAATCACTAGAATGAGAATGCCACTAATAAATGGATTCAAGAAAAAAGCAATGACTTTTTCGGTAGCACCAAGTTTGAAAGTCGTGATTTCGTAATCTTCAACACCATTAACCTCCAATATTTGCTCGATAGAATTCATTTTTCCTTCACAAAAACCGTATTGTATGGCCTCATTAGTTGAAAAGGTGATAACGTTTCCAGCCTTTGAGATGCTGTCGATCTCAATGGACTCATCCACCATGCCTTCTGCAATCCGCGGGTCACGACCTTTTTCCTCTGCTAAAGAGCGCATGGTACTTCTCATGTATGATTGATACTTGTCAGGTGCTGCAGCACCATCGGCCGTTACAACAGTGGCTGCTCCAATATTTGAGCCTGGTGCCATATAAATGCTATCACACGCAATGGAGATCAGCGCCCCGGCAGAAGCGGCATCTTTGTTGATAAATACCCAAACCGGCTTTTCAAAATTCAGTATTCTTTCTACAATATCTTTGGCGTCAGTTACTGCTCCACCATAGGTATCCATTTCAATCACTACATAGTCAGCTTCTATTTCTTCGGCATGTTTTAGCGCAAGCTCGACATAGCGATTCATTCGTGGGTCAATTTCTGCCTTTATTTCCATTACCATCACTTTTGACTGTCCCAAAAGATTGATACTGATCAATGAAAAACACAGAAAGGTTAATAATCTAAGCATACTATATAATTACGAAATCTATCGCCTAATTTTGGTTAAATTAACGAATAATTCACATGGCGAGAAAGCCCCATCTTAAGTTTTCCTATCAAAGCAAAAACAATATCTGGAAGATTCATGCTTTCCCATCATCTGAGTTCCTTGTTTTAGAATTGAGAGATCAATCCACTTTGAAGGTATCTTTCGATGTGTTGACATTGGATGGAAAGATCCTTAAACATGACATCACTTTTGATGAAGATTGGTGGATCAGTGTGGCATACATGCATGAAAAGGAGGTCATATTTTACACTTTCGATGGTGCTGGAAACCCGGAAGTGAAGTCGCTATTGGGTTATGATCTGAGTAGTGATAGTACTGTTTGGGAAAAAGAGCCTTTTGATATTCAAAAATATGCCGAACAGAAAGACGCTATAAAGAATATTTCAGTGATAAATCCGTTTCATTATATGCAAGGAGCTGACCACTTTAATACTGTGGCAGACTTCTTTAAAGAATTTTTAAATATACATATAGTCAAGGCGGTAGATTATCTGGAACATGATTCAAGCATATTGGTTTCTTACTTTATTGAAGAGCATGATAAACTGGCAAACAAATTGCTGATTATCAATGAAAAGAAAGAGATTTTGCTCCATGAAACATTAGGTAATTTTGATAACGGAATAAGTGATAATACCTTCTTCATTATTGATAACACGCTTATCTTTGTAAAAGGATTTAGGGATTTTTTTATGTACGATATATAACTATGAGATACATCTTATTCATCACATTTTTTGGTATTGCCCTGTCATCTTATGCGTCAATTGATACTCCTATTGACTCTGTTGGTATAGAAGAAGTTAATGGGAAAAAGTATATACTGCATAAGGTGGAGTCAGAAGAAACTTTATACTCTCTTTCAAGGAGGTACAATGTGTCTATCCCTAAAATCATTGAGAGTAATCCTCCAACAGAGTTCGGACTTGAGGTGGGCCAAATTATTAAAATTCCATTTATAGATAAGCGAGTAAAGAAAAGCAAGCTTGAGAAAGAGAATCCACGTGATGTGACAAACAGGCAAGCTCCAGCTAAAAGCTTAACACATACTGTAAAAGCCAAAGAGACTTTATTTTCTATTTCTCGGATGTATAGTGTTACGGTAGACCAAATAAAGGATTGGAACAACCTGGAGTCTAATAGTATAGATATTGGCCAGGTGTTGATAGTGGGCACAGGTCAAAAAGATGATAGTGCTACCAAAGTAAATGATACTAAAAACACTGCACCACGGCATTCAAATGCGAAAACACATATTGTGGAACAATCAGAGACTTTGTATGCTATCTCAAAAAAATATAATGTGACCATTGACGAACTTAAAGAGTGGAATAAGCTTGAGTCCAATGAAATAAGTATCGGCCAGCAATTGGTGGTTGGAAAGGGCGAAAAACCCGTGCAAATGAGCGACTCCTTAGTGCAAACTGACGATAACTCTGAGGCAATGATTACTCAAACAGAGCAGGAGAAAGACGTGAAAGAGAAAAGGTCTATGGTGAACCCGATCATTACCGATAAATCTACTTCTGTCAATTTTGAGGAAGTTGTTGAATCGGGGCTTGCAGCACTCATCGAAGGCTCTGAGAATACTCGAAAATATTTAGCTCTTCACAGAACAGCCAAGGTAGGTACAATCATGCGGGTAAAAAATGAGATGAATGACCAGGAAGTTTTTGTACGTGTGTTAGGCAAACTGCCAGATACAGGTGTAAATGATAATGTGGTTTTGAGAATTTCTAAATCAGCGTATGATAGGTTAGGTGCGATCGATAAAAAATTCAGGGTCACTATTACCTACATTCCTTAATGAAGGATCAAAAAGCACTTCAAGCGTTTCTTGATTTAAAATATAATCAATACAACAATCCTGATTTTATCGGCCCTGACCCGGTTTCGATCCCACATCAATATACAACACTTCAGGATATAGAGATTACTGGATTTTGGGCCGCTGTACTTGCCTGGGGGCAGCGTAAAACCATCATTAATAAGTGCAATGAGCTTTTCGCATTGATGGATCATGCGCCCTATGATTTTGTCTTAAATCATTCAGAAAATGACCTGAAAAAGTTATTGCACTTCAAACACCGCACATTCAATACTACGGATACGCTTTACTTCATCGAATTTTTTAAATGGTTTTATAGTGAATACGACAGTCTCGAGGAGGCATTTACCATGTCAATGAGCGATCAGGATACGACCGTTGAAAATGGCCTGGCGGGATTTCATAACCTATTCTTCAGTTTACCAGATTACCCACAGAGAACTAAGAAACATATTGCCACCCCGGTGAGAAATTCAGCATGTAAGCGCATCAATATGTTTTTGAGGTGGATGGTCAGGCAAGATGAGCAAGGTGTTGATTTTGGATTGTGGAAACAAATAAAGCCAAGTCAATTGATCTGTCCGTGCGACTTACATGTCGATAGGGTAGCTAGAAAATTGGGTTTAATCACAAGAAAGCAAACCGATTGGCAGACTGCACTTGAACTCACCGAAAACCTAAGAAAATTTGACCCTGAGGATCCCGTCAAATACGATTTCGCATTATTTGGATTAGGTATCGAAGAGAAGTTCTAATTGAGCCGCCTAAAATCTTAAATCTTAAATCTCAAATCTAAAATTGAATTCACCATCCAGCCGGATCAGATCTCCAGCTTTCCAAGGTCTCCAGCTGCTCTTCTTTGATTTTACCTTGTTTCAAAGCTTCTTCTAATAATAGATTGTAATCGCTCAAGCAAATTAGTGGAATGTTAGCCTGCTCAAAATTATCCCTTGCTAAGTCAAAACCGTAGGTAAATATCGCAGCCATACCCATGACAATAAATCCGGCATTTTTAAGTGCTTCTGCAGCTTTCAGAGAGCTACCTCCGGTAGAAACCAGGTCTTCGATTAAAACAACTTTCTGGCCTTTGGTTACTTTCCCCTCAATCATATTTTCCATACCGTGCCCTTTTGGCTTAGAGCGCACATATACGAATGGGATGTCTAAAGCATCTGCCACTAAAGCACCCTGTGGGATACCTGCTGTAGCAACTCCACCTATCGCTTGTACATCAGGAAATCGCTTTTTAATGGCATTGGCAAGCGCATTTTTTATAAATGTCCTGGTGTCAGGGTAAGACAAGGAAAGTCTGTTATCACAATAAATAGGCGAGTTCCAGCCTGAGCTCCACTTGAACGGATCGGCCAGATTCAGTTTGATAGCACCTATTTCTAATAAAAGGGCCGCTATTTCACGACCGGTAGATTTAGTTTCTGTTGCTCCAACCATGGTGCGAATTTATTGATTAAAAAAACCAAATTCTATTGGCGTACCCATAAATTTTTGATTCATTTGTGCTTTCACATGCTTTAAAATTTTGCATGAACCTATTTATCAACGACATTCCGGTAATGATTATCAGGGCTTCAGAGAAACCTGATAAGAGTCAATTCAACCATATAATAAATGCAACCCACGAGCCAATAACCTTAGCTAAGTTATTGAATAGGGTGTGGATTAAGCATGCCGGTCAGGAAGATATAGATAAACTACTCGATCTTTTGGATACCACGAGCCCTCGAGGGCTTATCTCTTTGACCTTGACTGTGAATGATTATGAGCTTATTAAAGAGTTTGTAAAGAAGAAATTTAAGGTAATTAAGGCTGCAGGTGGAGTTGTAAGGAAAGGTGATAAAATCCTGATGATCTATCGCATGAAAAAGTGGGATTTGCCAAAAGGCAAATTAGATAAGGGTGAAAAAACTAAAGAGGCAGCGGTAAGAGAAGTAGAGGAGGAGTGTAATGTAAAAGTTGAACTCAAAGAAAAATTGTGCACTACCTGGCATACGTATACCATGAAACGTAAGAAGATCATCAAGCGCACTACATGGTACAATATGAAAGTACTGAAAGATGGCAACATGAAGCCTCAGTTAGAAGAAGATATTGAAGAAGTGAGATGGATGACGCCTAAAGAAGTTTTTCATGCGCTTCAAAACTCATACAAGTCGATAATCTTTGTTTTCGATGAATATTTCAAACACAGAAAAGCAAAAAAGGAAGCTAAATCGAATATGGTAAAAAATGGTTAACATCTCCACCGTATTTGTGTACCTCTCGAATAATCGTTGAATTTACCGCGGCCAACTCTGGTGATGTAATCAAAAATACAGACTCCAACTCATCATTGAGGTAGCGATTTACCTGAGAGATGCTGTTTTCATACTCAAAATCTGTAGTATTTCTCAACCCCCTCAATAAGAATTTGGCGTCTAACTCTTTAGCATATGAGGCTGTAAGCTCATTATAAACCACTACTTCGATGTTTTCATGGCCTTTAAAGGTTTCATTGATTTTCTCAACCATAAAATCAATATCGAAATATCGATTATGCTTCTTCGTGTTATGGCCGATGGCAATAATTACTTTGTCAAATAGTTTAAGCCCCCGCAATACGATATCTTCATGACCTTTGGTAAAAGGATCAAATGAGCCTGGAAAAATGGCTGTTCTTTTCATACTTAAGCTATTTTAATCACAAAGATGCGTGCTGTACAAGTCAAAAAAGTGATGATCTTGTACTTCATCAAAGATAAATCCGTATTCAAGATACTCAGGACGGGCTCCAAACGAAATGTTTTTTACGAATTTATAGAATTCATTATAGTGAGGGGATTGCTTGCCAATATATCCCCACATGATCACATCACTAGACTTTTGACTTTTATTCAAGCCTTTCATCACAAGCATAATATACTTGATGTAATCATTAAATTGCTTGATGGTAAACTGGTTGTAGTACTCTAGTTTGCCATTTTTAAGCGTGGTGACATGAAGTTTAAATCGATCGATGTAAAGATAAATTGTATCAGGCTTTGCACTTTTCGAGAAGTTAATCACACCTTCTATCAAAGCACTGGATTGGTGGATAAAACCTAGCTCTGCATTGGGATATAGCCCTCTTAGCCAATTTAAGATACTTTTGTTAACAGCAAACACACAGATCGCATCCGATTTGATGTGCTTATAGTAGAGTATTTCTTCTGTCTCTTCGTTTATTCTGCAATTTAGTCTCAAATAGTCTGCAGCAGCATCTTTTACAAAAAGAGAAGAAGGAACCAGAGAGAATTTTTTGTTTTTGAATGCTACTCTTACATTCTTCCAGAACCCGGCCATTAATAGGTGATGGTCGGCAAAGAGTGATTCGAGTAGTTCCTGAAGGGCAGAATAAGAAGATACTTTGGCTAAAACAAAGTCTTCTAAAAGTAGGCAACGATTGTTTCTTGAATCTACTACTGATAGCTGTAGGTCACGAGTCCCTATTTGGATGAGAAGGTTGTAGTGATGAAGTGCATCAACATCAAACTTCTCGTCCTTTATTTTCTTTATTAACTTGTAGCCAATCGTTGCCGTATCCAAATCTTTATTATTCCCAGTTACCTGTTGTAGTTACGTCAGTTTTTGATCCAAAACGAAGAGGCTTCTTGTTCTTTGCCTCATTGTCTTCGTCACGAGCCGGATTGAATGGCTTAGGATTTTTTACTTCAATAACATCTACAAGTACGCCATTTTTATCGATTTCTGCAGCGTAGATGTCAAATTTCACATCGTCATGGCCAGGTACAAAGGCTATTCGATCAATATTTATGTTAGGATCAAATTTATTATCAACAATAGTCATCAAAAGATCACCTTTAATTACTTCGTCACCAACAGCAACAGGCTCAACCCTGGTAATTGTTCCACTGTTTTTAAACTTGTGTGTTACCATCTTTCCATTTTGATCTAAAGTGTATGCTCTGTTGCCCTGTGCTACCTGCGCACCTAGCTCATATACAAACCCTTGAAAGATACCATTGTTAGCTGCATTGATGTTATAAGACTTCTTGAAAATCCTCTCCTTGGCTGGAATGATACCCAATGTGTCAAAAGTCACAATCGAGCTGTCAGCTCCATAACTTAATGTTACAACTCTTTCTTTTCTCTGAACGATAGGAAAGCTGTCATATTTTATGAAATTGATCAATTTATCCCAGTCACTAGTATAGTTACCTTTCACCTCCTGGTATACGATCTGAGCTTCTTTGATGAACTGAAGCTTCTCAATAACTGCAGCCTCTCTAGACTCAATCATTTCGCGCTCATCGATAGAAGATTTTATGCCGCTACCCAGGTAGTAGGCTAGTCCTAAACTTGCAAGTAAGAATATTATGGATAAGATTTTCGTAGTATTCATCTGTTAGGCATTTTTTTGATGCAATAATAAATATTTTGTGATGTAAAACATATTAATGAATGCGCTATTTTATGGAATTATCAACAAAATTTAAAATTACCACGCATATTTAAAAGAGATTTTACATCAGAAAGATTTTGTAAGCAGCTATGCAACTTGTCTTTGTTTATAACTGCGATTTCTTCGAAAGTCACAAATTTCACCTCTGTTATGATTTGTTCCTCATTATTGTGTTCTGGGTCATGACCTTTTTTGAGTGTTCCACCTGTTTGTTCCACCTCAAAAAATAACTCCACTGCATGCAGAGGTTTTTGGATTTGTTCGTTACCAAACAGAAACTGCTTCACTTCAATTTCCAAACCGGTTTCTTCCATAAATTCTCTTTTCAAAGCAATTTCTGTAGACTCCAGATATTCTACACCACCACCAGGAGGGATCCATAGTTCATTATGTTTGCCAACCCCGGTATGTTTAATCATTAATAATTTACCATTTTTTATACAAATTCCACAGACTCGCAAGCGAAGTTTATTGCCATAATTAGAAACGATATTCTTTTCCATAACACCAATATAACTACTTCCTATAAACTCTTGTATTCATATATTTGTGGCTATGGCAAAAATGACTAAAGTCGATTTTAAAGCACGCATAGATAAATTTTTAGAGCGACAGCACTTTATGAAGCATATAGGCTTCGACCTGAATGTAATTGAAGAGGGTAGAACAGAGGGCTGGCTTAATATTGAGCAGAGGCATCATCAACAAAAAGGGTTTGTACATGGTGGGGTGATTGCTACTGTGGCAGATATTGTAGCTGGTTTTGCCGCTTATACAAAAGTACCTGAAGACCATCATGTGGTTACGGGTGAATTAAAAGTTTCCTATTTCAATCCAGGTATTGGTGATAAATTACATGCGATTGGGTACGTGGTAAAATCAGGTAGAAAGATCAATTTTTGTGAGGCAGAGGTTTGGTGTCACAATGGTGATAGTAAAAAGTTGATTGCTAAGGCATCTACTTCAATGATTACGGTATTCCCTGAAGATGTGAAGCGCTAAATGCCGCTCGCTTCGGACATATTAGTTAATAAATTTCCTTACACACCCACTGATGGGCAGCTAAAATTATTTGCTCAGGTAGATAAATTCTTGAATGAGAAAGAGCGACCTGTGCTGCTTATCAAAGGATATGCTGGTACAGGTAAGACCACAGTGGTGAGTGCGCTAACAAAGGTGCTCCCGTTATTTAATTTTAAGTATTCATTACTGGCTCCAACAGGAAGAGCTGCTAAGGTAATGTCCTCTTATGCGGAGAGAATGGCCTTTACGATTCATAAAAAAATATACAAGCAAACGGCAGAAGATGGCGGAGGACCTCAATTTAAAAGTCAGCGGAACTATGCTAAAAACACAATTTTTATCATTGACGAGGCTTCCATGATCAATGAAGAGGGTGGTAAAGGTTTACTTACTGATTTGATCAATTACGTTTATACAGATAGCTCTAATAAACTCATACTCATTGGAGATTTTGCCCAATTACCTCCTGTAGGCCAGTCGGTGAGCCCTGCCCTAGATAAGGAGCATTTGAGTTTTAATTTTCACACAACAGTTTTCGAATCAGTGTTAACTGAAGTGACCCGACAGGCCGAAGGCTCCGGTATTTTAAAGAATGCCACAAATCTTAGGCAACAGTTAGATAACAAAAAGCCTTCAATTACGATAAGAACAAGTGGTGAAAAAGACATTTTTCGAATGACGGGTGAGCGGATGGAAGAAGGCTTAAGATATGCTTATGACAATTATGGAGTGGAGAATGCTATTATAATTTGCAGGTCAAACAAACTGGCTAATAATTACAATCAATACATCAGGAATAGAATTCATTTCTACGAATCCGAATTAGAGGCAGGCGAGTTTTTAATGATTGTAAGAAATAATTATCTGTATGTTCCGGGCGATACGCCAGGAAACTTTCTCGCCAACGGAGATTTTGTTCAAGTGGAGAAGATCGTAAACTTTGAAGATATGTATGGTTTACGATTTGCGACCTTGCAACTTAGTCTGGTAGACTACCCCAATGAGCCTAGTTTTGAAGCAAAAGTCATGTTGGATACATTGCACAGTGAAACACCCGCCCTGCCAGCCGAAGAGAATAAGAAACTTTATGAGCAGGTAAAGGAAGATTACGCTGATCTGGCTACCGTCAAAGAAAGAAAAGAGGCGATTAAAAATGACCCTTATCTCAATGCGTTACAAGTGAAATTTTCCTATGCATTGACCTGTCACAAATCACAAGGAGGGCAATGGCCGGTCGTTTTTGTAGATCAGGGGTTTATCAATATTGAAGAAATAGATAAAGATTATGTGAGGTGGCTATATACTGCTATGACCAGGGCCACGAAGCAGCTTTTTATGGTCAATTTTGATCAATCTTTTTATCAGTAACTGTTAAAAATAAGTTAATGCAACTCAATAAATCTTTTTTTAGAAAAATGCGTTGCATATTAGCATACAGGCAAGATTGTTGTATGTGTAGGCAATAATATATATTTGTGAAAAATTAAATACAAGAGATAATATGAAGACGCTGGTAATTTTTGTTTTTAGTATTTTTACTATAGTTGGTGCCGTGGCTCAGGAAGCAGCCGAAGAAAGCAACACCTCTGGTCCGGTAATGAGCTTTGAAGAAGATAAGCATGATTTTGGTGATATATTCCAGGGCGACAAAGTGGAGCATGTTTTTGAGTTTGAGAATACTGGAAACGAACCATTGATCATCACGAATGTACAAACGACTTGTGGTTGTACAGCACCAGAGTGGCCGAGAGACCCGGTAGCTCCCGGACAGTCAGGTAAAATTAAAGTAGTATTTAATAGCACCGGTAAAATGGGCAGACAGAATAAAGTAATTACAGTTGTTAGTAATGCCACCAGCCCGTTGAATAGAGTTACTATCGTTACCAATGTGCTTCCTAAAAAAGAGGACGGTCAATAGAACTACTAATCATTAAAAATATTGAAGCTCGTCTTTTAAAAGGCGAGCTTTTTTTATGTCTAGTCACTTCAGTGGAATATCAAGAAAAATTCGTCTGACCACTTGGAGTGGTCTCATATCTTACATTAAGTTAAAATAGAGTTAATTTTATTTAGGGTGGAACTATAAGTGGTCTAGATATAACACTAGGTTAATATCGTTCGTCAGGGATAGTCCACCCTAAAGTTCC
>Ga0189278_10101_pt1 | contig 106346 bp, 102 predicted proteins | sample N26A9minimetaG_FD_130326 | JGI IMG/M metagenome (GOLD analysis project Ga0189278, IMG submission 130326) | Marine microbial communities from the Costa Rica Dome - N26 A9 mini metaG | ecosystem: Environmental > Aquatic > Marine > Oceanic > Photic zone | place: Costa Rica: the Eastern Pacific...
AAAGTAATCACTCATTAGAATTATTTCTCAAAACCGAACTAATATCGAACTAATGAAATTAAAATTACATATAATTAATTCAATATCAATTATTTAAATTAAAATAAGCGATATACAGAACGTATATCACACCATGAAGGAATAGACACCAAATCAACATTATAGAAAAGGGGCATAGTTTTCAGACCATGCCCCTTTTTAGTTTAAATCATTTAACTACTTATCGAATACTTTGGGCCAAAGTCAAAACCTTGTTGGCCAAGGACGAGATAGCGTTGGCGTATCTTTGGTCCCACTCTTCCAATCGATCTGTGGATTTCAAGGAAATCTCATATTCCAATCCAGGTAAAATCCATGAAGCATATCCGCTAAAAGGATCTGTTGAAGCGTACAGGGATTTGAACCACGACCCATAATACATCCCTTTTTCGTCGATAAAGCTTTTTTCCAGGGCAATCAATTGCTTGTTGATGTCCTTGATTTCCTTTTTGGACAATGCGCCCGACGACAAGGCGTTGGCCAAAGCTTCATCCAAAAGCTGGGTGTTCTTTTCCAAGGTAGTAATGGATTGGTCCACTTGATCAAAACCTTCAAATTCGGCATGGAATCCTTTGATTTTTTCCACGGCCTTGGCAAAGTGCCCTTTCAAATCCACAGCATATCGTTCTACGTCATACGGAATCAATTCGGCATTGGCCATACGCAAAGTCATGAGTCCCGTCCATTGCTCAATGGTACCTCCCATTTTAAACTCGGGGTCCACAAAAGTTTCGTAAAAGTGGAAACTGTCGTAGTTGGTGTGATACAAGGTAGGGCCTCCTGCTCCACCGCTCAACGAAGGAACCCCTACGTGCATATAAAAACCGATATGGTCGGAACCTCCTCCCAAATTACCAATAGTGGGCTCCTCCTTATCACCTCTCCACTGATCATAGAGCGACTTTTCCGAATAGGGGTAATCCACTTTTTTAGCCATTTCAGAGACCAAGTTTTTCAAGGTTGGAGAGGAAGATGCACCAAAGTTTTTTCCGGATACACCTCCATCAAAATTGAGGTAGGCAACCGCTTTGGCCCCCAATTCATCCTTGAGCTGCTCTACCCATTCGGAGGAACCTATCACACCGTGCTCCTCGGCATCCCAATGTGCAATCAGGATCGATCTTTTGGGACCGTTTCCACTTTTGACCAATTTTCCAATGCTTTCGCTCAGTGACAACAGCATGGCCGTTCCGCTGTTGGGGTCCGTGGCTCCAAAGGCCCATGCGTCGTAATGGCACCCTAGAATGATCCATTCATCTGGGTATTCGGTACCTTTGAATGTTCCCACCACATTGCTCACACGCACAAATTCCTTGGGTTGGTCTACAAATAACCGAACTGTCAATTCCTCGCCACCTTCAAGTCGGTAGGTATAGGGCAAGCCGCCCTGCCATTCTTGTGGGACCGGCTTTCCTTTCATGTTCCCAATAATTTCTTTTGCCGAACCGTAGGGCAACGGTAACACGGGTATGGTATGCAAGGTAGTTTCTGATGGGTCCATCCGCTGAACTTTCTTTTTGCCGTCCAAGGGAAGTGCAGGTTCAAAAGGGGTCAGTGGGTCTCCTTGATAGTCCAAAGTAAGAACGGAGCCCCGTTGTATGGCGCTTTCATTATAGGTGTATCCTTCGGGGTAGACCAAGCCTTTGGTGTACCCGCTATCGGCTGGGTCGGTATACATAATGAGTCCCGCTGCCCCATATTGCTCCGCAAATTTGGCCTTGTATCCCCTAAAATTCCGTCCATAACGGGCAATAACAATTTTTCCTTTTACATCAACACCCATTTCAGCGAGGCGTTCAAAGTCTTCCTTGGTCCCATAATTGGCGTACACCACCGCAGCGGTTACATCACCACTTCCTGAATAGGCGTTCCAGCCCTTCTCCAAGGTAGGGTCAGAAGAAAACCGGTCTTCGTCCAAAATATTTTCCTGCTGGTTCAGTGGCCTACGGTAGGGCGTAACCAGTTCCACCGAGGAGCTTCCACCAGAAGTGGACATATAAATATCATAAGGATAGAAATCCACTTTCATCCCAGCATTTTCCATGACGGTGGCCATATATTCGGCCACTTCTTCGTTGGCAGCAGTTCCGGCCACATGGGGTTTTTCCGTGAGTTTTTGAAGGTGCTCCCTATATTTTGGGAAATCCACGCTTTTCAGAAAAGTAGCCTCTGTTTGTGCTTGTTTTTCCATGGAAGAAGGGGTGTACCCGTTCCAATCTTGTGCGGATAATGTCGAAGTAAGCATTAAACCCGCAAAGGCAATGAGATACCTAGAATTTTTTCTCGAATTTTTGAGCTTGATCATTTGAGTTAGTTTTGGTTGCCTAAATATAGGGTTTATAATGCTCAAAAATTCGCCAAGCCTTGGAACCAAATCCATTTATAAAGTGTATGGAACACTTACCACGAGGAAACAACAGCACTAAAAAATCAAAAGGACCTACAACTGTAGATCCTTAAGACACCTAATTAACCTAACCTAAAACAATGTAAACCACTAACTCGTACTAGGATTTAATACCGAAAGGCAAACAAGACCTTTTTGGTAAGTCCGACGAATTGGTCGCTGTACTTTTACGTACGGAAATTAGGTAGAAGCGGTTTGGTTGTAGGGTAGAAAATCTTATGGACAATTATTGTCACTTAAAATTCAAGGAAAACTGTAGGCTGGAATTTTGCCTTTTACCCCCCTATAGAAATCGTGAATCCTTGCAAAATCGCTTTCCTGGTTATCGGTTACCCAAAATGGTTCGCCAATTTTGATTTCTTTCTTGCCAAAATCGAAGGCCACCATCACAATGGGTACATTGGCCTTTTGGGCAATATGATAAAACCCGGTTCGCAATTGGATTACTTTTTTACGGGTACCTTCGGGTGCCAGAGCCAATCGGAATACTTTTCGTTCTTTGAAGATTTGAACGATATTGTCCACCGTATTGGAGCTTTTGGAACGATCTACGGGTGCACCTCCCGTCCAACGAAAAAACCATCCAAACGGAGGCTTGAAAAGACTCTTTTTTCCAATGTAGTTGATTTCTTCCTTGATGACTTTTCGAATCAACAGGCCTAGAAAAAAATCTAACCAATGGGTGTGCGGAATTACAATGACGACACATTGATCCAATTTTGGAAACTGTCCGTTAAGTTTCCAACCCAACAACTTAAAATAAATAAACTTCGCTAGTGACTGCATGATTAGAAGGATTCGTTCCTTGTAGAACCAACCCTATATTTTTTCGAACAAGGCCTGAAGTCTTTCGGGCGTCATTTTGGTTTTCCAATCCTTTCCCAAGGCATTTTCCCAAAGAGGCTCCAATCCCATCGAAACATTGACCATTACATCAAAGTCATTCTGGGTAAGATCCGCACAGATACCTTTAGGCAATGTAATCGAATGCTTGTCCATCATTTTTTTGAACAGTGCTACTCCTTCGGGATAAAATTCCTCCAAATGCTGGAACACCAAGCAGTTTCCGATACCATGCTTTACACCCAATAAATACGATAGACCATAGCTCATGGCATGTGCCACCCCTACTTGTGAATAGGCGATGCTCATTCCACCATGCCAGGAGGCCATCATCAATTTATCGCGGGATTCCTCCGCTGGTAAATCTTCCAAAAAGACTTCCTTGCACAATTCCAGCGCCTTTTCACCGTAACTCTGGCTAAAAGCGTTCAAATAAGTGCCTGTTAACGATTCCACGCAATGGATATAGCAGTCCATTCCGGTGTAGAACCATTGCTCCTTGGGCACGGTTTCACTAAAATCGGGATCTAACAGCACTTGGTCGAAGGGGGTAAAATCGGAATTGATTCCCAACTTTTTTTCTGGACCCAAGAGTACCGTGGTCCGTGAAACCTCTGCCCCAGTTCCGCTAATCGTAGGAATGCCGACATGATACAGTGCTGGCTTGTTCACCAAATCCCATCCTTGATAGTCCTTGGCCAATCCCTTGTTGTTCAACAATATGGATACGGCCTTGGCCAGATCGAGCAGGGTTCCCCCACCGATTCCAATGATACCTGAGGGCATTTCCTTGTACTTTTCACGTATTTGGGCAACCAAAGCATCTACCTGGGCCGTTTTGGGTTCCTCCTCAGCCGAGATGAATATGATTTCGTCATTGAACATAAGGGGCACTTTGGCCATGAACCCTGTGTTCTCAAAAAAATCATCCACCAAAAAAATAAAGGGTGCCTCCGAACTTTTTCGTTGGGGCAATAAAATGTCGCCCAATTGCGAAAAACATCCCGACCCAAAAATGACCCTGGGAACCATGGGAAAATTTTTATAGGCCGTTCTGTGGGTTGAGGCTATTTCTTCTTGCTTCTTCAAATTATTCGCTGTCTTCATTTAGTTGTCCAAATACTTCAAAACATCCTTTAGACGGTTCAATTTCAAGTGGTTATTGACCATTTCATCTTCCGGTACCATCTCGTGGGCCCAAGTGGTATGAAAGGGCACATGAACCGCTTGCGCTCCAATATTCAAGATAGGCAATACATCCGACTTTAAGGAGTTTCCTATCATCAAAAATTCCTTGACATCGATATTCAAGTGGTCCAACAGATTCTTGTAATTGCTTTCCTTTTTATCGCTCAACACCTCCACATGATGAAAATATTGGGAAAGTCCCGATCTTTCCAACTTTCGTTCCTGATCTAAAAGATCGCCTTTGGTAAGTACGATCAATCTGTATTTTCCCGATAGTTTGGCAAGTACTTCCTCCACCCCATCGAGCAGTTCCACCGGATGCGAAATCATTTTTTTACCAAGCTCCAAGATTTGGGCAATGGTCTCTTGTGGGACCTTGTTGTTGGAAAGATCCAATGCGGATTCTATCATGGAAAGCATAAACCCCTTGATGCCGTAACCGTAGCTGTCCAAATTGGCCATTTCCATTTTAAAGAGCTCTTGGTCTATTTTGTTCTTGGTTTCGTAGCCTTCCAAAAGTTCCGCAAACTTTTCTTCGGTGTCCCTAAAATAGGTCTCGTTGACCCAAAGGGTATCATCGGCATCAAAACCAATGGTTTTTATATTGCTGAAATCTACTTCCATACTTTTCGTGCACGTTCCAAGTCTTCAGGCGTATCAATTTCGATACCGGTGACATGGGTCTCTACCATTTTTATTTTTTTGCCATATTCCAAAAAGCGAATGGCCTCTATTTTTTCCTTGGCCTCCAAAGGTAACATGGGCAACTTTTGAAAATCCATCAGCGCCCTTTTTCTGAATACGTAGACGCCTTTATGTTTGTAATAGGTGGCATCCACTTTCTCATCCCGAGGATAGGGAATCGGGGAACGTGAAAAATATAGTGCAAATCCTTGATTATCCACAACGACCTTTACCGTATTGGGGTTGGATATTTCGTCCCAATCGGTAATGGGTGTCATCAACGAACCCAAATCAATTTCCTGCTCGGTATCATTTTTAAACACTTTGATGATTTTTCCTAAACTATCCGCATCGATAAAGGGTTCATCACCTTGCACATTGATTACCACATCCACATCCATATCTTCTACGGCTTCGGCAATTCTATCACTACCACTTTCATGTGCTTTTTTGCTCATGATGACCTTTCCGCCAATAGCTTCAATGACTTCGGCAATAATGGGGCTATCGGTCACCACAAATACGTCGTCGAACAGTCCGGTATGGACCGCCGCTTCATAGGTTCTTACAATGACAGGCTTCCCACCGAGATCCTGCATCAATTTGGCAGGAAAGCGCGAGGCTTGATAGCGAGCAGGAATCATGGATATTATCTTCACTTTTAGGTTTTTGGTTTGAACAATGGTTATTTGGCTCTGGGCCGTATTTTTCGGTAAATTCTGAAGATGATCAGCAAAATGATGATGACCAATATTGCAGCAATGGGCGGCACTAATATGGAGGCGGTACTCACGGCAACGGCCGCTCCCGTTTCAACGGTCGATACCAATGGGTTGGCCAATCCACCCGTGGTCCCTGTGGAAGCCAACCTACCCGTGGCATTGGCTCCTTTGATGGCCGTAGCGGTTCCTCCCCCGGCAATGATGGCCAAAGACCAAGTGATTACCGGATCCATATTGCTTGCGGTGCTTACCACTGCGGCAGTGCCAGCTATCCCGGCCAAAGGCAGGGCTATGGTATCAAGGGCATTGTCGACCCATGGGATAAAATAGGCAAATATCTCGACCACTGTGGCAATTCCCAAGGTAATGAGCGCGGTCAGACTCCCAATCCATTGCCAGTTATCGTTGAGTTCCCATACCCCTAAATAAGCCGCAAAACTAAGGGCGAAAAGGGGCAAAAACACACGAAAACCGGCGGAGGCCGCCAATCCTATCCCTAAAAACAAACTTATTATGGTATCTGGTTCAATGTTCATGCCGATGTCTAAATTAGCCTTTTCCTAGCCAAGAAAAAAATCATCCTTGAAACCTATTAAATAGAGTTGACGCTCGGCCCTTGTAACGCCGGTGTACAACCACCTTAGGTAATCCTTGTCCACCCCATTGGGCAAATATGGTTGTTCCACGAACACCGTATCCCACTGACCGCCTTGGGACTTATGGCAGGTAATGGCATAGGAGAATTTTACCTGAAGGGCATTGAAGAACTTGTTGTTTTTGACACCTAAAAACTTGCGGTATTTGGTCTTTTCATGGGCATAGTCCTTCATCACCTCTTGGTACAGCTTATTTCCGTCCTCATAGGAAAGAGATGGTGTTTCCGCCGTGATGGTATCCAACAGTAGAACCGTCTCAAAGGGCCTTTGATTGGGATAATCCACCATTTTTACCTTTACCTCGGCAAACTTGAAGCCATACAACTCCTTGATGGCAAAGAGTTCCAGCACCTCTATAATATCACCATTGGCAATAAACCCCGCCTCGGAATTGGGCTTTAGCCAAAAGTAGTTGTTCTTCACCACCATCATATAATCACCTACGGCAATTTCATTTTCCAAAAAAAGGATACGTTCACGAATATTTTGATTGTACAGGTTGGCCCTCTTATTGGAACGTACAATGATGGCTGTTTGTTCCTTGCCGTTTTCACTATAGGACGAATCAATCGCCTCTTGGATTTCGTTGCCATCGATAAGCCTAACGATATCGGTAAAATGGCTGAGCTCAAACTTAAACTCCTCAAAAAACTCGGATTGCAATTGCTCACGGAGGTTCGTGGCATTGTGAAGGATACCGGAATCGCCCGATTGTCGCATGACCTCATCGAGTTCCAAACATTCGACATCCTTGTTATAATGTAAGGATAAGCGGCCCTCATCCAGCGCTGGACTGAGTTCCAGCTTTACGGGAGGCAACTGCGCAGTATCCCCGATCAATATCAATTTACAGTTATGTCCCGAATGCACGTACTGCATCAAATCATCCAAAAGCGAACCGTTTTCGAACAATTTGGAATCCGCTGGGGTATCAGGAATCATGGAAGCTTCATCCACAATAAAAATGGTATTGCGATGTTTGTTTGGAGCCAACACAAATTGGATACCTCCGCCTGACTGCTTTTTGGGAAAATATATCTTTTTATGGATGGTAAAGGCCTTGTTTCCGGAATAAACGGACATCACTTTGGCCGCCCTACCAGTCGGGGCCATCAATACCGCACTCATTTTCACCTTCCATAAACTGCTCACCAGGGTAGCTACCAGTGTCGTTTTTCCCGTTCCTGCAAATCCCTTTAAAAGGAACAGTCTGTCCTTTTGTTTTCCTAAAACAAAGTTAGCCAGCTTATTAAGGGCTACATCCTGTTTTAAGGTAGGTGAATGGGGAAATTTCTCGGTTAAAATTTTTAAAAATGTAGGTACGGTAGCATCATTCATGGAGCCTAAATATAGTGGTCTTTTTTAAAGCAAAAAGTTTCCCAATAAAAAAAATATTGTAGATTTGTCTTTAACCACTAAATTAACTTTGAAAGACAGTATCAGATATGTTAAACTTAATTCTTATTGTTGTTTTAATATGCCTTGTGACCGTAGGGCTTGTTTTCTTGATCGATAGATTTTTACCTCAAAAAGTGAAGCCTGTACTGGTGATTCTCTTTGGAATTTTGAGCATTTTCCTAGGATACAAAATATACGATTCCATTAATGCTCCCATCGAATTCAACAAGGTAAGAAACGAAAGATTTGCCAAGGTAATCAACAAACTAAAGGACATCCGGGATTCTCAGGAAGCCTACAAAACGGTGAACGGAAAATACGCCAACGATTTTGAAAGCTTGATCAAATTTATCGATACCGGAAATTATACCATCACCACGCAACGGGATTCCTCTTTTATGAGATACGACCGAGTGTACCAAATTGAGATGCAACAAGACACTGTCATCATCGACACTTTGGGCACAGTTAAGGTAAAGGATTCACTTTTTGGTGCGGACGACCGTTACAAAACCATGATGAACGTACCTTACGCGCAGAACGATGAGAAGTTTGAAATGAAGGCGGACATCATCGATAAAAGTGGCTACAAGGCACCTGTATTCGAAGCCAAAGTGAAAAAGAACGTAGTGCTTTACGATCAACCACAAGACTTGGTGGAAAAAGAAAACTCTTACCAAAGTGTGGAAGAGGTAAATGGCACGGAAATCAAAGTTGGCTCATTGACCGATGTTAGTACCAACGGTAACTGGCCACCTGTTTACGACAGGAAAAAGAACAACTAGCTATAGTACAGAACACCACAAATAGCACTCATAGAAAATTGTCCATTCAAGCTGGCTTGAATGGACTTTCTTTTTGTGTACTGGATACCGTATCCCATAAAATCCTTGCCTTTGAACGGGTAGACTTCAAATCGCAGCTTACCCCCTATCTTATGCTCAAGGAACTCAAGGAAAAATTGGGTAAACAAGGCGAGGTGGGCCATAACTTTTCCGAAGTAATGGTGATTCACAAAAACAACCTTTTCGGACTTGTGCCCAAACCGCTTTTTAATAAAGACGAGCTCCCCAACTATCTCAAGTTCAACACCAAGATCATGGCGAACGATTTAATCGCCTATGATGAGATACCCAATCAGGATATTGTCAATGTATATGTACCCTATACCAATGTCAACAATTATATTTTTGACCTTTTCGGGGAATTTGAGTTCAAACATAGTGGCACCGTCCTTATCAACACCCTATTGAACCAAAACAGAACTACAACCGAACCCATTTGTTACGTTCAGGTTTCCAAAGGAGAAATGGAAATGATGGTAATTTCCGATAAAAAACTGCTCTTCTACAACCAATTTGAATACAAGACCAAAGAGGATTTTCTGTACTACCTGTTATTCAGTTTGGAACAATTGCAGATAGACCTTGAACGAGTACAGCTCAAACTCTTTGGTGCCATTGAAGAAGGTGACCCTATCTATGATATCTGCTACCAATACATCAAAAACGTTTCCGTATTTGTCCCGAGCAATCCGTCCTTTCCTTTGGAACAACTGGAAAACGAAAGCATCGATTTTTCCATTTTAAGCTCGCTCTAAATGCGTATCATTTCTGGAAAATATAAAGGAAAGCGGTTGACCGCACCAAAAAAATTGCCCGTCCGGCCCACCACCGACATGGCCAAGGAAGCCCTGTTCAATATATTGAACAATAGGTTTTATTTTGATGAACTCAAGGTGCTGGACCTATTTTCGGGCACGGGAAACATTAGTTTTGAATTTGCTTCAAGGGGAACGGAACAGATTACGGCCGTTGATAGTTTTCAAAGTTGTGTGCGGTACATCTCAAATACAGCCAATGAACTGGGTTTTTCCATTAATACCGTTAAATCGGATGTTTACAAATTTCTGGAGGGGACATCGGAACCATTTGACCTCATTTTTGCTGACCCACCCTATGATTTTGATACAGAACAATTTTTGAAAATCGCAGATTTGGTCTTCGCAAAGAACCTTTTGCTGCCAGATGGAGTTTTGATCATTGAACATTCCGACCAAACCGACCTTTCGGAGCACCCTAAGTTTTCCGAGCAGCGAAAATATGGGGGAAGCATTTTCAGTTTTTTTGAAGAAAAAGAAGAATAAAAGCAGGCCATAAGCCGGATTCTGTGCATCCCAAATTAACTTTGGGAGTCCTTATCATTTATCTAGACAAATGGTTGCCCAAGTGTTCCAACCGCCTACCCTCCAACTCGGGCGTGCAGCCCTCAAACATTGGTTTACATGACGTTTCACCGCATAGAGTTTACCTGATTTCACTACAGCCGAACTGTACTTGCTTTCTGTTGCACTGGTCCTCGCCTTTCGGCGGACGGGCGTTACCCGCTATGCCGCACTACGGTGTCCGGACTTTCCTCTTCAAGTTGGTTTACCCAACTTGCAGCGATAAGGTGGCCTGCTGGCCGCAAAGGTAATCCAATTGTTAATAAAAAAAGAGGGAACTCTTCACTTGCGACAAACTTTAGCCATTGCTATTTTTATATTTGTATGAAATCTATTTTTCCCAGCATTGGAACCATTTATTGTATCGGCTAGAAAATATAGACCCCAGACGTTTAAGGATGTTGTGGGCCAACAGTCCATAACCAACACCTTAATGAATGCCATTGAAAACAATCATTTGGCACAGGCTCTTTTATTTTGTGGCCCAAGGGGCGTTGGTAAAACAACTTGTGCCCGAATCTTGGCCAAAAAAATAAATCAAGATGGTACCGAAAGGGAAGATGAGGATTTCGCCTTCAATATTTTTGAGCTCGATGCGGCTTCCAATAATTCTGTGGATGATATCCGAAGCCTTATAGATCAGGTGCGTATTCCTCCACAGACGGGCAAATACAAAGTGTACATCATCGACGAGGTGCACATGCTCTCCCAATCGGCCTTCAACGCTTTTTTGAAGACCTTGGAGGAGCCACCAAAGCATGCCATTTTTATTTTGGCGACCACGGAAAAGCACAAGATTATTCCAACCATCCTTTCGCGTTGTCAAATTTTCGACTTTAAGCGTATCACCGTTAAGGATGCCACTGAATATTTAAAGTACATTGCGGAACAACAAGGCATTGATGCCGAAGAAAGCGCACTGCACATCATAGCGCAAAAAGCGGACGGCGCCATGCGCGATGCCCTTTCCATTTTTGATCGCGTAGTAAGTTTTTCGGGGAAAGAACTCACCAGAAAGGCCGTTACGGAAAACCTGAATGTGCTGGATTACGACATTTACTTTTCCGCCACGGATTTGATCCTGGACAACAACATTCCCGAACTTTTGGTCCTGTTCAACAAAACCTTGTCCCTTGGTTTTGACGGTCATCACTTTATAACCGGCCTTGCCTCCCATTTCAGGGATTTGATGGTGTGCCAGCACAAGGATACCTTAAGTTTATTGGAAGTAGGCGAAGATGTGGTGGGTCAATATCAACAGCAATCCAAAAAGGCATCCAAAGCGTTTTTGTTGAAAGCTCTAGATATGGCCAACGATTGCGATTTGCAATACAAGACCAGTAAAAACCAACGTCTGCTGGTAGAACTCACACTCATGAAGCTAGCGTCCATCACTTTCGATGGAGAAAAAAAAAACTCTAATTTCTTAATACCCGCTTCGCATTTCAAGGAGACAAAAATCGTTTCAAACGGTATCAAAGTTCCAGAAACCCATTCACCTGAAACTCCTTCAAAAAAGACACCAATAGAACAGGCGACCATGGCATCAACCCAAGAAATGGTGCCCAAGGCGGATGATGCGCCAGATGAAAACGAAGTTGAAAAAGAGCTGGTCAGCGAACCCGAAAAAAGCTATCAACCCAAAAAGATTGCCATAAAAGGTGCTGAAAAAAGGGTCTCGGGTCTATCCCTATCCAGCATCAAGGTCAAAAAAGAGCATCAAAACACCAAAGCACCCAGTGTAGACGAAAAGGACCTTCCCAAGGATACTTTTGAGGAAAAGGAAATGCAAGAACATTGGGATAATTTTGTCCACCAACTGGAGCAACAAGGTAGAAAAATACTGGCAAGCAATTTACAGACCGATGTGCCCAAACTCAAGAATGAAAATACCATTTGGATAGAACTTCCCAATGGCACCATGAAAAAGGAGATAGAGCGGGAACAAAGTTTGATGCTGGATTACCTTAAGCAAAAACTGAACAACTACTCCATTACACTGCACATTACGGTAAATGAAGAGGTTGCCAAAAAGTTCGCCTTTACTCCCCAAGAAAAATATGAAAAATTACGGGAGAAAAACCCCAACTTGGATTTGCTGCGGAAAGAGTTTGACCTAGATTTTTGATCGGTTGATAAAACGGGTCCTAAAACCATAGACCAACATCACAATTCCCGCAATCAAAGAACCTAAAGACTCTCGACCCTCCTCGATATTCACGGTTTTCATCCCATGGTCCAACTGAACTCCTTCCCAGGTTTCCGGCCAATATAGAATAAAAAGCATGATGAAGAAGCCCGAAAGAAAAAAGTAGATACCAGACTTCAGCTTTTTCAACAAGAAAAGTACTGAGGCCAGTGCAGCAGCAAAATAAATTAAGATCCATTTTACGGCGTCCGGGTCATTGAACTGAACAGCTATCGCGTATCCGAACAACAGCGTGAAGACAATAGCGAAAATTTTAAAAAAGGTTTCCATTGTTTATTGGGTTATGTGGTTTTTAAGTACTTCATAAACATCGGTGGCCAATAATTCCATTTTGGGCAAATGGTCATGGGCATTGGTAGCCAAGATAGGCCAATCTTGTTTATCCTCTGGGATTCTACCATGCGAGCCTTTCACTAACTCAGCTTTTAGGGGAATCACATCCATCACCGTTCTAAAGCCTAATTTCTTTTTAAGAAGTTTCCAGATCACTTTGGGCATCACAAATGGGTCAGAAGGGTCGGTGAACATTTCAACGGGGTCGTAGCCCGGCTTTTTATGAATATCTACCATTCGTGCATAATCCGGTGCTACGGCATCATCCTCCCAAAAATAATAGGTAAACCAACTATCCTTATCCGCTACAAGAACAAAATCCCCGGCTCGATCATGGTTAAGCTGATGTGACTCCAGTTCATTTTTCGGAATGACTTTTTCCACACCGGGTATGGTCCTTAAATAGGTGTGCAATGCTTCATAATCGACAGCTTCCTTGGCATACACATGGGCCACTTGATGGTCGGCAACGGCAAAGGCTTTGCTCGCACCGGCATCCAAGAGCTCCAACCCCCTTTCCATCCGAATACCCAAATACCCCTTTTTCCTAAGGTAACGGTTAATATGGATGGGATTGGACACATCGGTGATGCCATACTCGGACAATAGCACCACATGGGCCAATTTGCCTTCGTAATACTGCACCAAATCCTTGACCACTTCGTCTATTTCCCTTAAATCCTTTTGTAGAATATCAAAGTTGAGTCCATGGCGTTGCGTATTGTAATCCAAGTGGGGCAGATACACCAAGGTCATGGTGGGGTCATGCTCACGGTCCATTTCCATGGTGGCATCGGCAATCCATCTACTCGATGCAATGGAGGTTTTGGGTCCCCAGAACTTAAACAAGGGAAACGTACCCAATTTAGCTTGAAGCTTGTCTCTCAGTTCGGCCGGATAGGTATAAATATCCGGAATCTTTCTGCCATCCGCCAAGTAATTGGGGCGTGGGGTGGCGCTAAAATCAACTGTGCTGTACATATTGTACCACCAAAACATATTGGCACAGGTAAAATTGGCATCCAATGTCTTTAGTTCGTCCCAAATTTTTGGGGATTGCACCAAAGGATTTCCCTGTCTCCAAAACTTTACCTCCAGTTCATCCTTAAAAAACCATCCATTCCCAACAATACCGTGTTCGGATGGCCATTTTCCCGTGAGATAGGTACTTTGGGCAGAGCAAGTAACTGCGGGCAACACGGGCTTTACCACACTGCTTTTGCCTTTTTCCAAGAATGATTTGATGAAAGGGGTATGCTCCCCTATCAATCTATGGGTCAATCCTACAATATTGATCACTACGGTCTTCTTCATTCCAATCTTGATTTCATCCAGTTCAGTTCCCGCGCTATGGATTCTGTAATCGGCATTTTAAGATCCTTGGGCAAAACATCCCAAGTATAGGTTTCCACTTCGATATGTTGGCTCACCAAATGACTTTTCAAATAAGCCAATACGCTCTCAATCTGGTCTTGTGTGGATTGGAGCAAACCGTAATCCTTTAAAAAGATGGGCACATGAAAGTGCGAGCGCAATTCGGTAAATGGTGCCCTCTTTTCCAAAATCACGGGTAAATCGTTGTATGTTTTCACCTTGCCATCGACCATTTGGGTTACCTGATGTAGATAAACCGGTTCATTGAACTTTGCCAAGGTGTTCCAAATGTCATCAGCTTTGTCTTGGTCGTACATAATTTTTAGGGCGGCACTCACCTGAATCTTACCAATCTTGATATCCGATTCCTTTAACTTTTCAAAGGTCCAATTTGGGGCTTCATAAGCCAATGCGAAATGACAAACGTCATAACATACCGTGATATAACGCTTGAGCAACTCGGTTATCTTTTCGGGATTGAATTGGTATTCCCCAAAAGCTTTAATAGCCGTAGGGACTAGGTATTCCGCATAAAAATCGAGTACCTCTTGCGTATTTTCCAAAAAACCATCGGGTTCGGGCTCCACATCCAAATGCATATACCTGCCCGAAGCTTTCTCCATTTGATAGAGTTCCAAAGCTACGCGAACCATATTTTTGGCCCCACTGGTCAATGCTTTTAGCTTATCCTCTTCAGAATCGAACCAATGTTTGTAGGAAACCGGGGAAGTGGAAATACCACATTCCATACCTTCGGGCGCCAAAACATCCAATTGTTTGAACAACCTCAGGGTATACTCCAAACGTTCCTGTGTGGTCCAATCCGGCACATGCACCTTATCCTTTACCGGTTCGCCATGAAAATTCCCATAGGGAAACCCGTTCATGGTGAATACGTAGCAATCTTCCTTATCCAACCATTCCTTAAATTCCTTGAGCTGCCCTTGGTCGAGTTTCAAACTGGCAGTGTTTCCCAAACGAAGTCCCAATCCAAAGGGTTTATCCGGACAAACAGCACTCTTTATTTGGGGCACATTTTCCTTTAAGCTTGTAAATGTTTCTTCCCAATTCCCACCAGCATGGATATTGGTGCAATAGGTAAGGTGATATTTTTCATTGATTTTCATAGGGAACTTTCCGGTTTGCGCACAAAGCTTCGGATAGCCTGTTCCATTAGGGTGTAGTCAATTTGATGTACATCGGTTTTTGTTCCGATTTTAGGAATCAAGGGGATGGTTAGCTTACCACCCAAATGCTCCCTAAATTCTTCAATTCCATGGAGCACTTCCTTGATTTCTTGATCGCTTTCAAAAGGCATTTCGAGTTGGAACCCCACTTTTTTGATAACGTTCAACACTCGGTCCAAATCATCTTCCAAAATGCCGATTAAATCAGCATACACCATATCTACGGCCATACCCAAGGCAACTGCCTCCCCGTGTCGAAGTTGATAATCGGTCATATATTCCATTTTATGGGCGGACCAATGACCAAAATCCAAGGGTCTGGACGAACCGCTTTCGAAAGGATCACCCCCTTTGGAAATATGTTCCATATGCAGCTCGGCGCAGCGATGGATGAGATAAGCCATGACCTCCATATCCCTATTGGCCAAAGCTTGGGCATTGTTTTCAATATATTCAAAAAATGCCTTGTCCTTGATCAACGCCACTTTAATGGCCTCTGCGATTCCGGCCACCCAATCCCTTTGCTCCAGGGTTTTTAAAAATTCCAGATCGTTGATAATCGCGTAGGGCACGGAAAACGTCCCCAAAAAGTTTTTCTTTTCAAAGGCGTTCACACTGTTCTTGACCCCCACAGCGGCATCGTTCTGGGCCAAAACGGTCGTGGGTACCCTAATGAGCTGCACCCCTCGGTGCGCGATAGTAGCCGCATAACCCACCATATCAACCACGGCTCCGCCACCTATGGCCACTACAAAGGAATGCCTGCAAATGGCATTCTCATTGATTGCCTTTAGGCACTTATCAACACTTGACTGGTCTTGTTTGCTCTGCTCCCCGCCCGGCACCACGACCAATTCTGTAAATTGGATCTGTGATGGGTATTGATTGCAGTATTGTTTTATGGAGCTTTCCAATTGGGCATGGTGATCCATAACACCCTTATCGACCACGAAAAGACATTTGATGGCCTCGTTGGGCCTATATTCCGCCAGCACGTTTTTGAACAAAGGATTCTCCACGGCAAATACATGTTGCGTAAAAAGTAGCTGATAGCTGTACCTTACTTGAAACGCTTGGCGAATGGGAGGTAAATTCGTATTCATAAATCAGGTTACTGCAAATTGTTTGGCCAAAAAAATGGATAACGGCAATAATAGTATGATTAATAATCCCATTAAAAGATTAGCGTGCGCTACGGCTAATGAAGCGTCCAATAAAACAATGGACAGCACTCCAGATTTTACGGCATTTTTGATGTGGGCCGGGGTATTGTCCCTGTAAGCACGCACCAAAGGTCGAAATACCATTAGGGCAAAAGTCAACAAAAACAACAGATACCATAAATCACCTTCTGCATAGGACATATGTAAGAAAACCACTCCTGCGATAACCATTCCATAAAGTAGCCCTGCCCAAAGAATATTCCCCTTGTTTTTGCCATGTACCTCGCCCCTACTGATCATAGTCACCGCAAAGATGAAAACAACCGGCAGCAGCACATACGGCCAATATTGAAAGGTTCCCAACAACGAGATACCCATTAAAAGGTTGAGCCCTCTGCAAACACCCATATTCAATGGTCCCAATATAGGATGGTGCTTTGCAAATTTATCGTACGACAAAATGGACAATGCCAAAAAAACAGCGATTAAGCCTGTGGTTTTACCCACAAAAAATGCTAGTCCGATTCCAACCGCAGGCAGGACAAAACCAAGAGACCTTGCCTTTCCCAAAGGCACTAATCCGCTGGGAATAGGCCGTTCGGGTCGCTCCACCCTATCGATTTCAATATCAAACACATCATTGAGTACCACGCCTCCTGCGTACAGGAAAACGGAAGCCATCACCAGCAACAAAAAGGGTAAAACTTCGATGTCTGCCATTTGAAAAGCTCCCTCAACTGCAAACAGACCAGAGATAGCGGTTCCTGCCAAAACATCGGCAGCTGCCGTAGGTAAATTGGCCGGTCTACACAATTGGAGATATGCCTTTAAGCGTGGACTCATTAAACGATTTTGTTATCCTCTACTTTGGGTTCCTGCCCTCGTAGGACACTATTGTCATTAAACAATTTCCGTTGGTCGATAGCTTCAGGATTCAACCAATGTTCGGCTTTCATTTTTCCCGACCTGCCAAAAAAGTCCAGTGCATTTTGGTAGCAAGTCTTTACCACATCAATACGGGAAACCCCATTTTGCAGCATTAGGTTGGCCGTTTTGGGAACCGCCAACGGGTCGGAAACGCCCCAATCCGCAGAACTGTCCACAATTATATTCGTACTTCCAAATTTTTTAACGACTTCCACCATACGCTGATTTCCCATTTTGGTTTTTGGATAAATGGTAAAGGCTGCAATAAATCCGCGGTCCAAAACTTCCTTTACCGTTTCCTCATTATTATGGTCGATGACTACCATTCCAGGGTCAATCCCGTGCTCTATACAGACTTCCATACTTTTAATGGTCCCTGCCTTTTTATCCCTATGGGGGGTATGTACTTGAACCATCATATTAAACTCTTTGGCCAGCTCCAATTGTTCCCGAAAGAACCTATCCTCTGCCTCGGTCTGGTCGTCATATCCGATTTCTCCAATGGCCACCACATTTTCCTTGTGCAGATATAAAGGCAATAATTCCATAACCTCTTCGGCCAAGGGTACATTATTCGCCTCTTTGGAGTTAAGCCCGATGGTACAATAATGTTTGATTCCGAATTGAGAAGCCCTAAAAGGTTCCCACCCCACCAAACTGCTGAAATAGTCTTGAAAAGAACCTACCTTTGTTCTGGGTTGCCCCAACCAAAATGAAGGTTCTATCACCGCGACTACCCCAGCTGCCGCCATGGCCTCGTAATCATCCGTAGTTCTAGAGGTCATGTGAACGTGTGGGTCTATGATCATTAATTTATCATCCATGCTATTACAAATTTTTCCAAGTTAACTCCCCTTTTTCTGCCTTTTCCAGGTGAGTGTTGTATGTTTTCAATAATTTTTTTCCCGCTTCGGTATCCGAATGAAAACAGACCAATGTGGCCGCTTTTTGCTCCCTTTCATTTTCGCTTTGAAACAAGCGTTCCATATCCTCGATCAAAGCGGCTTCCAAAAATGGGGAGACCGGTCTCCAGAACATGGGATCAATATCCCGTGAGGCTACCCATCGTTCATGGGCGTAGTCTGATACGATTCTTGTCAAATCTTTGTTGGCCATTTTGTCCACGTCTGGAATCTTCTTCAAATCCTGCTGCATAAAAGCAGACTTCAGGTACATTTGGTTCCATTCCGCTGTGGTGAAGTACCTTGAAGGATAAGGATTCATTTGGGAAATGGCGTTGAACACCGTCGCGATATTGGTACGTAGCGCTTCCACCGCAGCAAATTTAAAATGCTCCGGTTTCGGTAAAAGAACCAAGTATTTCAAAAAAGTTTCCAATTCGGTCTTATCCGATATTTGTATCAGTTGCTGAACGGGCTTTAAAAAAACCTCATCTGACTCCAAAACGGATAACAAGAGCAAAATTCGGGACATTTCCAGAGTAGAGGCATTTTGCTGTTCCAAATAGCTACTCCACTGGAAATCCTTCTCACCAAAAACATGGATTGGCATGTCCTTTATTTTTGATGTAGATAAGCTGTAGGTCATATACAGATTTTTTCTGCTTTTAGCATCAACGACCTGCGCTATGGCATCCATCAACCATTCAAATTCTATTTTTTCCAAGTTTAGTTTCAGGATATCGGAGAGATATTCCTTTGAGGTTTTTGTCATAGGTCCCGACTGCAATGTGTTGGACTTACAAATATAACCAGCGTTCACCGATTTTATTTAATCCTATCAGATTATCTTTGCCCAAAATTAGATAACCATGTTAGGCTTAAAATTACCTACCGACCCAAGATGGGTAAATATTGTTGAAAAGAACATCGAGGAGATTTTGACGGACCACGCGTATTGCGAGCAAAAAGCTGCCAGCACTGCTATTTCGTTGATTATCGGGTTTCCTGAAAAATCGGAACTGGTAAAGGAAATGACTGCATTGGCCCGTGAGGAAATGGGACACTTCAACATGGTTCACGATAAAATTATGCAACGTGGATGGGTTTTGGGTCGAGAACGTAAGGATGAATACGTCATTGAACTGATGAAATTTTTCCCCAAGGGTGGTAGCCGAGAGACCCACTTGGTACACAAATTACTTTACGCTGCGTTGATAGAGGCCCGGAGCTGCGAACGTTTTAGGTTGCTTTCCGAGGAAATTGATGACCAAGAGCTATCGGAATTCTACCGTAACCTCATGATCAGTGAAGCCAATCACTATACCATGTTCCTCAAATTTGCCCGAAAATACGGGAAAAAGGAGGAAGTGGACCAAAAGTGGAACGACCTATTGGAGTACGAGGCCCAACTGATGAAAAATCTCGGAAAAAAGGAAACCATGCACGGGTAACTCCGTGGGTTATTCCTCTAACTTCTTTTTATAATAATCGTACATCTCAAACTGGGATCTTAGCTCAGGCTGACCTTTGGGTCTTTTTCTGTAGGCATTGTCCTGTTTCGCAGAGAACACACGGGCCTTCGAATTGTCATTCCAAGAAATTTCAAAGGTGTCGAGCAGTTCCTGTCTAATATCCGGGTCGTAAATGGGGCAACCCACTTCTACCCTAAAATCCAAATTACGGGTCATCCAATCTGCTGAGGAAATATAAATCTTTGGGTTACCGTCGTTGCCAAAAATGAAGAGTCTGGGGTGTTCCAAAAACTTATCCACCACACTGATGGCTTCTATATTCTCGCTCATGCCCTCAACCCCAGGGATAAGACAGCAAATACCCCGAACAATCATTTGTATCTTCACTCCTGCCCTACTGGCCTCGTACAGTTTATCGACCATCTTGTAGGAGGTGAGACTGTTCATCTTTATTTTGATGTAAGCCTGTTTTCCTGCTTTGGCAAGGGCAATTTCCTTGTCTATCAACTTCATAAAAGTCGACTTCGTGTAATGAGGGGATACAATTAGATGTTTGTACTTGTTGATTTTATAATTGGTCTCGAAAAACCCGAACACTTTGTTCATGTCTTTCAAGATGCCTTGGTGCGCAGTAAACAAGGTATAGTCAGTATAGATTTTGGCAGTAGACTCGTTGAAGTTTCCTGTACTGATGAAACCATATCGTTTAATGGTGTGTCCTTCCTCTCGTTCTATCAAACATATTTTACTGTGTACTTTAAGCCCTGGCACACCAAAAATCAAATTAACTCCTTCGTCCTGTAAGTAGTTGGCGTACTCAATATTGTTCTGTTCATCAAATCTCGCTTGGAGTTCAATTTGTACAGTGACCTGTTTCCCGTTCTTCACGGCATTGACCAAGGCCGATGCAATTTGGCTATCGCTGGCCAAACGATAAATGGTAATTTTTATGGTTCGTACCCTTGGATCTAAAGCGGCTTCGCGCAAGAATTTGGTCACATAGCTAAAGGTATGGTAGGGTGCATAGATCATGTAGTCCTTGTGAGCGATCATATCCAGCAAGCTTCCCTTCATGCTCAACCCTTTCACAGGCAAAGGCTCTATTTTTTCGTACATCAAGTCATGACGGCCCAAGCTGGGAAAGCCCATATAGTCCCTTCGGTTATGGTAACGCCCGCCGGGAATGACACTATCGGTGTCCATAATGTCCATTTTCTCCTTGAGATACTGAAGGGTGTCCTTATCAATGCTCTTATCGTATACAAAACGCACGGGGTCGCTTATCTTTCTATCCTCCACACTGGAAGAAATTTTCTCGATAAAGCTCTTGCTCAGATCATTGTCGATATCAAGTTCGGCATCTCGGGTAATTTTGATCATGTGTGCCGAAATGGAATCGAATTCGAACATGGTAAAAACACTGTCCAAACAGTAACGAATCAAATCATCCAACATGATTACATAATCCTTGTCCCCTTCTTTGGGCAATACCACAAAACGGTCGATTCCCTTAGGGATTTCTATAAGCGCATATCGATTGTGCTTTCCACGGGGCGTTCCGTTTTTCATGACCACCTTTACGGCCAAATAGGCAGCGGTATCCTTCAACAAGGGGAATTCGGTCAGGTCGTTCAAAATGATGGTCATCAGTTCTTGGTTGACCTTTTTGAAGAAGTAATCCCGAATAAATTCAGCTTGGCTTTCACTAACCTCGGTTTCCCTAATGATGAAGATGTTCTCCTGTCGAAGCTCCCTATCGATCTGTTTAAAAATCTCCAAACTTCGTGCCTGCTGGTCGATTACAATTTTGGTGATTTCTTCCAACAGATCCTTGGCCTTTTCTCCACCCAAAACACTTTTTCCTGTTTTTCCAGCATCCACGATACGTTTCACCGTAGCGTAGCGTACTTTGAAAAACTCATCAAGGTTATTGCTGAAAATTCCTAAAAATCGTAGCCTGTCAATTAAGGGTACCCGGTGGTCTTTCGCCTCTTGCAATACCCTTGCATTAAACTGTAACCAGCTGATTTCCCTATTGATATATTCGTTTGTTGTTTTTACCATCTATTTCTTCAAGTGTTTTGGAAAGATCATTTGTTTGGTGGTTCCCCTGCTTACTTTGGACCAATCGTCCACACCAAATGTAATATGGACCAATCCTGCCGTTGGAACGTTGTCAATATACTGATCTCCCCAAGTATTTGCAAGCGAGGTAAAGGCATTATTATGGCCAAAGAGCGCCACGGTATCCATGGCACTGTCCAATTGTTGTACGAACTGCTCCACACTATTACCGGAAAAGTCGTAGAGCATATGGTTTACCCTAAAATTGGATAGGTCGTACTCCAGGTTCCTCACAAAAATCATACTGGTATGCAAGGCCCTGTTGGCAGGGCTGGAAAAGATAAAATCAATTTTGGGCGCATGCAATCCAAAGGTCTTGGATACCTTGTGGGCATCATTTATGCCACGTTCCTGTAAGGGCCGGTCTTTATCAGAGACATCATAATCCCATGAGGATTTTCCATGTCGCATCAATATCAGTTGTTTCATTGTTTTAGGTGTTAAGGTGCCAGTCGTTCAATTTTCCAATCAAAGTCTTCATCCAAGGTGTATCGTATCCTGTCATGCAATCGATTGGGGCGGCCCTGCCAAAACTCGATGGATACAGGCCTCACCAAAAAACCTCCCCAGTATTCGGGTCTTGGTACTTCCTTTCCCTCATATTCTTGTTCGAGCTCCTTTAGTTTACCTTCCAAATGTTCACGGGAAGGCACCACTTGGCTCTGGTCCGACACCACTGCGCCCAATTGGCTGCCTTTGGGCCGAGACTCAAAATAGCCGTCGGAAAGATTTTCAGCAATCTTTTCCGCTTTCCCCTTAATGATAACCTGACGTTCCATATTGGGCCAAAAAAAGGAAAGACATACGGAAGGGTTGGCAGCAATGGCCTTCCCCTTTTCACTCCGATAGTTGGTATAAAAAATAAATCCCTCGAAAGTGAATTTTTTCATTAATACCACCCTGCTTTTTGGAAATCCATCCAAACCAATGGTGGATACCGTCATGGCATTTGGTTCATCCACGCCGTCCGAGGCTTCCACCTCATGGAACCACTTTTGGAACTGTTCCATGGGGTTCTCCCTGATGGATGTTTCGGTAAGCTCGCTTTTTTCGTAGGATTTTCGGTAATCGCTGAGATCTTTTTGCATAAGGTGAAGATCGTCAAAAATAGGGTCTCCTCAAAACGGGAAGTTTGTAAAACTTTGGTAAAATTTTTAATCGCCAAAGTCAAACACCTTCCCATCGTCGGCCAAATCAACTGGGGTGAAAATGGTTTCCGCCTCTTCTTTAAAGAGTCGGATGGATTTGTATCGTGTGGAATAGTGGCCCAAAATCAAAAGTTTTGCATTGGCTCCTTGCGCTATTTGGGCTGCCTGTATGGCCGTGGAATGTTTTGTTTTCTCGCATAAATGCGCTTCGGATTCCAGGAAAGTGGACTCGTGGTACAATACGGTCACGTCTTGGATGATGGGCACAACCGTCTCGTTATACATGGTGTCACTGCAAAAAGCATAGCTTTTCGGTTCCGGAGGGTCCAAGGTCAACTTTCGGTTCGGAACCGTGCGGCCCGAAGCATCAACTCCATCGGCCCCATTTTTGATGTTGTTGAACTGACTCCTGTCCACCCCATACTTTCGTGTGGCCTGAACATCCAAAGTTCTGGGTGACTCCTTTTCCTGAAACAGAAATCCATTGGTATAAACCCTGTGTATCAAGGGTACGGTGCGTACGGTCACTTTATCATCCTCAAATACAAGTTCGGATTCCTTGGATTCCAATTCGTGGAACACCAGTGGGTAATTGGTCCAGGAATCCCCCAATTTTAAAAAGAGGGTAATGGCCTGTTTGATGCCTTTGGGTCCATAAATATGAAGCTCTTTATCCCTTCCCAGCAATCGAAAGGTGGAAATCAATCCGGGCAGACCAAAAAAATGGTCTCCATGGAGGTGGGAGATAAAAATATGGTTGATTCTGGAAAACTTGACCTTATATTTTCGAAGCTGCACTTGGGTCCCTTCGCCACAATCTATCAAAAATAGGTGGTTTTTGATTTCGAGTACCTGAGCGGTAGGATTGGTAAATGTTCGTGGTGTGGCGGCATAACAACCGAGTACGGTAAGCTTCATATGCCAAGGTCGCGTTCAATTTCTTCCATTTCGATGATGTCCTTTGCCTCTTGAAGAGTGGGCACTACACTCAACTCTTCTGGAATGTCATCATAGCTAACGGCATCCGTGACCAAAACAAAGGATTGTCCACCGGCCTTATGGGTGTTTGAGAGATCCAAAAACTCCAACAGGTCATCCACTGTGAGTTTTTTGAAGGAAAAAAGATTGACCACGATATTGTCGTGCTTCAGTTTCGGGTAGGCGTTCTGCAGATTTTCCATAAACCCGGAAAGCGTGGTCTTCTCTTGAAAGACGATGGTGGTGGTTCCTTCTTTGTCGATAATCATATCGCTTACTTTATTTTAGATGCCAAAAGATATAGTACGGCCATTCGTATGGCTACGCCATTTTCCACTTGGTGCAGGATAATGGATTGGTCGGAATCGGCTACATCACTGGTAATCTCCACACCTCTATTAATAGGTCCCGGGTGCATGATCACAATTTGCTTGTCCAAACTGTCCAAAAGCTCCTTGTTCACCCCAAATTGCTGGGTGTATTCCCGTGTGGATGGAAAGTAGCTGATGTCCATACGCTCGTTCTGTACCCGAAGCATATTAGCCACATCGCACCATTCCAAGGCCTTCCTCAAATTGGTCTCTACGCCCACACCCAAGGATTCAATATGCTTTGGAATAAGCGTTTTTGGCCCACAAACTTTTACATTGGCCCCTTGCAGCTTCAAAGCGAAAATATTGGAAAGAGCTACCCGAGAGTGCAAAATATCCCCCACGATGACCACATTTTTTCCGCCTACGTCACCCAATTTTTCCCGTATGGAGAAAGAATCCAATAAGGCTTGCGTCGGATGCTCATGGGCGCCGTCACCTGCATTTACAATGGATGCTTTTACGTGTTGTGACAAAAATATACCCGCTCCAGGATTGGGGTGTCGCATCACCACCATATCTACCTTCATGGAGAGGATATTGTTGACAGTATCGATAAGGGTCTCGCCTTTTTTCACAGAGGATTGCCCTGCCGAGAAATTGACTACATCAGCCGAAAGTCGTTTTTCCGCGAGCTCAAAAGAAAGCTTGGTACGGGTACTGTTCTCAAAAAAGATATTGGCTATGGTGATATCGCGAAGGGTGGGGACTTTTTTAATGGAGCGGTTGATGACCTCCTTAAAATGGTCTGCCGTTTCAAAAATGAGCGATATATCCTTTTGGTTCAGATATTTGATTCCCAACAAGTGGTTTACGCTTAACTCGCTCATTCCCTTTTATTTGCTTACTAAATATACTTTATCCTCACCGTCGTTTTCTTCCCACATCACTTTGACCTTTTCTTCGTTGATGGCATCCACTTGTCGGCCACGATAGGTGGGCTGAATGGGCAAGTGCCTGCTAAAACGTCTGTCGATCAATGTCAAAAGCTCGATATTGCTTGGTCTACCAAAGGACTGGATGGCCGTAAGGGCCGACCGGATGCTTCTACCTGTGTAGAGGACATCATCGATAAATACCACTTTTTTGTCCTCCACCAAAAAATTCATCTGTGTGGAATTGGCCTTGAGGATTTCCCCTCGTCCAAAATCATCCCTAAAAAATGTGATATCCAAGAATCCAAGGTCAATATGTTTAATCTTGTATTCCTTTTTAAGAATCTTGACCAATCGCTCTGCCAAAAAAACACCTCTGGGCTGAATACCTATTAAGGCGGTATTGGTAAAATCCAAATGGTTTTCCATGAGCTGACAGGCCAACCGGTGCAGTATGATGTTGATTTCCTTTGAAGTAAGCAGAACTTTTTGACTCATAGGCTGTGTACGACCAACTCGGTTGATTACAAAAGTAAGCAATTCTTTAAAATGTTTGGCGCATAAAAAAGCCCCACTGTTTCCAGCGGGGCTTTGTATGATTGAAAGTTCTGATTACTTTTTCTTGGAATCAGCTTCCATTTTGTCCTTCAAGGCTTGCAACTGTGAGTTGGCATCTCCAAGGGTCGGAGCAGCTTCATCGGATGATGCGGCCCTTTTCTTGGCAGCTTTCACATTCTTGTCCTCTTGCTCTCTAAAGATAGCAGTGTGGCTAGCCACAACTCGCTTGAAATCTTTGTTGAACTCGATGATCTTGAATTCGGCATCTTCTCCTTTTTGGAGTTTTTTACCGTCTTCTTTCTCCATGTGTCGCTGCGGCACAAACCCTACGATATCCTCGTTAAAGTTGATGGTAGCTCCTTTGTCCACCACCTCAGCGATGGCAGCTTTGTGGATGGTACCTTCAGCAAACTCCTCGGAGTACTTGTCCCAAGGGTTCTCTGTGGTCTGCTTGTGTCCAAGGCTCAACTTGCGGCCTTCCACGTCCAATTCCAATACTTCCACCTCCAAAGTGTCACCTACAGTCACAAACTCGGATGGGTGCTTGATTTTCTTGGTCCAAGAAAGGTCGGAGATATAGATCAAACCGTCGATTCCTTCTTCCAACTCTACGAATACTCCAAAGTTGGTAAAGTTTCTAACGATTCCTTTGTGTCTTGATCCCACTGGGTATTTGGAAGTGATATCGGTCCATGGGTCAGGAGTCAATTGCTTGATACCCAACGACATTTTACGATCTTCTCTATCCAAGGTCAATACCTCGGCCTCAACTTCGTCACCTACGTTCACGAAATCTTGGGCCGATCTTAGGTGAGTACTCCAAGACATTTCAGAAACGTGGATCAAACCTTCCACTCCTTCGGCAACTTCGATAAATGCACCGTAATCTGCGATAACGACTACTTTACCTTTCACCTTGTCTCCTACTTTGATCTCATCACCAAGGGCATCCCATGGGTGTTTCTCCAATTGCTTAAGACCCAACTGGATTCTGGACTTGTTGTCGTCGAAGTCCAAGATAACCACGTTCAATTTTTGGTCTAGCTCCACCACCTCGTTCGGGTGGTTGATACGGCTCCAGGAAAGGTCGGTAATGTGAACCAATCCATCCACACCTCCAAGGTCGATAAATACCCCGTATGATGTAATGTTCTTGACCACACCTTCCAATACTTGACCTTTTTCCAATTGGCCGATGATTTCTTTTTTCTGCTCTTCGATGTCCGCTTCGATCAAGGCTTTGTGGGATACCACTACGTTCTTGAACTCGTGGTTGATCTTCACTACCTTGAACTCCATGGTCTTGCCTACATATTGATCGTAATCACGGATAGGCTTCACATCGATTTGGGAACCTGGCAAGAACGCCTCGATACCGAATACGTCAACGATCATACCACCTTTGGTACGGCATTTAACGAAACCGGTAACAATCTCTTCCTTGTCATGGGCGTTGTTTACGCGCTCCCAAGCTTTGATGGTCCTTGCTTTTCTGTGGGACAAGACCAATTGACCGGTCTTGTCTTCTCGGATATCTATAAGTACCTCAACTTTATCACCAACTTTAAGATCGGGATTGTAGCGGAACTCATTCAAGGAAATCACACCTTCGGACTTGGCATTGATGTCAATGATCGCCTCACGGTCTGTCATGTGAACCACTTTTCCTTCCACAACTTCCTCATCGGCAGTGTCCACAAAGTTTTCCTCAACAAGGTTTTCAAATTCCTTGAGCTTTGTATCATCTACGCGCTCAATTCCTTCTTCGTACTTGTCCCAATCAAAGTTTTCAAGAAATTCCTGAGGATCTTGTTCGGGTTGTTTTGCTTCCTTTACTTCTGGTGCCAAGGCAGTTTCTTCTACCTCAACGTTTTGTTTTTCTTCAGCCATACGTTGCTGATTAAAATTTGTATTCCACGTTTTACAAGAGCCCAACAATTACCGTGAAAGCGGTTTTAAATTGATTTTCTACAGTCCCTTTCGCTCTTGCCTCCTTGCTAAAAGGGGTGCAAAAATACAATTAAATTATTGATATACAAAGCCTACAAGCAAGGTTTCAACAAAAAAAGTATTCCTTTGGTTGGGTGGCAAAATAATAAGAGAATGTTTATCTTGAGACTTCTAATTGTTAACTATAAAAAAGTACCCTTATGAGCGTAAAAGCAAAGTATCAACCTGTACTCGACCTAGGTGAAAAATTGAATGTACAACATGGCGATGTCACCGTTGAGGGGGATGTCCTAAAAATCAAGGGCACGACCAAGACCCAATACGAAAAGAACCTATTATGGGACAAAATCAAGGAGATTGGCGGGGAAAAACCATCGGATATCAAGGCCAATATTACCGTGGAGGACGAATCCGTTTATCACAGACATACGGTGAAGAGCGGGGAATCGCTGAGCAAGATTGCCAAGCATTATTATGGCGATCCCATGAAATACAACAAGATTTTTGAGGCCAACACCAATATCCTGAAGAATCCAGATGTGATTCACCCTGACCAAGTGTTGGTGATTCCCAATTTGTAAGATTGATAAACAGTTCGGGGCCCTTGGTCTCGGACTGTTTTTTTGGATGGCAATTGAAATCTTTTGCTATTCTTGCCACGCCCTAATAAAATTATAGACCCCCCTACCTTCCGCTACCAACACCCCGTCTTGAAATGCCTTCATTTTGGTCACCATGATGCGGTTGCCCATCCGTACCAGTTTACCTTCAAAGAGAAGGTCCTTACCCTCTGCAAACCGCAAATAATCTACCCTCAGGTCAATGGTGGAAAGCTTATCTTCCGGTGACTCAAAATTGGCGATTCCTATGGCGCCTCCTACGGAATCCATTACCGTGGCCATAATCCCGCCATGCCAACGCTTTGTGCGAATATCCCCGACAAAATCCTCCCGGAACGGAATCCGTACCCGTATAAATTCCTTTTCAATGGTCTCCACCTTTAATCCCAAGTAGCGGTGTATCGGGATTTCCTCCTCGGCCAATCGAATCAGTCGCTCCTTTGTTTTTTCATCCATAGTCCAAAACTACAATATTTCGCCAAGGACAGAATACCCTGCTGATTTAATGGCTACAGCTGTCATTTATCAAAAAAAAAAAAATAATAGTGATTAAGGCACATTTTTTTATCGCCCATAAACCGAAAATTACTAAATTTAGTTGATTATCAACAAACTACGATTACCAATCCACAAACCTTAATTTTTAAAAAACCAACCTATGCATCATTTGAAAACCTTTACCATATGTTCCGTGATTATGCTTGCTATGGCATGTAAATCGGACAACAAGCACGTTGATACAACCCCCGCCATAGTTTACCATGGGGGAGACATCCTCACCATGGCCGGTGACAGTCCCGAATATGTGGAGGCCCTTGTGGTTCGGGATGGTCAAATTATCTATGCCGGAGCCGCTGACGAAGCCATGAACCAAGCGGGCAAAGACCATCAAATGGTAAATTTGGAAGGCCGTACCATGCTGCCGGGCTTAATCGATGGCCATGCTCACTTTTCATCCTTTTCCGCACAGGCCATTGGAGCACAAATCCTACCGCCTCCCGATGCCGGGGCCAAAGATATTCCCACCCTTATTTCTATTTTACGGGAATGGAACACACCAGAGAATAGGGCACTTACGGGATGGATTTTCGGAATGGGCTTTGACGACTCCGTCTTGGAAGAAAACCGATTCCCGACCAAGCACGACCTCGATGAAGTATCCACCGAATACCCCATTATGATCGTACACATATCTGGCCACTTTGCGGTGGTCAACACCAAAGGACTTGAATTATTGGGCATCGACGCCAACACACCCGACCCCGAAGGCGGCATTATCCGTAGAGAAGACAACAACGAACCCAATGGGGTATTGGAAGAACTGGCTGCCATTCCGTATTACGCAAAAGCATTTACCCCCGCATCGGCCGAAGCGGCCAACCTATTTTTTGAAGCAGGACAAGAAATGGCCCTCTCCTACGGCTATACCACCGCGCAAGAAGGACGGGATATGGGCAATGTAGAGCAATTTGTCCAATTGGCGGAGGCCCAAAAATTAAAATTGGACGTGGTCAGCTACGTCGATTACCTTTTTGTGGACAAGTATCTCGAATCCGAATGGAAAAGCACTAACTACAATAACCATTACCGTATTGGGGGGATGAAAGTTACCCTAGATGGCTCGCCCCAAGGAAGAACTGCGTGGCGCACCACCCCCTATTTGATTCCGCCGGATGGCGCCAGCGCGGATTACAGCGGGTATCCTGCCATTCCACAGGACAGTGTGGTCACGGCCATTTACGACAAAGCCTTCAAAAACAATTGGCAAATTTTGACCCATGCCAACGGCGATGCCGCCATCGACCAAATGATCCGCACCATGAAAACTGCCGCCCAAACCCACGGTAATGAAGATCGGAGGAGCGTACTCATTCACGGACAATACGTACGCGAGGACCAGTTGGACTCCCTCAAAAAATTGGATGTGATTGCGTCCCTTTTCCCGTTGCACACCTTTTATTGGGGCGATTGGCACAAACAAATCATTGGGGATAGTTTGGGCAACAAAATAAGCCCTACGCGCACTGCGCTGAACAAAGGCCTAAACATCACCATACATACCGATGCACCTGTGGCCCTGCCCAACCTCATGCGCATGGTAGGCATTTCCGTGGAGCGCAAATCCCGTTCTGGACAAGTGATCGGCGAAAACGAAAAACTCACCTCTTACGAAGCCCTAAAAGGAATCACCGAATGGTCCGCTTACCAACATTTTGAGGAAGATTCCAAAGGAACGCTGGAAGCTGGTAAGGTTGCCGACTTGGTGATCTTGGACAAAAATCCGTTGAAGGTGCCCGAAAGCGACATTAAAGACATCAAAGTGATGGAAACCATCAAAAATGGGGTTTCGGTGTACCAGAGATAGTTTTTAATTGATTTTTCAATTGTAAGCGTGCTGTTATTTCAACGACATTTGATAAAAGCAATCTTTTTTTGATGTTAACAGCATCCTTACTTATACCATTACACGTATGACGAAAAATGGCCTTATCATCTTTTGGTCCATATCTGTTTTATTATTCAGTTGTGGTAATCCTAACGCCAAAACAACCATCGATCATCAAATTGTTAACGAGCAGGCTATTACAAAAGCCCAATCAGAGTTGATTTTTGACCACACTAAAGTCTTTCCGAACAACACCCAACTCGCTTTCGCCTTTATTAAGAATGGCAGGGTACAGTTCTACGGTGTGGAGAAAAGAAACGACTCCATTCTTTCAGTTCAAAATCATCAAAATGCCTTTGAAATCGGTTCCATTACCAAAGTGTTCACCAGTACAGTTTTGGCCGATTTGGTGTTGGACCATACAGTAGATTTGGATGATCCCATCAATCCTTTTTATGATTTTGCGTTCCATAAAAATCAGAAAATCACTTTTAAAACATTGGCAAACCATACCTCTGGACTTCCAAGAATGCCCTCTAATTTTGATTTTGATATCGGCAACCAAGACCCTTTTGCGTCTTACGACAGTGAAAAGTTAAGAGCATATTTGACGAATGACATGGAACTATCTTTTGATAATGAAGGAACATATGAGTATTCCAATTTGGGAGCTGGGCTTTTGGGGTATACCTTGTCAAAAATTGAAAAAAAGCCCTTGAGCCAATTGTTCCAAGAAAGGATATTTACAAAATATGACATGCCCAACAGCACTATTGGAAGCGAAAATGTACCCACTTCATTAGTGCAAGGGCAAAGCCCAGAAGGGCGACCGGTGCAAAATTGGAATTTGGCCTCTTTGTCCGGTGCCGGTGACATCATTTCCACTGCTGAAGATCTTTCCCAATTTGTGTTGGCGCAATTTCAAGCAGATGATGAAGTTTTGGCAATGACCAGAGCGGCAACACATGCTCTAAACGAAGATTCCAGTGTAGGTTTGGGGTGGCATATACGCAAAGGGCCATCTGATGAAAATTGGATATGGCACAATGGTGGAACTGGAGGGTACACATCCTGTTTGGTAATGAATACGGAAAGTAAGAATGCCGTTATTGTCTTATCCAACGTTTCAGCTCTTGGTGACCTTATGATACACATTGACCAACTCTGTTTTGGGCTTATGGAGACTCTTTAGAAGTCGACTTTCACCCCACCTTCTCTATCACCCGTTGCGCAAAATCGTGGATACGCTCAAACTGTTCTTCCAAACCCATATCGCTATTGTCAAACTCGATGGCATCCTTGGCCTTGGTCAGTGGGGAAACGGTACGGGTAGAGTCGATACGGTCGCGCTCCTCCACATTTCTCAGCACCTCCTCATAAGTTACCGCTTCGCCCTTTTCCAAAAGTTCTTTATAACGACGGGTAGCCCGGGTTTCTGGTGAGGCCGTCATAAACAGTTTTAGTTCGGCTTCGGGAAACACTACGGTACCAATATCACGGCCATCCATCACAATGCCCTTATCCTTGCCCATGGCCTGCTGCATCTTCACCAATTTTTCGCGCACTTCCTTAATGGCCGCCACCTTGCTGACAAATCCCGAGACATGCAGGGTGCGAATCTCTTGCTCCACATTCTTATCGTTCAAGTACATCTCGGAACGCCCAGTTTCTTCGTTGGGCACAAATTGGAGGTGAATTTCGGATAGTTTGTCTACCAACGCAGCTTCGTCCAAATGCCCGTCCTTATCAATAATGCCCTCTTGCAACGCAAAAAGTGTTACGGCACGGTACATGGCGCCGGTATCTACATAAATATAGTTGAGGCTAGCCGCCAGTCGTTTGGCAATGGTACTCTTTCCCGTGGAGGAATATCCATCAATGGCAATCGTAATTTTTCCCATACGCCAAAAATAGGCAGAAAAGCGCTTATGCGGTTATGACTTCCATCAATTAAAGCTCCTTGGCATGTTTCACCTTCTGCTTGGTAATGGCAATGTCAATTACCTCGCTCATGTCGGTCACATAATGGAACGTCAAACCTTTCAGGTACACTTCTTTGATTTCTTCGATGTCCTTTTTATTGTCTGCACAAAGGATAATTTCTTTGATCCGCGCCCTTTTGGCCGCCAAGATTTTCTCTTTGATGCCGCCCACCGGCAATACCTTACCACGAAGTGTTATTTCACCGGTCATGGCCAAGCTCTTTTTCACTTTGCGTTGTGTAAATAGCGATACCAAGGAAGTTAGCATGGTAATTCCAGCGCTGGGGCCATCTTTTGGCGTAGCTCCCTCGGGCACGTGGATGTGTACATTGTACTTATCGAAAACCGTCGGGTCAATACCGTAAGTCTCTGCATTCGATTTAATGTATTCCATCGCAATGGTAGCCGATTCCTTCATTACTTTACCGAGGTTACCCGTGATGTTCATTGTACCCTTTCCTTTGGAAAGTATGGACTCGATAAACAAAATATCGCCTCCAACACTGGTCCACGCCAAACCAGTGACCACACCGGCCACATCGTTGTTTTCGTACTTATCGCGCTCCAATCGTGCTGGGCCCAAAATCTTTTCAACGTCCTCGTTGGTCACGGTTACGTTATATTCCTCTTCCATGGCGATGGATTTGGCAGCGTAGCGCACCACTTTGGCGATTTGTTTTTCCAAACTACGCACCCCAGATTCGCGGGTGTAGCCCTCCACGATTTTTTCCAACTGCCGCTTTCCAATCTTCAGGTCTTTTTTGGAAAGTCCGTGTTCCTCCAATTGCTTGGGCAACAGGTGTCGCTTGGCAATCTCCACCTTCTCCTCTATCGTGTAGCCCGTAACATTGATGATTTCCATACGGTCACGAAGTGCAGGCTGAATGGTGGATAGATTATTCGCCGTGGCAATGAACATTACCTTGGAGAGGTCGTAGCCCATTTCCAAAAAGTTATCATGGAAATCGCTGTTCTGCTCAGGGTCCAATACCTCCAGCATGGCCGAAGATGGGTCCCCCTGATGGCTGCTTGCGAGTTTATCGATCTCATCCAAAATGAATACAGGGTTGGAAGTTCCTGCTTTCTTTAAACTTTGGATGATACGTCCTGGCATGGCACCGATATATGTTTTTCGGTGGCCACGGATTTCTGCTTCATCGCGGAGACCGCCCAAGGACATGCGCACATACTCACGGCCCAAGGCCTCTGCCACCGATTTCCCCAAAGAGGTTTTACCCACCCCCGGAGGTCCGTACAAACAAAGGATGGGCGATTTCATATCGTTCCGCAATTTGAGTACAGCCAAATATTCGATGATACGGCGCTTAACGTCCTCTAGACCGTAGTGGTCCCTATCCAAGATTTGCTGTGCTTTTTTCAAATCGAACTTATCCTTGGAGTATTCGTTCCATGGCAGGTCGAGCAATAGATCCAAATAATTCCGTTGGATGGAATACTCAGCCACCTGGGGATTCATGCGGCGCATTTTGGCCAATTCCTTCTCAAAATGCTCCTCTACCTTTTTGCTCCATTTTTTGGTCTTGGCCTTTTCGGTCATTTCGTCTACCTCCTCTTCGTACGAAAGTCCGCCCAACTCTTCTTGGATGGTCTTCATCTGTTGGTGGAGGAAATATTCCCGCTGCTGCTGGTCCATATCGCTACGGACCTTGCTTTGGATATCGTTGCGCAACTCCAATTTTTGAAGCTCCATGTTCATGTACTTCAAGGTGGCCAAGGCGCGCTCCTGTAAATTTGGCATCTCTAAAAGCTGCTGCTTCTCGGAAACGGATAGGTTCAAGTTTGAAGACACAAAATTGATCAAGAACGGATTGCTCTGTATGTTTTTGATGGCAAAGGTGGCCTCGCTGGGAATATTTGGATTGTCCTTGATAATCTTGAACGCCAATTCCTTAATGGAATCGATAATGGCCTCGAATTCGCCGCTTTGGTCGTCGGGACGCTCCTCTGCCGCTTCGCTCACTTTAGCAGTGATATAGGGCTTCTCGGTCAAGAGTGCATCGATCTTAAATCGCTTCTTCCCTTGAATGATCACAGTGGTATTGCCATCCGGCATTTGAAGCACCCGTAGGATACGAGCCACTGTTCCCACGGTATTGATATCCTCTGGACCTGGATTCTCAACGCTTTCGTCCTTTTGGGAAACCACCCCGATGACCTTGGAACCATTGTTGGCATCTTTGATCAAATTGATGGATTTGTCCCTGCCAGCCGTAATAGGAATCACAACGCCAGGAAACAAAACGGTGTTGCGCAGCGGCAATAAGGGTAAAGTTTCGGGCAGACTTTCCCTATTCATCTGCTCCTCGTCCTCAGGGGTCAACAATGGAATCAATTCGGCATCCTCGTCCAATCCCTGAAGGTCTATATTGTCAAATTTGGTAATTTTCATCTCTCCCATATCATCTTTTCGGTCATTTTGTCATAATCGACCAACGACCCGCATTTTTGTTCAACATCAACAGCTACATAAATCCCTAAAAATCAATGTTTATAGTGATTTGCAAGCTTAGTATCACCCATTAATTGGCAATTCCTGTGCCATTTAAAATCCAAATTTTAAGAAAAAAGTGTAACAATTGGTAAATTCCATAATCTATAAGACAAACCAATCATTTTTTGAGCCGACAAAATGAACATATTGACACGCTGCTCGAATTGTGCAAGCAGGGCAAACAAAGCGCACAGCTAGAGGTTTACAACCGCTATTACAAAGCGATGTACAATACCGCTTTGAGGATTGTAAAGCATACGGCCGAGGCAGAGGATGTGATGCAGGAATCGTTCCTGAACGCATTTACCAAGCTGCACACCTTTAAAGGAGACGTCGCCTTTGGGGCATGGTTAAAGCGGATCGTGATCAATAACAGTATCTATCATTACAAAAAACAGCAGAAAAAACGCGCTGTGGACTTGGATGATGTAATGTACAAGGTCGAAGATAATGATGTAGCTGCTTCGGACCAAAATGGTTATACAGAACTGAAGGCTCAAAAAGTGATGGAAACCATGAAAAGTTTGAAAGACAATTACAGAGTTTCTTTGACCTTACATTTAATTGAAGGGTACGACTACGAAGAAATCAGTGATATCATGAACATTAGCTATGCTAATTGTAGGACCACCATTTCGAGAGCCAAAGAAAGTCTGCGAAAAAAATTGACCGTAAATGTTTAGTTATGAAGAAGGATAATTTAGACCATTTGTTCGAGCGTCTCCAAGGAGAGTTCGATGTGGCGGAGCCGGAAAACGGGCACCAAGAGCGGTTTTTGGAAAAATTGAACCGGCAACAGGGCACCATTGCCTTGGGCAAGAAAAAGACCTCCTGGTGGAAACCGTTGTCCATCGCCGCATCCATAGTCCTTGTCGCCGTGTTGGGGTACCAAGCCTTCGGCCCAGAGCCCAGCCTTAAACGACAGGTCACCAAAATTGCACCGGAAGTTTCCCAGACCGAGTTCTACTTTGCCAGTTTGATAGAAGCGCAAGTTGAAGAACTCAAGGAAGAAAAAACACCGGAAACGGCCCAACTGGTAGACGACACTTTGGCACAATTGGCCAAACTGGACAAAGATTACCGAACGTTGGAGCAAGATTTGGTCGATGGTGGAGATAGCAAGATCATATTAAGTGCGATGATCACCAATTTCCAGACCCGTATCGACCTTTTGAAAGAAGTTTTGAGCCAAATAGAAAATATTAAGAATCTAAAATCACAACATGATGAAAGTTTTACCATTTAAATCCCTCTTTTTCGCCTTGGCTTTGATTCCCCTTGTGGCTATGGGCCATGTGGACAGCGATAAGCTGAACGGCAGGTACACCAAGGAAAAGACCATTAAAAAAGAATACAATGTTAATCCGGATGCGCTCTTTAAGGTAAAGAACAGCTATGGGAATGTTACCCTTACCTCGTGGAACGAGAACCGCGTGGAAATCGAGGTACACATCAAAACCAACGGCAACGATGAAGACCGGGTGCAGGAACGATTGGACGAAATTGACGTGGAGTTTGAAAATAGTCCCGATATGGTCTCTGCCACTACTCGGTTCGGAGATCGTAGCAATAGCTGGGGCTGGAGCTGGGGTGGACGCAAAAAAGTCAGCGTACAGGTCAACTATACCATAAAATTGCCCGTAAAGAACAGTGTTAACCTCAGCAACGATTATGGAAGCATTATTTTGGACCGTATCGATGGCCACGCCAAGATTAGCTGTGACTACGGTAAATTGGAAATTGGAGAGCTACGTGGTCGCAACAATGAACTACGTTTCGACTACACTTCCCGATCAACCTTCGATTACATCAACAGTGCCGAAATCATTGCGGATTATTCCGGATTTACCATCGAAAAGGCAGGCAACCTCAACATTAAGGCGGACTATACCAATGCAGTCGTGGAAGAAATGGACAACCTGCAATACGGTAGTGATTATGGTTCCATCGACGTTAGGAACGTAAACAATGTGGAAGGCAACGGGGACTATATCGGTGTAAAACTGGGCAATGTACACGGGAACGTAGCCATCACCAGCGACTATGGGTCCATTAAAATTGATCGCATGGCCGCCGATGCCGGAAATATTGAGATTGGTTCAGATTACACGGGCATCAAGATTGGTTATGACCCAGCTTACCACTTCGATTTTGAAATCAGTACCGAATATGCCGGTGTAAGTGGCAAGGAGGATTTTGAAATCAACATCAGTAAGGAAAAATCGACCGAAAAATATTATCGTGGGTTCTATGGCAAGGCCAATTCTGGAAACAGGGTCAGCATTACCAGCGACTACGGGGGTATCTCATTTTATCAAAATTAATAGCAATCAAAAAACAATTTAAACACAAGATCATGAAAAAACTTATCACTTTTGCCCTAGCCTTGGGAATGATAGCCTGTACCAACGCCCAATGGGGCAAACGGGTCAAAGGAAACGGGGATTACGTAACCTTGGAACGCTCTGTTGGGGAGTATGATGGCGTTGCCCTTGCAGGTTGGTTTGATGTGGAACTGGTTTCTGGAACCGAAGGCGAACTGACCTTGGAAGGAGAATCCAATCTTTTGGAACACATCAAAACAGAAGTGAACAATGGAAAGCTGGTCATCAAATCAGAAAAGGGGATGAACTTAAAGCCCTCTAGCTGGAATAAGGGCATTAAAGTTACCGTGCCAATATCTTCCATTGAATTCGTTAGCTTATCCGGTTCTGGTGATGTGGTTGGAAAAACAACCATTCGCGCAGACCGGTTCAATGCCAGCATGTCCGGGTCAGGAGATGTAACATTGGATATTGAAGCCAATGAATTGGATTCGGCACTTTCGGGTTCTGGTGATATCAACCTGTCCGGAAAAGTAACCACTTTTTCAGTATCGGTATCAGGCTCAGGTGACATTAAAGCTTTTGATTTAGAGGCTGAATTTGTGGAGGCCACCGTTTCAGGATCGGCCGATATCAAAGTGACCGCAAACCAATCCTTGGATGCCAGGGTTTCCGGTTCTGGGGACATTCAGTATAAGGGTAATCCCAAAAAGGTACATTCCAAGGCCTCTGGCTCTGGGGATATTACGAAAGTGTAATCCTTATTTACAAGATTCAGCAAAAAAGCCCCGATGAATGTCGGGGCTTTTTTTTATGGTTTGAATCGAACTTTATTTTTTTAATAACGCTCCAATTTCCTTCCAAGTCACCAAATGGATGTTTTCTTCTTCCAAGATTTGGGCACATGCTTCACTGGTAAAGAAATTATAGTCCTGTTGGCGCCATCTAGCACCCCAATAGGGATGCTCCACGGACATTCCCTGACTTTCCAAATTATCAAATCCGCAGTGTATGATCATCACATGGACGCCCGGTTCCATATTACGGAGGGTATTGGCATAATAAGCGGCCATGTCCGTATCAAAATCAGCGGGCCCTGCTCCAAATATTTGATTGACGAGAACGGGCTGTTTGGGACCTTCCTTGCCACCCAGTCCTTCGATTTGATGATTGATCATAGCCGGAATACCATACTCCTTGGCCAGATTCACATAAAGCTCGTAGTATCTCGGGTCTGTGGAAAACAAGCACCCCATGTGACTATCCAAGTGGGTAGGTTGGATACCCATGGCAATGGCTTTATCTATTTGGGCCCTTAACTCGATTTCCACTTCCTCAATTTTGGCATTTTTCCAAAGTTGTGCGCAATCGGGATAGAAATAGCCATTGTCGTCCAACAAGCTGGACACCTCTGATTTTGATGCCACCGGCCCCCATCTTAAATAATTCCATTCACTGGTCAAGGTTAGATGGATACCCATATCATGGTCTGGGTTGGCTTTGGCATATTCGGCCACCTCGGGCAACCATGGGGTTGGCACCATAATACTGGCACTGTTTACGGAACCTTCCTTGAAGGCTTTGAACGTGGCCTGGTTTGCGGTATGTATGACCCCAAGATCATCGGCATGCACGATCAATAATTTGGCATCGGAGGGATATCCTAAACGTTCTTGAACGCTTTTTTGAGCCTGAATCTGTACTGCCATAAATAACAAGGAAAAGGAAATAATAAAAATTTGTTTCATCTGCTTAGCTTTTTTTGTTGACCCTAGTGAGCAAAAAGATACCGATTACAAAAAACAACCCCAAAAAGATGGTGCTGTTGCGCATGCTTCCCGTAAGTTGTGCCACAATACCGTACATGAGCGTGCCAATGATGATGCCTATTTTTTCGGCCACATCGTAAAAACTGAAAAAGGAAGTGGTATCGGTCGTGTCCGGCAAAAATTTGGAGTAGGTGGACCGCGATAGTGCCTGTATACCTCCCATCACCACACCGACCAATCCAGCCGCGATATAGAAATCCATGGGAGTTTGTAAAAAATAGGCATAAACGCAAAGTAGCCCCCATATCACATTGATCACGATCAATGTTTTAATGTTTCCATACGACTTGGATGCCCTTGCCGTAAGTGTTGCTCCCAAAATGGCCACAATCTGTATCAACAATATACTTATGATGAGTCCCATGGTGCGTTCATTATCCGAACCCCAAACAATTTCTTCTTCCCCAAAGTAAGTGGCAATCAGCATAATGGTCTGTACTGCCATACTGTAAGTGAAAAATGCCCCTAAATAGCGTTTCAGTCTCCTGTTTTCTCCGAGTTGATGCCATACGAGCTTTAATTCCTTGAAACCGTTCAAAATGATATGGTGTCGCTCCCCTTCCCGTTTATACCCTTTGGGTAAATGTTTAAATGTATACTGACTGAACAATATCCACCAAATGCCTACGGAGATAAAAGAGTACTTCATCGCCTTGATTTCAGCAATTTCACCACCATTATCGGTAATGCCAAAAAATTCCGGTTCCATCACCATAAACAAATTGAACACCAAAAGTATGACGCTGCCCACATAGCCCAACGAAAATCCTTTGGCACTGATACCGTCCTGTTGCTCTGGATAGGCGATGTCTGGCAAATACGAATTATTGATGGCAAAACTCACCCAAAACCCTACCAGTCCAAAAAAGTAACAGGCCAGTCCAAAATAGATGTTTTCCAACGAGAACCAGTACAGTCCTATGCAAGAGGCGGCCCCCAGATAGCAGAAAAACTTGAGGAACACCTTTTTGTTTCCCAAATAATCGGCCACTCCGGAAACAAGCGGGGTTACGATTGCTATAAAAACAAAGGCCAAAGAAGTCACATAGCTGATCAAAGGAGCTCTTGCAATCTCGCCTCCAAATAGGGTTACTTGCTCAATACCAGCGGTACGGAACAGTAGCCCATAAAAAAGTGGAAAAATGGCGGATGAGATTACCAAACTGTACACCGAATTGGCCCAATCATAAAAAGCCCATGCGTTCAACAGTTTTTTACTTCCTTTTAATGCCAATGTCTGTGCCATGTCCTATCATAAAAAAAATGTCACTTCGCTTCCTTGGAAAAACCCATTTTTGGTATCGTTTGGATTTTTCGTCTGTTTCGAAGTGACATTCCCAATTGTTTATTTTGATTTATTTGAAGGAGGTTACCCCAAATTTACGGGCTTCCTGTTTGGCTGCCGGTGCCCATGCCGTCAAATTATTGATTCTGGTGTCGTTGGAGGGATGGGTACTCAAAAACTCTGGCGGTGCCTGTCCTCCCGATTTTGCTTTCATTCGTTTCCATAGTTCGGCAGCTTCGCTGGGATCATATCCTGCAATGGCCATGATCTGAAGTCCTATCCTGTCAGCCTCGGTTTCATGGCTTCTACTAAAGGGCAACATGACCCCCACCTGTGAACCAATGCCATACGCCTGATTGAACATATTTCGCTTTTCTGGGTCTTGGATGGCCACATTCCCTGCCACGGCGCCAATTTGCTGTAAGGTTCCCGCACTCATACGTTGCGCACCATGGTCGGCCAAGGCATGTGCCACCTCATGGCCCATTACAACCGCTACGCCCGTTTCGTTCTGGGTAATCGGTAATATTCCGGTGTAAAAAACAATCTTTCCACCCGGCATGCACCAAGCATTCACGGTCTCATCTTGAACCAAATTATATTCCCATTTGTAATCCTTAAGGTATCCAGGGTAGCCATTGGCATCCAGCCAGCGTTCAGCGGCAGAAGCAATGCGTTGCCCTACCCGTTGTATCATCTCGGCTTCTGAAGTTCCCTTTACCACCTTGTTACTCTCCAAAAATTGGTCGTACTGGGCAAATGCCATGGGGAACATTTGACTATTGGAGTAAAAATTAAGGGTACTCTTTCCTGTAAACGGATTGGTCTTGCAAGCCGATACCATGAGGAAAGCCACCGCTATCAAAACTATTTTTTTCATATGGCTGTAGTGTTTTTGTCTTCTGAATTTACAAAAATTTATTTTCCGAAAATGTGAAGTTCCGTGAAATCCTTGCTCACTTCAATGGAGTTGTTTCCATTCAGTTTGATATCGTCCAGATTCACCTCTTCGTTATCCAGCTCTACGGAATCAATCTTAAAGGGCAGACCGTGGAAACTCATCTTAAAATTCTTATACGGGGTGATGTAGTTACCGTCCTTGAACTGTTGGATGATCAATTCGTTTTTCTTTCCTGTCAATTTGAATCGCCTTAAGCTGAAGCGGCCTTTTTTATAATCGTACCCTTCTTGTTGGTCTTCGTACACCTGGGAATTTTCGGTTCCTTCCTTATAATAAACATCGATAACAAGCTTTTCGATTTCCTTTTCCCCTATGTATTGCTGCACAGGGTATTTCGGGATCATAGCCCCTTCTTTGATGAACAGTGGAATTCGGTGGATTTCCGCAGAAACCCATCTTTCGATACCGCCTTCATTGAGCTCATCGGTCCAGTAGTTGTACCAATTTCCCTTTGGGAAGTACATTCTTCTGCCCTGTGCGTTGGGTTCTTGCACGGGACAGACCAATATTTGTTTTCCAAAGATGAATTCATCCGTACGGAAATGCGTTTGCTGATCCTCTTGATCGTAAAACACTAGGGACTGCAACATGGGAAAACCCTGTTTAATATAGTTGTAGAACATGGTGTAGAGATAGGGCATCAATTGATACCTCAACTCGATAAATTCACGGACAATATCGGTTATCTCCTCTCCAAACGACCATGGCTCCTGATCGCCGTGGTCACCACTGGAATGTACCCTGCAAAAAGGGTGGAACACCGCCAATTGCATCCAACGGGCAAAAAGTTCTCCATTGGGCTGCTCGGCAAATCCACCAATATCGGAACCTACAAAAGAATATCCGCTCATGCACATGCGCTGCATCTGTACATTGGCAATCCATAAATGTTCCCAAGTGGCCACATTATCGCCCGTCCAAGTGGCACAGTAACGCTGGGTACCAGCATAGGCCGCCCTAGTAAGCACAAAGGGACGTCGAGGAAACATGTATTTTTTGACCCCTTCGTAAGTGGCCCTTACCATCTGCATGCCATAAACGTTGTGTGCTTTTCTGTGGCTACATGGGTGCCCATCGTAATCGTGGCGTACATCGAGATTGGCCGTTTTGGTGGGCACTTCCATTACCGCAGGTTCGTTCATGTCGTTCCAAACACCGCTCACGCCCATATCGGCAACCATTTCTTTGTAAAGACCGGCCCACCATTCCCGTACTTCTGGATTGGTAAAATCAGGGAATTTACACTCCCCGGGCCATACTTTTCCCTTAAAATGCGGTCCATCTGCCCTTCTACAAAAGTATCCATGGTCCATGGCCTGTTGGTACACCCAATAATCGCGGTCTATTTTGATGCCCGGATCAATCATGGTAACCACCTTAAAGCCATCTTCCGCCATTTCCGCTATCATCTTCTTCGGATTGGGGAAGTGTTGGTTGTTCCAAGTGAAACAGCGGAACCCTTCCATATAATCGATATCCAGATAAATGGCGTCACACGGAATCTTCAGTTTTCTAAAAGTTGATGCAATATCCTTCACCTTATCCTCTGGAAAATAGCTCCATTTGGATTGATGAAACCCAAGGGCCCATAGTGGTGGAAGCTCAGGAACGCCCGTCAAATCCGTATAAGATTCCACTACATCTTTCATTTTGGGTCCGTAGAAGAAATAATAGTTCATTTCCCCACCATCGGCCCAAAAACTGGTTACGTTCCGCTTCTCGTTGGCAAAATCAAAATAGGTGCTGAAGGAATTGTCGAAAAATATGCCATAGGCAATGCTTTCCTTGAGCCCCACATAAAACGGGATGGATTTGTACAAAGGTTCTTGGTCCTTGCCGTAGGCGTAGGAATCGGTTACCCAGTTGTTCACCCGTTTACCCTTCAGGTTGGTGTGCGAGGCCTTGTCTCCCATACCGTAGTAACTTTCCCCTGCATGGCAAATTTTGCTCATTTTCACCACATTGCCCCCATAATCGAAGTTCTCCTCCCAATGGAAACCAAGCTCGTCCTCTGCTAAAATTACCCCATCCAGATCTACAATCTGCACTTTGAGGTTGGTCTTGTTGATGTAGATCTTGATCTTCGCCGTGGTGATCACGTACTCCGGAATCTCATCTTCCACGGTAAGCTCATTATACCCAAGGTTCACATCTTCACTGATGGCATAGGAAAAATCGGGTTCAAAAACGTGCTCGGTGGCATATCTGAATCGGACAACGCTGTCCCTTAGAATGGTGACTTGCAAAATGACCCCGTTCTGGGTGGTGAAGTATAGTTTGTCGTTTTCCTGTTTAAAATCGACTATATGGTTAGGGAACTGATTTCCCGTTCTGGCTATTTCTGTATTGGTTATCATCTATAATCAGTTGAGGCTAGCAAAAGAAACACAAAAGCCTGAATAATTAAAAATATGTTTTGAAAAGCAATCAACTACAACGTTGTAGCTTTGCTTTTATCGGTATACGACTACGCCCAATGGCGGTAGATTCATCAAAACGGACTGTTCCTGACCGTTCCAAGAGGTCTTGGAGGGTTTCATGGTCTTTTTGCCCATGCCACTTCCCGAATATTTTTTGTCATCACTGTTAAAAACCAATTTAAGCGTAGTGCTTTTTGGCACCCCTACCCTATAATTTTCCCTTGGGACCGGGGTGAAGTTGCAAACAATGATCAAGTCGTCCTTTGGGTCGTTGCCTTTCCGAATGTACGAAATCACAGAGTTCTCTTGGTCGTTGTATTCAATCCACTGAAAACCTTCTGGCTGGAACTGTTTCTCATAGAGTGCCGGACTTGTTTTGTACAGTTTGTTCAAATCCTTGATCACCTCCTGTATTCCCGAATGAAAGTCGTATTGAGTCAAATGCCAATCCAAGCTTTCCTGAAAATTCCATTCGGAGGACTGTCCAAATTCACCTCCCATGAACAACAAATTACCTCCAGGATGGGTAAACATGTAGCCATAAAGCAACCTCAAATTGGCAAAGCGCTGCCATTCATCGCCGGGCATTCGGTACAGTAAGGATTGTTTACCGTACACAACCTCATCATGGGAAAAGGGCAGCATAAAATTTTCCGTAAAGGCGTAGGTAAGACTAAAACTTATGGAGTTCAAATCATACGAACGATGGATTGGGTCTTTTTTAAAGAATTCCAAGGTATCGTGCATCCAGCCCATCATCCATTTCATGCCAAAACCCAGCCCACCGTAATGTACAGGTTTGGTAACGCCTGTAAAGGCAGTGGATTCTTCGGCAATGGTCTGTACCCCTTTAAAACTGGCATAGACCTCTTGGTTCATTTCTTGCAGGAAGGATATGGCTTCTAAATTTTCGTTATTGCCATAGATGTTGGGTTCCCATTCTCCATCTTCACGGGAATAATCCAAATAGAGCATGGAAGCCACTGCATCTACCCGAAGGCCGTCCACATGGTACTGGTCGAGCCAAAAAATGGCGTTGCTGATCAAAAATGCCCGTACTTCGTTACGTCCATAGTTAAATATCAAACTTTTCCAGTCGGGATGATAACCCCTTCGTCTATCTGGATGTTCATACAGGTGAGATCCGTCGAAAAAGCCCAAACCGTGGGCATCTTCGGGAAAGTGGGATGGCACCCAATCCAAAATCACCCCAATGCCCCTTTGGTGCAGGGCATCTACCAAAACCTTAAAATCCTCAGGTTTGCCAAAACGCGAGGTCGGCGCAAAGTAACCCGTTAGTTGATAACCCCAAGAAGGGTCGTAAGGGTACTCCATAACCGGCATAAACTCCACATGGGTAAAGCCCATTTCCTCCACATAATCGGCCAATTCCTTTGCCATTTCCAAATAACTCAGCGATTGCCAACCATTCTTCTTTTTCCAAGAGCCCAAATGGACCTCATAAACCGAATACGGTTTGTCCAATGCGTTCTTTTCTTCACGGGTTTCCATCCAGCCGCTGTCCTTCCACTTGTAATTATCGTCCCAGACCAAGGATGCAGTTTGTGGAGGCTGCTCGCAGAAACGGGCAAAAGGGTCCGCCTTTTCGGTCCAGATATCGTTGTTATGGGATTGTATTTTATATTTGTACTTGATTCCTTTGTCAACTCCCGGAATAAAACCCTCCCAGATTCCGCTGCTGTCCCAGCGCACATTCAACTGGTGTTCCCCAACAGTCCAATAGTTGAAATCGCCAATTACACTGACCGACTTTGCCGAAGGTGCCCAAACAGCGAAATACGTCCCTTTCACCCCATCGACTTCGGTGAGGTGCGACCCTAACTTGTCATACAGGCGAAAATGTTTTCCAGATTTAAAAAGATCGATATCAAACTCCGTAAAAAAACTGTGTGGAACTACCTTTGACATAAAAGTGTTTTTAGTGCTTATACAATAATACGCAACTTTAGGGAAGAATACGATTTTGATAATCGGTTTGCCATTAAAATCATTTTTTTTCAAAAAGTGGAACGCTTTTTGATTTTAATGCGTTAACAGTTAAAAGTAACACAAATCCAAAATCCAAAAATCATGAATAAATTTAGTACAATTTTAGGAGCAGTTATCGTTTTTGTTTTCGCGGCTTGCGAAGGCCCACAAGGTCCTCCGGGCTTTGACGGGTTGGACGGCCTAGATGGAGCTCCTGGCGCTCCAGGTATCCAAGGACAGGTAGTGGAAGTAGAGGGCGTTGACTTTGGCTATGATGCCGAAGCCAATCTCTTCAGTACCCTGATCACCTTTTCCGATGTGACCAATTTTGAGGTATTCGAATCGGATGCCGTATTGGTATATCGCCACGACGGGGTTATCGATTTAAGCGATGGTTCCACTGCAGATGCATGGACCCAAATACCACAGAATTATTTTTTGCCAGGTGGAACCATTCAATATGTGTTTTCCCATACTTTTGTGGACCTGGAGCTGTTTATCGATGGTAATTTTGATTTATCCACCCTTAGCACGGACTTTACGGACAATCAGCTGTTCCGTATCGTATTCATACCGAGCGAATATGCCCAATCTCCGGATTTTGATGCCTCCAACATTGACAGCGTGATGTCCAAATTACAGATCAATGAAGGACAGGTAATCCAGTTGGACCTTCAATAAATCATATAAAAATGATATTTTAAGTCTCATTGAAAATCAATGGGACTTTTTTTATGGTAATTTTGAAAGGATAGCCATAAAAAGTCGTCCAATCATAAAAAAACAAGAATGGGAAAAAGATTGCTATTGATTGCATTGGTAGTTTTGACCGGATGCAAGGGAAACTCACAGGAAGAAAAAAAGGAGACCGAAAAAGAAACCACCTTTAAGGTGAATAAAACGGATGCCGAATGGCGTGCCGAGCTTACCGATATGGAATACTACGTGCTGCGCAAGGCTGCCACAGAAAATGCTTTCTCCAGTGAACTATTGGACATTAAGGAAAAGGGCACCTACGTATGTGCCGGTTGTGGCACTCCCCTCTTCAAGAGCGAGCATAAATTTGACTCAGGGACCGGGTGGCCCAGTTTTGATAGGGAAATCGAGGGGAATGTGGCCTACGACGTGGATTATAAAATTGGAGTGGCCCGTACCGAAGAGCATTGCGCCGTGTGCGGAGGGCATTTGGGGCACGTGTTCAACGATGGTCCGCGGAATACCACTGGAAAAAGACACTGCATCAATGGAGCCGCGCTTGATTTTATTCCGGATAACCAATAATTTGGCATAAAAAATTCCTATGAAGAACAAGTATGGTGTCAATAAGAGTGAAGAAGAATGGAAACAGCAACTTTCCCCTGAGGAGTATTATGTTCTGAGGCAAAAGGGCACAGAAAGACCCTATACAGGAAAGTTCGACCTCCATTTTGAAAATGGAAGCTACCATTGTAAGGCCTGCAATGCCAAACTGTTTGAAAGCGGCCACAAATTTGAAAGTGGCTGCGGATGGCCCTCTTTTGACCAAGCTGTTGAAGGTGCCATCGAATATATCCGGGATACCAGTCACGGCATGGTACGCACGGAAACGGTCTGTGCCAACTGCGGTAGTCATTTAGGGCATGTTTTTAACGACGGACCACGGGAAACCACGGGGCAACGGTACTGCATCAATTCAGTGAGCATCGATTTTGACCCAAAAGGTTAAATTCTTCCCTGAACAACCATTTTTTCAGATTTCACAAACGAATCCAAATTTGAGTTTTTCAACTTGGGAAATGGAGATTGATTTGCGTACTTTTGCAGCTGCCATTCAACGGCAGGTTTTTATCTAACAACTAAAATCAAAATCTAATGAGCAAGTTCGATATAATTGTTTTGGGAAGTGGTCCAGGTGGATACGTTACTGCTATCAGGGCATCACAATTAGGTTTCAAAACAGCCATTATAGAAAAGGAAAGTTTGGGAGGTGTATGTCTAAATTGGGGATGTATCCCAACCAAGGCCCTTCTTAAATCCGCTCAGGTTTTTGAATATCTGAAACATGCCGAAGATTATGGTTTGAATGCCAAAGATGTAAGCCATGATTTTGATGCCGTTGTCAAGAGAAGCCGAAGCGTGGCCGATGGCATGAGCAAAGGGGTCCAATTCTTGATGAAAAAGAACAAAATCGAGGTCATCAATGGATTTGGAAAACTGAAAAAAGGAAAAAAAGTAGAAGTAAAAGCTGAGAACGGTGATACCACCGAGTATTCAGCGGACCATATCATCATCGCCACTGGGGCTCGCAGCCGCGAGTTGCCTAGCCTTCCCCAAGACGGCAAAAAAGTCATTGGGTACCGTGAGGCCATGACCTTGGAAAAACAGCCCAAGAAAATGATCGTGGTAGGCAGTGGTGCCATCGGAATGGAGTTTGCCTATTTCTATCACTCCATGGGTACCGAGGTTACTGTAGTGGAATATATGCCGAACATTGTGCCCGTAGAGGACGAGGATATTTCCAAACAATTGGAACGCAACTTCAAAAAATCCGGCATCAAAATCAAGACTTCCGCAGAGGTGACCAAGGTGGATACGTCTGGTGATGGCGTTAAAGCCACGGTAAAGACCCAAAAAGGCGAAGAAGTTTTGGAGGCTGACATCGTGCTATCTGCAGTGGGAATCAAAACAAACATCGAGAATATTGGATTGGAAGATGTGGGCATCGCCACAGACCGTGACAAAATATTGGTTAACGACTACTACCAAACCAACATACCCGGTTACTTTGCCATTGGCGATGTAACCCCAGGACAGGCATTGGCGCACGTTGCCTCGGCTGAAGGTATTATTTGTGTAGAAAAATTAGCAGGAATGCACGTAGAGCCCTTGGATTACGGCAACATCCCAGGATGTACTTACTGTATCCCCGAAATCGCCTCTGTTGGATTGACAGAAAAGCAAGCCAAGGAAAAAGGATATGATCTTAAAATCGGTAAATTCCCGTTTTCGGCGAGCGGTAAGGCCAAAGCCGCAGGAACCCCTGATGGTTTTGTAAAAGTAATCTTTGATGCCAAATACGGAGAATGGTTGGGTTGCCATATGATCGGTGTTGGGGTAACCGACATGATCGCAGAAGCCGTAGTGGCCAGAAAACTGGAAACCACAGGACATGAAGTACTGAAAGCAGTTCACCCTCACCCTACCATGAGCGAAGCTGTAATGGAAGCGGTTGCGGATGCTTACGATGAAGTAATCCACCTATAACCTATGCTTAAGATTTTTAGGGCCACTGCTATTTTAGAAGGTATTTCCTATCTACTCCTTTTCGGAATGACCATGCCGTTAAAGCATTGGGCGGATATTCCTGAACCGAACCAAGTGGTTGGGATGGCACATGGAATATTGTTTATTCTATACGTAGTGGTGGCCATCGTTTTTTGTTGGGAACGCAAATGGAAACTCAGAAGATTTGTGATTCTCTTTATAGCCTCCCTCCTTCCCTTCGGGACTTTTTATGCTGACAAAAAGTACTTGAAGGAACTAGCCTAAAAAACTCTGGATGGCCAAATCGTAACTCTTGAGGCCAAATCCCAGAATTACGCCTTTGGCGACCGGTGCTATGTAGGATACATGGCGATATGCCTCGCGCTCGTGCGTGTTGGAAATATGCACTTCGATTACGGGTGATTCCACCGCTTTTACCGCATCACCAATGCCAACAGAGGTATGGGTGTAGGCAGCGGCGTTTAAAATGATACCATCGTAATCGAACCCTACTTCCTGTATTTTAGCAATAATTTCCCCTTCAATATTGGATTGATAGTATGACAATTCCACCTCGGGGAATTTGGATTGAAGCGTTGCAAAATAGTCCTCGAAAGTGGTACTCCCGTAGATTTCGGGTTCACGCTTTCCCAAGAGGTTGAGGTTGGGTCCGTTGATGATGATTAATTTCATGCTTTCAAAAATACAATAAAAAGAAAAGAGACCATCTAAAAAGCAGTTTGACTGTCAGTTCGAGCGCGGTCGAGAACTTAAGACACATTGAAAATCAATGGGTTTCGACTGCGCTCAACCTGACAAAGCTCAACTATTACTGCTTTTTAGATAGCCTCTTTATTCTGCTATGTTCTGTCCTTTAATTAATGGCGAATTGAAGTCCAAAGCCGAATGCTCCAACCTCGTTGTCGCCCACATCGCTAAGTACCACAGAAGGGCGCCAATCAAAATTGATGACAAAGGGCACCCCATCTACTTTAAAGTCGAGCCCCAAATGCGGACGCAATGCAAAAATATTATCCGAATTCTTGATAAAAATAATACTGGGACCAACCCCAGCGTACCAGCGCAAACCCTTTGCCCTAAAAAATTCCTTGTGATAGGAGTACAAAAAGGTTGCAATGGTGGCATTGTCCTCAAAGCCCAAATCTCCCTGGCCAACATGGTTATCGGAAAAAAAGTATTTTCCCGTGGCCCCGAAAAAAGTGGCGTCGTCATAAAGGTCAATCCCCAATCCCAGAGCGGCCCGATAATTGGTTTGGGCCTTTACCGCCAAATGTCCAAGCATTCCAATTGCAAAAACTAAAAGTAATTTTCTCATTTTCTAAACATAATTAATGGTTAATATTCATGGTTTACTTGCAAGTTTTGGGGTTATGAACAGTTATTTTTAATTGATTTAGAACAAAAACAACAAGCCCACAGCAATCATGGAGTAGTCGTAATTGTCACTTATGGTTGTATAGGAAACATTCAATTCGGTGTTTCCGTTAATGTTGTATCCAATCATGGGGCGCACATAAAACCCACCATCGTTTCCTTCATTTATTCCAATGGCATAGCCCACATCGGCCCCTAGCTTAAAATCGTAGGTGGGATAAAGTCGGAATGCAGCTGCCGCCGGGATATATTGGATATCCGGAAAATCAACTTCCACTGCAACCGGACCAATATCTTCGGTCGATGTGTTCCCAAAGGCATTCATAAATCCTGTCGCCAAACCTACATCCACCATTTCGGATACGGACCAGTGATATCCCAAATCGAGACCCAGCTCAAAATTGGAAAAATCGGAAATATCGCCTAGCGGTACACCAACATGGACTCCCGCTTTAAAACTTGTTCGGTCCACATGCTGTGCACTGGACGAATAACTGATGGCAACCATCGCTAGAATTGCCATTACAAAGGTTTTTTTACTCATGGTTGTATTTTTTCTACCTGAAAAACGCATAGATGACCAAAAAAGTACCTTTCGTAATATTTTTCCTATAAAATTCTTTCATTCTAAAGTGCAGCATGGTTTGCTTGCCGAAAAGTAGCGAAATAAATCATGTTGGAAGTAGCCAATTGACGGATGCCCCTTTTGAATTGACCAATGCCCCTTCCCGATCAACAGAAGGTTTTTTGCAATTAGTTTTATGGTGTTGATGATAGCTATTCCAGCATGATGAAATCAAAAAATCGCTAGGAATAACCTCACATTTTGATCAGGGTTCAGTTTCCCCCTTTCCATATTCTCTTTTATAAATACGCACGATTACCAAAAACAGACTGACCAGCAACGGCCCAAAAATCAGACCTATAAATCCAAATAAAGGGATACCCACCAAAACCCCGATCAAGGTTACAAGTGGGTGAACATCATCGAGTTTTTTAAGGACGTACAATCGAATAAGGTTATCGGTAGATCCTACCACTATGGACCCATATAACAAGACACCCCAAGCCTGAAAATGATTACCATTGGACAGGGACAACACAAATACGGGTAATGTACCCAATAGGTTACCTACAAAGGGAATCATGGAACCAATGGTGACCATAATGGCCCAAAAAAGGGCATTGTCAACACCAAAAATCAGAAAACCTATTAAGGCCACGACCCCTTGTGCAAAAGCGACCAAAGGAATTCCCAAGGTATTGGCACGGACAATTTCCCTTACCTCATCCCCGATTATCTTCAAATTATGATTTCCGATAGGTATGTACTCGTAAAGCGATTCGTATAACTTTTTTTGATTGGTGAGCATGTAAAACAATAGAAAGTACATTATGGAAATTGCTATGACCGCGTTAAAAGTACCGCCCGCAAGTCCCTGTAAATTTGAGGTAAGCCATTCCGTTACCGCAGAGGCATCCACTTGGGAAGTGAGCCTGAGTCCTACATAATCTTCGAGCGTTTGCAATTGGGATTTGATCATGGAGGTTATTTGCTCCGAATTTTCCGCGGCCTTACGGATTCTTTTCCCAAGCATAAAAAATGCTCCTGCTATGGGAAGTAGAATGATAAAAAAGGAGGTCAACATTAAAAGAATTGCAGACAATGTGGAATTCCATCCCTTGTCCTCCAATTTTTCCATGGGCCTTTTTAAAAGGACAAACAAAGTAATGGTACCTAGAATACCCGAGAAATAGGGAGCAATTTCCGAGAAAATCAACCCCGCCATCAAAAGAATCAAGAGAAGGATAAAAATCTGTCGTACTATTTTGGGGGGTATTTGTTTCATCTATTATCTGTAGGTTGTTACGATTGCTCGTGATTGAATCAGTTTAGGTAGATGGGCTTCATTTTTTTAATGACCATCACAAAACATGGCCAAATTGAAAAAACAAACATGATCAGCTTACCCCATTCAAGGTTTTTATTGCCCTTAAAACTATTTTAAGTTGGTTCAGAATATGCTATTGCGTTAACAATTAAAGGATTGACGTTAAATAATTTAAGCTTCACGCCTTAGTTTATTCACAGTATTAATCATTAAAAACAAAACATATGAATACTGATCAGCTAGAAGGCAAATGGAAACAAGTAAAAGGAAAGTTTAAACAAAAATATGGGGAGGTAACCGATAACGACCTTTCTTATTCCGAAGGAAAATTCGAAGAGATGCTCGGAAGGGTACAAGAGAAAACAGGAAAATCCAAAGAAGCATTAAAAAAGGAAATCGAAAGCTTATAATCCCCTTCCTTTTCTAATAAAAAGTCCCCGTCTCGCGACGGGTTTTTTATTTTAAAATCGATTTACCGTTGAACCGAAGAATCTAAGTGAAATAATCATACCTGTATAAGCACAGTTCCATAATCCATTTATCTTTAAACAAAATTAAACTACACAAAAATCAACCTAAGAGTACCATGGGTTGATATATATTTGTGATAATGAATTGGCAGCAGGCGATTAAGGATTATCAAAATTACTTAAAGATAGAGCGAGGGCTATCTCCAAACTCCATTGTGAACTACACCATGGATTTGGAAAAACTCCGAAGTTATCTGGACGAATACTCCATTGCCGAAAAACCGGTCCATATTCGCAGAGAAACAGTTCAAGAATTTATTTACAGCATTGCCAAAGTGGTTACCCCGAGAACGCAGGCCAGGATAATTTCCGGTTTGAAAGGATTCTTCAACTATTTGGTTTTTGAGGATTACCGGGAAGACAACCCCATGGATTTGATCGAGACCCCAAAAATTGGACGCAAACTTCCAGATACCCTTTCCGAAACAGAAATCAACAGCCTGATTGCCGCTATCGACCTCTCCAAACCAGAAGGCGAGCGTAACCGGGCGATTATCGAAACCCTGTATGGCTGTGGTCTGCGTGTTTCCGAACTCATCAACCTCAAACTATCCGACCTTTATTTTGATGAGGATTTTATCCAAGTGACGGGCAAGGGCAACAAACAGCGCTTTGTTCCCATTAGCGGCATCAACCAGAAATACATCAACATATATCGAAATGAGGTGCGTGTACATTTGCCCATTCAAAAGGAATACGAGGATATTGTTTTTTTGAATCGAAGGGGCAAACAGCTAACTCGTGCCATGATTTTCACTATTGTAAAGCAACTTGCTGAAAAAGTGGGATTGCAGAAAAACATCAGCCCACATACCTTTCGGCATTCCTTTGCGACCCATCTACTGGAAAACGGAGCCGATTTGAGGGCCATTCAACAAATGTTGGGCCATGAAAGCATCACCACTACCGAGGTGTACATGCACGTAAACCGTTCACATTTAAGCAAGGTTCTTAATGAGTTTCATCCAAGGAGAAAAAAAGATTAATCACGCATTAAGGTATCCTTTTCCACTTTATTCTGTTTTTTAAATGGCCGGATTATCAATCGGGCCTCACGATCAAATCGGACATAATTGTACACCCAATTGATGAAGACCACTACGCGGTTCCTAAAACCAATCAGAAAATACAGGTGGACGAACATCCATACGAACCAAGCGAACACGCCTTGAAATTTAAACTTGGGCAAATCCACAACCGCCTTGTTCCGGCCAACAGTGGCCATGCTTCCTTTATCTTTATAAACAAAGGGCTTCATGGATTTACCTTCAACCAGACGCACCAAATTATCCCCTAAATTTCTGCCTTGTTGCATGGCAGGCTGTGCCATCATCGGATGTCCATGCGGAAAAGCCTCGGTGGTCATTTGCGCCACATCTCCAATGGCAAAGATATTCTCGAACCCTTCCACTTGGTGAAATTCATTTACCCGCAACCTGTTGCCATGGCTCAGATAATTGGCCCCATCCAAACCTTTCAGGCTCACCGCCCTTACACCTGCCGCCCAAACCAAGGTTTCCGCATCGAAAATGGTGTTGGTATTGGTGGTTATCCGTTTGCCATCATAATCGGTGACCCGAATATTTTTCCAAACGTTCACTCCCAATTCCTCCAAAAACTTCTCCGCTTTTCGGGAGGCTACTTCACTCATGGCGGGCAGCAGCCTGTCTCCTGCCTGCACCAAATTGATTTGGGCTCTACGGGTGTCCAGATCGGGATAATCCTTGGGCAGGATTCCTTTTTTGATTTCGGCCAGGGCCCCGGCAAGTTCCACTCCCGTGGGTCCACCCCCAACGATCACAAAGTTCATAAGGGCATCCCTTTCATGGAGGTCATCCGTTAAAAGGGCTTGCTCGAAATTCTCTAGGATAAGACTACGTAAGTTTAGCGACTGCGGAATGGTCTTCATGGCCATACCCTTGGCCTCCAATGCTTTGTTTCCAAAAAAATTGGTTTCGGACCCAGTGGCCACGACCAAATAGTCGTAGGCTATTTCACCGATGTTGGTCTTGACCAGCTTGGCCTCTGTGTTCACCTCTTTGACCTGGGCCAATCGAAAATAGAAGTTGGGATATCCCTGCAATACCTTTCGGATAGGGTATGCAATCGAATCCGGTTCCAGCCCTCCAGTGGACACCTGATACAATAAAGGTTGAAAATTGTGGTAATTATGTTTATCCAACAACACCACCTGTACTTCTTTCTTGCTTAATTTCTTGGCTAGTGCTATGCCTCCAAAACCGCCGCCTATGATAACGACTCTTGGAAAACTGGATTGAGGAATGTTCATGCTCGACATACCCACAAATTTACGTATTCCGCACTACAGCGACCCATGTCGGGATGGTTTTTTTGTATCTTTAGTGTCTAACTCAAAATAACTTCAACCGATGAAAAAACTTCTTCCCTTGGGTGCACTATTACTGCTATGCACCTTGTCCGTTAATGCCCAAAAAAAGAAAAATGATGTCCTAAAACAATTGGATGCTAAAGCTGAGACCTATAGCGAAATTGCCCACACTATCTGGAATCTTGCCGAAATGGGCTATTTGGAAGAAAAGAGTTCAGCACTATTGCAGGAGACCCTTGCTGCCGAAGGTTTTTCCATAGAAAAGGGAATCGCCGGGATTCCAACGGCATTTGTGGCCGAATATGGTTCTGAGTATCCTGTCATCGGCATATTGGGGGAATATGATGCCCTACCCGGACTGTCGCAAGAGGCGGTTCCAGAAAAAAAATCTGCTGGTGGAGAAGCCGGGCATGCCTGTGGCCATCACCTGTTCGGAACTGCATCCACAGCTGCGGCCATTTCCGTAAAGGATTGGATGAAAGCGAACAACATAAAGGGGACCATCCGCTTTTATGGATGCCCTGCCGAGGAAGGGGGCTCTGGAAAAGTATATATGGTGCGCGAAGGTGTTTTTGATGATGTGGATGTAGCCTTGCACTGGCACCCAAGTTCCGCAAATGCAGCAAGTGCAGGTGCCGCTTTGGCCAATAAATCGGCCAAATTCAGATTTTATGGCATTTCAGCCCATGCGGCAGCAGCACCACAAATGGGTCGTTCTGCATTGGATGGTGTGGAGGCTATGAACTATATGGTGAACATGATGCGAGAGCATGTACCAGACGATGCCAGAATCCACTATGTGATAACCGAAGGCGGCGAGGCGCCCAACGTTGTGCCCGATTTTGCCGAAGTATATTACTATGCGAGACACAATACCAGAGATGTGGTAGTCGATATCTTTGATAGAATGGTAAAAGCCGCAGAAGGTGCTGCTTTGGGTACAGGTACCTCCATGGAATACGAAATGATCGGGGGAACCCACGAACTGCTTCCCAACCTTACTTTGCAAAAAATGATGCACGACAATCTGGTAAAGGTTGGCGGTATCACTTACACCCCAGAAGAGAAGGCATTTGCCGAAAAAATATCAAAAAGCCTGGGCAACGAAAGTCTGAACATCAAAGTTGCGGAAACCGTTCAACCTTATAAAGAAACCGCCGAAGCATTTGGTTCCACCGATGTTGGTGATGTGAGCTTTACAGTTCCCACAGCCGGTCTTGGAACGGCAACTTGGGTACCTGGAACACCCGCACACAGCTGGCAAGCGGTTGCTGCTGGGGGCATGAGCATAGGTTCCAAAGGAATGATGGTCGCCGCAAAAACCCTGGCTTTGACCGCTATGGATATTTTTGAAAATCCCAGCACCGTGGAAGCGGCCAAAAAAGAACTGGAAGAGCGAAGGGGAAAAGACTTCAAATACACCCCCATGCTGGGCAATAGACCCCCTGCATTGGATTATCGAAAATAGTTTTTGGGAATCCTTGTAACAAATTAGCAGTTGGATATACTAATAGGTAAAGCAAACTCACCAACCATTTAAGTGAACAAGGAACTGGAACATCGTTTTGTGACGGAACTTGAGGACAATCAGAACATTGTCCATAAGGTGTGTAGCCTATATACCAACGACAAGGATTCCCACCAAGATTTGTTCCAAGAGATTACCATACAGTTATGGAAGGCGTACCCAAAGTTTCGTGGCGATGCCAAATTCAGTACATGGATGTACCGTGTTGCATTGAACACCGCCATTACCTTGTACCGAAAATCCAAAAAAAGGGTGAGGACCCAAGATTTTGATTCGGTACTCTACAAAATCAAGGCCAAAGAGTACGACGATACGGAGGAACGCCAATTAAAAATCATGTACGATGCCATTAAACAGCTTGGCGACATCGATAAAGCATTGGTGTTTCTCTATCTGGAGGACAAAGACTATTCCGAAATAGCCGAAACCTTGGGTATAACAGAAGTGAATGCGAGAGTGAAGATGAGCAGAGTGAAAACAAAATTAAAAACAATTCTAAATCCGTGATTATGTTGGATGAACTGGAGCTCTTGAAAAAGGATTGGCAGAAGCGGGAGGCAGACCTTCCCAAGTTGTCTTATGAGCAGATTTACCCGATGATGAAGAAAAAATCATCATCCATAGTAAAGTGGATTTTTTATATCAGTATCATAGAATTTGTGTTCTGGGCGGGCATCAATATCATTTTCAGCGGCCCAGAGACCATGCAGGAATTAAAGGACATGCACATCTACAAAGTGGTCATGCTGCTAAATGTCTTCAACTACGCCATCATCCTTTACTTTATCTATAAGTTCTATACCAATTACCGAAAAATTTCCTTTACAGATTCATCCAGGGTCATGATGCGGACCATTTTAAAGGTAAAACGCACGGTGACCCAATATGTATGGTTCAACCTCATCATCTTTACCGTAAGTGCCATTATCTACGGATACGGTGTCCTGCTGTACACTCCGGAGGGTCAAGAAATCGTGCAAGCAGCAGCACAGGATGGCGATAGCACGGAGTTTTGGGCATTGATCATTATTACCTCCATTGCCCTTACGGCTGTAGGGCTCTTCATCATCTGGCTGTTCTACAAATTACTATATGGAATTTTACTGAAAAAGCTGAGAAAAAACTACAACGAACTTAAACGTCTGGAAGTCTAACCGTCAATTTTGCCCTTGTAGCTGTATCGCCTTTTTTGATTTTCCTCTTCATAGGCCAACAATTCCGCCTGTGGGATTACCTTTAAAAAGGAAGGATGTTGCTCAATGGCGTATTCCAACTTTTCCAAAATAGCTTCGATGGACTCATTATCGTAATCGATGTCCAAAGGTTCCTTGATGTGCATGGATTGGAGAATCCCTTTCTTTTTGACCCGAAGTCCCTTTTTATCGAACGACCGGCGGAAACCATCGATAACTACAGGTACAACTACTGGTTTATATTTTTTGATAATATGTGCCGTACCCTTACGGAGCGGTTTCCATGGAGTGGTGGTGCCTTGTGGAAAGGTAATTACCCAACCATCGTTAAGCGCTTTTCCTATGTTGGAAATGTCGCTGAACTTTACCTGTCTGTTCACTTCTTGCCCATCTGCCCGCCATGTCCTTTCAATGCTTATGGACCCTGCATAGGCCAAAATCTTGGTCAGCAGGCTCTTTTTCATGGTCTCCTTTGCTGCAACATAATAAATGTTCAGTTTGGGGTTCCATAAATAGCCCAAATTTTTGATGTTGTCCTCCCTACCGCTCAAACTGGCATTAAAAACATGGAACATGGCCACCACATCGGCGAAGTAGGTTTGGTGATTGCTTACAAAAAGAACATTGTTCTCCGGGAGGTCGCGAATAATTTGGGACCCCTCGATTTCCAAGGTATTGAATCCTTTATAGCGTTGGTGCGTCATCATACCGGCTATTCGAATTAGCCATCTCTTTAAAAATAAAATATGACCAAAAGGATTTTTCTTGAACAGACCCATATTTTGTGTTGATTGTAACCGCAAATTTACGAAATCGCCATTAAAGCACTTGCCGCAAAAGTTCCTTGATCTCGCTCAACATCATAGCTGTGGCGCCCCAAACCGTATAACCATTTAATTTAAAGGCAGGTACGTTGATGTTTTTGGCATAGGAAGTACTCAAAATTTCTTGAATATGGTTGGCATCGTCCAGAAAATCCCTAAGATATACCTCTACCAAACGCTCCACCTCTGCCTCTTCTTTAATGAAGGGTTGCGGATTATGGTAAATCCCCATAAACGGCCTTACCAAAAAATTACTGGGCGGGATATACACCTCACTAAGCTCTTTGATCACCTCAACATCGCTTGGTGGCACCCCTACTTCCTCATGGGTTTCCCGGAGTGCGGTATCCATCAGATCTTTGTCTATCCGTTCCACCTTCCCGCCCGGAAAGCCTATCTGATTGGAATGGACGCCCTGATACACCTTACGAAGAATCAACAATAAACGTGTCTGCCGCTCTACATCAGGATAAAACAACGCCATTACCCCAGCCCTTTTGGGGTTCATTTCTTCCCATCGATTCTTCTTCAACCATTCGATTCGAAGCTCTGGGGACATTTTATGGTGCGATTGCTCCCCTGGAAGTGGGAGATTTTTTAATTTTAGGGCACTTTGACAAAATTCATTAAAATCCATGCTGTTGAGACAATCGGCTTTACCTGCAATCTTATTTCTTTTTCTAATCGTTTCCTGCGGAGAATCCCCTAAAAAGGACAAGGACAAAGTTGGGGAAAATATCGCAAAATCCGACACGGTCACCAAAACTCAGATAGATACCACCGCCATTGAAGAGGAAGAAGAAGAGGAACCCTTTCAGTTGACCGAGGAAAATGCCATCGACTTCTTTTTTGATTACTCCAAAAAGCTAAAAAAGGATAAGGTAAAGATTACTACCACCATGGGGAGCTTTACCGTGCAACTCTATGATGATGTGCCCTACCACAAGGCCAACTTCATTTATTTGACGCGACAAAAATATTTTGACAGCACCCAATTCCATCGGGTAGTTAAAGATTTCATTATTCAAGGAGGTAATTCCGATGACAAAAGAACGGCCAGAAAAAGAGGAAAAATAGGTCGCTATTTATTGCCTCCAGATGCAAAGAAGGGACATAAACACCACCGAGGCACTATCTCCATGCCCAGCAGTGAACGTGACAATCCACATAAATTGGCCTCTCCCTATGAGTTTTTTATCGTAGTGACCGAACCAGGATCTTACCATCTTGATGGCTCTTACACCCCTTTTGGGCGGGTCATTAACGGGATGGATGTAGTGGACGCCATAAACAACGTTCCCGTAGGTGATGGAGACTGGCCATTCAAGAACGTATATATTTTGAAAGCAGAGGTTCTGTAGGCACCCCCTACCCAATAACCGCCATTTTAGCCTTTTTTGAATTTATTCTTGAGTGCTAACACATACAAGAACACTACTGGCTTGGGTTCCATGGTCTTTGGGACTGATGTTTCTTTAATGGGCCTTCTTTCATAAATCGAAAAAAGTACCGCTACAATAATCAAGTTCTTCATGATGTACTGACCCACCAAGGTCAAGGACAAAGGTGCTTCCCCAAATACATCATCGGGAAAAAAGATAAGGGGCGAAAAGGTACATACCATATGGATGAGGCCCAAGATAACAGCTTGTCGTTTCCATAGCCCGAACAACAATAATAATCCCACGCCTACTTCCCAAGTTGCCAACACAAAAAGAGAAACCCTATCGGGAATAAGGCCCAGGGTGAGGTGGTGGATGGTATTTTTTGCCAATTCTTCGGCAGGACTCAGGCTCGGGACAAATTTTAATGCCCCGAACCAGAGATATACAATACCCATTGAAATTGACAACAATCGCTTTTTGACGGTATCTCCCATATAGTTTTTTAGTTATTGAATTCGTTCATGAGTTCGGGATCAACTTTCACCTTGTTGCTCGCAAAACGATAGGAAACCCCAACGTTGATCAAATAATCGGCAAAGGCGGCATCGCCCATTCTCGGCTCCCCCGTCATTTGTTGCGTCTCCAAATCGGTGACACTCTGCGGACGCTCCCGTCTCACTGCGAAAGGAACATTCAGGTTGAGGGCAAAATTACCCTTCATAAACGCGATTCCTGGATCAACGGACAGTACATTTCCTGGTCTTCGAAATCCTTGATTACCCCCAATCAAATCTTTCACTGGAACACCTTCGTAACGTGCACCCAAGGAGGCCGATATGGTATTGCTCAGCGCATGACTAAATCCTCCCCTCACGGAAAACTGATCCGGAACGGCCATGATGGCTTCATTTTGTAGAATCGGGCTCAAGGTTTCCCTGAAGGTCCGGGTTCCATTCGTCTCTCGTGGGTTGATCAAATAAAAACCACCGCCGTAGGCAAAAAAGCGCTCGGCAATCTTTTGGTAAAACTGAAAATCCAAGGTAATCCCAAAACCGCCATCACCGGGTTGGATACTTTGGTCCACCGGCCTAACTTGGGGACCACCCTCGGGTCCAACATTGTAAAATATATCCGAAGCATTATAACTGCCTGTTGGCAGTTTAACCCCAAGTCCAACGGCAACGTTGCCATTTTGGTGTTTTTCCAAATCGAACAGCCAGTAGCCCACACCTACCCTGATATCCGCAAGACCTCTTGAAAAAGTGGTATTTCGCTCGTTCCTACCATGCTCGTAAAGCGAAGAACGTGTATTGATAACGGTTGGAATGGTTATGCTCGCATACCATCTATTGGAGATGCCATAGGTCAAAAAGAAGTCCCAAGAATGGGAGTGGTTGATGACTTCGGTCTCATTGGAGACCCTGTCCGGCTCCTCTTCGGTACCCCTAAAATGGCGAAAGGACTTGAAATAGCGATAGTTGCTCCCAATTTGGATATCCCCGGGCCCCAATAGATTGTTTTCCAAGGTGTTTCCCACACAGGAGGAAAAATGGCGAATGGCCACACAGCCCTGGGCTTTTATTGTTTGGATTCCAACAAATGAAATCACCCCTAAACAAAAAATGATTAATGATCGTGAAGTTTTCATACCTGACTTTTGATTGGTTGTTGGGGCACGGATACCTACATCGCACTCCCATGGTTGTTACTAAATTTGCTCGGGAGCCAAAGTAGCGGTATACATCAATGATCGCGACTAACGAAATGGTAATAATGACTAATGGGAAGTTAATTGCACTAAGCAGGAATTAACCAACCTTGCGGAATGATTATGCAGAAAGGATCCTAAATACTTTTGTAGATGCTCGGCAAGCTTATCTTGAATTTGACCGCAAGCAATCTGAGGATGATGACAATTAGAATACCTGCGATATAGGCAAACTCCTCCTTAACCGGAAGTTGCACGATCAAAAAGTAGCTCAAAGCGCCCAAAATACAGGCTGTGGCATAAATTTCCTTTCTAAAGATCACTGGAATTTCGTTGCACAAGATATCTCGGATCACCCCACCAAAACAGGCCGTCATGGTGCCCAGAAATACGCACATGATAGGCAAAAGCTGTGCTTCAAGTCCTTTTTCGACACCTACCATGGTGTAAAGTCCAATACCTATGGTATCGAAAAGGAAGAGGGATTTTCTCAAATATTTAAGCTTGTTCACAAAAATAATGGCAAAGACCACCGAAATAAATATGGTGATCACATAGGTTAGGTCGTGCATCCAACCCACGGGAGTATTGCCTATCAACAAATCGCGCAAGGTTCCACCACCAATCGCGGTCACAAATGCAATGATCAGCACCCCAAACAGGTCCAAACGCTTTTCCATAGCGACCAACACTCCTGAAATAGCAAAAGCAATCGTACCCAAAATATCGATGGTGAGGTAGAGCATAGTTACATGTTTTGTGTGTAGTAGTTGTAATCGTTGATGATCACATCCACGAATTCAATCGGTTTTAATGCGGTTTGAACGCCCAAGACTTTCTTGATCCGAGCATCCAACGAGACGATGATATTATGATTGCCATCACGTTTGGCTTGATCATAAAGCTCCTTGATGGTCCGCATTTCGCTATCCTTAAAAACGGTTACCTGTGGGAAGGTGGGTTGATAGCCATCGGGCAGCTCCCTGAGCAAGGTATCGTTTAGCGACACCCTTTTTTTCTCGCTGATCACGGTGGTACCCGCCGCAATATCTCCGATACGCTGTCCTTTGCCACGTATCAAAATAGTGAGTACAGCGGCACCCCCCGAGGTGAGCGACACATCGATGATCCGCAGGGCCCATCGTACAAAATAATTGCCAAAATTGGGCTTGGAACCGTCCAACTTTACCACGCGGAGGTTCATAGCTCCTTTTCCGATGGTTTTTCCGTCCATCAAAGTCTCCAACAGCAAATAGTAAAAAAAAGCCGGGAGGGAAAGTATCAAATAAAAGGCCCACTGGTCATCTATATCGATATCCATCGAAACCAAAAGAACAATAATCAAAATAGAGTAACACAGGATAATAAAACTATCGATGATGTACGCCAACATGCGCTCTCCCAAATGCGATGTGTTTTGGCTGATGGTTATATTTTGGGCCGTTTCTATTTGAAATTGTTCCATATTTTAGTTTCTTTACTTACAAACCATCGAATTTAATGCGCGAGGCCGCTTTTATTAGGCAAAATAAGGATAAATGGGCCGCTTTTGAAAATGCCCTGATCGATAAGGGCCAACTTCATCCCGATGAGCTTTCCGATCTTTATATTGAGATCACGGACCATCTGAGTTACGCAAAGACGTTTTATCCGGGCAGCAACACACAAATTTATCTCAATTCACTTGCCTCCCAAGCGCACCAGAAAATCTACAAGACCAAACGGGAATCCAGAAACCGTATTGTCCATTTTTGGAAAACCGAATTCCCCATCATGTTCAAGCACCATCATCGAGAACTGCTCGTTTCATTTTTGGTATTTGCCTTTTTTGTGGTAGTTGGGGCATTCTCATCGGCCAACGAGGGGGATTTTGTGCGGTCCATTCTCGGCAACGGGTATGTGAACATGACCTTGGAAAATATTGAAAAGGGAGACCCCATGGCGGTTTACAAACAACAAGGCGCCTTCAATATGTTTTTGGGCATTACCATTAACAATATCAAGGTGGCCATTTATGCCTTTGCCTTCGGAATATTTTTGGGTGTGGGTACCCTGTACATTATGTTGCAGAACGGTATTATGTTGGGCAGTTTTCAATATTTTTTTTATGAAAAGGGCCTGCTTTGGGAATCGGCACGTACGATTTGGATCCATGGTACCATTGAGATTTCCGTCATCATCATTGCAGGCTGTGCCGGATTGGTACTTGCCAATGGCATGCTATTTCCGGGCACTTATACCCGATTGGAATCCTTTAAACGCGGTGTTAAGAATGGCCTTAAAATTATGGTGAGTACCGTTCCTTTTTTTATCATTGCCGGTTTTTTGGAAGGGTACGTTACCCGACATACCGAAATGCCGGACTGGTTGGCAATTTTCATCATAGTGGGCTCGTTGTCATTGATTATCTATTATTACATTATATATCCAAACCAAATCCATAGAAAAACCACTCATGCAGACAGAGAATAAGTTCATCGAGTTTAAAAAGCAGCGTGAATTGGGGGAAATCCTATCCGATTCCTTCGTTTTTATCCGAAACGAGTTCAAACCCTTTTTTGGTACCATTTTAAAAATCGTGGGCCCTTACATTTTGGCCATGCTGATTTCCATGGGGTTCTATATGTACACCGTAGGAGATATTATTAATCTGGGGAACATCGGAAACGCTTCCATCTCCACCTATTCGCCCTTCATAATGCTGCTGGCCGTGGCCGCTATGCTGTTTAGCTCCATAGCTGCCTACGTTTTGGCTCAAGGTACTGTGCTACACTACATCAAATCGTACATCGACCATAACGGGACAACAAATTATGATGAAATCCGCAGCGGGGTCTATGGCTCCTTTTGGTCGCTTATCGGACTCGGCATCCTAGTTGGGCTGTCCGTAATAGTCGGTATTTTCTTTTGCATTATACCCGGGATTTACCTGGCAGTTCCACTATCGATTTCCTTTGCCATTTTGGTATTCCTTAAAAAAGACGCGATGGAATCCTACCAGTACAGTTTTACCCTGATCAAGGAAAACTGGTGGATTACCTTTGCCACACTATTTGTCATATACATCATTGTAGCCATCGCTTCTTATGCCTTCAGTTTGCCCTCCATCATTTATATGTGGATCAAAATGGGCGTGTTTTCCGGGGAAATGGATGCCGAAAACATGAATGTTTTTAATGACCCCATTTATCTGTTTTTGAATATTCTCAGTTCATTGGTGCAGTTTCTGATGAACATCATTTTTTTAGTGGCCACTTCGCTCATATTTTTCAACCTCAACGAGAAAAAGAATTTTACCGGTACGTTTGAACGCATTGAAAATCTTGGAAAATCATCGGAGGAATAAATGCGAATTATCCTGATCGTATCCTGCCTATTGCTATCGTGGACATTAGTTGCCCAGAACGATTCCGTGGTCAAGTATGATGATTCAGATATTGCGCCCATTGAATTCAGCCAGGAAGATTTTGAGGCCTACCAAGAAGATCCTGCCTTTGATTATGAGGAAATAAAAACGGAAAGCACCTGGTGGACCGATATAATGAATTGGTTCTACAACATATTACGACGCTTTTTCGAATGGATTTTTGGAGTGGGCAATGCCGATGGCTTTTTGGCTATCTTTTTCGAAATACTCCCTTATCTTTTGCTGGCCCTTTTCCTGTATCTGGTCATCCGCTTTTTTGTACGGTCCAACATGATGGGCTGGGGAAAGGGCACCAAAAACCCGAACGTAGTCTCCTTATCGGAAGATGAGCACATCATCAAAAACGAGGATATACGCGAACTAATCAAAAATGCCTTGGCCAACCAAGATTACCGATTGGCCATTCGATATCATTACCTATACATCCTGCAATTGCTCTCCGAGCGCGACATTATTGATTGGCAACAACAAAAAACCAACGACGATTACTTGACCGAACTATCCGAAAACGGACACTACGCCGACTTTGGGCGCGCAACGGTGCTTTACGATTACATTTGGTACGGGGAGTTTAGCATCGACCAAGACCGGTACACGAAAGCAGAAACCGTTTTTACCTCCTTACAAAATGCCATTGCCCATGACTAAAAAAGGACGGATCTATATCATCATCGGACTGTTGACCTTACTGGGCATATTTTTGTTGGAATACAACAAACCCAAGGACATCAATTGGTTCCCTTCCTATGTTTCCCATCACAAAATACCTTATGGAACTTATGTGCTGAACGATTTGATGGAAAAAGCATTTCCCAATGCTGTCCAACAAGTCCAAAAGCCGCCCTTTGAGTTTCTTACGCGTACGGATTCGGTACAGGGCTCCTACTTTTTCGTAAATGAAACCGTTGCTTTTGAGGAAGCGGAGCTCAATGCCATTTTGAATTGGGTGGGTCAGGGCAATCAACTCTTTGTGGCGTCGGAGTATTTTGAGCAAAAACTGCTGGATACATTGCACTTGGAACAAATCAATGTGTACAACGAGGGTTCGTTGGAGCCGCTTTTCTATCTTGAACTCACCAACCCAAAGTTCCAGAACAAAAAATTTGAATTCAAAAGAGATCATTACACCAATAGCTTTGATCAATTGGACACCTTGCGCACCGTAGTTCTTGGGGAAGTATACACCAGAACTGATAGCACGGAGACGCTTTCCAAGCACGTCAATACCATAAAACAGGGTTTTGGGAATGGAGAAATTATACTGACCTGCTTTCCCAAGGCCTTTACCAATTACTTTATCCTAAAGGATAACCATCTAACTTATACCGCCGGACTCCTATCCTATTTGGAAAGAGGAGGCAACATTTATATGGACAATTTCCATAAATCAGGGAAATCCTTTTACACTTCACCCATGTACCTATTTCTGAATACCAAGGAATTTAGATGGGCCTACTATCTGGTACTGATTGGTGCCTTGGTGTATATCATTTTTGAAGGCAAACGAAAGCAACGGGCCATTCCAGTTGTACCACCGGTAAAAAACCAAACCTTGGCCTTTACCCGCACCATTGCCGATATGTATTTTGAAAAAGGGGAGCTACACTTGATCACCAAGCATAAAATTGATTACTTTTTGGAGTATCTCAGGTCCAAACTACATGTTTCGACCCAAGACCTGAAGGACGAAACATTCTTGAAAAATGTATCCATGCGGAGCAATACATCTTTAGAGGATGTTGAAAAATTGATGGAACTGATGGATAAACTCCGTTCCAAATCAATGGTCACTGAAACCGAACTGAAAAATCTGAATCAAAAAATAGAAGCATTTAAAGCAAACGTTGATGGAAAATAACGACTTGAATTTTGACAGCAGGGTCCCCTTGGAAGAATTGCGGGACACCGTAGACCAGATAAAAAAGGAACTGGCCACTATCATCGTGGGGCAAAAGGATTTTATCGAGCTTTTGATTGTATCCGTGCTTTCCGATGGCCACGCCTTAATCGAGGGTGTCCCGGGAATTGCAAAAACCGTAACGGCCAAGTTGTTTGCCAAGACCCTTAAAACGGATTTTAACCGCATCCAATTTACTCCCGACCTTATGCCCAGCGATATTTTGGGAACTTCGGTGTTCAATACCAAGACCACCGAATTTGAATTTAAAAAAGGGCCGATTTTTTCCAATATTGTATTGATCGACGAGATCAACAGAGCTCCGGCCAAAACACAGGCCGCCCTTTTTGAGACCATGGAAGAACGTCAGGCCACTGTGGATGGGACCACCTACAAAATGGGAGAGCCCTTTATGGTCCTGGCGACCCAAAATCCCATTGAACAGGAAGGGACTTATGCCCTGCCAGAAGCGCAATTGGACCGTTTCCTATTTAAGATCAAAGTGGATTACCCTTCAGTGGAAGAAGAAATCACCATCCTGCAAAACCATCATGAACGAAAGGGGGAAAAGCCCCAAGATCAAATCAAGGCGGTGCTCACCCCCAAAAAGCTTATGGAGTTCAAAAAAAACATCCATGAAGTGGTGGTGGAGCAAAAGATATTGGATTACATCGCAAACATCATTACCAGAACAAGAAACCATCCGCATTTGTATCTAGGTGCCTCACCAAGGGCGTCCATTGCAACGCTTACGGCAGCGAAGGCCTTTGCTGCCATCGCCGGCCGTGATTTTGTAATGCCCGAAGACGTAAAAAAAGCCTTGGTACCCGCTTTAAACCATAGGGTCATCTTGACCCCGGAACGGGAAATGGAAGGTATGACCACCGAAAATGTGGTCACCATGATCATGGAATCCGTTGAAATTCCCAGATAAGCATGGCTTTTCTTCGGTCGTTGTACATACACAATAGCTTCTTCTGGTATCTTGCCATGCTCTCCGCATGCTTTGTCATCTCGTTTTGGGTGCCTTTGCTTTATCCGGTTGCTTGGCTGCTGGTCTACCTTTTGCTGGCGCTGTTCTTTTTTGACCTATACTGGCTGTATAGCACAAAAAATGGCATCAAGGCGCATCGGAATCTGCCCAAGAAACTTTCCAACAGCGACGAAAACAAACTATCCATACACCTCAGTTCCCAGTTTCCCTTTAGAACCTTGGTCAGCATTATAGACGAGTTACCTGTTCAATTTCAAAAAAGGGATTTTGAACACCATACGGATCTACAAAAAGGAGAGCCCTATCTATTTGAATATTCGCTACGGCCTGTGGAGCGTGGTGAGTATGTGTTCGGCAACCTGATTGTATTTGCATCCTCTCCCTTGCGTATCATCAAACGGAAATTTACGTTCCAAAAGGACCAGATGGTGCCCGTATACCCGTCCATCATCCAAATGCAACAATACGATTTCTTGGCCACCAGCAATCGATTGACCGAGTTCGGGCTCAAAAAAATCAGAAAAATAGGCCATACCCAAGAGTTTGAGCAAATCAAGGAATATATCAAAGGGGACGATGTGCGGACCATCAACTGGAAGGCCACCGCCAAACGAAACCAATTGATGGTAAACCAATACCAAGATGAGCGGTCGCAACCCATCTATTCCGTTATCGATACGGGAAGGGTGATGAAAATGCCTTTTAGGGGATTGAGCCTATTGGACTATGCCATCAATTCTGCGCTGGCCTTTTCCAATGTGGCCCTCAAACGAAACGATAAAACAGGATTGCTGACCTTTTCCAAAACCATTGAAACCTTTGTTCCCGCGGTCCAAAAAATCACCCACCTGAATACGATCATGGAAAGTCTGTACAACGTGGCTACGGATTATTCAGATTCGGATTTTGGATTGTTGTACGCACATGTCAAACGAAAGGTAAACCAACGAAGCCTGTTACTGTTGTACACCAATTTTGAGCACATCTCTGGGCTCAAACGCCAACTCCCCTACATTTTGGCCATGGCCAAAAAGCATGTTCTGGTAGTTATTTTCTTTGAAAATACAGAATTGGAATCCCTTATTGCGGAAGATGCGGAGAATCTTCAGGCCATTTACCACAAGACCATTGCCGAAAAATTTTCCCTGGAAAAACGGTTGATGCAAAAAGAACTTCAGAAATATGGCATCCAGACCATTTTGACCAAGCCCGAAGAACTGACCGTGAACACCATCAATAAATACTTGGAAATTAAGGCAAGGGGAATTATTTAAATAACCATGTCCATTGCCCAGATAAGGGTTTGCTTTTGCAACCAATAGGTTCTTTAGTCGTAAAGGTCAAAAAAAATCAGCTATTGTTTCGCGGTAAATTCGTGGTTGGAGAGGCCCAAGGTTTGCAAAGAGGGAAGTTTGCCTTCCAACAGCACAAATTCGGATTGGGGTGGTACCCATCGTTTTTTTCTTTTCAAATCAAGCTTGGAATACCTTCCCCGTAGGCGTCTTCTATCATCCTTCTTGGCAAATAGGTCGATGGTTACCCCAACGGTGACACCGCCCAAAATGGTAGCGGCCAAGTCATCATTGTCCCATCCATTATTTTGCTGTCCGGCATCTACGGTTTCTTTGGCCAGTCCTATCAAGGTACTTCCCGCTACCGAACCTACAAAAGTCCAGATACGGTTACCATCGGAGGCCTGTTTGGCAATTCCAGCTCCGGCCAAGCCAAAGAGGTTGCCACCCAAAAAATGGAGTGCTTTGTCCCGCTCAACTTGCCCATGGCAATGCGAGGCGAGCACAAAAAAGAGTAGTGTGGGGATTAGTGTTCTCATTGCGCTGGGCTAAATATATCAAAAGTTTCCGAAACTTTTTGCCCAAGCCATCAATTGCCGCATATTTCGGCTTTGGCCTTACGGTATTCTTCCAAAAGTTCCGCGACAATATCCGCCGCAGGGGTAATGTGATGTATCAAACCGGATACCTGGCCAATTTCAAGTTCGCCCTCTTCCATATCCCCTTCGAACATACCTTTTTTGGCGCGGGCCCTACCCAACAAAGCTTTTAGCTCTTCGGTAGTGGCGCCTTTGGCGTAAGCGGATTGGACATCATTATAAAACTTGTTCTTGAGCAAACGTACCGGGGCAAGCTCTTTCAAGGTCAATTGGGTTTCCCCTTCTTGGGCATCTACCACGCGTTGTTTAAAAAGAGGGTGCGAAGAGGCTTCGGGCGATGCCACAAAACGACTCCCTACCTGGACACCATCGGCACCCAAGACCATTGCCGCCAACATCGCCCGTCCCGTGGCAATACCCCCAGCAGCGATGAGGGGAATGTGTATTTTTTCTTTTACGGAAGGAATCAGTACCATGGTGGTGGTTTCATCGCGCCCATTGTGCCCACCGGCTTCGAAACCTTCGGCCACAACGGCATCCACACCTGCTTCCTGTGCTTTGAGGGCAAACTTTACACTACTCACCACATGCACCACGGTAATACCCTTCTCCTGCAGAAATGAGGTCCATGTTTTCGGGTTTCCGGCGGAAGTAAATACAATCTTCACCTCATGCTTTACAATAATGTCCATCAACTTTTCGATGTCAGGATAGAGCATGGGCACGTTCACCCCAAAAGGCTTGTCGGTTACCTTTTTACATTTGATGATGTGCTCTTCCAACACTTCGGGATACATACTTCCTGCGCCCAAAAGCCCAAGTCCTCCGGCATTGGACACTGCAGAGGCCAAACGCCAACCGCTGGCCCAAACCATTCCTGCTTGGATGATGGGATATTCGATTCCGAAAAGTTCTGTGATTTTGTTGTGCATGAAAACGGTTCTTCAAGTTTTCAGCAAAATAATCAAATTTAGGCAGTATTGCCCTTAGGAAATTACCCCGGACCCTATCAGCTCATCCTCCACATACCACGCAGCAAACTGACCTTCGGTAATGGCAGATTGTTTTTCCTTGAAATCGACAAACAAGCCATTCTCTACTTTGTAGAGCGTTGCGGACTGGAGCGGCTGACGATACCTGATGCGGGCCATCACCTCCATTTTGCCATCTACATCGAGGGCCAAATCGGGGCGTACCCAATGCAGCTCATCCTCTTTAATGAACAAGGTATTCCTGAGCAAACCCGGATGTGATTTGCCCTGCCCTGTGTAGATAATATTCTTGTCCACATCGGTATCGATTACGAATAACGGCTCCTTTGTTCCCCCCACATTCAGGCCTTTGCGTTGGCCAATGGTAAAGTAATGTGCGCCTTGATGCTCTCCCACGACCTTTCCATCCGTTTCGGCATAAACGGGTTTTTCGGCTTGGAACAACAATCGTTCCCTTTCGTTTTGGAACTTGGGCACTGCAGTGGCAAATTGATGGGCATCACTGGGTACCTCAACAATGACTCCTTTTTTGGGCCTTAATTTTTGTTGAAGGAATTCGGGCAAATGCACCTTTCCGATAAAACACAATCCTTGCGAATCTTTTTTATCGGCCGTAATCAAATTATTTGCTGCAGCAATCTTTCTTACTTCAGGCTTCAAGAGTTCCCCGATAGGAAACAAGGTCTTGGAGAGCTGTTCTTGGGAAAGTTGGCATAGGAAATAGGATTGATCCTTATTGGGGTCTTTTCCGGACAAGAGCTGATATGTTTCGGTTCCATCGGCATTTTGAATGGTCCCTTTTCTACAATAATGTCCGGTCGCGACATAATCAGCCCCCAATTGCAGGGCAATTTTTAAGAAGACATCAAACTTGATTTCGCGATTGCATAGCACATCGGGATTAGGCGTTCGTCCCCTTTCGTATTCGTTAAACATATAATCCACAATACGCTCCTTATATTCCACGCTCAAATCAACGGTTTGAAAAGGGATACCCAACTTTTCCGCTACGATCAACGCATCGTTGCTATCCTCCAACCAAGGGCATTCCTCGGAAATGGTCACGGAATCATCATGCCAATTCTTCATGAATAGCCCGATGACTTCGTATCCCTGCTCTTTGAGCAAATAGGCGGCCACACTGGAATCAACTCCTCCCGAAAGTCCTACAACAACCTTTTTCATCAACTTGGTTTAAGGCTACAAAAATACAAATTGATGCTTATATAATATGATAAGGATGTCTTAAACCAAAAGTGTCCTAATGGTCTATCAAACGTTAATAAATCTATATTTTGTTAAATTTTTAATCAAAAATGTTAAACACTATTGTTGTTGGATTGTTTAATTATAGCTTTAAATAGTTAAACAAACATCTATAGACAACATGAAAACTTTAAAACAATTATCCCGACTAACGTTATTATTACTGTTCATTGGGTTCACCTCGTGCTCTGATGACGACAACGGACCCACTCCACCAGAGGAGACAGGTGACAACATTGTAGAAGCGGCACAGGCCACTTCAGAATTGAGTTCCCTTGTGGCCGCCCTTCAAAAAGCGGACGAAAGTGCGAACAATGATTTGATAACCGCCCTAAGTGGAGAAGGACCTTTTACCGTATTTGCCCCCACCAATCAAGCCTTTACCGATTTATTGGCACAATTGGACGGCTATGATTCCTTGGATGACTTTAACTCACAACAGTTGCAAGACTTGCTTGCCGTTATCTTGACCTATCATGTGGTGGCCGATGCCTCCGTACTATCTACCGATTTAAGCGATGGACAGACCATTACTACCCTACAAGGTTCTACTGTTCAAGTGTCTACACAAGGGGGAATTTTCATTCAAGATGCTACCGACACTCCTGCGGAAGTGACCACTGCGGATATTGAGGTATCCAACGGAGTTGTACATATTATAGATAAAGTATTATTGCCACAAGCCGTTTTGGACGCTTTGGCCGACGTTATTTTGGTTCCAATCACCGATTTGGCCATTGGAAACGAAAACCTAGAAAATTTGGTTGCTGCTTTGACTGCTGCCAATGGTGACCTTCCTTCCGTATTAAGAGGTGATGGACCCTTTACCGTATTGGCCCCAACCGATGAAGCCTTTGAAAACTTCCTTGACGGAGCTGCCCTAGGAGATATTCCAGTGGATGTCTTGACCAATGTACTACTTAACCACGTGATCAGTGGTGAGGTAACTTCCACTGACTTGACCACACTTGGCTCTGGCTACACCAGTACAATGGCAACTGGAGCAGGAGACCAAATGGTTAGCCTATTCTTCGATACGTCCGACGGTGTGACCTTTAACGGAGTATCCTCCGTAGTGACACCAGACGTTAAAGCCTTGAACGGTATTGTTCACGTAGTGGATGCCGTAATCGACATACCAAATATTGTTGACCATGCGGTTGCCAATCCAGGACTTACCTCTTTGGTAGGCGCATTGACCGATGGCGGAAACACCACGTTCACGGACTTGCTATCCAACGAAGAAGAGCTATTTACCGTGTTCGCCCCTGGAAACGATGCCTTCAGTGCATTTACCAATCCAAATTCCAATGATTTGAATGCTATCTTGTCCAACCACGTAGTTGTTGGGTCCGCTGCATTCTCCGCTGATTTGACTAATTCTTATGTGAACACAGCTGCCGAGTTTGCTGCTGATGAAAACTTAAGTCTTTATATCAATACAGATGATGGCGTGACACTTAACGGCATCAGTAATGTTGTTAGTGCCGATATTGTAGCTAGCAATGGTGTTATCCATACCGTGGATGCTGTTATCGATTTGCCAACCGTAGTCACCTTTGCGGTTGCCGACCCAACATTCGATTCCTTGCAGGCCGCATTGACCGCTGAAGGACAGCCTGACTTTGTGACCACCTTGTCCGGTGCAGGACCATTTACTGTATTTGCTCCTACCAACGACGCTTTCCAAGCCCTATTGGATAGCAACGATATGTGGAATGGATTGGCAGATATCGATGGTGGCTTGTTGACCAGCGTATTGCAACACCACGTAGTATCGGGTGCCAATGTACGTTCTGGAGACTTGTCCGATGGTGCGACAGCAACCACTTTGGAAGGTGACGACATCACCATCAACTTGCCAGGAACCGGTGATAACATTGCCGATATTACCGATGGAGCCGGAAACACAGGCATCGGAATTATAGCTGTGGATGTACAAGCCAGCAATGGTGTCATCCATGCCGTGAACACCGTATTGATTCCCGATACAATGAACTAATTAAAATTGAATCATAGATAGTGCGAAAAGCCTCCTCAATTTGTTTTGAGGGGGCTTTTTATCGAATGGATATTACCGTTCGTCGATGACACATCAACAAGGGAATGGTTACCCACAAAAAGGAGCTGTTTTACAACTTTTAATTTTTTGGGTGCAGGTTATGCCGCATCTTTGGAGTCCCAAATCTTTCCAAACTAAACCTGTAAATGGAAACTCCCCCAAGACCTTCTTGAGGGAGTTTTTTTATATAGTAAATGGATTTGTTTTACTCCTCAGGTTCTTCTTCCAACACCTCGATGATCTCATACCCATTTTCTACTTCTTTGTAGACCGCTTGGTTCAGTTCGTGCATGGTTACTCCATCAAAGTCGATTTCCTCGGCATCTTCTGGCAGTTCATTCACCACCGCACCAACCGGAGGGGCAGCCACTTCGTACTCACCTTGTTTCTCCAAATAAAATACACCGTCTGCGTACTGATAAGGAACGCCTCGAACAACGATACGGACGGCAGCTACGGGCAATGCCCTTAAACGGAGTCCCCTGGCGGGAAAGGCACGGACATATACGCCTCGTCGTTTCACAAAATACATTCCGCCCACGGGATAGTAGGTCACATTTCGGAATACCAAAGGTCTGGTGTTTGCGGGCAGGCGTCGTAGCGTCCTTCGGACCACACGTCGGTTATGGCGACGTACTTTTCTTCTTACGGTTCGCCTTTCTTCAGGGGTTCGCCTTACTTGGGCCTCTACATAATCGGTAGTTCCCAAAGCGAGGAACGCAAATAACAAAAGAGCCAATCTCATATTTTTCATCATATTGAATTAATGGTTAACCCCACTTTGACATCTTTTGATGCCAAAGGTTTAATCGGGTCACCTAAAATTCAACAGAAAAATTATTTTCTCTTTCCTAATTTCTTTTGTTCCTCGGCCTGTTCCATCATTTCGCGCATTTTACGCTGGAACTTGTTTTCCTTTTTGGGCTTTTTCTTGTTCTCCTGAATCTGGGCATGGATTTTATTCTCATCCAAGATATAATTCTTGATGGCCAACATAATAAAGATGGTAATCAAGTTGGAGATAAAGTAGTACAAACTCAACCCACTTGCGTAGTTGTTGAAGAAGAACAACATCATAATGGGCGATAGGTACATAATAAACTTCATGTTCGGCATCCCGGGCTGTTGTTGCATTTGCATGCTCTGCCCTGTGGTCATCTGCATGTAAAAGAAAATCGCTACGGAAGCCAAAATCGGGAACAGGGATACGTGATCGCCATAAAATGGTATGGTAAATGGCAGTTCAAAAATGGTATCGTAAGAGGATAGATCCTCGGCCCATAAAAACGATTTTTGGCGCAGCGCGAACGATGTGGGGAAGAACATGAAGAGCGCGTAGAAAATGGGCAACTGCAATAAAGCTGGCACACAACCGCTCATGGGGCTCACCCCGGCTTTGTTGTAGAGCTTCATCGTCTCTTGCTGCTTTTTCATGGCGTTATCCTTGTACTTCTCGTTGATTTCGGTAATCTCTGGTTTCAATACTTTCATCTTCGCTTGCGACAAGTAGGACTTGTAGGTAACGGGCGAAAGTGCCAATCGAACCAAAATGGTCATGATAATAATGGCGATACCATATGGCAGGAACGAACTCAAAAAGGTATAAAAAGGTGTAAATACGTAGCGGTTGATCCACCCGAAAATACCCCATCCAAAAGGAATTGAATCCGCCAGACCCAAATCGGTGTAGTCATCCAAGACCTTAACATCCGTAGGACCATAGTACCAATACATATTTTGTGAAATCTCTCCACCTTGGAACTCCAAAGGAGCCCTTGTGGTGTAAGCCTTGGTAAATTGCAACTCCTTGCTTTCTTCCTCCACCAAATTGGTAGAGGTCAAATCGGCAGTCTTAAAATGGTTGTCGGTTGCCAAGATGGAACTAAAAAAGTGCTGACGGTAGGACAACCATTTGACGTCCACTTCGGTTTCCTCATCAAAATCGCTACTTTCCGAAAGCTTGCTGATGTTTCCATCGTCGTGGTTATAGGTCAATCGGGTATATCGATTTTCGTATTGGACACTTTTATTGTGTCGGATTCCTTTCAAGTCCCATTCCAAGGTCACTGGTTTGCTGGTATTGAAAACTCCATTCAATCCTTGGGAACGAACGGTAAAGTCCACCAAATATTCGTCGGGTTTCATTTCGTACCGATACTCCAAGTATTGGTTACTGGCCACTTTGGCCTTCATGGAAAGTACTTGATTGTCCCCACTTTGGGACAATGACGGCTCAAAATATAGGTCTGCGGTGTTGAGCACTCTATTGTCGGTCGTAGTAAAATTCAATGCAAAGTTGGCATTGCCATCCTTCACCAAATACACGGGAACGGAATCGTAGGTAACAAAATTCTTCATTTTAGCCTCCACGATCTGTCCGCCTTTATTGGAAACTTCCAGTTGAAGCACTTCATTTTCCAAAAGGGTGGTTCCCTCCCTTGTGGGGGTGAATCCAAAGGCACCTACCGTGCTTTTGTATTGTGCCACCGCTGTGGAATCGCTCAGGTCGATGGTCTTAACTTCTTTTACGGGAGCCTTTTTGGTCGCTTCTTCTTGTGCCTGGGCCTCTTCCGCCTCAACTCTTGCCTGCTCGGCTTTTTGTGCCTCCAACTCTTCTGGCGTAGGCTGATTTTGGTAAAACATGTAGATGAGTATCCCAAAAATCAGTACAAATCCAATAATGGATTTAATATCCAGCTTCTTTTCTTCCATGAATATTGTTTAGTAGAACTATGTTACGGTATTCCAGTGGGCAAATATATGCCCAAAACCGCGTTTTATGCCAAACTGGCATTGTTTTGTTTATGTTTTTGGGTCAACACCGCCTTTACGAACCCTACGAACAACGGATGTGGGCTTGCGACGGTACTTTTATATTCCGGATGGTACTGCACTCCCACAAACCAGGGGTGCGACGGGATTTCCACCACTTCCACCAAGCCGGTCTTGGGGTTCAGCCCTGAAGCGATCAAGCCAGCCTGCTCCATCTGTTCCTTATACTTATTGTTGAATTCGTAACGGTGTCTATGGCGTTCCTCAATATCGGAACTGCCGTACACCTCCTTGACCAAGCTACCTTCCTGCAGGTGGCAATCCCACGCACCCAAACGCATGGTTCCTCCCATGTCAGTGATGGATTTCTGTTCCTCCATCAAACTAATGACAGGGTCCGGTGTTGTTTTGTCCATTTCGGTAGAATTGGCCTTGGAAAGTCCAAGTACGGTTCGGGCAAATTCAATCACTGCCATTTGCATGCCCAAACAAATGCCCAAGAAAGGAATGTTGTTTTCCCTTGCATATCTCACAGCGGTCACTTTTCCTTCGATACCGCGCTCCCCAAAACCGGGAGCCACCAAAATACCGTCGAGGCCCTGTAATTTCTTTTCAATATTTTTTTCTGATAGATGTTCGGAGTGAATCGATTTCACTTCCACCTCCACCTCATTGGCCGCTCCTGCGTGGATAAATGCTTCTTGTATGGACTTGTAGGAATCGGGAAGCTCCACATATTTTCCGATCAACCCAATAACAACTTTATCCTTCGGATTTTTATGCCTCTGCAAAAATTCTTTCCATTGGTCCAAATTGGGCTCCACGGTATTGGTGAGTGCCAATTTTTCCAGGGCTACCGTATCCAAGCCTTCTTCCTGCATCATCAATGGTACATCGTAAATGGTGGATGCATCGATGGATTGGATTACGGCCTCTTTCTTTACATTGCAGAAAAGGGCTAATTTTTGTTTGATGTCCTCCGAAATCTGATGCTCGGTGCGGCATACCAATATGTCTGCCTTTATACCGCTTTCCATTAAGGTTTTTACCGAGTGCTGCGTGGGTTTTGTCTTTAATTCACCCGCTGCCGACAAAAAGGGCACCAAGGTAAGGTGGATTACAATTCCGTTATGTTCGCCCAATTCCCAAAGCAATTGCCGAACCGCTTCTATGTAGGGCAAGGATTCAATATCACCCACGGTCCCGCCAATCTCAGTGATTACAATGTCGTAATCGCCACTGTTCCCTAAAATTTGAATGCGTTCTTTGATCTCGTTGGTGATGTGGGGCACTACTTGTACCGTTTTGCCCAAAAACTCCCCTCTTCGTTCCTTTTCGATTACGCTTTGGTAGATTCGACCAGTGGTCACGTTATTGGCCTGTGATGTGCGCACGTTCAAGAAGCGCTCATAATGTCCAAGATCCAAGTCGGTTTCGGCACCATCATCGGTCACGTAACATTCACCATGCTCATACGGATTTAGGGTTCCGGGGTCTACGTTAATGTATGGATCTAACTTTTGGATGGTGGTTCGGTAACCCCTGGCCTGCAGCAATTTGGCCAAGGATGCGGCGATGATTCCCTTACCCAATGAAGAGGTAACGCCTCCCGTAACGAAAATGTACTTGGTATCTGACATATTGATCTTTCTATTACGGGGCGTAAAATTACTAATTGCTGGGCAAAAATCAGGTAGATTTGCGAGGAAAATCTTTTTGTAGCTTTCTTATCAAGGGTTCTAGGTTGTTGTCCTTAATGGTGAGCATGGTATTGAGATAGTTGCCCAGCTTGCCTTCGGGAAACCCTTTTTGGCGGAACCAAACCAAATAGGCCAAAGGCAAATCTACCAAATAACGCCCCTTATACTTACCAAAGGGCATTTTGTAATGTGCCAGTTCCAAAAGTTGCTGTGAATCGGGACGTATTTCCATTTATAGGTCTAAAATACTATCTTTCCAAGAACAAATCCGTAAAATGAAACGTAGAAATTTTATCGCCACGGCCGCAATCGGCTCCGCAGGTCTGGCCTCAACCTCAGCCATGACCGCTTCCCAAGCTCCCAGTAAGGAATTCAAACTCAAGGGGAACATCAACCACAGTGTATGCGAATGGTGCTTTAGCGATATTCCGCTGGAAGATTTTCTAAAAACCCTGAACGAGTTGGGCGTTAAGGCCATTGATTTGGTGGGTCCCGATAGGTGGCCCATTTTAAAAAAATACGACATCCACTGCTCCATGTGCAATGGGGCCGAGATAAGCCTGACCGAGGGATGGAACAATCCCAAATATCATGAACAGCTCATTAAGAACTATACGGAAATGATCCCGAAGGTGGCCGAAGCGGGTTACACCAACCTCATTTGTTTTAGCGGAAATCGAGACGGGATGAACGACTACGTTGGGTTACAAAATTGTGTGGACGGGCTTTCGCAGATTATGCCCTTGGCCGAAAAACATGGGGTAGTGATTCAAATGGAGCTTTTTAACCAAGTGAACCATCCGGATTATATGTGTGACAACTCCCTTTGGGGCGTGGAACTGTGCAAACATTTGGGCAGTGACAATTTTAAATTGTTGTTCGATATCTACCATATGCAAATTCAGGAAGGCGACATTATCCGAAGCATACAAAACTATCATCCTTATTTTGGGCACTACCATACAGCGGGCGTTCCGGGCAGGCACGAAATTGATGAAACCCAAGAACTGTACTATCCAGCCATCATTAAAGCTATCCACGATACCGGATTTACAGGCTACGTAGCGCAAGAATTTATCGTGACCTGGGAGGATAAGATCGCTGCGCTCAAGGATGGTTTTTTAAGGTGTGATGTATGACCAATATGCGACAAGCCCATCTATGGACCTAATATTTTATTCCATCCCAAATTGAATTTTACAAATAAGTGGTGTATTATTCAAAAATCGGCCTAGCTTTGTTTGAATATGTGAATCCGAAACCTCGATGTTCAGCACAATTTTATCCCGATACAAAAGATTCCAGATAAGCAAGTCGCCCCAACTCAACTTAGTATGGGGCTTTTTTTTATACACGCTAATAGGTTTCCTATTGCTGTCGATCCCACTCTTTCACAAGACTGATATTGCCTTTCTAGACAACCTCTTTATTTCAACCTCAGCCATTTCAACAACGGGGCTTGTAACAATAAGTATTTTTGATTCCTATAACTTTTTTGGACAGTTCATTATCATGATCCTTATTCAGCTAGGAGGGATTGGGTATATGACCCTGACCACCTACTACCTGCTCTTTACCACCAAGCGTATAACCCGATGGCACCAAAAAATCATTGGTGCGGAATTCACCATGCCCGCCACCATTCAGATCAAGGATTTTATAAAAAGTGTGGTTTATTTTACGTTGGTAATGGAGCTTTTGGGAACCATAGCATTCTATATCGCTTTCCATCAAGAAGGTATCACCGGCCTAAAAGGGGTATGGTTCTCATTGTTCCATAGCGTGTCTTCATTTTGCACCGCCGGTTTTAGTCTGTTCAATGATAGTTTTGAGAGCTTTTCAGCCAATACCCTGATCAATTGGACCATTTCCATTTTAGCTATTGCCGGATCTCTTGGTTTTATCGTCATAACCGATGTGTGGTACAGAATTACCAGAAAATCAAAGAACATCACATTTACCACCAAGATTATAGTGTATGGATTTATCCTACTGCTGGGTATTGGTACCTTGATTTTCTATTTCAACGAACCTTATGCCAAGGTATCCAACCATCGGTTGATGGAAGCTTTTTTCCAATCAATGACCTCCATGACCACCGTAGGATTTAACACCGTACCAATTAGTTCGCTTACATTGCCACTACTCCTTTTGACCATTTTTTTGATGTATATCGGAGCATCACCATCCGGTACTGCCGGTGGAATGAAGATAACCACATTGACCGCCATGATAGCCATTTTAAAAAGCAGGTTGCTCGGACAGAAAAAAATCACTTTCTTAAAAAGAACCATTCCTTTGGAACGGCTTTTTGTGGCGACATCCACCTTTATCCTCTATACATCTATGATTTTTCTTTTCAGCTTTTTGCTCTCCTTTACCGAGCAATCCAGTTTTGATAAAATCCTTTTTGAAGTGGCCTCTGCGCTAGGAACGGTCGGTCTAAGTACTGGGATTACTGCCGACTTGTCCGAGGTGGGAAAATCCCTGATCATCCTATTGATGTTCTTGGGCCGTGTAGGTGTACTCACCTTTGGTTTTGCCCTGTTGATGCGAATGAAAAAGAAACCTCTAGAGGCAAAAAGTGAAGATTTGGCCGTGTAAATAGTAGAAAAAATCGGCCTTAAATAAGTATTAACTACTTCTTTGATGGAAATCACATTCCCCTCAAAACCCGAACCACAGCCCTTAGTGCAGTGGCCACTTCCTGTAGTTCCTCTCTGGAAAAGGTATCCTCTTCCACATAAAACAACATTTCCACAGCCAAATCCAACCAATTCGCCAAATTTTCGGGGTACCATAACGATTCTCGATTATTTGGGACAACTCGTCCAATTGATTATTGTTCATCATAAAATAGTACGATATATAGGTCTACAAGTCTAAACAAAATATGAGATTTTAGATCCATGACGAAAATTAGAGATGAAAAATACCTGAAAGCCCTTGGAAAAAAAATCAAGGAAGTAAGAAAGGAAAAAGGCATCTCTACTTACGACCTCTCATACGAGTCCAACATTTCACGTAGCCAGATAAATTCTATAGAAAAAGGGAACATCAATACCTCCATCTGTACTTTGAAGGCACTTGCAGACGCCTTGGGACTTAAGGTCAAGGATTTGATTGATTTTTAAGTGCTTCCGCAATTTTTCTATTCCACTCCGCTTGCTTTTCCCGGTTTCGGGAAAAATTGGTCTCCCAGTCATATCGCTCTTGGTATTCCTGAAGTTCTTTGAGGATATCGTGGTAAATCTTGCGTACTTCTGCTTTCACATCATCCGAAAAAGAAGTGCGACGCAGTTTTTCGCGCATCTTTCGGGCAAATACCTCCGTGATATCAAAATGGAGCTGCTCGTGTGCCAAGGTATTTTCGTCGCAGAGCTCAGGCTTGTACCATGATTCATTAGGATAAAAATAGGCGTTTACCTCAAAGTCCAACTTTACTTCGTGGTGCAGCAGATTGGCGGAATAGGAATAACTGATGCCGCTTGCGGTGGTGGCAGCTGGAGGCTGTGCTGGAGGTACCTTCCCCTTAAAGTCGGCCCAAGTAAGGCGAACATTTTCCGTCCATGGTACTCCCTCCTCGATTTCTTGTCCAAATCCCAAAAAAGCGAGCAACAAGGCAGATGCTATGGAAATTATTTTACCCAATTAAATTCGATTGAACGTTCAATGTCGGGATGAAGGCTGTAATGCACTGGGCAGGTATTTGCGGTGTGCACCAAAATTTTTCGGTGTTTCTCCGAAACGGAAGCTGGGAGTTCCATTTTTACTTCAATCTTGGAAATCCGTCTTGGGTTGGCGGCCATATGCTTGGTCACCTCGGCGGTTGAGCCCTCTAGATCTACTCCAAGGTCCCGTGCCTTAATGCCCATCATGGTCATCATACAATTCGCCAGACCAGTGGCCACGGTATCGGTGGGCGAAAAAGCTTCGCCCTTTCCGTTGTTGTCCACTGGGGCATCCGTAATGTATTCGCTGCCCGAACGTATGTGCACACAAGTGGTGCGCAGATTGCCGTTATAGGTTACTTTTGCTGTCATTTTTTTGCTCTACCTCTTTTATACGAAGATCGTCATATTCCATGATATAGCACGCCCTGTTAAAATAACCTGAGGTCCAATCATTATAATAATCGAAACCGTTGCCGGCATACTCGGTCAAACCAATATATTTTGAGGTCTCGAAAAGATTCTTTTTATAAGCGAGCTTCAATAAAACATCCATGGTTACATCGAAGCCACGAACGGCATACCTGTCCGGCAACAGACCGTCATATTTTTTGGTATAGGCCCGAGTGAAAGTATCGTCGACCGTTTCGCGGTAAAACGAAGGATAGGTAAACTTCAAATTGGACAAATGCGCTTTGGAGACCGCCTCATCCTCAAAGGCCCCGTTGTAACTAGTGGTAAACATGCGAACCTTAACCTGTTTATCGGTTTCTTCGGCATCCAATCTAGAGATGTTGGCAGAATTTAAAATAGATGTAACACTGGACACCATATTTACTTGGTCGGTCTCCAAAAACACCCAGTTTTCCTTTTCTTCTGAAAGTTGGACCAAAAATCTATCCAAGTGAAGCGATTTATTGTCGATTACCTTAGCGATTTGGGCAGAGGGAAATTTGCTCAAAATGGAATCGTGTGCCACTTGATGGGTCGAATCCGCGATGATAATGACATTTTCATCTTTGTGGATTTTTTCCATATAGGCCAACATTTTATCCCGAAGCACCACATCTCGGGGCACGGAGAAAAAGACATTGCTGTGGCTCAGTTTACTGTCGGACGCAATCGGTGCAATCACAGGGATATTTTTTGCTGCGGCTTGAACGGCCACTTCATCCAACGGACCAGCAGCCAATGGACCGATTACCGCATCAACACCGGTCAAATTTTCCCTTAAAAGGATTTCCTTGACCTTGGCTTGGTCCAATTGGGTATCATAGGTTTTGACATCCACGGACACCCCAAGCTTTTTGATGGAGTCCAATGCCACCATGGCTCCAGTATAGAAACCAAGGCTGATCGCTAAGTCCCTTCTGTTTTTAATGAGCTCTTCCGCTTTTTGGGTGTCGGCCACATTCACCTTGTCCAATCGAAACGGCAGCATATACACCAACTTGGGCCTGTTCGCCACATCGATGCTGTCCACCAAGTTGATCTTATCCAGTACGAGAGCATTCTTTACCTCCAACTCCTTTTCCTTTTCCTTGGGCAATTTCAATACCATTCCAGCTTTCAATCCATTTTCAAGTGCTGGGTTCAAACGGAACAGTTCGTCGCGGGTAATCTTTAAGTTTTGGGTAATCCTGAAAATGTTCTGTTTGGGTTTTACTTCGTAGAACACATAATTTTCAGTATTGACTTCGTTGCCTTTTTCGCGCTTCTTGGGCAAACGGACCACCATACCTTCCTTAAGTCCACCCTCCTTCATAATTTCGGGGTTCAAACGAACGATGGAATCCGTTGGAATGCCGTACTCACGCCCCAGACTGTAAAGCGTCATTTTGGGTGGTACGGTGTACGAGGTAAAGATTTCTGTCTTTTGTTCTTTGAGACTATCCCCCTTGGGTCTTGGCAATTTAAGTTCTTCACCAGCCGCCAAATAGTTGGTATTCTTATCCAATTCGGGATTCAGTACCAAAAGACTATCTACACTGATCCCGTATTTGTGCGCAATACTCCAACGGGTCTCTTTGGGCTTAACAGTGTAGATTTCAAAATCCAACTCCTTCTCTTCATCCGGGTCTATTTCCGGATATACCGGAATCTGGAGTACCATGCCCTTGTCCAAGGTTTCGGAGTACAATCGGGTATTGTATCGCTTCAGTTGGTCCTCGGTAATATTATATTTTTGGGTAAGTCCAAAAAGGGTCTCTTTTCTGCGTACCCTATGTCTAGTAAAGCGAATAGGTTTTACTTCTTCTTCCTGAGGCTCCTCCTTTTTGGTTACAGGTTTGGTTTCGGCAGGCTTACTGCCATTCAACGGAATGATAAGGATGGTGTTCTCCTTTACATCGTCCGCTGTCTTGATTTCCTTATTGGCCTGTAAAATACTGTAAGGGGTCACCCGATATTTTTGCGAAATGCTCTTGAGCGTCTCACCTTCCTTAACCGCGTGGGTTGCATAGTTTTGTGCAGAAACTGGCACCATGGCCAACAAAAGAACCATGGTAACAACCAGTTGTAACATATATTTTTTCATTCCCATTCTATAGTTGCCGGTGGTTTTGAGCTAATGTCATACACCACTCTATTAACGCCTTTAACCTTATTTATTATATCATTCGAGGTTTTTTGAAGGAATTCGTAGGGCAAATTCACCCAATCGGCCGTCATACCATCGGTACTTTCCACGGCTCTGAGCGCAACACATTTTTCATAGGTACGTTCATCTCCCATAACTCCTACACTATCTACGGGCAAAAGCATAGCTCCGGCCTGCCAAACCTTGTCATAAAGTCCCCATTTTTTCAATCCTTCGATAAAAATGGCGTCAACTTCTTGCAAAATGGCCACCTTTTCTGCCGTAATATCGCCCAAGATACGGATTCCCAATCCTGGACCGGGAAAAGGATGCCTTCCCAATATTTCGGGCGGCATATCCATACTTGCACCAACCCTTCTCACCTCATCCTTGAACAACATTTTTAAGGGCTCCACAATTTTCAATTTCATGTAGTCGGGCAATCCTCCCACATTGTGGTGACTTTTGATCACCGCTGATGGACCTCCACTGGCGGAAACGGACTCGATCCTATCGGGATAAATGGTGCCCTGCGCCAACCATTTGGCATTTTCCACTTGGTGGGATTCATCATCAAAAACCTCAATAAACACCCTTCCGATGATCTTTCGTTTCTTTTCAGGGTCGGATTCGCCTTTCAAGGCATCCAAAAAGCGTGCCGAAGCATCAACGCCCTTTACATTGAGACCCATGTGCTTGTACTGATCCAGTACGCTTTCAAACTCATTTTTACGCAAAAGGCCATTGTTCACGAAGATACAATACAGGTGATCTCCAATGGCTTTGTGCAACAACATGGCCGCCACGCTGGAATCCACGCCACCAGAAAGTCCCAAAATGACCTTTTCGTCACCGATTTCTTGTCGTAATTCCTCAACAGTGGTTTCCACAAATGCATCGGGCGTCCAGTCCTGTTCCAATCCTGCGATGTTCACCAAAAAGTTTTCGAGCAATTTGGTTCCGTCCGTGGTGTGGTATACTTCGGGGTGAAATTGTATCCCATAGGTAGTCTCTCCATCAATCTTGTAGGCCGCATTCTCCACATCGTGGGTGCTCGCCAACCGGATCGCGCCTTCGGGCAATTCCTTTATAGTATCGCTATGGCTCATCCAAACCTGACTTCCTTCGCCAATACCCTTTAGAAAATCTTCTCCTTTTTTTACAAAGGAAAGGTTCGCTCTACCGTATTCCCTGGTCGCGGAGGGCGCAACATTGCCACCATGAAAATGGGACAGATATTGTGCACCGTAGCAAATGCCCAAAAGGGGTATTTTTCCCTTTATTTCAGATAAATCGGGATGCGGGGCACTCTCCGAACGCACCGATGACGGGGACCCGGAAAGAATCACTGCTTTGTAATCGGACAAATTCTCCGGCAGTTTATTGTACGGTTTAATTTCTGAGTAAATGTTGAGTTCCCTAACGCGTCTAGCGATCAATTGTGTGTACTGGGAACCAAAGTCTAGGATGAGTACGTTGTTATGCATGGGCAAAAATAGCAATTTGCTTTAGTTGCAAAAGTATCTTTTAAAGGTTATTTATGACAAGTTTTCCCCACAAGTAATTCCAACGGGTTATCAACAGTTCGGCCAGTTCTGGATTCGCCTTACACCCGCCTTCGGAAAGAACATATTGCTATATAGTTTTTTTCTTAACTGATTTCATTATTTCTTTGCGGTCTAAACACTATTGACCATGATCAAGGGATTCATTTTTGATTTGGACGGTGTGATCACCGATACGGCCGAACTGCATTATGAAGCTTGGAAGCATTTGTCCGACGATATGGACTGGGAATTCAACCGGGAACTCAACGAAAAACTCAGGGGAATCTCCCGATTGGACTCCATAAAAGTGATTATGGACCACAACCACGTTACTTTGGATGATGCCACGGTAGAGGAACTGGCCACCAAAAAGAACGATATCTATGTGGCAAGCCTTGATCACATGACCCCGGATGACTATCTCCCCGGCGCACGAGAACTTTTGACCCATTTACGGTCCGAGGGATTCAAGGTAGCGTTGGGAAGTGCAAGCAAAAACGCCATAAAGGTTTTAAAACAACTGAACGCTACGCATTTTTTTGATGTTATTGGGGATGGGAACAGCGTTTCCAAAAGCAAGCCCGAACCGGACATTTTCCTTTATGCTGCGGAAAAATTGGGATTACCCCCAGAAAATTGTATTGTTTTTGAGGATGCTGAAAAAGGTATCGATGCCGCCAAGGCCGGAAAATTTCATAGCGTGGGCATAGGTCCCGAGGAGCGTGTTGGCCATGCCGATATCCGTTTCGATACCATGAAAGAGGCTACGCTATTTGAGGTAAAATCACATTTTAAAGATTTGTTCTAACCTCCACAAACCTTATAAAAAGCAAAAAGCCCCGGGAACCACTCCGGGGCTTTTCAATAAAATCAAAACCAACCTAAACATATGAGTTAACCAACTCAAAATTTAAATTTTCATAGCTATTTACGGTAATGGAACAACCTGGAAGGAAAATACCCTACCAAGGTTTTCAATTTTTTTAGAAAATAACCAAATAGAAAAGTTTAGGGTGCTACCCTATTCGTGCCGAATAATTGTGAAATCCTTGGAGAACGGATCCAACGTGTCCAACAACAAAGGAATAAGACCTTCTCCCATGTGCAGGTACATTTCGGAAAAATTGAGTTGCCTTTCCTGTAAGGATTGATTGGGAAACAATTCATTCTGCAGCTCGGTAAGGCGCACCACATGGTCCCTTAGCTTCCGCTTTTGGGCTCGCAACAAACGCTTTTCCAAATTGTCCAACCCTTTTTTTTGTTTCACTTCTTGGGCCTTTACGGCACCCAAAAAGCTTTTGTCCGTTTTCTCGGCCAGCTCGTACATGTGCTGAAATTGTTCTTCCAACAACTTTTTCTGGGGCGAGAAATCAATATCAATATTGGAAATATCCCGAATTTTCTTGTTAATCAGTGAATGCTGCTTCATGAACAAATGGGATACCTTTAGGCCCATCCGCTCCACTTTTTCCGATTGTTTTTCGGTAATCAGCAAAGCTGAATTGCGCAACATCAGCATCGGAAACGTAACTCCCACCTCATCAAAATAGGACTTGAGTTCCAACCAATAGGCCAACTCCCCTCCTCCTCCAATGTAGCACAGGTTGGGCAGGATCACTTCTTGATAGAGTGGACGTGCCACCACGTTGGGCGAAAATCGCTCGGGATGTTCTTCCAGTTCCGCTAGGAGTTCTTCCTCCGTAAAGTCCAAATGGGTATTGATCACATGGTATTTCCCCTTTTTGAGGATAATACGTTCCCTGAGGCCATCTTCCAGATAAAAATAGTTGATTTCCCTAGGGTTTACTTGAATGGTGTAATCCGAAGAAGCCTCCTGCAAAGCCTTGATGGTCTTATTTATTTTTTGATACGGAACGTGCTCCAGCATATCCGCTTTGGCATAGGGCACCAATAGTTTTTTGAGTTCCTTGTCATCACCATCAACAATCACCAACCCTTCTTCCCCAAAGAGGGCATTGGCCAAATAACGAGTGGCCTGCGTTAAGGTCCCATGCTCCAAATAAGCCTTTTGGAACAGGGTCTTTAAATCTTCCGTTAGTCCCAAATTGCCCAGTTCAGCGGCAAACACATCAAATACATCTTCCAGACCCTCCGTGGAAAGTCGGCCTACCGCTCCAGAAGCTTTTTTGTTCCAGAGCACCTTTTTGCCATGCAAGTTGAAGTAGTTGATTTCCTCAAAATCATGGTCTTCCGTAGCCATCCAATACACGGGCACAAAATGGTTGCTGGGATATTGCTTGTTCAGCTTTTTGGCTAGATTGATGGTAGATATGATTTTATATAAAAAGTATAAGGGTCCCGTAAACAAGTTCAATTGATGCCCGGTCACCACGGTAAAGGTGGTCTCCTTTTGAAGGGCCTCCATATTTTTTTGGGTCGCTTTGGAAGCGTCGATACCATGATACTGGTTCTTTAGGGCTTGGACCAGCACAGTGCGATTTTCTTTGGGGAAGTTGGCCATCTTCTCTTTAATCTGCGCCTCAAAATTTTCGGCCAGCGGATATCGATTATAAAAAGGAGTCAATCCTTCCTTCTGTTCCAAATAATCGCAAATCAGTTGGGAAAAATAACCCGTCTCCCTAAAGGGTATACATTCTACTTCCATTCAATCGCTAATGAGGTGTTCAAAGATAAGTCTCTTCTTTTTTTCTGTTCCTAAAAATACGTTAATTGAATTTTACACCATTTTATACTCCAACCGTTCAAAAAATTAGGCATCTGGCTCAATTTATTAGTAGATTTGGTCGAACTAATTAACCCAAGCATGACCAGATTTTTATTTTCTCTCGCTCTTTTAGTATCCGTTTCGGTATCTGCACAACAATTAAAATCCCCATCAGAATTTTTGGGATACGAACTCGGGACACAATTCAGTCGTCATCACGAAGTGGTGGATTACTACGAATACTTGGCCGAAGCCGCCCCCGACAGGGTAAAGTTAACGGTCTACGGCCAGACCAACGAGCGGAGACCTCTCATTCTGGCCTATGTATCCTCAGCGGAAAACCTCTCCAATTTGGAAAACATCCGTCAGGAACATTTAAAGGATACAGAGGGCACTGGAAATTCAAACAAAGCTATTGTATGGTTAAGCTACAACGTACACGGCAACGAGAGTGTAAGCACCGAAGCTTCCATGAAGACCATTTACGAATTGTTGACCAATAAAAGTTCCTATTTGGAAAACACCGTGGTCATCATGGACCCGTGTATCAATCCAGATGGCCGGGACCGGTACAGCAACTGGTACAATCAATTCAAAAACACTCCTTACCAAGTAGACCCAAACAGCAAGGAACACCATGAGGGTTGGTGGAGCGGAAGGAGCAATCACTATATGTTCGATTTGAACCGTGACTGGGCCTGGTTAACGCAGGTGGAAAGCCAGCAGCGTCTCAAGGTGTTCAACCAATGGATGCCTCATGTGCATGTCGATTTCCATGAGCAAGGTGTGGACAATCCCTATTATTTTGCACCGGCCGCAGAGCCCTATCACGAAGTGATAACGGATTTCCAACGTGATTTTCAAGTGACCTTGGGTAGAAACCATGCCAAATATTTTGATGCCAATGGTTGGTTCTATTTTACTAAAGAGGTATTTGACCTATTGTATCCAAGTTATGGGGATACCTACCCTATGTACAATGGTTCCATTGGGATGACCTATGAACAAGGTGGAAGCGGAAGGGCCGGATTGGGTATCATCACCTCCATTGGAGACACCCTTACCTTGAAGGACCGTATTGCCCACCACTTTACGACGGGACTTTCCACCGTAGAGGTGTCTTCCCAAAATGCACAAAAACTCAACGAAGAATTTAGAAAATTCCATCAAAACAAGGCATTTAAGTACAAGAGTTATGTGTTACGAGGAGATAAAGACAAATTGGATGCCCTTAAATCCCTTTTGGAAAAACACAATATTGCATACGGTGACCTTGAGAGTGGTTCTTACAAAGGACACAGCTATAGTTCTGGAAATACAGGTAGCCTGACCATCAATAAAAACGGCATGGTCGTATCTACAGATCAACCCAAAGGAACCTTGGTAAAAGTGCTGTTCGAGCCCAATGCCAAACTTTCGGATTCATTGACGTACGACATTACTGCGTGGTCGCTCCCTTATGCATACGGATTGGATGCTATTGCTTCCACTTCCGCAGTGTCTCCGCAATCAGTACAACAGTCCATGGCAAGTTTCAACATCAACAGTGGGAGCTATGCCTATCTCGCGGATTGGAACAGCATGGAAGACGCCCGCTTTTTGGCAGCATTGCTCAAAGAGGGCATACGGGTTCGCAAAGCGGACCATCCATTTGGCATCGAGGGCAAGTCCTTTGATCGCGGAACCTTGATCATCACCAAAGGTGATAATGAAAACAAGGAGGATTTTATAACTACTTTGCAATCCGTTGCCCAAAGATTCAACAAAGACCTTACGGCGACCAGCACCGGTTTTGTAGACTCAGGAAAAGACTTTGGTTCGTCATCCATACAAATGATTACCAAGCCAAAAATAGCCGTTTTGTCCGGCGGCCCCACTTCTACCCTACGGTTTGGAGAAATTTGGCACTTTTTTGAACAGCAATTACATTATCCTCTGACCGTAATCGATGATGAATATGCCGATAGGGTGGATTTGGACGAGTACCACATTTTGATTTTGCCCGACGGCCGTTATGGCAACCAATTTAACGAAGACAAACTTTCCGAGCTGAAGAGCTGGGTTCGCCAAGGTGGAAAAATTATAGCCATGGGAGGCTCCATAAATGCCCTTGATGGTGAAAATGGTTTCGGGATCAAACAAAAGAAAATGGAAAGGGATACCAGTGAAAATTCCCCACAACCTTATGAAGATTGGGAGAGGGAACGCATCAAGGGAGCTATTACAGGAGCCATCTTCAAAACAAAGGTGGACAATTCCAATCCTTTGGCCTATGGATACGGTTCAGATTATTTTACCTTGAAATTGGGCAGCAGCGCATTCGAGTATCTCGACAATGGCAACGCGGTGTACTTGGAGCAAAATACCAAACCGTTTTCAGGTTTTGCCGGCATAGAAGCCCAAAAACGGATTTCGGAAACCCTAATTTATGGGGTGGAAAACTACGGTCGCGGCCAGGTTATCTATATGGTGGACAACCCGCTCTTCCGAGGGTTTTGGGAAAACGGAAAACTGTTTTTTGCCAATGCCCTTTTTATGGTAGACTAGGTAGGCTTAACGGTTGATATGTAGAGAATTGTTTGGTTTTTTAACGAAATCCAACAAAGAGGGTATGTTCATTTTTTTGTATCTTTAGTAGAATGGAAAAAAAGAAAATTGCACCTATGTCACCTATCAACCCATCATTGATTTTAAAACCAAAACTCAACTCGTTGCCCATTGTGGCCCTATTGGCCATGCTATTCATCAATCCCTTTCAGGGACTGGCCTTACAGGAAGAAGCTTCGCCCGTGGAGTACAATGAATATAGCGGTGAGGTTAAAGAAGAATCAAGCAATAAATCCTTGGTCTTTGCTACCCTTACTGTAGAGGGAACCAATATTAGTACCATTACCAACACGGAGGGCAACTTCCTTTTAAAGGTCCCTAAGGAACACCTTGATAAAAACGTAATCGTTTCCTTTTTGGGATACAGGACCAAGCAAATCCCTATTGCAAGCCTGCAACGCGAAAAGAACGAAATCTATCTTGAAGTATCCGCGACCCAATTATCCGAAGTGAACATCAACGCTCCAAAGGATGCCATGGCACTCTTTAAGGAAACCTTAAAGAATAGAGGAGAAAATTATTTTACCGATCCCACTTTGATGACAGCCTTCTATCGGGAAACCATCAAAAGAAGAAGAAAGAACGTATCCTTGGCAGAAGCCGTGGTCAATGTGTATAAAACGCCATATAATATCAACAGGGAAGATGCCGTGGAACTTTACAAGGCAAGAAAAAGCACGGACTACAGTAAACTGGACACCGTGGCCCTTAAACTGCAAGGCGGGCCTTACAACACGCTCTATGTGGATTTGATGAAGTATCCAGAATATATTTTTTCGGAAGAAATGATGGAAGATTACAAATTCACATTTGACCGTTCCACCCGTACCAACGATCAATTGATCTATGTCATCAAGTTTGACCAGCGACCAGATGTGCTGGAGCCGCTTTATCGTGGGGAGATCTATATTGATGTGGACAAGAAAATTATGACAGGCGCCATATTTTCGCTGAACATTACGGACAGGGATATGGCCGCACAACTTTTTGTCCGCAAAAAACCGGCGAAAGTCGACGTTTGGCCCACAGAAGTATCCTACCGCCTGGATTACCGGGAAAAAGACGGAAAATGGTTTTATGGCTACAGCAGCGTTTTCATGGAATTTAAAGTGGACTGGGCCGATAAATGGTTCAATTCACAATACAGCATGACCGCTGAAATGGCCGTTACCGACTGGGAAAAGGTCGGCAAGGACGAAAGACCGAAATATCGCCAACGGATACGTAAATCCGTCATCCTAAGTGATGAGGCTTCAGGTTTCTCTGACCCCGATTTCTGGGGAGAGTACAACATCATTGAACCCGAAAAATCCATAGAATCGGCCATTAGAAAGATTCAAAGACAACTTCGGCGAGAGGAACGCAGCAGCGATTAATCCCATTTCTTCCATCTAACTATTTGGATTTTTATCTTTGTGGTGCCTAATCCCTTATAAATGTCCAAACGAAGAAATTTTCTAAAATCGGCCACTGCCCTTGGTGCAGCCACCCTTTTGCATCAAACTGCATGGAGTCATGCCCCCACAGCCAAACCGTTGCCCAAAATAAAGCCCAAACGCCTACAAATGGGCGATACTATTGGCTTGGTAGCTCCTGGGTTTGCTTTGGATACGGAGTCCATATATCTAGCGGTAGATACCCTTAAAAAAATGGGGTTCAAGGCTTTTTATACAGACCGAATTGAAGGTAATCACGGCTATTTTAGCAACACGGACGAAGAACGGGCGAAGGATATCAACGAGATGTTTGCCAATCCCGATATTGATGCCATACTCTGTGCCCGCGGCGGTTATGGCTGTACCCGAATTTTGGATTTGCTGGACTATGAGACCATCGCAAACAACCCCAAGGCATTTATTGGCTTTAGCGATATCACCGCGCTTATCAACACCTTTTATAAAAAGACGGGACTTGTTTGCTTTCATGGACCCGTGGGCAAAACATTGGACGATGAGTATAGTCAAGCCTATTTCAAAAAAGTTTTAATGGAGCCCCAAGAAGTGCTTCCCATTAAAAATGCCATTCTGGAAGACCCCAAACAGTACCGAAACAGCGAGTATTACAGGTATACCATTACACCCGGAATGGCAGAGGGTGAACTCGTTGGCGGAAGTTTATCGTTGGTAACGGCCATGATTGGCACCCCTTATGAAATTGATTTCACCGACCGTATCGTTTTTTTGGAAGATGTGGAGGAAGCTCCCTACCGAATCGACCGTATGCTGACCCAACTCACCCAAGTGGACACCTTTTTAAAAGCCAAGGGAATCGTATTTGGGGTATGCAAAGGATGTGACCGCAAACGGACCACGGATAATTTTACGCTAAAAGAGGTGATTACGGACAGGCTTGCCCCCTTGGGCATACCCACAGTTTACGGAATGAGTTTTGGGCACATTCCACAGAATGCAACGCTTCCCATTGGTATCTTGGCCCGGTTAAATGCCTACAAAAAGCAGCTTCGTTTACTGGAAGCAGCCGTGTGTTAACGAAGCGTCATTGTACACCCATTTGGCAATCAATCATTTAAATGATGTTTGCTTTAAAAAAAATACGATATTAGCACATTGTTTTTCTTCAACCTCTAAAGAACGACAAATCAACCTCACCCAAATCTGATTTGTTAATTCTTAACCTATACTAATGTCACATGTACTACCTAGGTTCTCCAGACCTATTAAAAGCAAGGGTAATCCACACATGGATGTATCCTACTGGAGCAAGGCAATGGATGCCTACGATGCCAAAAATTACAGGCAGGCCCTATTGGAAACCATCAATTACATCAATTCAAATGTGTTGCGGGACCAATCTTTGGACGATGATATCCAAATTGTTCACGGGCAAGGTTCAGCAGAAATACACATATCCGTGTCACAGGATACGTTTTCAGTGAAGGCTCCCTTTGTCAAAATTACGGAACGTACCAACAAGGTACCTCTATTCAGAAAAGTGGCGGAAATCAATTTCAATCCATTGACCCTCGCCCAAATTCGCCGCAAAAAAGATGTTTTATGGTTTGAATATGAGACCCCAATTGCCCTTTGTCAACCCTACAAGGTATACGATGTATTGAATGAGATAAGTACAAATACCGATCATTATGATGATGAGTTTATAGAAAAATATCAGGCTGAATTCTTCGCTACTCCAAAGACAACCCCCTTATCCGATGACGAAAAAGATACCGTTTGGCAGCAGATTCAAGAGGTTTTCGAGGACTATGAAAAGTTCAGTAAGGAATTTAAGGAAAAGAGATGGAACGATTATCAATGGGATATTACAGTATTGTCCCTTCTAAAAATCGTGAACATGTCCTGCGTTCATGGAACGCTCCGAACCAAGCTGGAGGAATATGTCTTCAACCTCTTTAATGGTCAGATTGATTTCAACTTTAGGATTGATAAAGGAACAAACTTCATGCAGAAGCTACTTGCAAAATCCAAGGAGGAGTTTATGCAGGATATGTATCATGCAGAATCATTGATTTCCCTCAAGTGGAGAAGTTCTAACGAAATATTGCAGAACCACGCCAAAAGTATGGAAACCCACGTGGAACGCTATATTAATGAAAACAATCAGTTGATGCTCTGCTATTACCTTCAGTCCGCTTTTTTAAAAATGATTTATGACTACAACATGGAGGAACACCATCAAAATGCCATTTACGATGTGCTCGAAAGAGTTTCAAGCAAGAGCCTGGACGAAGCCCGTCCGCTTTTGCTGCAAACGTATTATGCCTTTTTGGACGGGACCGCAGGTGAAACAGTTATTGCAAGTGCCACATCATCCACCAAAAAAGGAAAAGGTTTCTTTTCAAAATTTTTTAGCTAACCAGAAATAAAAGACCGTGGAAAATATTAGAAAATCAGTATATAAAATTGTTACCGCCTCAGGTACAGGAAGTGGCTTTACCGTTAAAGGGCAAAATCATATCATTACCAATTATCATGTGGTAAAGGGAGAAAAGATAGTTGCTGTGGAGGATTATAAAAAAGATAGGTACGTAGCCAACGTTGTAATGGTAAATCCAGAGGTTGACCTAGCTTTTTTGAGCATAGATGGGTTCACCAACACCAACACGGATATTTCCCTCCAACATGAAATCCAGATTGTGAATACACAGAAAGTCTTTATCAATGGATATCCTTTTGGAATGCCGTACACCGTGACGGAAGGTATCGTATCGTCACCGAACCAACCCATGGGAAGCAGAAGTTACATCCAAACGGATGCCGCAGTAAACCCTGGGAACTCCGGGGGTCCCATGTTAAACGAAGCTGGGGTTCTTGTAGGGGTAACCACGTCAAAGTTCACCAATGCGGACAATGTGGGCTTTGGGATAAAGCACACCGACTTGATCAAGGAATTGAATGACTTTTCCCATTTACCTAATCAAACAACATTCAATGTAAAGTGTAACTCCTGTGACAATTATACTGACAAAGAATCGGAGTTTTGTGCCCATTGTGGCAACCATTTGGATATATCCATTTGGGAAGAATTTGAAAAAAGTGATTTTGCAAAGTTCGTAGAAAGCGCCCTTGAAGATTTGGGAATCAACCCAGTTTTGGGTAGGGCGGGAAGAGATTATTGGGAGTTTCACCAAGGGAGCGCATTGGTTCGCATATTCGTTTTTAAAAGAGACTACTTGGTGGCCACATCACCCATGAATCATCTACCAAAACAAAATCTTGAAGAACTACTGAACCATTTAATGGAAAGCAACGTGGAACCTTATTATCTAGGTATTCACGATAACCAAATCTATCTCTCCTATCGCGTGCATCTTTCTGATATTTTCACTGATTATGCTGAAAAAATCAAAGAGAACATCAAGAATTTAGCGCTTAAAGCCGATGATTTGGATAACTTTTTCGCCGACACTTTTGGTTGTGAAATGTCTATAGAATCCAAAGAACAATAAAAAACTGGGGCGTTTGCCCCAGTTTTCTTTTAACTCTTTTTAAACTCGTTCAGTGTCTTTATAATAATGGACACGCAATCCAGCAATTGTTCACGGTTCATCACCAAAGGTGGTGCAAACCGGATAATGTTTCCATGGGTAGGTTTTGCCAATAGGCCGTTTTCCTTGAGTGCCATGCAAATATCCCATGCCGTGGAGCTGTCCTCGGTATCGTTGATGACGATGGCGTTGAGCAGCCCGCGTCCGCGAACCTTCACCACCAAATCGCATTGGGGTATAAACTTATTTAGTTCCTCTCGAAAAAGCTCACCTAATACTTCTGCATTCTCGGCCAGCTTCTCTTCTTTGACCACTTCCAAAGCGGCCATGCCAACAGCTGCCGCTACGGGATTCCCACCAAAGGTACTTCCGTGGCTCCCTGGCGTGATCACTTCCATAATGGGGTTGTTGGCCAATACGGCGGATACCGGATAAACACCGCCGGAAAGGGCCTTCCCTAAAATCAAAATATCCGGTTTCACCTCTGGTGTGCCGCTACAGTTTTTGTCCGCACAGCTACAATTGCCACAGGTGGCCAATAAACGTCCCGTTCTGGCAATACCTGTTTGCACTTCATCGGCAATAAAAAGGACATTATATTTTTCACAAAGGGCCTTGGCACCTTTTAAATAACCCTCCGAAGGCACATAAACACCTGCTTCGCCCTGAATGGGTTCCACCAAGAAACCAGCTACATGGGGATTGCTTTTTAGGGCATTCTCCAAAGCGGTCAGATTATCATACTCAATTCGGATAAAACCTTCGGTGTAGGGACCGTAATTATCACGCGCCACCTCGTCATTCGAAAAAGAAATGATTGTAGTGGTTCTACCATGAAAATTATTCTCGCAAACAATAATCTGCGCTTGGTTTTCTGGAATTCCTTTCTTGCCGTATGCCCATCTCCTACAGATTTTCAGTGCAGTTTCAACTGCTTCGGCACCCGTGTTCATGGGCAACAACTTGTCAAAATTAAAAGTCTCCGTAGCGTATTTCTCAAATTTCCCCAACATATCGTTGTAAAATGCACGCGAAGTCAAGGTCAAGGTTTTTGCCTGCTCCATCATGGCGCCAATAATTTTGGGGTGACAGTGCCCCTGGTTTACGGCAGAATACGCGGAGAGGAAGTCGTAATATTGCTTTCCTTCCACATCCCATACATGGACCCCATCGCCTTTGCTCAGGACCACGGGTAATGGGTGATAGTTGTGCGCTCCGTACTTGTTTTCCAAATCTATCGCTTGCTGCGATGTTAAATGCTCTAAAACAGCCATTTCATTAAATGATTAAAATTGATAAAATAACCATTCCTACTGTACCTTTATTCTTTCGAAGTCTCGAAAAAGCAGCGTGGGAGAGAAATCATCCCTTGGAGTGCCCGCAAATTACAAATTAATTGATGAAAATATAATTTTCGCCACGCCTTTCCCGCTGGAAAAACCAAAAGTTTAGATGCAATTTAAGAAGCTGCATTCCCCGAAATACCAAAAAGAACTTACTTTTGCGCCATGCGTAAAAACAGAAGGAGAAAAACGTTTGAAAACGTCACCGTAGTAGATGCGGGAGCAAAGGGAAAATCCTTGGGGAAAGCACCAGATGGACGAGTAATTTTCCTCAGTAATGCCGTACCCGGTGATGTGGTGGACGTAATGACCACCAAAAAACGAAAAGCCTATTTTGAAGGCGTTGCCACCAAATTCCATACCCTGTCCGACAAACGGACGGAACCCGTTTGCCAGCACTTTGGTACTTGTGGGGGCTGCAAGTGGCAGCACATGGGCTATGAGCACCAACTCTATTTTAAACAAAAAGAGGTGGAAAATAACCTGAAGCGCATCGGTAACTTGGAATTACCCACGACCCAACCCATTTTGGGTTCCAGGGAACAATATTTCTACCGAAACAAAATGGAGTTTTCGTTTTCTGACAGTCGATGGTTAACACAGAAAGAAATTGATTCCGACAAAGACATAGAGGACAGAAATGCCCTTGGATTCCATATTCCAGGGATGTGGGACAAGATTCTGGACATCAAAAAATGTCACTTACAGGAAGACCCCTCCAATGCTATCCGTTTGGAAACGAAACAGTTTGCCAACAAGAACGGGCTGCGCTTTTTCAATCCAAGAAAACAGGAAGGGCTACTAAGGACTTTGATGATTCGTACTTCCTCCACTGGCGAAATTATGGTGCTCATCCAATTCTTTGAAGACCACAACGAGCAACGAGAGCTGTTGCTGAACCATTTGAAGGATACCTTTCCAGAAATTACCTCCTTGCTATATGTTGTCAATTCCAAGGCCAACGATACCATTTATGACCAAGAGATCATCTGCTTTGCAGGACGCGACCATATTTTCGAGGAAATGGAGGGCTTACAGTTCAAAATCAATGCGAAATCCTTCTACCAGACCAATTCAGCCCAAGCCTACGAACTTTACAAAGTAACCAGGGATTTTGCCGGGCTTACGGGAAATGAGCTGGTGTATGATCTATACACAGGAACAGGCACCATTGCACAGTTTGTCGCGAAAGATGCCAAGAAGGTAGTCGGTGTTGAATCCGTTCCAGAAGCGATTGCCGATGCAAAGACCAATGCGGTGCACAACCAAATTTCCAATGTAGAATTTTTTGTTGGCGATATGAAGAATGTATTTAATGATGATTTTATCAAGGCCCACGGCCAGCCAGATGTTATTATCACCGACCCGCCAAGGGATGGTATGCACAAACAGGTGGTAGAGCAGTTATTGCAAGTGGGACCACCAAAGATTGTTTATGTAAGCTGTAACAGTGCCACACAAGCAAGGGACTTGGCATTGATGAAAGAACAATATCAAGTTGTCAAAGTGCAGCCGGTGGATATGTTCCCCCAGACCCACCACGTTGAAAATGTTGTACTTTTGGAAAAACGGGTCTAGCATTTGAACGTAAACCCTCAGGTAAACAGAATGAAGAAACTAATCCCCATCCTACTTATCACCGCTCTATTTTACTGGGTATCTTCCTGCGAAAAGGACGATATCTGTGTTGATGGTGATACCCCCTTATTGGTCTTGGGCTTTTTTGATGTGAACGATACAGCAGAGGCGAAGGCCGTACCCTCCATTCGAATCATAAATATGGATATCGATAGCGTACTTACCAATTCAACCTTTGGGGACCGATCCAATTCACCGGATTCGCTACAGGTACCCTTACGGAGCAATGCGGTGACCACCATGTACCAAATTATCTCCGGCTCGGACGACGATGATGAAACCGATGAGGAAATCGGGAATATCGATACCCTGACCATTTCCTATGAACTTGGGGAAGCTTTTATATCAAGAGCCTGCGGATTTGTGACCAATTACAATAACATTTCAGTGACCCTGACCGATGGTGCCGAAAACTGGATTCAAGATATTAGGGTCGTTCAGCCCAATGTAGAAAATACCGATAACATCCATGTCAAGATATTTCACTAAGATTTTATTCGGCCTCTTGCCCTTTTTCGCACTGGCCCAGAGCGAACCCATAGACCTTTCCCAAAAAGACACCGTGGAGTACAAGGAAAAATATGGACTTCGTGTGGGTGCCGATATCAGTAAATTGGTGCTTTCCTTCGCAGATGAGGATTACACCGGACTGGAATTGGTGGGCGACTATCGGCTGACCCAAAAACTATATCTCGCGGCCGAAATCGGGAACGAGACCAAAAAGCAGGACGAAACCTTGCTCAACACACTTTTGTATGACTACGAGACCTCAGGAAGCTACATTAAGGCCGGGGTAGACGTTAATACCTACACCAATTGGTATGGGATGAACAACGCCATTACCATTGGGGGACGCTATGCCTTTGCCAGCTTTACCCAAACCCTGAACGATTACAGTCTGTACGAGACCAACCAATTTTTCAACGAGGAATTTTTACCGGGAGAAAACCCTAACCGTGAATTTAGTGGCCTTTCTGCCTCGTGGTTGGAGTTTGTCGTGGGGGCGAAAGTGGAACTTTTTGCCAATATTTTTGTGGGCATGAGTGCGCGACTGGGATTTTTGATCACCAATACAGAGGATGAACAATTTCCCAATCTCTGGATTCCAGGATTCAATAAAGTGACCGACGGAAGCAACTTTGGGGTGAATTACAACTACTCCATCTCCTACTTTATCCCACTATATAAAAAATCCAAAAAGAAGCAACCCGAAGCCGAACAGTAAATGAAAACCCCTATTGATTATATCGAATTCAAAGCAACGGATTTAGAGAAGACCAAAACTTTCTACCATGAGGTCTTTGGATGGGAGTTTACGGATTATGGTCCGAATTATGTGTCGTTTTCCGAGGTTGGAATCGCAGGTGGTTTTGAACTGAGTGCAGAACCCATTAAGAATGGTGCACTTGTGGTACTTCATCATAGCGACCTTAAAGCCATCCAGGAAAAAGTGATTCAAAACGGAGGGACCATAAGCAAGGAAATCTTTGAGTTTCCCGGAGGAAAGCGTTTTCATTTTAGGGATCCATCGGGCAACGAACTGGCCATTTGGTCGGAAAAGTAAAAGGAGCCCTGCTGGGACTCCTTTCACAAAATTTGGTTGAGTTAGTTAGTTGTGTTTTAAACACACTCCAAATCTAAACAATTCTTTCGCTTTTTCCTACCATTATTTTTTGGTGCAATGGACTAGCCCTTTTTCCACACAGCCTTAATGATCACCCTGACTTTTATCCTTTTTGCTTCCCTCGTAAATATCATATTTCACCAATCGGGCTTCCAGTTTCCCGTTAAAAGCCTTTATTTTCTTCGAGATTTTCAAGCCTACGTGTTTTAATACCTCTAGGTTGGAGGTGATCAACCAGGCTTCCGTACCGGGATAGTTTTGCTTTAAGGTGTCCCCTATCCTTCCGTAAAACTCTTCCATCTCAATGGGCAGGCGCTCCCCATACGGTGGATTAAAGACCATGTGCAATTTCCCTTCCACGGGTTTCTCGGTCCTAAAAAAGTCCTTGCGTTCCACCGAGATATAATCCGATAGATTCGCATGGTCCACATTCTCCTGTGTTTTTCGTACCGCAGAAGGAGCCTTATCGTACCCTATGATCTTATGGTGGAATTCCCTGACCTTTTTTAAGCTGGCATCCACAATTTTCTGGTGCAATTCGGCATCATAATCCTTCCACTGCATAAAGGCGTAGGATTCCCGATTGATATTCGCTGGAATATGGCAAGCAATCATGGCCGCTTCCACCAAAAAAGTCCCACTCCCGCACATGGGATCCAAAAAATCCGTTTGGCCATCCCAACCACTCTTTAGCAATAATCCTGCAGCCAACACCTCATTGATTGGCGCTATGTTTGTCAAAATACGGTACCCCCTTTGGTGCAGGGAGTTGCCCGAACTGTCCAACGAAACGGTACAGGTGTTTTTATAGATATGGATATTGATTCGGATATCGGGATCTTGGGTCTTCACATTGGGACGATCGCGTACCACGGCCCTAAACTTGTCCACGATGGCATCTTTGGCCTTTAAGGAAACGAACATGGAATTATCAAAGACCTCGGTATTGGCAATACTATCGATGGCAAAGGTTTTTTCCACATCAAAAATTGAGGGCCAATCCAGCTCATAAATATGCCTGTAAAGATCTTTTTCATTGAACACTTGAAAGGTTTTGATGGGTTTGTAGACTTTTAAAGCGGTCCTTAGGCATAAATTGGCCTTGTACATAAAACCCGTATCACCTTCAAAAGTAACATTACGAACACCCTCCTCCACATGTCCAGCACCCAAATTACGAAGCTCCTTTGCCAATATGGGCTCGAACCCGTAGAGCGTTTTTGCCATCATTTTAAAATTCCCTGCCATACTATCCTAAAATCTTTCCGCAAAAATAGGTTATTTTTGCCCCTTTAATTCCCGATATGGATTTTCCTTCCGCTATTATTTACCTGGTTCCCATTTTGGCCGTTTGGTTCGGTTTTGGATTTGTTTGGTTCACCAAACCAAAGAACAACGATAATATAAAGCTATTGCTTGCCTTTAGTGGAGCCTTTTTATTATCGCTGACATTTTTTGAGCTATTGCCCGAAGTGTATCATGACCATGACCCCAAAATGATAGCGCTATACATCTTGGGAGGGATTTTATTGCAGGTTTTTTTGGAGTTCTTTTCCAAAGGTGCCGAACATGGGCATATGCATATCCAAATACAAGAAAATAAGTTCCCTACACTGTTGTTCTTGAGTCTATCCATACATGCCTTGGTCGAAGGAGTGCCAATACACGATAACGACTCCATACTTTACGGGATTGTTATCCACAAGATTCCCATAGCTATTATTCTAAGTATCTTTTTAATCAATTCAAAGATGAAATTGGGGACTGTTTTGCTCTTTATCGGAGCCTTTTCGCTGATGACGCCTTTGGGAAGTTACCTGTCCACCGTGTCGTGGATACAGGATTATGGGCATTTATTGACGGCTTTGACCATTGGGGTATTTTTCCATATCTCCACCATTATCCTTTTTGAAAGTTCCCAGGGTCACAAGTTCAATCTGCGCAAGGTGGTGGTCATTATTTTAGGCATTGGAATTGCGTATCTGGTTTAGAGAGACCACTATGCCCCAGTGTTGCCGATTAACGATTTTTCTTACTTTTTTAGAGTGAAAAATGACTTTTTTTACCTAAAAGAGTTATTTTTCCCATCAACTAAACTAACTATATGAATTTTTTACGCTCCACTATACTGCCATTGCTAGCTGTTGGTATTTTTTACTTTTGCTCCTCAGACTCCGCGGATCCAACACCAGAGCCAGATACTGTAGCTCCGACACTCGATTTCACTATTTCGGGAGCTTCCAGTGATTCATCCCCTATAGTGGTAGGGGACCAGATGGAAATCAATATCAGTGCTGAAGATGCGAAAGGTATAGAAAAAGTCGAGGCTTTTATTGACAATGAAAAAGTTGGTGAGGACACCAGTGCACCGTTTAGGATAATTGTTGATTTATCGGTGTATACAGCTAAATCTTTGACCAAAAAAGCTCAAAATTATACGCTTCGTGTAGATGCAATAGATACTTCTGGAAATACTTCCTCACTTGAACAAACCATTACCATTGTTACGGAAAAAACATTGGTTACCATTAACATCCCAGAAACATATATTAACCCAAATCTTATTGAGTTCTACCTATTTGCCTCCACTATGGAAGGTCAACTTCTTGGGGTCAAAAAAGTAGAGCCAACAGATAGTAGTATTACAGTTTCCACTTTAGAAGATATCTCTGAAAATGAACCTTTTATGCTAACATTTGCCAAACTAACACCTTATGGGGCACAATTCAGCACTATTGCCAGCATCACATCCGCCTTACTACCTCAGATTAATCTAGGAAGCTATGCTTTATTTGAGAACTATAGTGGAACGAATACGTTTCAAGCTTCAGGGTATGAAGATGCGGAAGATGACATAATTCAAATTTTCGGAAATAGGTATCTCGGTGCATGGACCCCAAGCAATCCAGAGATTATCACAATAGATAGGTTCAATTGCATTGATTGCAACAATTCTTCAACCGACTCCCTGTACTTAGTAAAACGGAATTTAAGCACGAATGATTACAAATACTTAACAACAACATGGGATATAAATGAAGATGACATTATATCATTTGCTGACTTTACAGATAAAGGCGTCGAGAAAAGAGAGATTCAAATCAACAATTTCTCTAATACAGGTAGTACAAATTTTAATTATAGAGTCTTTGGTTATTTTGATCAAAGTGACTTCGAAAATAACTTTTACCACCGGATAGACACTGGAATAAGCAGCATCATGTCGGAAAACAAGATACATTACTTTTACAATCAAATCTTTGAGAATTATGCCTTTGAGTTATCATTGGGAAATTATTATACCTATCAAACGGACTTGCCTCAAAGTACGCTATCCCCTTTGGATTGGACTCTGGATTATTCATTGGATGGGAGCACTATATCCATTCAAAAAAATAGTACCGATGATATTTTGGGAAAAATAACCTTGGGAACGACCATTATTGATGAAGACTATATTCCATACAGTTGGGAACTTATTTTTAATAGTCAAGAGATAACTACTATTCAAATTCCAGAATTGCCCGAAGCAATTAAATCTTGGGAATTTTACGAAGCCTTTTCAACTAGTCCACTTCAAGTCGGACAAGTGGAAATTAAGAAATATGAAAACATTGTTGGATATGATGATTATATCAGGGAAGTAATTGCAAATAATCAAAAGGCTTATTTGATTTCTGACAAAATCGAATCCATATTCATTGCCACTGAAAGTGACTATCATATTAGTACTGACGATTGGTTGATTGACTAATTTTTCTATTCTTTCAAAGTTTGAAAGATAAGCAACCAGTGACTTATAGCACCACCCAAAACAAAAAAATGCCATATCAAATGATTATATGGTATTTTTTTTACCGCATAGAAAAGTATTCCAATGGTATAAAATGCACCACCCAACGACAGGTAAAATAGTCCTGATGCAGACATATGCTGCATTAAGTAAGGGAGGTCAATGACAATCAACCACCCCATAACACCGTAGAGCACTAAAGAAAACGCCTCAAACCTACCAGTAAAGAATATTTTAAGTACCGTTCCAAACAGTGCAATGCTCCAGACCAAATAAAACAACAACCATCCTTTGGATGGCAACAATACAGAGAGGCATACCGGAGTGTAGGTCCCTGCAATCAAATAGTAAATACTGATATGGTCTAAAATCCTAAGTCGTTTCTTCAACTTTGGATTTACCACCGCATGATATATGGTTGATGCTGTAAATAATAAAAGTAACGAGGCCACATAGGCGCCAATGCTCGCTTTCATAAAAGGCATGGCTCCCAAATCGTTTTGAAATAAAAAGATTCCTCCTATGGCCGCAAGCACGATTCCCAGGGCATGGGAGTAGGCATTTAATTTTTCCTCGAGTAAGACTGGATTGGATTGGGAACTCAATGGTATCGTTTAAAAGATGTTTTTATGGTGCAAAGATAACCCCAAAAAACAAAAAAAGCCCCTCACGTTGTATGAGGGGCTTCAAGGAAGGCGGCGACCTACTCTCCCACCTGGTGTGGCAGTACCATCGGCGCAAACGGGCTTAACTTCCCTGTTCGGAATGGAAAGGGGTGGGCCCCGTCGCCATGGCCACCTAGAT
>Ga0189278_10102_pt1 | contig 105894 bp, 102 predicted proteins | sample N26A9minimetaG_FD_130326 | JGI IMG/M metagenome (GOLD analysis project Ga0189278, IMG submission 130326) | Marine microbial communities from the Costa Rica Dome - N26 A9 mini metaG | ecosystem: Environmental > Aquatic > Marine > Oceanic > Photic zone | place: Costa Rica: the Eastern Pacific...
AAGACCACATCTTAGTTTAAATATGAAAACACCTAACTTTATACATGAAAAAACCGAAGAAGAGTACCTCCTTCGGTCTTAAATTTATCATCAAAAACTGTCAACCTATTTTAGGACGACTCAATGACCCACCTACTTCTTAAGCATTGATTTAAGCTTTTGCAGAAAGGTTAAATCTTCAGCGTCTCTGGCTTTATTTCTATCTTTCATCGCAGCTTTTTTTAAAAGAATAAGATCATCTAAACCAACAACTTTTATGGCCACATTATCTACAACCACTTCCTTGGCTCGTTCATAAGCATATGAAAAGTCTACAATATCAAGGTTTTTCAGTATCTCTATCTTTAATGGGGGTTCACCTATTACAACCATTCTTGGAACTAAAAACATCTCCTTCTTTAAATCAGATTCAGGAATGCCATAGTGCCTGGAGGCTTTTAACATTCTATCTGCATTATCTTCTGTGGCATTGATAAATATATCCAAATCGTTAGTACCACGGGTATGACCGTAAGCACCAAGTGCATAGCCGCCTATTAAAAGATATTCAACTTTATAAAGGTTGAGAGCTGAAATAAACTCCCTAAAACTTTCAGGAAACTTAGTATTGTCATTACTCTTCATTAGAGTAGGCAATTACTTTTTTGATTGGATAATTGAGAACATCAATTTCAGACATTGCGTAAAGTGCCACAATCGTATTACAATATTCACGAAATCGATCTTCCATTGAAAGAGTAACTGCCCTGTCCACCTCAATTTGGAGAGCATCTTCCTTAGGGTTAGCATATTTGATAGATCTAGTATTCATCGCTATGTTAATATACGAAAATGCCGGGATTTGTTTACAACCTTACAATCGCCTCACCCCTCAATACCGGCACCACATCAAATTCATCATGTTTTAGGCAATATTCAATGTCTTTGTGTACATTAAGTCTATTCAAGCGCTTTGCATGTGATGAAGACTGAACTCTGGCTACGATATCTTTTTTAATTTCGTTGTACGAAGTCTCAGCCAACATGGGAGCGTCACATTCATGTTCAAACTCCGGTTTAAGTGCTGCTGTCAATGCACCTGCAAATAGAGAATCTTCCAGGTTAACTTTTCCTTTCCAACCAGCACATAAAATCAATACGTTGTGTTTTTGTGTCTTTAGGTATTCTGCTACTGCAGTTAAGTTGAGAAATGAACCAATTACCACCTCAACAGCACCTTTAGATTTTTCTATTGCTACAGTACCGTTGGTGGTGGTCACAGCCACATCTTGTCCCTTTACAAAATCTTGCATGTAGTCAAACGGTGAATTGCCCAGATCAAAACCATCGATCTTTTTACCATTGCGTTCACCTGCTGTGAGATAGCCCTTGGCTGCCATAAGCATACATTCTTCTTTGTCAGAAAAGGGGATGATACTTTTTACACCATTGGCGATACCCGCGGTCATGCAAGAGGTGGCCCTCAATATGTCTGTAACAACTACAATTTTGTCAGACACCTTGTGGAGGTGAATCAAGTCGGGGCTTAAGCAAACATCAACGGTTTTCATAGCAAATTATATCAAAGGCAATTTACTTACCTGTGCTTTCAGTGAACGATTTCTCACAGCAATATAAATTTCAGTATCCGGGCTGGCAAATTCTTTATTGACATATCCCAAACCAATGCCATGACCTAACACAGGCGATTGTGTACCTGAAGTAACACGCCCTATGGAATTGCCTTCAGCATCCTTAATTTCGTAATCATGACGAGGAATACCACGATCAATCATTTTGAAACCCACCAATTTTTTATCAACGCCTGCCTCTTTTTGTTTCTTGAGATTTTCTGAGTTGACAAAGTCTTTAGTGAATTTTGTGATCCACCCAAGGCCAGCTTCTAATGGCGAAGTGGTGTCATCAATGTCGTTGCCATAAAGACAATAACCCATTTCCATCCTTAGCGTATCTCTGGCTCCGAGTCCTATTGGCTTTATTCCAAATTTTTCACCAGCCTCCATCACTTTGTTCCAAATCATTTCAGCATCGGCATTGTGCATATAGATTTCAAAACCACCTGCTCCTGTATAGCCTGTGGCAGACATGATCACATACTTGGCTTCTGCAAATGGACCCACTTCGAAATTGTAGAATTTAATTTCTGACAAATTCATATCGGTAAGCTTTTGCAGTACTTCAGTAGCCTTTGGGCCTTGCACGGCAAATAATGAGAAGTCATCAGAAATATTTTTCATTTCAGCCCCCACATCATTGTGTTTTGATATCCAATCCCAGTCTTTTTCGATGTTAGAAGCATTTACAACCAGCATATACTCTTCTTCTCTAATACGATATACTAATAGATCATCCACAATTCCGCCTTTGTCATTGGGTAAGCAAGAGTACTGCGCTTTACCGATGGTAAGTTTTGAAGCGTCATTGCTGGTCACTTTTTGGATTAATTCCAAGGCATTTGGCCCCATGATCAAAAACTCACCCATGTGCGAAACATCAAAAATGCCAACACCATTTCTTACGGTGTTGTGCTCCTCTATATCAGAACTGTATCTCACAGGCATATTGTAGCCTGCGAAAGGCACCATTTTAGCTCCTAATTTTTCGTGTATATCGTTGAGTTGTACTTTTTTCAAATCCATATAATGTGGTGGTTTATTGCCTGGTGGGGCAAAGGTAATAATTATCAATTATTTTGGTTCACTCTAGAAATTATCAGCTTCTTCTTTTACTTTTTCCAGTAGCGTTACATAAGCTTTCTCAAATTGTTTATAGTCTTCCTGTGTCACTAACTCTTTAAGTGTTCCAAGGCTATGCTCGGCATAATTTTCATTTTCGATTCTTGCACATTGAAGGATGTAGGCCTTTAGCAACCTCACTGATTTGGGATTAATCTCCAATGCGCTCAATAAAATGTGGTATGCTTCAAATCTGTCGTTTATGCCTATAAAATTTGCTGCGGCAATTACACTTTCTGGAAAGAATGGGTTTTTATAAGCGATTAGCTCATAATGCTCTCTGGCCTGGGTGGTATCACCACTTGCCTCATTGAGCAGGCCTGTGTAATAATGTTTTTCAATGATATGCTCATTGTCAAACTCAGTGCCCTGGTTAATTTTTTGGGCCAAGCCTCTAATATTTCCTTCTCCAGCCAGCATTTTTAGTTCAAACCATTGAATGGCTTCATACAAGTCGACATTGGAAATTTTGAGATCAGCGAGTTTAGAAAAGTATGCTATTGCCGGTTCACTTTGATCCATTCCCCAAAGCTTTTTTGTCATCTCAAAAATGGCTCTGGCTTTATAATCCTCTGACTCAATTCTATCAACCACCTGGTTAAATAAAGTGGTGTCTTGATAGCTGGTGCGATATCTTAAAAATATGTATCTCTGCTGATCGCTTTCAAGCATTTGAGCATCCCATGACAATACATTAAGTATTTCTGAGGCAATCATTTGTACATTTCTGTCTTTTTCCAATAGCAACTTTTGCCAAAGACCGATAGCCTTATAAAAATCGCCAATCTCTGTCAATGCAATAGCATAATTTAACTTTGCAGTTTTGACATTTCGATCTATTGCCCATTTAAAATAATCTACAGCAACATAGGGCGCCTCGTGCTTCAACGCCCATAGGCCTAATAAATTAAAGTATTCACCACTTTTGAGCTGGCTACTATTGGCCACCCAATTGAGTTGTCTAAAGGCCTGATTGATGTCCTGATTTTTTTCAAGGTTCAGTGCTCTTACAAGTTGCAGCTTTTCACGGTGATTTAAGTTTTGAGGTAACGAACTGTATTGCTGCAATGGCCAGGTATCAAGTGAGTCCTCCTGAAAAAGGTGATTAAAAGCAATATTATATAACAACGATGCTTGCAAGTAAGTCAAAGTCGAATCTTTCGACTCAAAGCCGGCCGTTGAAGGAAGGCCAAGTTTATTTCTCAAAATAAGACTATTGTTTATAGCTACCGGGGCTTTCTCAATTTCATATTCTTCAATTACCGAGTCGGGGTGTACAGGAATATCGTTAATTGCTAATAGCGAAAGCATATTACTTCCTGCTGTAGCCTTCGTATCTGATATTTTAGTTGCCTTATCAATAAAAGACGCGGCAGTATCGAGAACGTTAGTTTTAGAATAAAGCAGCCCAAGGTTGTTTAGAATCTGTCCATTATTTGGAAAAACTTCAGCACCCTCTTGTAGTGTAAAGAGCGCATTAAAGAACTCTTTTTTATCAGCGTATATGCTGCTCAAATTAGTAAAACTCTGAGGGGATGGATTCTTTATTGTGGCAATTTTATAGCGTTCAATAGCTTTCTCCACTTCTTTATTTTCATGAGCCAAAGCGGCAAGTGCATAGTTAGATTTATGGTTGTTATAGCCATAAATGGAGCCCTCCCAATAATAATGGCCAGCCACTGGCTTATTGTTAATAGAGACATGTAAATCGCCTAGTCCGTTGTAATAGGCAGAAAAACTTTGATTAACCGGTACTTCCCAGTTTGACTTGACAAGAAAGGCTACAAATGCAATTAGGCCAGCCAACCTAAATGTAAAGTATGGCATGCTCATAGGCTTATAGAGCACTCTGTAAACTTGCATACCACGTCTGAGAGGGTCGAGGAAGTTAGCAAAGACATAAATAACAAATATTAACCCATAGCCCAGGTGACTGTATATGATAAAGTCTCTGAAGACTTCCAGGCCAGGATCATTGGCCGTGGCTGCAAAATGTGCGATGGTTGTAAAGCAAATTATTGCCAGCGCAATGTAAAACAGCGCACCTATGGGTTTAAACTTAAATAAAGCACCATATTGCTCCTCTCTGTTTGAGTATGACCATATCCCAATGATGGCAGAAACCCCAAGAAGTAGGAAAAGATCAATATAGAGGAAATCCCAATCGATCACTCTTGTTTCATGTAAATAAGCCAGTGCCAGATTAATGAGATAGATAAGGGAGATAACAGAAAAATGTACCAAACTACTTTTGCCTGATCCCGCACCCAGTGATGATCGTGTCAGTAAATAAATAAAAGAAGCCACAATTTGATGTGCGATCATCAAAATAAAAACCAGGCTCAAAATAAAGGCATTTAGAAACCCATAAGTCGCCAAGTGAAAAAACGGACTTTTTGTTTCAGAAAAGAAGAAAATAATCACCGCAAGAATGGCTGTAATTCCTAAAAAGCAAAGGAGCCTTTTCATGAAAGGCACATCACTTTTTATAGCATTGAATACATACGTTAGAGGTAAATAAAGTACCAGTGCTATGATCACGCCCAGCTTAGTGTCCTGTCCAAACAGTAATAGCAATTCCAACTTCAGGTTGACCAAAGCAATCACTAAAAGAGAGGTACCAACGAAATACCAAAAGCGAGGTAGCGTAGTGATTATGGCAATTAAGATATTAAAACAGAGTGCTGTCGTAATTAAAAATAAGTAATAAGAGAGTGTATTCACTTCAGGCAGATTACCAAGATATTTCAAGATAAATACCTGGCTTTCAGAGGAAGTTTTCAAATTGAATGGCCCCACCTTAAAAGCCTCCATCACAATTTGTACAGGTTCACTTTGAGCGATGATGGACCAACCCAAAACTCCTTCAATACCTTGCAAGTGAAAATAAGCCAATGAAAGTATGCTTCCTGCTAAAAGGAGCAGTAAAGCAAAGTATAGTTCACGATAGGGCGAACTCCAGTTTTTCCAAAAAAAGCCTGATTGCATGTAGTCTAGTCTAAAACTTTAGGAACTCTAAAATAATCTGAATCTTTAACAGGGGCATTTTTAAGCGCTCGCTCATGACTGAGATGAGGTTTGACTTCATCTTCTCTGAGCGCATTTATTTCATGGGACATGGTGGTCAAGGGTTCAACACCTGTGGTGTCGACCTCGTTGAGTTTCTCTACCCAGTCAATGATTTCGGTCATATCCTGCATCATTTTTTCAGCGGTGTTTTCATCAAACTCGAGTCGAGCCAGATGAGCCGTTTTTAAGAGTAGTTCTTTATCAATTTTCATCCTAATTGATTCTTTAATTCCTTATCAATTACATTATAAGTCATTTCTTTCAACTCATTCATTTCATCTATTTTCATGCCTTTTGTTTCTATAGGTTCATGAAATATCACCTTGATAATCTTGCGTTTAGGCAGCCATGTTGAGTCGGGTAAAATTATCCAATTATACGGAATAGTGACCGGTATAATGGGTATTTGTTTCTCAATGGCCGCTCTAAAAGCACCATCCTTAAAGCGTGTCATCGATGGTGGTGTTTTTGTGATTATTCCTCCTTCAGGAAAAATAGTCAGGTTTTTGCCATCATCGATAGCCTTTAGTGTATCTACTAAAGTCTTATATCTGCTTTTAAGGCTTTCTCTATTAACGGTGATATGTAGGTTTCGGTACATAAATCCGAACAAAGGAATTTTTTCCATGTCACTTTTACCTACGAATATGGTGTTGAATTTATTGAGCCCCATGGTAGGGATATCGAGGTAAGAAAAGTGGTTTGGGCAGAATATATACTGCTTTTTCTTGTCCAAAGGAACCCTGTACTCAACCTTGTATGGCATAAATATGCAGGTGAAAAATACTTTGGCCCACCATCTGTTAAAAATACCTACCAGCTTGTGTAAACCCGGAAGAAGAATGGGTATTAGTAACAGTAAAAAAAACAATACAAAAAGGATAGCAAATACACACAAGGCATAAATTGCATGTATTGCTTTTAAAAATTTGATCATGCAGGGGCCATGTTACTCATTATGCGGTAGTTGTGATGAAATTAAAATAAGCTCTGTTTGTCTGCCATCAATGTAATTTACTCCTGATTTATCGAAATAGGCTTCTTCTTCGAGCATAATTCTAATTTCTTTATCCCATTCTTTGATAAAAGCAGCTGCATTTAACTCAATGGAGTAAGCCGTGTTGAGGTGCAGTGGGTAGTCACCATTTACGGGAACACCGCCTTGAGAATCCCACATGCCTAGTGTGGTACCAGCCGCATGGCCGTGATAGCCAATCGGGTGCGTATAGATAGATGGTTTAATTCCTTCTTTAATGGACTGCTCTCTTGATTCTTTTAGTACAGCATTGCCTGTTTTACCTTCAGCAAAATTGTTTGTGAAAATGTCCTGTAGTCTATTTCCATTAGCAAAAGCTTTCTTGAGGTACTCTGGAGCATCTGTTTCTCCAGGTCTTAGTACATAGGCATGTTGTTGTGTATCTGTATTGAGCCTGAGGTAGGTGATGCCAAAGTCGCAGTGCAATAGATCACCTGGCATAATCACATTCTTTTCCGGCCTTTTTGAGAAAGTTCTCAAATGATCGAAAGATTCAGGATCAGCTCGTTGTACATCTACCGATGGATGGAACCAGGTTTGTAGTTTGAGCTCACGTACTTTTTCTCTCATCCACCACACCACATCTTCTGTAGTTGTAACTCCAGGCTGAATAACCCGATCAGAAAATGCTTCTGCGATTATTTCATGAGCAATCCTACAAATTTGTGGGTAGATGACCATTTCAGCCTCAGTGCGAGTTTCCAGCCAACTGATAGCGAGCTTTTCTGCGCTTACAATTCTGTCTTGAAATTTCTTGCCAAGAGCAGCTTGCATTTCTTCATAATCGGTGGCTACGATACCATCGGCCAAACCAAAATGTTTTGATTTGTTAATGCCTATTTTCTTTGGATTTCTTTCTTCAATAATCTCTTTGAGTCTTGCCCATTGGTCAGGCTGCTCTTCTTTGTTCCAGGTACTTTTAAAAGCCGCACCTACATCATATCTGGCAACAGCGAGTGCCTCAATACCTTTTTCTTCTCCCTGGTCGTACATCACGAGTATGGTGCGTCTCCTCGCGGCCAGCCATGTAGATGGCAGCAAAGTTTCTATTACCGGGTCTTCATTATATTCTCTGGAAACAACCACCCACATATCAATGCCTTCTCTACGCATGAGTTGAGGTAAGGTGTTTTCAATTTTATCTACTAAAAGTCGATCAATAACTTCTGATCGATCTCTCATAGAAAGAATTTTAGGGTAACTGTTTTGAGAAATAGCTGGAAAAGTAACCAGCAGAGCGAGGGTAATAAGCAAGTTCTTCATGATGTTAAAGATAGTGAAATGCGTTTATTATGAGCAACCGTTAAAATAAGTTAGTCAGAGTTGAATTACTTGTCACGCTGTCGCATATAGTAGATGAAAACGGAAATAGCAATTAGTAAAAATATAACACCAGATATCATGAGACCCAGCTGACCATCTTCTTCGGAAATATTATAGCGTTGGGCATTAATGACACGCGGGATTAAAGCTAGCGTTAATAATAGAGCAGCAACTATTTTTTTCATTGGTCTAACTGCACTACACACCTTTGCTTCTTCAAAGTCTCAAGAGCTGTATCCATATTTAAAGTCGACTTGGTTTCATCCATCTTTTCTTTGAATGACCGCTGAAGTTCTCGCCTTTTCATGGCTTCGACAAATCTTCTGACTTCTTCTTTTGTCTCCAAAATAAGCGGAGGCACGAAAGTGGGTTGGTTATTATCATTTTTAGCCACCATAGTCACGTAAGAGGTGTTGGTGTGCTTCATACTCCCTTCTTTTACATTTTCGGAAACTACTTTGATGCCCACCACGAGTGATGTTTGTCCAACATAGTTTACAGAGGCATGCAACGATACAAGCTCACCAACTTCTACGGGCTGTAAGAAATCTACATCATCAACGGAGACGGTTACACAATAGGCACCTGCATGTTTGCTGGCGCAGGCGTATGCCACTTTATCGATGAGTGATAGAAGTATTCCTCCATGTATTTTGCCTCCAAAGTTGGCATAGGAGGGTATCATGAGTTCAGTAATAGTTGTCTGTGAGTATTGTACTCTTCTTCCGGGATGGTTTTGCATGATTCAAGATAATAAAACAAAACCATTTTTATATAAAAATTGGATAGTGTAATTTTAATCTTAAAAAAATTATACATGAAGAATTGGAGCTACATTTTTATATTAATGGTGAGTATTTCGGCTTGCGACAGCGCTAAAAATGAGACTGCGAAATCGGAGTTAGGTACTCAACCGCTCAATACAAAGCTTAGGGCAGTTTTAGATAGTATGGGTCACCTTGATCAACTTCATAGGTCAGCGATGGGCGATTTGGCAGATAAGTATGGCTGGAACTCACCTCAACTGGATAGTCTATGGGCTTTGCAAAGCGAAATTGATGAGAGCAATATGCTTTTGTTACAGGAAATTATTGAAAAACATGGGTTTCCTGGAAGAAGTCTGGTGGGTGAGGATGGCTCAAGAGATGCGTTTCTTATTCTTCAGCATAGTGGTGACGAAATGATGGACAAATACTTTGAGCTTGTAGTAAAGGCGGGCGAAAATAATGAACTCGCCATGCATCGGGTGGCCATGTTTCAAGATCGGGTACTTATGAATAGAGGGGAGAAACAAATTTACGGCACTCAAATTCGCTCTGAACGGTTGACCAATCCTGATACTGGTGAAACTTACGATAGCTCTTATGTATGGCCCATTGAAAGCCCCGCTGAAGTGAATGAAAGAAGGCTTTCTGTTGGGTTGAATACTCCGATAGAGGAATATGCTGCTGGTTTCGGTGTTGATTATGTTAACTAATGGTTATAAATAACCTGGAGTAAAAAAGGATCAATTAAGCACTTGTCTCAGCCATTAGGTTGAAAGCTTTGTAAATAACAATAAACGCCACACCCATCCATGGATTTAGTAGCGTAACACCAAATAATAACCACTTAAGACTTCTGTTATGCCCTACGTCTGATAGCATTAAAATCCAAACAATTAGGTTAGCTATAATTAAGATTGAGGAGCTAATAAAATTTTCAGAAAGGGTATGTTCAAGTAGACTTAGTGAGTTCAAAACACTCATTAAAAATTCGTGAGCAAATCTTGAGAATAAGGCATACCCAATAATTATTAAACCATACTTTCGCAGTATCTCAAAGAGTTTGTTTTGCAATGCTTGTTTCATATTAATGTTATCCAAAAATGTGAAAATAGTCAATGGAGTTTGATGCTACAAGCGTTTGGAAATGTGAGTTGCAGGGAAGGTTTTAAAACCTCTAAAAGCAAAAAGGCCCCCTTAAGGAAGCCTCTCTAAATCAATTAACTGAACCTAATTAAAATTAAGCCGCTTCTCTTACCTCGGCAGTTATCATTTGTTTTTCTTTTACCAGTTTGATAATACCGATTTTGTTTAAAACTTTGATCACCTGGTAGGTAGGATCAATTTCATGCCATCTGATGCCACCAAAATTCGCACGACTTCCGTGCTTGTGATGGTTGTTATGGTAGCTTTCGCCCATCATAAGAAAGTCAACGGGAAGAAAGTTTCTTGACGTGTCACCAACAGTATAGTTTCTATAACCATACTTATGTGCAAACCAGTTGATGATCGCACCATGGATAGGTGAAAGCATAAATTGTAGCGGTAATAACAACCATAACCACCATACCGTGGCAAATTGCCAGTAAATAGCTACATAAATAGCACCCCAAAAAAGCCTTGATACCCATGATCTGGCAAACTTGTCAAAGGCAGTCCATTCAGGTACATCTTGTGTAAATCGCTCATCTACCTTCATTTGCTTACTAGTGATAGCAGAGTAGATGGTCTTTGTTTTCCACATCATTTTAAATAAGCTCTCGTCATATTTAGGTGAGTGAGGGTCGTTTGGTGTGTCGGCAAAAGCATGGTGCATACGGTGCATAATACCATAGCCATAGGCACTCAGGTAATTGGAGCCCTGAAAGAACCATGTCAGCACGAAAAACACCTTTTCCCAACCTTTACTCATGGTAAAAGCTTTATGCGATGCATAGCGGTGAAGGAAAAAAGTTTGAAAGAATAGCGACAGGTACCAGTGTGCTATAAAAAAGATAAATATTACTTCCATTTTTTAATTTGTTGTCTTGTTTTTGTTTAATAAAAACAGGCCGAAAAATAACTGAACAGCCTATTTATGTCTATAGACAATAGAAGTGCTCTGGTGTGACAATTTTGGAATAATAATTTTGAAATTACTTTGCAGCCTGCTCTTTTACCTCTTCTATGAAGTCTTTTGTGGGACCTAATTTGCAGGCTGTTTTGAAGCTGTCAATAAAACTACGATCTGCACTGTCGTATTTGCTGTTGTCTTTAGCTAACTTTTCTTTGGCGCGACTGAAAAGTTTACGGCAGTTTTCTTTCTTCTTGTCAAAGATGCTTTGCAATTCGTCATAATCGAAATCAAACAGCTCGCGCAGTACAAAAACACCTTTTTCTAAAGGCTCAAGTTTTTTATGAAGCACATTTAAAGCAGCCGTTACTTCGTTGTCTAAATCGAAATTGAAAAATTCCTTTTCTCTGTACCAATCTATTATATCTGAAGGATTGAAATTTTGCAAATATTCATCTTTCGTTCTCTTCAGTTTTTCTATATGATTGATGCAAGCATTTTTTACTGCCCTTATGAGATAAGCCTTGGTATTTTTGATCTTGTCAGTATCAATTGTCAACCATTTCATCAATGTATCCTGTACAATATCCTCAGCGTCAGCAATTGACCCTACCATTTTGTAGGCAATCGACTGAAGCATAGGCTGATAGTGTGCTATGGTTTGACTTTGATTCATGAGCTACAAAGATAACACATATGTCGAAATTAAGTTAATAATCTTTTCGTCAATATGTTAAATCTCCAAAACATAATAATGGCTACCAGCGTCAGCCCAATAAGTAAACCATACCATACGCCCTGGGCACCCATTCCTAGAGGAAAAGCCAGATAGTAACCCATGGGGAGTGCCAGTATCCAATAGGCAATAAATGTGAGTAATGATGGAATTTTCACATCTTCAAGGCCTCTTAAGGCACCAAGACTTAACACTTGAATGCCATCAGAAATCTGAAAAAAGCCAGCAATAATGAGTAAAGATGAGGCTATTTCAATTACTTCAGCATTGTCGATATATAAGCCCGGTAAGAAATATCGGCCTACGATAAAAATAAGAGCACAAAATGCCATAAATGCCACCACCATAGCATAAAGAGTGAAAGCTGCGGCCCTTAATGTGTGCACATCATTTTTACCTAGTTGATTCCCTATACGCACTGTTGCAGCTGCAGACAGACCCGAAGCCATCATATAACTTATTGCAGCCAAGTTTATGGCTATTTGGTGGGCAGCCAGTTCTTCAGTGCCGATCCAGCCAATCATAATGACAGCAAAACCAAAAGCGCCTACTTCAAATACAAACTGGGCGCCTGCTGGCAATCCCAAACTCAGCAGTTTGCGCAACATAAATCTTGAATAGCGACCAATGGCAAAACCAGCACGATATAATTTGAATTTAGATCCTTTGTAAATATAAATGGCTATCCAAAGTGCTAGGATTATACGCGCGATGAAGGATGCCCAACCGGCACCATTAAGTCCCATGGGTTCAAAGCCAAGTTTGCCATAAATCAGGATATAGTTTAGCCCAACATTTATGAGGTTAGAACCTATAACTATGATCATGGCCTGCTTGGTATAAGAAAGACCTTCAGCAAATTGTCTGAAGGTTTGAAATAGCATGAGCGGTATTAAAGAAAGCGTAACGATATTTAAGTAAGGTAGTGCCATTTCTACCACATCAGCGGGCTGATTAAGCTCATATAAAATTGGTCCACCTATGAAAACTATAGCGAAAAGCACGACTCCTGTTATCGTATTGATTAAGAGCGCGTGTCTTAATAATTCTCCAGATTTATTGGTGTCATTTTCTCCATCAGCAGCCGCAACCAGCGGTGTAACAGCATAAGAAACCCCAATACCAAACATGAGTAAAAGGTGAAAAATAACATTAGCCAATGAAGCACCGGCAAGTGGTACCGCCCCTAGTTGACCTACCATCACACTATCGGCTACATTTACCATCATATGCCCAAGCTGGCTTAGCATTACTGGGTATGCCAGAAGGAAATTCCTTTTTAAATGCGCTATGTAATTTTGTTTGGTCATTCAGTTTATGCCAATTCCATAATGCGGGCTACTTTCAAAAGGCCTGCAACACTTATGCTATCTGTAATTTCACCTTCCATCACCATTTGTACTGCATCCGCTAAGGGTAGTCTCAACACCTTTAAATCCGACTCGGTTTCTTCAAGGTTGTTTTCACCCTGATGCAGATTTTTAGCCAAAAAAATAAAAGCTTCTTCATCAGTCACCGAGTTAGAGGTATGCAGTCGCATGATAATTTCCCAAGTATCTGCAGTTAGCCCTGTTTCTTCTTTTAACTCTCTTTGAGCTCCTTCCAGCATATCTTCACCTATCGGACTTCCGCCCTCTGGTATTTCCCATGAGTATTCACCAAGCGTGTATCTATATTGACCTACCAGCCATGTGTTGCCTTCACTGTCTATAGGAATAATTCCAATAGCCTTGTTTTTGAAACTTACCTTTCCATAAATACTTTCTCCCCCTCCCGGATTGATTACATCATGCTCCTCTACACAGATCCATGGGTTATCATATTTCACCTCACTATTTAATTTCTTCCACGGGTTGGTTTTCTTTTTCATGGGGGCAAATCTATATATTTCAGCACTAACCATCCGCTTTCTTTCTTTTATTCAAAGGGAAACATATTTTTACGCCATGCTAAAGGCATTCTATACAAAAGACAAGATTGAAGCTGGTTGTGATGAAGCTGGTAGAGGATGTCTGGCCGGACCTGTGGTCGCAGCTGCTGTGATACTTCCTAAAAAGTTTAAGCATAAAGAGCTCAACGATTCAAAGCAGCTTTCTAAAAAGAAAAGGGATGCCATTCGATTAGAAATTGAAGAAAATGCGCTCGCATGGGCTGTGGCCTTTGTCGATAATCATGAAATTGATAAACTCAATATTTTAAATGCCTCTTACCGAGCCATGCAATTGGCAGTTGATCAGCTAACACAAACCCCTGAACTACTTTTGATTGATGGCAACAGGTACAAAGCACATAATGACATTCCGTTTGAGTGTATAATAAAAGGGGACGGCAAGTTTTATTCAATAGCGGCAGCTTCTATTTTGGCCAAAACATATCGTGATGAGTATATGGAAAAAATAGGAATGGAGTACCCTGAGTACGATTGGGCCAATAACAAAGGCTACCCAACCGCCACACACAGAGAGGGCATTAAAATACATGGACTTACCAGCTATCACCGCAAATCATTTAGGCAACTGCCTGATCAATTAGAACTTTTTGTTTAGAAAATCATTTTACAAAGCATGTGCCTGATATTATTTGCAAAGAACCAACACAAAAAGTACAAGCTCATTGTAGCTGCCAACCGAGATGAGTTTTACAAAAGAGAAACTGTTCAGGCCGACTATTGGGATGACCATGAGAAAGTGCTTGCAGGTCGTGATTTGCAAGCCGGTGGCACCTGGATGGGAGTAAACACAAATGGCCTTGTAAGTATGCTGACCAACTACCGCGATCTGAAACACATCAAAGACGATGCTCCCTCTCGCGGTCATCTGGTATCAGATTTTTTAATTGAAGAACCATCAGCCAGTAGTTATTTGGAATCAATAGCACATAATGGTAAGGCTTATAATGGCTTTAATTTAATCTGTGGCAATGCAGATGAGTTATATTATTATGGAAATTATCAGACAGGCGTCTATGAAATACCAGATGGCACCCATGGTTTGAGTAACGCATTACTTAACACAGAGTGGCCTAAAGTAGTACGGGGCAAGCAAAAACTGAGCAAGCTGATTGAGCAAGATCAGGTAATAGCAGAGAGACTGTTTGAAACACTTTATGATGATTTAAAAGCCGATATTATAGAGCTGCCAGATACAGGGGTGGGTCTTGAAATGGAAGAGATGCTATCTCCCATGTTTATTAAAAGCCCTAATTATGGTTCACGGTGTTCTACCGTGTTATTGGTAGATCAGGATGATAATTATACTTATGTAGAGCGTACTTACAATATTGAAGATTTTAGTTATACAGAAAGAGATTTTCAATTTACTGTAAAGTAAAAAGGCCACCATAATCAGCTTATAGTGGCCTTTAGTGTGTTTGATTATTTTAGAATTTGTAGGCCAGAATATTGTTTCCGTCACTATTATAAAAAACCATTCCGGTTACTCCATCCATCACATAATTAGGCTCTCTTTCTTTTCCGAGATCAATAAATCCTTCAGAGTCACCGGTGTTTTTGCTGACTTTCATCAAGACATTATTTTTGTCTTGTTTGGTTAAAATAACCATATAATCGTCAGCCTCAGCAGTTGCTTTAAATCTGGCATTGGCCATGGCAAAAGATTTTTTAGCAAAATCAGTCGCTGCATCTCCCAATTGGCCATAAGCCTGGCCGATACCATCTGCCAACGCTCCAGCCACTGGATCATCATCTTTTACTTGTTGTCCTGCTGATTGGAAAGCCGCAGCTCCCATATAAGAAGCGGCACCTATATAGGCAGCTCTTACTGCCTGTGCGTATCGTAATGCTCTTATAATGCCAGGCTCCCGGGGAGCTTCAAAGTATTTTTGAAACACCAAATTTCCATCAAAACCGATCAATGCCATGTTTTGTGAAGAGGTTAGCAAAAGTCCATTGTCACGTAACTCCAGGTTAGATGGATCTTCTTTGCCTTCAAAGCTTATTTCCTGTGAAATAGCCTTAACTGCTCCAGTATTTTTATCCAAAGATTTTATCACACCATCCTTAGTATCGTAGATATACCAGAGGTTGTCTTTGTTGGCAACCATTGCCGGATGAGTACTGATAGATTTGTCTAAAGTCAGTGATCCGTCTGATTGGTTTAGTAAGTTGACTTCTTCAGTAGTGGCATAAAGCAAACCTTTGGATGTTTTTTCGCTAAAAACAACTGCCCCGTCTACTTTCGTAGGTTTATCAAAAGTTAGTATGCCTTGCGAAAGATCCAGATAAGAGATGAAATTTTTACCTGAGCTGTTTTGAGAAACCAGGATAAGGCCATCACCAACTTTAGTGTAGCTATAGATGCCACCTTTAACTTTTATTCCTCTTCCTTTTTTACCCCATAAACCTTCTTGAGTTTCATAATCGTATAGATTCACTTTAGTATTAAGGTTATCATCCGGCAGAATGACCAAACCTTTTTCATGGAAGTAGAGTGGACCCATTTTCCCGGAAATGTCAAGGGGCTCTTTCCAAATGCGGTTGCCGTCATTGATATTAAATGCAGAGTAAGTAGTATGGTAAGAAGGCCCTCCAGTAGATGTACTAGAGCTAAAACCGGAGGTTTGTGCCTGTCCTTCTTGTTCGGAAGCTACATAAAAAACTGGCTTGGTAGGATGCATGTAAAATTCGACATTGAAATCAATGTCCTGCGCCACGTTCGTTGCGGCCTGTTTCATAAGTCCTCCTAATGCTCCTAATTTCTCAAGCTGAGCATTTGCTTCAGAGACATCATTTTTCCAGATGATCTCTCCATTTTTCGGGTTAAGTTTATAGTTGTAGTATATCGTTACTATGAGTAATTCGTCTGGGGATAATTCGCTGGCAGTAACCATTCGGCCATAGTCATCTTCAATTTTCCAAACCACTTCACCATTGGCCATAGATGACATCAGCAAAATGTCTTTATTATCATTGGTTTTGCCTGAAATCAGAATCCCATTGGCATTGTAGAGTACTACCTGGTCCCTTATTTCTGCGACCCCTGCTTTCTGTGAGTTGAATTTGGTTTCACCTGAAAATGGATCTATTAGATGAACTGCATTATCTAAGTTCACCGCTATCAAAGGCGATGAACCTAATTGCTGAACTTGCTCTGAGGCTATTGGGCCATATTCAGGTGTTCTCCAGGTTACCTGACCGTTGTCTGGGTTCATGGCCATTATACCTTCAGATGTGCCTACAATATAATGACCTAAAGAGGTGATTTGCTGCCAGCGTATGTCAGTAGCGGGCTGTTGTGTCCAAAGTTTTTCTACTTGAGAGAAGCAGTGTGTGCTACTGATCAAAAGCAGAATCAATGTAAAATTTTTCATAACGTTAAAAGATTTTGATGTGATGGGTTATTTACAAAAGCCGCGCCAAAACTGCTTTAGGTAATCGATAAGTTAGTTATAAATAGCCAACATTGCTACTAAGAGTACATTTTGATTGTAATTATTGGGTAATATCATAAATATATATTAATTTCGAACCGACCGGTCGGTATATTACAATGAAAGGACCCACAACAAAAGAAAAAATTATTGAAAAGGCAGCTGAGTTGTTCAACACATACGGCTATCACGCTTGTTCATTAACTCATATTATGGAGGCCACTGATTTGAAAAAAGGAGGTATTTATAACCACTTTAAAAACAAAGATGAGATAGCCGTTGAAGCATTTAATTATAACTATGACCGGGTGCTCAAAAGGTTTAGAGATCGATTAGATCTGGTTGACAAACCAACAGAAAAACTTTTTGCTGTAATTGACGTATTTGTATCATTTGTAGATGATCCCATGGTGAAAGGAGGGGGTTGCCCAATTTTTAATACGGCTATGGATTCTACCAATACGCACCCTGCTTTAAAGCTTAAGGCCAAAGAAGGTATAAAAGGTCTTAAAAAATATATTGAAATCAAATTGAAGGAGGGAGTTGAGGCAGGAGAATTTAAAGAGGGAATTAATTACAAAGAGGTGTCTACCCTCATTGTGGCAACTCTCGAAGGTGCCATAATAATGTCGAGAGTAGATGATAGCAATGAATGTCTGGACTTTGCTTCCAAATACCTTAAAAACTATATCACTGACAAATTATTAGTCACACTTAAAAAATCTGCTTAAAAAAATTTGAACTAAAACAGACCGATCGGTCTTTTACTATGAATAAGAAGAAAAACAAAACACCTATGATGCTAAGGCTTGTTTCCTGGCTATTCCCTAAAGTGGAGCGTATTTCACCATGGATTGCAAAGAGATGGTTTGTGTCTATATTTTTTACGCCACTTCGATATAAAATGCCACCCCCAGAGCTTGACATAATAAATCAAGCTTCTAAGTATCAAATCGATTATGAGGGTAATAAAGTGCAGGTATATGAATGGGGTGATGGCATTCCGATTCTGATGGTGCATGGTTGGATGGGCCGTGGGGCTCAATTCAGGAAGTTTATTCCTGCGTTTAACCAAGCGGGTTTTAAGGTAGTTTCTTTTGATGCTACAGGTCATGGAAACTCAGAAGGTGGAAAATCGCATATCATGGAATTTGCCGGAATTGTTGAAAAACTTGCGAGTAACTATGAATTTAAAATGGTAATAGGCCATTCTATTGGAGGGGCGGCTTCATTACATGCGATTTTAAATCAAAAATTTACCAATAAACTGGTGATGATTGGGAGCCCGACCATAGCTTCTAAAATTGTTGAGGAATTTATGAGAAGGTTAAATGCTTCTGAAAAAGTTACTGGGTATTTCTACGATTATGTAAAAGCGACCTTTGGTAAACCCTTTGAAGAATATAGTGCCAGTTATATCATTAAAGACCTAAAGCATGTCGATCTTCTGATTATACATGATGAAGATGATGTGGAAGTCACTATCGACAATGCAGATGTTTTGTTGGAAAAGTATCCTGCCGCAAAGTTCATTAAAACTCAAGGTATGGGTCACACCAGAATCCTTAAAGATGAATCTGTAATTGAAGCTTGTTTAAGCTTTGCAAAAGGTAATATCAAAGCTGTTGCGTAACATTTGTGCCCCGAGGCCAGTCTATGAATAAACTACTTTTATTGACCGAATCGACCGCTTAAGTAAATAGGCCAAATTGTTTGACAGTCAACACGTAGTTTAGCAGATAGAATATAAATTATTACTTTTGAATCATGGGTAAAATTATTGAGACTTCTGAAATATCAAAGATTTATAAAATGGGTACTCAAACCGTTGAGGCTCTTAAATCGATTTCGATTGAAATAAATAAAGGTGAGTATGTGGCCTTTATGGGTCCTTCAGGATCCGGTAAGTCTACACTCATGAATATTATTGGATGTCTTGATACGCCAACAAATGGGCGTTATGTGCTAAATAACCATGATGTAAGTGATCTTACTGAGAATGAGCTGGCCGAAATCAGAAACAAAGAAATTGGATTTGTATTTCAAACATTTAACCTATTGCCCAGAGCTTCAGCGTTAGAGAATGTGGCCCTTCCATTGATTTATGCTGGTTACGGCAAGTCAGATAGAGAAGAGATGGCGCTTAAGACTCTTTCCAACGTAGGACTGGGAGATAGAGCACATCATAAACCAAACGAATTGTCGGGTGGACAGCGTCAGAGAGTGGCGATTGCTCGTGCCTTGGTGAATAACCCAAGTATAATTCTTGCAGATGAGCCTACAGGTAACTTAGATTCTAAAACCTCTTATGATATTATGGACCTGTTCCAAAAATTACATGATGCAGGTAATACTATAATAATGGTTACACACGAAGATGATATCGCTCATTATGCCCATCGTATTATCAGGTTAAGAGATGGTCTGGTAGAAACTGATGTGATCAATGAAAATGTAACAAGAGCTGCAGAACAAAAGGCGACAGTTACAGAATAATGAAAATATATACCAAAACAGGAGATAAAGGCAAAACCTCTCTTTTTGGTGGCTCCAAGGTTTCTAAAGCTCACCTGAGAATAGAGTCCTATGGCACAATTGACGAGCTAAATTCTTATGTGGGTTTGGTGCGTGACCAGAAGGTTAATACTAAGCGTAAAGAGGAACTTGTAGAAATTCAGGACAGGTTATTTACGATTGGATCAATACTGGCTACAGAGCCAGGCAATACTAAGGTTAAGGTACCTTCTCTTTCTGCAGCAGATGTAGGTTTTCTTGAGTCAAAAATCGATGAAATGGAAGAAGCCTTGCCTCCCATGAAAAGCTTTATTCTGCCTGGTGGGCATCGATCTGTCTCTTTTTGCCATGTAGCTCGTTGTGTCTGCCGAAGAGCAGAGAGATTAGTTATAGAGCTCAACGAAACAGAACCAGTAGAGGCAACGGTCTATCAATACCTCAACCGTCTTTCTGATTATTTATTTGTGCTTTCTCGTAAAATGTCGACCGAGTTGCAGGCAGATGAAGTGCCCTGGAAGCCACGTATGTAATACTCAATAAAGGTTTTTTCAACTGGCATTATTTTGCTACTTTTGCAATCCTAACGGTTGTTAGTCACGTTAAACTAATATACTATGATTGCCACACAAAATATGGAGATAAATAAAGTAGCTACGTCCAAAATCAACGAAATTGATTTTCATAACATTCAGTTTGGAAAAGTATATTCAGACCATATGTTTCTTGCTGACTTTAAAGGCGGTGAGTGGAACAATCCCAAGATTGATCCTTATGAAATGATGAAAATAAGCCCGGCCAGCCCGGCACTTCATTATGGGATATCAATTTTTGAAGGGCTCAAAGCTTATAAACACGACAATGGGGATGTTTTCGTCTTCAGACCTGATAAAAACTTTGAAAGGTTAAACATATCTGCGGAGCGCATGTGTATGCCATTGCTTCCAGAAGAACTTTATTTTGACGGTCTTAATTCCTTATTGGAAGTGGATAAAAACTGGGTGCCAGATGTAGCAGGTACTTCTTTGTATATCAGACCTTTCATTTTTTCAAATGACGATTATATAGGTATTCGTCCTTCACAGGATTTTAAGTTTATGATTATTACTTGTCCGGTTGGGGCCTATTACGCCAAGCCGGTCAAAGTTAAAATCGAGAATCACTTTGTAAGAGCAGTAGAAGGTGGTAGTGGTTATTGCAAGACGGGTTGTAATTACGGACCTGCAATATATCCCGCTAAATTAGCCCAGGATCAGGGATATGATCAGCTCATCTGGACTGACGGAAAAGACCATAAATATATCGAGGAGTCTGGCACAATGAATATCATGTTTGTGATTGATGGTAAATTGGTTACCCCTGCGCTTGGCGATACAATTCTTAATGGAATCACCCGGGACAGTGTACTTACATTGGCTAGAGATTGGGGCATGGAAGTAGAAGAAAGAAAGGTGGAAGTAACTGAAATCATTAGTGCAATAAAAGATGGAAGATTAACTGAAGCATTTGGTGCCGGTACTGCCGCAACCATTGCACAGATCGAATTGATAGCCTATGATGGAGTAGATTATCAACTGTCAGATGTGGAAACAAGAGAGTTTTCTAACAAAGTGCTTCAGACACTTGATAACATTAAATTAGGTAAGGAAGAAGATAAATTTGGATGGTTGCATAAAATCTAAGTTTATTTGAAATAAATAAGTTAAAAATCCATTCTTTAAAGGATGGATTTTTTTATTGTCTATGCGAAAAATTTTCTTCTTAATACTGCTGTTAAATTTTAGTTATAATGTGTTTGCTCAAAACTTCATGGTTTTGAAAAAGCGTAACAAAGTCATTCATACTTTTGAAGCCGGCCAGGACATTTTATTTAAGCTGAAAAAAGAGAAGTATTATCAGAAGGCAATGATTACTGGTTTTTCTGATAATGTAATTCACACACATTATTATGATTTACACTTCGATGAGATTGACAACATAAAGTTACCTAAGAGTGGTAGTCACTTTGTAAACCTCACTTCAGGGCTTACTTTACGGGCAGGATTATTATTTCTGGCAGTTGATCAGATCAATCAGGGACTGGTAAGGGGGCAGGGTTTTGGCCCAAGCGAAGAGACTTTATTGATCAGCGGAAGTTTAGTAGGCATAGGCCTTTTGCTTAAACTTTTTGTTAAGAGGAAGTTTAAAATTACCGGACATAAATACCGACTTGAAACAACAGATTTTAACTACTGAACGTCAATGCAATTCGCATTGATCAAAGTTTGGCATACATTTGCAAAAATTAAAATAAAATAGATATGACAACAGACGAGTTGAAAGACTTGAAGGCCAGAGTAGCGGCTTTGAGGAGGTATCTTTGACTACGATAAGAAGGTAGCTGAAGTAAAAGAAGAAGAATTAGTCACTGCCCAACCGGAGTTTTGGAATAACCCGGATGAGGCAGAGAAAATATTAAAGGCCATTCGTGCCAAGAAAACCTGGACCAATAGTTTTGAAAAGGTCTTCCAGCAGATGGAGGATGTAGAAACACTCAACGAATTTTATCAGGCTGATGAAGTGAGTGATGAGGAGATGAACGCTGAGTTTGCCAAAGCAGAAAAACTTGTGGAGGATCTGGAGTTTAAGAAAATGCTCAGTGGGGAAGAAGACCAATTGGGAGCTATATTAGAGATCAATCCGGGTGCTGGTGGTACAGAAAGCCAGGATTGGGCCGATATTTTGAACAGAATGTACATTATGTGGGGAGAGCGGCACGGTTACACTGTTAAGCAGGTAAACTACCAGCCCGGAGACACCGCTGGTATTAAATCTGCCACATTAGAGATTGATGGAGATTTTGCTTACGGAAATCTTAAGTCAGAAATTGGTGTACATCGGTTAGTACGTATTTCACCCTTTGATTCTGGTGGGAGAAGACACACCTCATTTGCCTCTGTTTATGTTTCTCCCATTGTTGATGACGATATTGATATTGACATCAACCCTGCAGATGTTGAATTGCATACTTCAAGGTCTGGTGGTGCAGGTGGTCAGAATGTGAACAAGGTTGAAACGAAAGTACAGTTGACGCATAAACCTACAGGGATTGTGATTGTCTGTCAGGTAGAACGATCACAATTGGCCAACCGCGAGCGTGCAATGAAAATGCTTAAATCAAGGCTGTATCAGTTGGAGCTTGAAAAGCGTCATGCAGAGCGTGACAAAATTGAAAGCTCTAAAATGAAAATTGATTTTGGGTCGCAAATAAGGAATTATGTGCTTCACCCATATAAGCTTATAAAAGATGCTCGCACTGGTGTGGAGCGTACAGATGTGCAAAATGTACTTGATGGCGACCTTGATGATTACATGAAGGCCTTTTTATTGGGATAAATTGGTCAAACCCATATTAAGGTTTGACCAAAAATCTTTTATTTTTCTATGAATATTCTTCCTGTTGTAATATCTAATTCAGATCCTATTTTTGAAATTATTTGATAATGAATATATCCAGTAGAAATATGATCTGGTAGATTAATAATATTTTCTCCAATTGAGATATTTTGAGTCATTATCTTTTTACCTAAGTTGTTATAAAATATTACTTCAGCTTCTAATGATGTGCCTGAATATATCTTCAATGTTCCTGATGAAGGGTTAGGGTAAAGTTTATAACATTCATCAATAGGTTGTATAGTTTGTTCAGAGGGATTAATAGAATTTTTTACCGCGAGACAATCTCTACCACCACCACCTGGAGGAGGAGGTGGGGGAGGCGGAGGGGGACAATTCAAGCTCATCTCAAACCTTCTAATATTTTGCCAAAAAGGTTGATCAGTGTAACCCATTAATATGAAAAATTGATCTTTATCAATTTCTGTATTCGATGTTCCGTTTTTATTTAAGAAAATTGGATAATGAGATTGATTATCTTCCCAACTCCCATTATTTACTATTATATTTTTTTCTGGCCCCCAGTTTATCAGGTCATATGACTTATGTAGAGACAGCTTATATGTGCCATTCAATCCACTTTCACGAACTCCAATAAAGTAATTAGTTCCCTTTACCTTTGCGACACTAAATCGCCAAGATTCATATCCACCAACTATCACTGTACTCTCAGGTCCCTTAGTTTGAATATATTCCATTTGATTATATTTGGTCAACCCTGAAGGTAATGAAGGAACCCAGTTGCCATTGTGGTATACCCTATATTTCGTATAGTTTTTCGAATCGGACAGACGTGCACGAGCAACTTTAATACCTCCTTCATGACCTGAGTTAGGTAAGTTATGATCATAGTAAAAGACATAAACATATCCATTGTGTACGATTGACGATGGGTGACGTGGTCCGTAACTTTGTCGAGTTCCTCCTACATAAGGGCGAAAAGTATTACTTGTTTTTGTCGCGTCTTTTAAATACCCGGCTGAAGGCCAGACAATTGGACCTTGATCATTAAAATATTCATGTCCCCAGTTATTACCGGCATGATTACCTACCCAAGCAACGCTGACAAATGAATAATAATCTTCCCAGATATTAGAGCCTGAAAAATCTCTAATGTTATTATGTTTTTCTGAGGTCCAATTTGTGCCGTTTTCTCCATGAACAAAACCAAGAGTGATTAGATTTCCATCGATTGTCAGAATATGTGAAGAATATATACCTCCATAATTCCTTCTGTGAACTTTCGAACTATTTGGTCCAAAAACATAAGTTTTACCAGCATCTTCAATGTTAAAACTCATATTTGTTCTTTGCGGGGTTGTTACATTTGGCTGACCACAGGACCCCTTGGTTGTCCCATCTATCATATTTTTGGGAGTAGTCACAAAGTAAGTTTTTCCACCAGCGGCAGCAAAATAGCCTCTCCAACAACCCATTGCAACCCAAGGAGGAACTTCAAACTTCTTATAATATTGCTTATTTCCCCAAAAATTTCTACCGTCATAGACAGAAATAAAACTTTGGTGTTTTAAAGGAGCACATTCAATATTTAAGTTTTGACTAAACAAAGAGTTAGCTATGCACCACAGTAGTAATAAGATTAGAAATCTAGTCATATTATTAATATAATTTATATAAAATACAATTTTAAAAATAATAATAATAATTTAAACATAGATTATTATTTTTTATTTAAAAGCAAATCGTACTGACAGTGCAAATTCATCACCCCAAAAACCTGAATGTTCTACCAGGTTTAAGCTGGGTTTCCAATCTACCCCAAAGTTTAACGGTGCTTCTTTTAATGTGTACTCCATACCAATAATACCATCGATACCGATTACAACATGGTCGTCCCGATCTTCAAACCATGGGTTGTTATCTCCATCCCATGCTCCGATATGACCACCTGCACCTATAAACCAGTAAAAGTTTTCAACATTACCAATTGGGTATTGCAATTCATACAAACCCGTTAGGTTAAACCCTTGCCATCTGGTAGAAACAATACCTTCTAATGCAGACTTATAACCTATAAAGTGCTTAACAGTGGCACCGTTGGAGTTACCAACTCGGGCACCAACGGCTGTGTTATAAGATTGTGAGTAGCCAACTACAGATACCATTGCTATACAAGCAATTGTTAATAGTATCCTTTTCATAATCATATAGTTTTAGTTTAATCACATGGGTTTCATCTACCGTGCCAACACGGTTTATTATCTAATAGCTATACTTTATTACCGGTAATTGTGAAAATTATTCTACAATTCGGGGGACTTGTCAGTATTAATAGTACAGATGTTTTAGCTTTGGCACGTCATGACAACCACCCTCGGAAAAAGAACATATACACTACAATTTTGGCTTTTATGCTTAAGCTCGTATCTGTTTTTTGCCAGTTTCAATATGATTATTCCCGAGCTACCAGCCTACCTTACAAGCTTGGGTGGTGGAGAATACAAAGGGTTAATTATTTCCTTATTTACACTTACAGCAGGGCTTTCGCGGCCATTTAGTGGTAAACTAACAGACAAAGTAGGACGAATACCGGTGATGGTATTTGGAGCGTCTATTTGTTTTGTGATTGGCTTTTTATACCCTCTAATTACTTCCGTTGTTGGTTTTTTTCTATTAAGATTCTTTCATGGGTTTTCCACCGGTTTTAAGCCTACAGGTACCGTGGCGTATGTGGCAGATATTGTTCCCATCAATAGAAGAGGAGAGGCTATGGGTTTAGCTAGTGCGTTTGGTACCATGGGTATGGCAAGTGGGCCGGCAATTGGCAGTGAGATAGCCATTCGGTTTTCGTTAGAAACGATGTTTCAAACCTCTTCATTTGTGGCCATTCTCTCCATTCTTATTCTCATAGGTATGAAAGAAACATTGGCTAACCCTGAGAAATTTAGGTTGTCTCATTTAAAAATTGGCGCTCAGGATATTTATGAGAAAGATGTGTTGCTGCCATCGGTAATTATGATGCTTTCAGTTTTTTCTTTCGGAATTGTGCTCACCGTTATTCCAGATTTTAGCGAGCATATTGGTATGAATAATAAAGGAACCTTCTTTACAGCATTTACATTGGCATCTTTGGCCGTAAGGTTTTTTGCCGGCAAAGCATCAGACCGGTTTGGCAGGATGGAAGTGTTATTAGGGGCATTGTTATTATATGCTATTGGAATGGTTGTGATCGGTTTGGCAGAAACCAAACTCATGTTTTTTGTAGGCGCTATTATTTTCGGAATAGGTACCGGTATGAATTCACCAACCATTTTTGCCTGGGCTACAGATATTGCCAAAGTTCAATTTAGAGGTAGGGCAATGGCCACAGTATTTATAGCTTTAGAATTGGGTATTATGTTTGGCGCATTTTTATCAGGCTTGATTTATAATAACGACTCTGATAACTTTTTGATCACCTTCTGGACAGGAGCTGGTGTAGCTTTGATTGGATTTACAATTTTGCTATTTTTTATAATTACTAAGAGGCCATATTATGTCAAGAACTAGAGTGATTTTTTTGCTATATGCGGCTGCAACTGCTTCAGATTTGCTGGCTATTATCCAGCAGATGGATGATGTGCGCATCATCAGCAAATGTGTGTTGATGCCAATATTGATCATCTATGCTTTCTACAGGTTTACAGACAAAAAGGGTGTATTCAAACTGGTATTAGTTGCATTACTGTTCTCCTGGGCAGGTGATATTCTGCTTTTATTTGATTCTCAGGATCAATCACTGTTTGTATTTGGTCTGGGTAGTTTTCTGATAGCCCATGTGTTTTATATTTTGACAAATACTAAGGCAAGGAAACCAAATACTTCCGTTGGTCTTATTCCGACACAACAAATGCGTTATCTGTTCATTCTTATTATGGCAGGCCTAGCTATAGTTTACATTTTACTGCCTCATCTGGGTGACCTTAAGATACCAGTAATTATTTATGCTGCGGTACTTACATTTATGACCATTACAGCACTTTATCGTTATGGCAGGACTGAAACGTCAAGTTTTTCAATGGTATTTATGGGAGCTTGTTTTTTTATGCTTTCAGATGCAATGTTGGCCATTAATACTTTTGTAAACGAATTCGTTTATGCAGGCTTTTGGGTGATGCTTACTTATACCTCTGCACAATGGATGCTCGTTGAGGGTTTTGCCAAACACACCGACAATACTACTACAGGGCAGCAATGAAATAATAAATCATTACGCTACTAGCCACTAACTTAATCATAGTACCAAAAAGAAAACCGATAAATGAGCCAAAAGCCGCTCTGATAGCCTGTTCTGAAGTTTTTCCAGATAATGCTTCTCCAATTAAAGCACCGGCAATGGGACCGATAATGATGCCGAACGGAGGAAAAATAAAGATACCAACAATAAGTCCTATCACTGTACCAGCTACGCCCCACCGACTACCTCCATACTTTTTTGTGCCAAAGGCAGGAATAAGATAATCCAGCACTACAACGACTACGGTAATGCCCAGCCATATAATCATAAATTGAGTGGAGAAGGGAGTGTCTTCGGTCAATTGTAACAAAAGAAGGCCTAAGTAACTAAATGGAGGGCCAGGTAATACTGGCAGTAAGCAGCCAATTAGGCCTACAAGCATACATAATGACCCAAGAATGATCCAAATTATATCCATAATATGTATTTTGAGGCTGTTAAAATAAGGAATATGGATTTAAAAAAAGTGCTCCTACAAGAACACTCAAAAGCACAGACCAATAAAGTGGTGGCGTACATCGGTGATGATCCTGAAAAATTCAAACAACTAATGAAATTGTTTTTTGATGAGACTTATCGCGTCACTCAAAGGGCGGCCTGGCCGATGAGCATTTGTGTGGAAAAAAATCCAGCGCTTATTAAACCATATCTTTCTAAAATGATTGATAAACTAGCAGACCAGACAGTGGCAGTTAAGCGCAACTCTGTTAGGGCACTTCAATTTTTAGATATACCATCAAGGCTTCAGGGAAAGGCAGTAAACACCTGTTTTGAGCTGTTAAACAGTCCTTCTGAGGCGATAGCTGTCAAAGTATTTGCTATGACCGTTTTGGCCAATATCTGTGAAAAACAACCTGACCTAGCCAATGAACTACGCCTTTCTATTGAAAACCAAATGCCGTTAGGTTCAGCAGGTTTTAAAAGTCGGGGAAAGAAAATACTAGCCCGACTTCATAAGTTAAGTTAGCTCACCAATTTCTCACTCATTTCAAAACCAAGTGTATCCAATTCCTCAAGGATTGGTCCGTATATTTCCTTCTTTATCGGGATATGTACTCCGGTCAGGTCTATTTGCTTGTTGAGAATGAGTTTGGTGGCAATACCAACAGGTAAGCCTACTGTTTTAGACATGGCTGTGTCAATAGCATCTTCGCCTGTGGCTACTAATGTACTGTGTACCTCTTGAGGTTTATTTTGCTTGTCTGTGAACTCAAACTTGTGCCACATGACGATCATATCTTTGTCTTCGGGCTTCAAAGACCATTTTTTGTTTAGAATGTGTTCTAAAATTTGAGCCGGAGTACCTTCACTAAGACCTACTGGTGTGTTATCAAAAATGCCAGCCCATTTGAGTCTATGCATTTCAGGACCTTCCAATTCCAGGTTAAGGTAATGAGCCAGTTTCAGCTCGACACTGTCATGTGGGTTGTATGAAAGAAACGAATTAATAAAAGTTCGGTGGGTCATTTGATCAACCGCCTCCATTTGATAGGTATCATCTGTGGCCCCTAATTGCACAAACACATCCCAGGTGCGGCAAAATCCAGGTCGCCTGAATGTCCCTCTATAGATAGTTTTTATGCCTCTGAGGTTATAAACATCAAGGTATTTGAGTGAATCCCGGTTGGCATATCCTTCGAAATATCCATAACCTGGTATATGTACCTGTTCGGTTCTTCGAAATAATTTGTGATAAGGAATAAACTTGTAAGTACCCTCTTGTATAAATTTAACTATGCCTTGTCCTGCCAAAACCACATTTCTTGGATTCCAGGTAAACTTATATTCCCATGGGTTTTCCGGGTCAGTATCTGGAGACAAAAGACCTCCGGTAAAGCTTTCAAAAGCTGTTAGCTCACCCCCTTCATCTCTAATCTGGTCAATCACTTTCATGGCAGACATATGATCAATACCAGGGTCGAGGCCACATTCATTTAAAAGCAGTACACCCTTTTCTTTTGCTTTTTGATCTAAAGCCTTCATATCATCAGATACGTAAGAGGCCGTCACCATATGCTTTCCAAACTCAACACATAATTCTGCAACAACCGGGTGAAACTTGGCTGGCAGCATCGATACAATTATATCCGCATTTTCAATTTCTTCCTTTCTCTGTGTCTCGTTATTGATATCAAATTCAAATGCTACACACTTATCTTTGCCCTTACATTTGTCTTGAGCCAGGTCCAACGAATAGTCGCCCACGCGTATTTCCCATTGCACATTTTGTGCTTCTCTTATTAAATAATCAATCAATGATGTGGCAGACCTTCCAGCACCTAAAATCAATATCTTCTGCATAGTTCAGTTTGTTAAAGGGCCTCAAAGTAAATGAAATATCGAGTTTTATATCAATTCTTGAGGGTAAAAATTTTACACGTCAAGTGTAGGTGTTATATTGCGAAGCTAACGAGAGATTTATGGTCACAAAAACTATACAAAACGATAGTTTCGAAGAGTTTAATAGTGAAGAGGAGTTATCAACAAATGATGTAGAGTTGCTTACGGAGGCAAGAAAGGCTTGTGAGACTTCTTATTCCCCATATTCTAATTTTCAGGTAGGAGCTGCAGTAAGGTTATCAAATGGTACTATAATCAGGGGCTCTAACCAGGAAAACGCAGCCTACCCTTCAGGATTATGCGCAGAGCGTGTGGCACTTTTCCATATTGGAGCCAATTATAAAGGTGAATCCATCAAATCCATCGCTGTGGCGGCTAAAAGAGCCGAACAGGACTTTTATTTGCCAGTGACACCCTGTGGTAGCTGCCGCCAGGTAATGTTAGAATTTGAACAAAAACAAGAGAACCCTATCGAGTTTATAATGCGATCTGGAGATAATTCATGGATTAAAACACATTCATGTAAAGTACTCCTACCATTTAGCTTTGATAAAAATAGCTTATAATTAATGCAGTCAACTTTAGATTTAATCAAGAAATTGTAAATTAGTCGATCAGCATTAAAAGACCCATTGCACATGAAGTTTGACTTCAAACGTCTTACAATTAAACAGCAGTTATTAGGCATATTTTGCCTTTTCGTGCTTTTGACTGTCATAAACTTCCTGGTAATAAATTATTTTATAGATGCCACAACTGTAGCCAGGCAAAAAGCAGAAGTAGCTACCCAATTAAGATCTTCTGCTAATACTATCAAAGATCAATTCAGCGACCTTGAAGGTAGCGATGAGGAGGCCAAAAAAGTTGTGCATCGGGCTGTAAATAAGACCAACTCAATTTTAGAAACGTTTGATGAAGGCGGATTAATACCTCAATTCTCGCTAGAAATAGAGCCTGTAAAAGGAGAATCACGAAAGTATATCGATCATGCTATTCAGTTATGGGATTCTTTACAAGTGAGCCTCAATACACTACGCTTTGAGCCATATTATATCGATACTACTATTCAGGAGGTGCAAGAGATACCCAATTATGACTCATTAAATACAACACGAACAGAGGTTGTTAGCAAAATTGTTTCTGTAGATAACCCTACGGTCGTAAAGGCAAAAGCTTTTTTTGAAGATAACATCGATGATTTCAATGAGCGGGTCTTGCTTTTTGTGGCACAGATTGAGGAAAATTACAATAAGTCTGAAGATAAGTTGGGTGCAGCAATTTTGATTGTTGTTTTTATCAATTTGGTCCTGGTTTCTCTTATTCTGCTTGCAGTCAGAAAATTAATTCTAGCTCAAATAGAAATGCTGGATGACCTGGTAGAACAGTTGAATCACGGATATTTTGATGTTAGAAAAGACTTCAGATGGAAAAATGAAGTAAGTAAAGTAGCTGAAAAAATAAATAGCCTGGCACTGGGTTTAAAGAATGCCACCGATTTTGTGAAGCAGGTTGGCAAAGGTGAGTTAAATGCTGAATTCAAAGGATTGGACACAGAAAATGTAAACGAAAATAGCCTGGAATCAGCCCTGATCAATATGCGAGATCAAATGAAGCAGGTGGAGGAAGAAGAAGAGACCCGCAACTGGACGACAGGTGGTTTAACCAAGTTTGTTGATATCCTAAGATCGACCAACGATAATGTGGCTGAACTAAGCGATAAGATTATATCCAATTTAGTAGAATACACACATTCCAATCAAGGAGGTCTTTATTTGTTAAATGATGATGACACTGATAATCAGTACCTGGAGCTGATGTCGTTATATGCATTTAATACTAAAAAGTATGATCAGAAATCCTATCGTTTGGGTGAAGGGTTGGTAGGTCAAACCTTTCTGGAAAGGAAAACTACCTACTTATTGGAAATACCCGATGATTACATTACCATCACTTCAGGTCTTGGCGGATCAAAGCCTAAAGCCATATTGATTGTGCCATTGCAGGTCAATGAGGATATTTTCGGCATACTGGAATTAGCGTCTTTTGAAGAATATAAAGAGTATGAGATCGAGTTTGTTGAAAAATTAGGCGAAAGCATTGCATCGACAATTGCCAGCGTTCGCAACAATCAGAAAACTAAAAAACTACTTGAAGACTCTCAGGAGCTTACCGAACAAATGCAGGCGCAGGAAGAAGAGATGCGCCAGAATATGGAAGAGCTATCAGCCACTCAGGAAGAGATGGCAAGGAAAGAAATAGAAATCACTGCCCAGCTAACGGCAATCAATAATTCGGTCGGCACGCTGGAGTATGACAATGAAGGAAATATCACCCATGTGAATGCCATTTTCTGTGAAAAGATGGGTTACAAGTCAGAAGATCTTGTGGAAAAAGGTTTTGGAGTAATTTATCGTGATGGCCGAAACATTTGGCCCTCATTAATCAGCGGAAATAGGCAGGATGGTGAATATGCCTTCAAAAAAGGCAGTGAAGATGAGGTTATACTAGAGACATCATTCACACCTATAAAAAATGATAACGGTGAAGTATATAAGGTAATTCAGCTTGTTACTCAATTTGGTGTACAAGAAGCTGCTACTGCACCTGCTCCTGAATCTCATATAGATGATGTTGAGCAGGCATTAAGACAAAACCTTGAAGAACTGGAAGTTACTCAGGAACAATTAAATAAACAGCTGCAACATGCTCAACTGAGATTTAGTGCTATTAATAAGCATGTGAAAATCATCACAATAAATGAGGCATTAAATATCATAGATATAAACGAAGCCGCAGCACAAGCATTGGGCAAATCATTGCAAGAGTTAAAGAATTATTCAGTCAATGATTTATTCAGCAATGATTTGATCAATGCAATAGAAGATAAAAAATCCGAATCTGTTTTGGCATTAAAAGAAGATGACGGGCGTACAATTGAAACCCCGGCACACCTTATTTTCGAAGCGGATGAGAGTAATAAATCAAGTATAATCGTTGTTTTATGGGTCTGATAAAAACGCAGACTTTGTAATAAAAAAATTAGTAAATATTCTTAATTTACAAATTCACGTTTAGCCAGTGAATATTCAATTATGGAAATTGATATCTCAGATTTAAAGCGCATTACGGAGTTAGTTAAAACCAATCATGGTTATGACTTCACCAATTATGCGATGTCGTCATTTAAAAGAAGAATTGTCAGAATTCTGGAAATGCAGAGCATGACCATGGATGTGCTCATGAAGAAGCTTTATGAAAAGAAATTTCTCGAAGACTTCTTGAATGAAATAACCGTCAATGTAACAGAGATGTTTCGCGACCCGCCTTTTTGGAGGGTGCTAAGAGATGATATTATTCCGGCCATACTTTTAAACCATCAAAAAATAAGAATCTGGCATGCTGGCTGCTCATCTGGAGAGGAAGTTTTTTCAATGGCAATTATGCTAAAGGAGATGGGAATTTATGACAATGCATCTCTGATTGCCACCGATCTTGATACCAATATATTAGAAAGAGCAAAAACTGGATCATACAACCTCAAATCCATGGAGCTCAACGAAAAGAATTACATTCGATATCAGGGAGAGAGCACATTAAAAGACTATTATAAGGAGTCTAATGGTATGGCGGTTTTAGACCCCTCATTAATTGACAATGTTTCTTACAGAAAGCACGACCTGGTGCTCGGAGACGTGTTCAATAAGTTTGACCTGATTCTTTGTCGTAATGTGATGATATATTTCAATCAAACCCTGCAGAATGAGGTTCTTAAAAAATTTCACGAAAGCCTTTTTAAATATGGATACCTGGCCATTGGTTCAAAAGAGTCTTTGATCTGGTGCGACATAGCCAATAAATTTATTGTGGTAAACAATGAAGAGAAGGTTTACAAGAAAATTAAAGATTGAGAAACACTGATGGAATCAGGTGATGAGTCGATTTAATTTAAATAATAAATTTAAGGCCGTAGTCATTGGTGGGTCAGCAGGTAGCTTTCAAGGTATCGTTAAAATACTTTCGTCTCTACCTCAAAGTTTCCCATTGCCGATTATCATGTGCCTTCACCGACTCAAGCATGTGAGAAATGGGTTTGTTGAGGCATTGTCGATTAAAAGTATCGCAGAGGTAACTGAGCCTTATGATAAGGAGAATATTAAAAAGGGGCATGTTTATTTAGCGCCTGCCAATTATCACATGTCAGTAGAGTTGGGCCACTATTTTGGACTGTCAACTGAGCAAATGATCAATAACTCAAGGCCAGCTATTGATATCACATTAAATACTGCCGCATATGTTTATAGAGATAAACTAATCGGTATATTGCTATCTGGAGCTAATCGAGATGGAGGTATGGGTATGAAAAATATTAAAGATCGAGGAGGCCTCACGATTGTGCAGGATCCGACTGAATGTATGATAGATACAATGCCCAAAGCAGCATTAAATCTCACAACTATTGATTATACGCTCAAAATAGATGAAATTGTAAATTTTTTAAAGGAGTTGCATAAACAGTACAAGTAAATGAAATTTAAACCTAGGAAGCTAAACATTGCACTGATCCTTTTTTATATGGCCTGTATGATATTTACAGCCATCACACTTTTTCGCTTACAGGACGACCTCGTGTACGGCAATCAGGCGTTGAGTATTGCTGAGATTACAGCGGCACAGCCGGTAATCATTAAATTAAATCTCGTGGTTGGCTTTACACTATTGGTGGGTATGGCCATTTTGGTGTTTATGTACAATAATAAAAATGAAAACATCATCTATGTTGAAAAGAAAGAGCAGAAGCGTGAGGAAAAGGAAACAGATGACAAAGAATCAGATGAAGATCATAAACTCAGTGCTGCGTTCATCAATGATCTGATTAAATCGGAAAAGGACGAGCAAAAAATATTGGATAAAGCCCTTACAGGTATTTGTAAAAAAGTGGAAGCTGGAGTTGGCGTAATTTATACGGTAAAAAAAGATAAGAGTAAGAGGCTATTAGAGATGAAAAGCACATACGCACTTAGCCTTGGCGAATCACAAACACTTTCGTATGAAATGGGCGAAGGTCTGGTCGGGCAGGTAGGTAAGGAGTTAAAACCATTAGTAATAGATGACATTCCGGAAGGATATATAAAAGTTGTTTCAGGTCTTGGTAGTGCGTCTCCAACGCATTTGTTTGTAATGCCTATTGAGCATGACAAAAATTTATTTGGAGTGTTGGAAATAGCGTCTTTTACTTCATTTGATAAGTCTCAGCAGTCGTTTATTAAAAGTTCGATGGCCAGGATTATGGAGAGATTGCATGTGAAAAAAGCTGCGACCGCTACCAAAAAGAAAGAAACTACAAAAGAAAAGAAGCCTGCTAAAGGCAAAACAAAAAAAGCATAAAGCTGAAATAATTTATGTTTAAGAACCTGACAATAAGTACGAAAATAACAGCGCTGGTAATTGCTCTGGTGGCATTAACAATTGTCGCCATTAGTTATTTGTCGTTTAATTTAAGTAAACAAGCATTGGAAAGAAGGTATGATGAAAGCCTTAATGTGCTTACTGATAGCCGTAGTAGTAAGATCAATACTTTCTTTGAAAATACAATTTCCAGTGTCAAGCTGTTACAACAAACTAAAACCACCAAAGAAGGAGCATCACCGTCTTTCAATGCTGAGCCTGTTAGTTCGGGGTTTGACATGGGTGACTCTGGCTTCGATATGGGCGGAGGAGATGATGAGAGCATTGATGGTTTTGCAGATGATACAACTACAGAAGAAACAGATGACTTTGGTGCATTTGCAATGCCAGCCGAGCCAAAGGTAACTTACGATGTAGATGGATTAATCAATGAGATAAAAAATGTAAATGGTTATAGTAACATATTAATTACCAATCAAAATGGAGGAGTTTTATACTCTACTGATCCCGCAAGATCTGTGGGCTCTAATTTTATAGACCCAGATGGAAATACGCTAACAGAGTCTATAAAGGATATACATGTAAGCACAATTGTAAAAACAGATGAAGGAGAACATCTCATCTATGTTGGTGGCCCAATTAATCATGATTCCGGTGAAACAAGCATAGTACTTATTGAAGTTAGTCTGGAACCCATATTTACATTATTAGCTGATACTACCGGCCTGGGCCATACTGGAGAAATTGTATTAGCCAGGTTAGATAGTCCAAATATCTATTTCTTAAACCCATTAAGAAATGACTCAAGCAGAGTGGTAAAGCCCATTGACCTTTCTAAGGAGAAAAACAAAGCTTTACCGATGCAAAAAGCACTGGCTGCTGAAAATGGTGCTGGCGCAAGTACAGATTACAGAGGTAAAGAAACGCTGGCTGTTTGGAGATACTTACCAATTCCTGAATGGGGGTTGGTATCTAAAATTGATACCGATGAGATTTTTGCAGATTCGAGGTCTTTGTTTAATAAATTTTTAATTGCTGGACTAGTGCTAGTCTTGCTATCACTATTTGCATCGATACTCTTTTCTAAATATTTAACCAACCCGCTCGTGTCACTAAAATCGGCACTTGAGATGGTAGGTAATGGAATCTTGCCAAACAAAGTAGAAAAAGAAACCAATGATGAAATCGGGCTCATGGCCAATGACTTAAATCAATTGGTACAAACGCTTAAGAAAACGGCCAATTTTGCCCAGCAAATCGGGGAGGGAAATTTTGATGCAGACTTTAAGCCAATCAGTAAAGATGATGCTTTAGGCGTTGCGCTGGTTGACATGCGCGATAACCTCATTGAAGCAGAAAAGCGAGATAAAGAAAGAAACTGGATTGTTACGGGAGTAGCTGAAATTGGAGAGATTCTGCGTGCGCACAACTCCTTGGAAGATTTAGGAGATGAAGTGATTAAATATATTCTGGGTAAAATTGATGGTATCCAGGGAGCCTTTTATGTAATTAATGATGATCAGGATAGTGATACATATCTTGAAATGAAGGCCTCCTATGCCTATAACAGGAAGAAGTACTTGCAAGCCAACTTTAAATTTGCTGAAGGCTTAGTTGGTCAGGCAGCTGCTGAGATGGATACTGTATTGAGAACTGAAATCCCTGAAGATTACGTGTCTGTAACATCAGGGATACTTGGTGACCAGAGACCTACTTGCATACTCATTGTGCCACTCATTACTGACGAAAAAGTATACGGTGTACTAGAGTTTGCAGGCTTTGAAAAATTCAACAGTAGCAAAGTAAAATTTGTTGAAGAACTAAGCTTAATTCTAGCCAGAACTGTCTTTAACATAAAAGTAAACGAACGCACGCGCAGGTTACTTGAGGAATCTCAAACGATGAGTTCTGAATTGCAAGAAAAGCAGGAAATCCTGAGGCAAAATGCTGAAGAAATGCAGGCCACGCAGGAGGAACTACAGAAATCCAATAGCAAACTTGAAGAGCAAATTGAAGAAGTAAATCGTACACAGAAACGTATGCAGCTTCTGCTCGAAAATGCTTCTGAGGTAATCACGATATATGAGGAGGACGAGACTATACGTTACATAAGTCCTTCGGTTGAGCCAATCTTGGGTTACTCGCAGAAAGAAATGATGGGTACCAGAGATATTGAAAAGGTACATCCTGATATGCAGGAGGAGTTTGATAATATGTTTAAGCAGCTATTAGCAAACCCTGATGAGCAAGTCACTATTCAATATGAGTACCAGACAAAAGAAGGTAATTACATCTGGATTGAGTCTACAGGGACCAACTTCATGTCTAACCCTGCCATACAGGGTATGATTGTAAACTCACAGGATATTACCGAGCGTAGAAGAGCTGAGCAAGAGCAAAGAATGCGAAGTAAAATGCAGGCTCTGTCAGAAAACTCTCTGGATCTGATCACGCGACTAGAGCATGAAGAAATTTCTTATATAAATCCGGTAATAGAAGAGTATACTGGTAAAAAACCACAGGATTTCATCAATCAGCCAGTTAAGGATGCGGATTTAAATGAAGGAATACTCAATAGATGGTTAGAGATTGTTGAACAGGTAAATCAAACTAATGATAAAGTAACTTCCGAAATGGATTTTCCTACTGAAATGGGAAATAGGATCATGCAGGTAAACGCTATACCAGAATTTGATGAAACAGATCACCTTGAATCAGTGCTGGTAGTATCGCATGATATTACCGAGCGAAAAATGATCGAGGTAGAAATCCAGAATAAGAATAAGAAAATTGCAGATAGTATTAACTATGCTAAACGTATACAAAATGCGATTCTGCCAAACAACGCGGTAATTCACCGAGTTATTCCTGATTCATTCATTTTATACAAACCAAAAGATGTAGTAAGTGGTGACTTCCCTTGGTATGTAAAAATCGGAGACGATATTTATATGGCCGCGGTAGATTGTACCGGTCATGGTGTGCCAGGCGCATTATTATCATTGATTGGTTACTTCCTGCTCAACGATATCGTAAGAAGTAGAAAAGTTTCTGATCCGGGAATAATTCTAGATCAGTTAGATGAAGGTGTTACATCCACACTAAGACAGGATCAGGATGATTCTAAGACCAAAGATGGAATGGATATCGCCCTTTGTAAGATCAACATGAAAACACGCAAGGTCGAATACGCGGGTGCACACAGACCATTGTATGTGATGAAGAAAGGTGAAATGGTAGAAATAAAAGGTAATAAGTTTGCCATCGGTGGGGGTATTTATAAGAATCAAACCAACTTCACCAATACTAAGCTATCCCTGGATAAGGGAGATTCATTCTACTTCTGCTCAGATGGATTCCCTGATCAGTTTGGAGGTCCAGATAACAGAAAATTTGGACCAAAACGATTGAGGAGCTTAATAGCAGACATTCACAAAAAGCCAATGAAGGAGGCCTACAAGGTATTTGATAAAGAATGGGAAGACTGGCAAGGTGATGAGAAACAAACAGATGATGTATTATTAATAGGTATAAAATTTTAGAAGTTGTTGATTAAATGTACTATTTTGGAGGATATTTTATAGCTAATACTTAACAACTTAAGTGAGGAACAATTAGACATTAAGAATAAAACACATATAGCCTTATGAAGTATATTTTTGATTTGCACCAAACCATGCTCGATCATAACCTGATCTTGGTTTACGAAGGGGAATTTACCCAGGAAATTACCAAATCGGTGTTGGCGATGGCCGAAAGAAACATGGATTCTTCAGGAGAAGAATCGAGCATAAAGAGGAAGGTGTTCAATGTTATGGTTGAATGTCTGCAAAATATTGTGAAACATGCTGAAGACATTGAAGCGAATCATTCAGCGATTTTCATGATTGGAAAGCGAGACAACGAGTATTTAATTGTTTCAGGAAACCCAATTGAAAATGATCATATAGATGGTTTAAAGTCTAAGCTTGAAAATATCAATGGATTAGATAAGGATGGTTTAAAATCTCTGTACAAGGATATTATCAAGAATACTGAAATTTCAGATAAAGGCGGTGCTGGTCTTGGATTTGTGGATATGGCTAGAAAGTCGGGCAATCCATTAGAGTTTGATTTCCTTGATATGGACAATACGCACAAATTCTTTTGTCTGAAAACAACAATAAGCAGGGCTTAATTAACACATTAGAAAAATCTTTTTAAATACTATTGAAAAATGGAAATATTAAACTTAGAAGGCACTGAAGATACCCCAAAAATTATATTAGATAAGGGAAATGGTATTTTTGAAATTTCAGGCAGATCTCTTCCTGAAGATTCAGCCGAGTTTTACCAGCCGGTATTAGATTGGATTGATGAGTACTCTAAAGATCCTAACTCAAGTACCGATTTCATGATTAAGCTCGAGTATTTTAATACCGCTTCATCAAAATTAATCCTTGATGTGTTGTCTGCATTAGAAGATATTGAAGGCATGACAATACTATGGTATTTTCACGAAGACGATGAAGATATGGAAGAAGCAGGTGAAGAATTTTCAGAGCTTGTTGAAATTCCTTTTGAATTTAAAACGTACTAATTTTTTTAAACTTCAAGAATACCAGATTGCCGGTTCAGATTTTTAGGGATACTGATATATGAGTGAGGAAATATTAAAAGCACTTACCCAGCTATTTGCCATCATTACTAAGCAGGATGGTGGTGTAACCGAAAAGGAAAGGCAATTCGTAATTAGCTTTTTTCAGCAAGAGCTTGATCAGGACTCTGTAAAAGAATACCTGGAGCTTTACGATAAGTTTTCTGGTTACAGCAAATCTGAAGACGGTGAAAAGGAGGAGGAGCCGCAAAAGAAAAGAAAACTTACCTCTGTACGTGACTCAGTTAAAACACTGGGTCTTTGTAAAAAGATAAATAAAACACTTACTCAAAAACAGAAGGTAGTAGTTCTTATCAAGATTTTAGAGCTTGTTGGCTCTGATAAGAACTTTACATCTCAGCGGATGGAGATCATTGATACCATCAGCACTGTTTTTAACATTGTAAAAGACGAGTACAAACTCATTGAGAGTTTTGTTATTAAGCAAGAAGTAACAGAACTCAACTTTAGTGATATCTTATTAGTAAACGCCAAAGAAGCAGACGCTGAAAATGATCAGTCAAAGCATTACCAGTCTGATATCAATGGCAACATAATTTTCCTTAAAGTCAGAAGCGTTGATATGTACTTTACCAAATACATTGGTAAAGATGAAATCGTGCTCAATGGCTTTATCATGCAGAAAAATAGAGTATACCTCTTTTCTCATGGTAGTACAATCAAAACACCGCTTGGTGCAGCGCTTTATTATAGCGACCTGATCTCATTATTTAATGAAGAGATCGAAACGACCAAGCTTTCATTTAATGCCAATATCGAAGAATTCCGTTTTCCTAATGGAGCATTAGGGCTTAGAGATGTATACATTTCTGAGGGTCCTGGGCGTCTTATTGGGATTATGGGCGCTAGTGGTGCAGGAAAGACGACACTTCTTAATGTGCTGGCAGGTATTGAACAGCCTTCAAAAGGTAGTATTAAAATTAATGGGTTTGATATACACAATGAAAAGGATAGGATTCATGGTGTAATAGGTTATGTGTCACAGGATGATTTGCTCATCGAAGAACTGACAGTATATGAAAACCTCTACTACAATGCCAAGCTATGCTTTGCCAACCTCAATGAGGAAGAATTACATAAAAGAGTAATTGGTGTATTGGAAAGCCTGGGATTAGACCAAAGAAAGGATCTTAAGGTTGGAAGTGTTTTAGATAAAACGATTTCAGGTGGGCAAAGAAAACGATTAAATATTGCACTAGAGCTAATTAGAGAGCCAGCAGTATTGTTCGTAGATGAGCCTACATCTGGTTTATCTTCACGAGATTCTGAAAATGTAATTGACTTATTGAAGGAGCTTTCACTAAAGGGAAAGTTAATTTATGTCGTAATTCACCAGCCTTCATCAGATATCTATAAGATGTTTGATAAAATGTACATCATGGATACCGGTGGCTTTCCAGTATTTTATGGTAATCCGGTACAGGCTGTTACCTACTTCAAAGAGGAAACTAATCAGGTTGATAGCCAGCGAGGGCAATGCGAAACTTGCGGTAATGTAAATCCTGAGCAGATATTCAATATCATCGAAGCTAAAGTTGTCGATGAGTATGGACAACTCACTAACAAACGAAAAAAGGAGCCACAACAGTGGCACGAGACGTTTAAGGAAAAGTTTTCCATAGAAAAAGTCGAAGATCTTAATGAGGAACCACCTCATAGTTTATTTATTCCGAATAAACTCAAGCAGACTGTAATTTTTACAACCAGGGATTTGCTGAGCAAGATAAGTAATAAACAGTATCTGCTAATCAACCTGTTGGAAGCACCGGTATTGGCGCTTATTTTGGCCTTTATTATAAAGTATAAAAGCTCACCATATGGAGATGAATACATCTTCAGGTTTAATGATAATATTCCGGCATTTATGCTGATGAGTATTATTGTAGCGCTCTTTATGGGACTTACTGTAAGTGCCGAAGAAATAATTCGAGATAGAAAAATACTTAAACGGGAAAGCTTTCTTAACCTTAGCTGGAATAGCTATCTGATGTCTAAGCTGTTTATTTTATTTTTAATGTCTGCTATACAGACATTTACGTTTGTTGTCATTGGTAACCTTATTCTTGAAATTCATGGAATGACTTTTACCTTTTGGTTTGTGTTATTCACATGCTCTTGTTTAGCCAATGTATTGGGCTTAAATATTTCGAGTGCTTTTAATTCAGCTGTCACGGTATATGTCATGATACCTTTGCTGCTTATTCCTCAAATGATTTTAAGTGGTTTGCTTTTTAGTTTCGATAAACTTAACGACTTAATTAGCACCAAGGGCGAAGTGCCAATTGTAGCAGATCTAATGGCCTCAAGATGGGCTTATGAGGCAATGGCTGTAGATCAGTTTAAGGATAACGATTACATGGAGCCGTACTTCGATCTCAAAAAGCAAGAAGCGCAGGCTGATTTCTTATCAGCCTATATGGCTCGAGAGCTTAGTCAGAAAAGAGAGTTTATATCAGATAATCTTCCGTCCGATAACGACTCGATCATTAATATAATTGAGAAAGACTTTAAAATTTTACGAGACGAACTTATTACTGAGCCGTTTAAAGAAGGTATAGAGGATATTGATCTTGCTCAAAAACTCACAATTGAAAATTACGACAATGAGTTTGATAATAAGCTAAGTGAATACCTTGAAGCGTATAAAAAGCATTATCAAAAGGCCTATCGTGAAGCGACAGATAAGCTGGATAAGATGGCATATTTCTTTCAAAATAATGAGGCATATGAGTATGACCTCAACGAGTATAAAAACAAATATTTTAATGAGAGCCTGGCAGATCTTGTAACAAACATTACTGAAACAGATCGCTTAATTGAATATGACGGTGAATTGATTCAACAAATCAACCCGATATACAATGACCCTGAAACTCCCGCCCATATCATGGATTACAGGACACATTTTTTTGCTCCACAAAAATATTTCTTAGGTACCTATATGGACACTTTTTATTTTAATATGATAGTCATTTGGTTAATGACTTTAATTCTCTATTTTACATTATATTTTGAATTGCTCAGTAGAGGGTTGGAGGCTTTTGGAAAGATAAAATTCACTTCCAACAAAGAAGACTAGTGTCATTCAATTAAAATGATAATGTTTGCAATAGAAAAATGAATTTATAATTTTGTTATCATTAACGCGTCAAATTATGAGAATATTACTGTTTGGGCTTGTTGCTTGTTTTGCATTTGCTTGTAATTCGAGTAAAAAACCAGATGAACAAGCTTTTCTGGAAAGTCTGGATTCTGCAGCCGTTGAGAAAGGGCCTGCCGTTTCAGAAGAAGTTATCGGAAGCATTATCCAGCAAATTCCGTCTCCTTTGGAGATTTCGGTATTGCTCAAGGAGTCAGGCACCAAATACGATAGGAGCCTTTTAAATTCTCCTGATAACATATCTAAATATAATAGCAACTATAGGAAGGCACTTAACCTTGGTATTTATGGTACTGACCTAGGGTATACTAATATATACGAGCAAAACCAAGATGGTTTAGACTATATGACTTCTATTAAGGAGTTAGCCGATGGCTTAAGTATTGGACAGTTTTTTGATATTGAAACAATTGGTCGATTGGCCACGAATAGCAAAAACCTGGATAGCTTATTGCTAATCACAACTAAAAACTTCAATAGCATTAACGCCTATTTGCAAGAGCAAAATCGTGCTAACCTAAGTGTACTATTACTTACGGGTGGCTGGTTAGAAGCCATGCACATTACAAGTCAGGTTTCTGCTAAGGATCCTTCTAATAAAGAGTTACAAGAAAAAATTGGTGAACAAAAGATCATTTTGGAGAACATTGTGATACTTCTTGGTTATTACAAAGAGGTTGATCAAAATATGGCATCACTTTTGAAGGATATGGAGAGACTCAAAAGCGAGTACGAAAATGTTGAAATCATTAAGACCTACAAAGAGTCTACTTTTGAGATTGTAGATGGAGTTATGGTGATTAAAGACAATAGTTCAAGTGAAATTAAAATCACTACTGAGAATGTTGATAAAATTAAAAGCATTATCAGCTCGGTGAGAAAGAAAATTATTAGTTAGGGGAAAACAAGCGTAATATGAAAAAGGCAATTTACTCAGTATTTATAATAGGAATGTTATTCTGTTTACCTGGTCTCACTGCAAATGCACAGTGCAATACAGATCAGTTTACAGATGCATGCATTCCTAAGCTAGCTTCAGGATTTAACTTCCTGAAAGCTTATAAAATCGATGGTCAGGGTGGCTCTAAGACAAAAGTTGAGTATTCTTATGTATTTACAAAAGGTACTCAGTATATGATAAATGTATGTGCAACTGGTGAAAATACTGATGGCATTGTGGTGTCATTATTTGATAGCAATAGAAATCAGGTAGCAAGTAGTAAAATCAATGGGCAGTATATTTCTGCTATTGCTTATCCTTGTAATACTACTGGTATTTACTACATACAATACACGTTTGATAACTCTTCGCAGTTCTGCGGTGGTAGTGCGCTAGGTTTCAAAAGATAATCAGTTTTAAAAATCTATATTAGAGCAGGCCTTTTAAAAGGCCTGCTTTTTTTATTCCTAAAATGAGACAACATTTTACCAAATTTGAACTGAAGGCAAGGTATTTCCAATTGGGAGAAGTATCCGAACAAACAAAAAATTTAATATTTGTTATCCATGGGTATGGCCAACAAGCTAAGTATTTTATACAAAAATTTGAATCATTAGATAATACCAAAAATTGTATAGTTGCTCCGGAAGGACTAAATAGATTTTACCTTGAAGGCTTCAGTGGGAGAGTAGGTGCCACCTGGATGACTAAAGAAGATAGACTTACCGATATAGAAAATTACCTCACCTACCTTAACAAGGTCTATGAGGAAGTAATTAAAGACACTGATACAGGACATCTAAAAGTCACTGTAATTGGTTTTTCTCAAGGATCTGCTACAGCATCTCGCTGGGTATCAAATACACCGTACAATGTGCACCAGCTTATTCTATGGGCTGGTATTTTCCCGCCTGATTTAGATTATCAATTAGCAGGGGATAAATTTGATAACATGGATATTAAATATGTCTATGGTCTCAAAGACCCATTTTTAACTGAAGGCCGTATTGATGAGATGAATCGCATTTCATCCAAACTGCAGGTAAGCCCTGAAACAATCACCTTTGATGGCGAACATATCATTGATGGGCCAACATTACAGACAATTTTTAAATCTTAAGATTTATTTACGATAGTGCTACTCGCCTGATCAGTCGGGAATACAATCATATCGCTGATGTTGACATGCGCAGGACGTGTAATAACAAATAGTATTGTCTCGGCAATATCTTCCGCCTTCAACGGGGTATAGCCACTATATACTTTGTCAGACTTCTCAGCATCACCTTTAAAGCGCACCAACGAAAATTCTGTTTCTACAAGCCCTGGATTTATCGCTGTTACTTTTACACCTGTACCGTTGAGATCAAGTCGCATACCATTATTAAGGGCATCTACAGCATGTTTAGAAGCACAATACACATTTCCATTAGGATAAACTTCTTTGCCTGCAATAGACCCTATATTCACAATATGGCCCTTTCTTTGAGCAACCATTTGTGGTATTATATTTTTGGACACATAGAGCAACCCTTTTACATTGATATCGATCATAGCGTCCCAATCTTCAATGCTGCCATGTTGAATTGGTGCTAGCCCATGTGCATTTCCGGCATTGTTGATTAAAACGTCAATGTTGCTAAAATCTTGACTTAAACTATTGATAGCCTGTTGCACAGCAGACTTATCTCTTACATCAAAACTCAGCGTTTCAACAGCGCAATGAGGTGACAATTCTGTTTTGAGCTCTTTTAGACGTTCTTCTCTGCGACCACAAATAACGAGATTGTAATTATTATTGGCGAGAAGTTTTGCTGTTGCCTTACCAATACCCGAAGTCGCACCTGTAATAAAAGCAATGGGCTTAGACATTATTGAAATAGTAAATAAAGGGTGATAGTGTTAGTGTTCAGGCGGTCAATACCTTCTCCAAAGAAATTATCCTCACTGCCCAACATGTTTGTTATTCCTTTTGAAAACCGGATCTCAGGAGAAAACTTGAACAGTGGGTAATAGATGTCTAATCCAAATCCGACATCTGCTGAGACATTCACTGCCTTGATATCAATGTTTTTATCACTTATCTCGTCTATATCATTTTTACCTGATGCCTCCAAGCCAGGTTTAACACCACCTACGAAATACATTCTAAAATTTCCTCTTCTCTCAGATTTGTACTTGAGCAGTAGTGGAAATTCAACAACTGTGGTTTCGACCAGCTCATTGATATTGGGGTTGTCTAATCGTTCGTAGACTAACAAATGTTCGTAAAATGAAACCTGAGGTAGTAATCTAAAATCTAAGAAGTCGGCAAGATTGAGATTTACTATAAATCCAAGAGTGAATCCCGCAGACCACTCAGGGTTAATTGCATAAAGGTCATCCAATTCTGGTGAAGTAAATCGATCAGAGTATTTAATCTGATAAGAAGATGTATGTACACCTAGCAGAAAGCCATAACTCAAAAAACGATTGTCATAATTTGGGTTATTCTGCTCTATTCTACGCTGGCTTAAAGCATGTGTACTTCCTAAAAGAATGATTAGGCCTGTAACTGCTATTTTACTCCAGTGTATATTGAGCTTATGCCAAAAGTTAGTGGTTTGCATTCGGTATTTTTAAAACCTACTTTTTCTAGTACATCCAGAAAATTTTGTCCATCAGGAAAAGCGTTAACTGACTCAGGTAGATAGGTGTAAGCTGCGCTGTCCTTAGAGATTAACTTACCAATTTTAGGTAAAATTGATCTAAAGTAAAAATTATAAATTTGTTTAAAAGGAAACTTTGCTGGTCTTGAAAATTCAAGAATTACTACTTTTCCACCTTTCTTAAGTACTCTCAGCATATCTCCTAAGCCCTTCTCAAGATTTTCAAAATTCCTTACACCAAAAGAAACGATGATAGCATCAAATTTATTGTCATCAAACAGCAAACCCTCAGAATCGCCCAATTGTAGCTCAATCTTATTATCGAGGCCTTTTTTCTTCATTTTTTTACGACCCATCTCAAGCATGCCTTCTGAGATGTCAACGCCAATAACTTTGTCAGGATTAAGTGCTAGTGCCTCAATCGCAAAGTCACCTGTTCCGGTTGCGATATCAAGGATAAGCTTTGGCTGATCCTTTTTAAGGAGTTTAATGGCCTTTTTTCTCCAAAGTATATCTATACCAAGACTTAAAAAATGGTTTAAGAAATCGTACTTACCGCTGATGTTGTTAAACATCTCTGCTACCTGTTCCTTTTTTGCGGTCTTCTTTTCTTTATATGGTAATACTGTCATCTGCTATTTTAAAACAAAACCGATCTGTAATGCAATTGTTTGATCGGTCTGCAAATATCTGATTAAAAGAAAGTAATTCCTAAATAATTGAAATTTGATAAGATGTTGAAGGTATTAAACAAAAATTCCCGACTAACTAGTCAGGATTTTTTGATCTTCATAGGTGTAGGTAATTATTTTTTAGATGAAGCTCCATCACTTAAGACTTTGAACTCAACTCGTCTATTTAGTTCACGTCCCTCTTTTTCGTCATCGTTACTTGCAAGAGGTTTTTCTTCTCCATAACCTACGGCTTTCACTCTGCGTGCATCAATACCTTTATTCACTAAGTATTCCTTTACTGCATTTGCTCTTAATTGAGAGAGCTTTTTGTTGTATGCTTTAGATCCTATATTGTCAGTATGTCCTGATATTTCTATCTCCATACCGGCATTACTGGCCATCATGGTTTCAAGCTTATTAAGCTCATCATAAGATTCTTTCTTAAATGAAGCCTTATTGAAATCAAAGTAGATGTTTCTTAAGACAGACCGGGTTCCTGTTCTAAGCTTTCTAAGTTGTACATTTCTAGTAATTTCTTGTGGTTCGCTAGTTGATGCCGGCACTCGTATATCTAAATTTTGGAAGACATAACCGCTTGCTTCAACACTTAACCTATACGTCTTAGACTCAGGAGTTGTCACTGTAAACTTATATTTCCCTTCACCTTCACGAGATTTTCCAGCAATTGAATTATCATTTTGACTCTTCATACTGATGGTTGCATCGATAGGCGAGCCATCCCCCATGACCGCAACATTAATAGTAACAGGTTGTAAGGATATAGATTCATCTTTTTCAACTGCAACAAGTTCTTTGTCTTCTGGCTCTTCGTCCTCTTTAGCTTCAACATCTTTTTTAGCAATGGTCTGCCCGACACTATCTTCTTGTAGTATTGTCACCATATAAATGTCAGTATAGCCCTGCCCGTCTTCCCTCACAGAAGCATAATAGCCTCGTTTACCATCTTCAGTACTTACAAAGTATATATCATTATCAGGTGTGTTGATAGGGAAGCCAAGATTTTCAGGCTCACCCCACTCACCTTTTGCACTGTCATATTCAGATTTGAAGATATCATATCCACCCATGCCATTTCTTCCCTGGCTACTGAAATATAATGTTTTGCCATCGTAGTCAATAAAAGGTCCGTCATCATCAAATTCTGTGTTGATTTTATCACCTACGTTTTTGGATCTCGCCCACTCATCAGTGTCGGGATCTTTTATACTATAGTAGATATCAATGCCACCTTGTCCGCCAGGTCTGTCTGAAGCGAAAAATAATATTGATCCATCTGGAGATATAGAAACTGCACTTTCCTTAAATCCTGCAGAATTTATATTTTCACTCGCTGGTTGAGGATACGTCCAGGTATTATCTGGTTTTCTGAAAGCTTCATAGATATCACCATTATTCTCATCCTTATAAAGGAATAGTTGCTCACCATCTGCACTGAGCGCCAGGTTAGAGTCATGAAATTCAGTGTTAATAACCTCTCCAATATTTTTTGCTGGCATCCATTCACCGTTTTCCTTAAAAGCAATAAAGATATCTTCATAAGGCATATTATCTGTGAATACATTTTGATTCAAGTTGCCTTCTTTTCTTCTACTGGTAAACACCATCATGTCTTCATCCTGGTTAAGCACAGGTGCATAATCTTCGAATTCCGAATTGATGGCGTTTCCAAGGTTTACGATTGAATAATGCGCTGGGTTAGCAACAAATTGTTTGGCATTTTCACATTCATATATTCTTCGATTAACGTCAGACAGCTCTACTTTATCTCTGCCTCGATAACCATCTTCTTCAGTCAGCTTGTTCTTGTATCTATTATAGTAAGCCAGGGCTTTGTCGAACTCCATTCCGTATTGATAACTACGTCCTATCCAGTAAGTAAGGTCAAATCTATAATTTGGATCCAATTCTAATACCTGTAAAAAGTATTGGGCTGCGCGCGATTTGCCTACAGTTTTAAGGTGAAAATCACCAGCTTTCCAATTCGCTTCAACATTTGTCGGGTCAGCATTTGCAGCTTGCACGTATAGATCTCGTGCGTCAATCATGGCTTGAGTAGCTTCCATAATGAGCTCTGCCTGTTCCATGTAAAGTTTAGCCTGATCTGCTGCATCTTGCTCTTGACTAAACACAGTAAAGTGAGCAAAAAATAGAAACAGCAAAGAAAAAGTAAAAAATTTAAGCCTTTGATACATTTTAATATGAGATTTGCAGCCTAATTTAACTGAATTAAGTTAAAAAAATGCATGTCTACGCCTAAGCGTAATCATGTTTAATTAGCAATTATAGTAATAATACAAAAAAAATGGTTGAAGTATTACTTTAACTTTAAAAAAATACCACCTTGCTAATTAGTCAATAAATATAACTATTTGGTTTATAATAATCTAATTGAGCACTTATGGCTATAGAGATTAAGAAATCTGAGTTTTTAAAAAGTAGTAGTGATCATACGCAATGTCCACCTGCACAATTGCCGGAGTTTGCCTTTATTGGCCGTTCTAATGTAGGTAAATCATCACTTATTAATATGCTGGCGGGGAGAAATAAATTGGCTAAAGTTTCTTCGAAGCCGGGTAAAACACAACTAATTAATCATTTTTTGATTGATGACACCTGGCACTTGGTAGATCTACCAGGTTACGGCTGGGCAAAAGTCTCAAAATCTGAAAAGGAAAAATGGGGCGCCATGATTCACGATTATATTAAGGAAAGGAAAAATCTCATTAACTTATTTGTGCTTGTTGATAGCCGATTGGCACCTCAACCCATTGATATAGAATTTATTAATTGGCTGGGAGAGGAGCAGATTCCATTTAGCATTGTCTTTACCAAAGCCGATAAACAGTCTAAAAATAAAACACAATCTGCGGTAGCAAAATACAGAAAGCACTTGCTAAAGTTCTGGGAGGTGATGCCACATAATATTGTAACTTCATCAACAACTGGAATGGGCAAAGAGGAAGTACTAAAATTTATAGGAGAGTTGGTGAAAACTGGTAAATACTAAAATAATAACTACTTTTGCGCCCTGATTAAAACAATTAATTTTTAATATGGAATATAGTGATATTGCTTCGTTGACAGGAAAAGGAGGCCTTTTTAAAGTACTTAAACCTACACGTACTGGTGTTATTTTAGAATCACTTGATGATAGTAAACAACGTATTGCAGCTAATGCATCTCAGCGTATATCGGTGTTGAGCGATATTTCTATATATACGACCGACCAGGAAGGATCTACTCCTTTAGAAGATGTATTTAAGAAGATCCATAAGGAGTTTGATGATGATTTGGGAGTAACACCGACTTCTGACCCAGATGAGTTAAAGGCCTTTATCAAACACATTATCCCTAACTATGATGAGAACAGGGTGTATGTTTCAGACATCAAGAAGCTAATAAAATGGTACAACAGTATTTACCAACATGTACCGGAGCTATTAAAGGAAAAAAAGAAGGCATCAAAAGCGAAAAAGGCTGATGACAAATAAGGATGATATCCTTTTAACTACACAATTAATAAAAAAAGACTTTTTGCTGGATGAAGAGTTGCCTGAAACGGCTCTTACTATTGAAGATCTAAAAAAGCAATTGGTACCTATTATCAACTACTTGCTGGATAAAGATATGAGTCGACTGCTTAATGCACTCTATCGTATCGATGTAAGTGAACAAAAGGTGAAAAAAGTTTTAGCAGCCGGTAATCCTGAGACTTTGGCCTCTGATATCGCCCAAATGATATTGGAGCGAGAGATGCAAAAAGTAATTACAAGAAGAAAGTATGGAGGGTAGAGAGGCGATCCGTTAGTTTCTAATCGAAATTATGGATTATCATTAGCTTTTTCCATGTGATGTCCAAAGCGCAGCCTCTTATGGGAATAGTCGTTGCACGGACTTTTTTATTCCGTGTTTCTTTTAGATTGTAATTAATCTAAAGAAATAGCTATGTCAAATAACCTCAAACCAGGAGATAAATTTCCCGACTTTCAATTACCTGATCATGAGGGAAAACAAGTGTCACCTTCAGATTTCACAAGACCTTCAATTGTTGACCAAAAGCTTGGCTTTAATGACGGCTACCCGTTAGTTGTAGTATTCTACCGTGGCTTCTTTTGCCCAAGGGATCAGCAGCAAATGCACATGCTTTGTGAGTTTCAGCACGAGTTAGCTGTTAACTTTGGTAGATTAATAGCCATTAGTGCCTGGTCATCAGAAACACAAGCTGCTTTCAGAGCCGGCCTCGGAGCAAATTGGTCATTTATTGCAGATACTGAGCGCAGCCTAATTAAACAGCTGGATATACTTGATAATACTGAAGGTGAGTATGCCTACCAGGCATTGCCAAATACATATGTGCTCAAACCGGATCTCACCGTATATAAAGTGTATGAAGGTTGGTATTTTGTTGGTCGGCCGACACTCGAGGAGTTGAGGCAAGATTTACGATCTATTATGGAAGAGCAGTCTTACTATAAACACGAGGCCTATACTACAAATCATGCGGAACAAATAAGAGTACCACAACAGGTTTGGCATGATGAAGAGCAGCGAAAAGCAAAACACAATACCCACAGCGGTGTTGTAAAATGGTTTGATAAAATCTCAGGTAACGGTATGATTACAGCTGAAGGTATCGAGGAAGAGATCTTTTTTAATTTTACAGCGATACCTGGGGAAGGCTACCGCACTATAAGGGCAGGCAAAAAGGTAACCTTTGAGCTACTCGAAACTAAGACCGGAAAGGTAGCATTCAGAGTTATAATGAAGTAAAGCTTCATTGGGTAAAAATAGATGCATAATCCCCATTGTGAGATATATGCATCTGAGGTGATTCAATTATTTAACAGGCTCTACTTTATAACCTTCTTTTCTCAATAAAGCAATTACGCCTTTGTCAGACCCAAGGTGACCGGCACCGACAGCTATAAATGTTGGTTTTTCTGTGATTAGCTTTTCTATACGATCAATCCACTCCTTATTTCTTTTATACAATAAGATGTTGGTATACGCCTCAAACTGTACACTTGAAGTAATCATATCATGCATTTTTTGCATATCCTCACTTTTATAGGCCTTAATCATAAAGTCTAGCTCGGTTTTCATTTTTTCTGTGTCAGAGGTATACTCTACCAACCAGCTCAATTGCTCTTCCATAGGTATCTGGTCAAAAATGTTAAGCTGGTACTCTATGGTTTCTAGCCCCTTAAGCTCTTTGTCTCCTTTTAATTGCATAAAAGTTGCTTCATACGAAGCTGGTTGTGGGCATTCAAGACCTTTCATATAGATCATTGACATTAGACCGATAGGCTTCATCACTCCCAATTGAGTTAAGTCTGCACTATAGTGCTTTTTAAAGAACGCATTAACAGTGGCTAATTCTTCTTCAGTAAGTTGGGTGCTTATGTTTGCCATGTCCTTATTTAAGGCCATTTGCTGTGCCTTGGCCATAAAATTTGGCTCATCCATATCTAATTCAAGCACCACCTGCTCTGTGTTTTCTACGGCTTCTTTGGTAGCATCCGACAAAATCATATCATCAGGGCATATCATATGTATTGTACCAAAAAGGTAGGAGGGCTTACTCAGGTCGTTTCCTGAAATTTCCCACAGCAGAGATTGGCCGAAAGTAACTGTTGCCAAGCAACAAAAGGCGATTACACTTAAGATTCGTAGCTTTTTCATTTATTGTGTTTTAGTTTTTTAATATTGGTCGAGAAAACTGCCAGTTTATCACAAAATGTATAAACTTTATTTTCAGTTTAGCTTTTAAAATAACTCTCCGCCTTCTCTACCATTTTTGTTGAGCCAATAAATAGTGGCACACGTTGATGATAAGTAGTGGGTTGGATGTCCAAAATTCTTTCGATTCCGGTAGTCGCCTTTCCGCCTGCCTGTTCCACAATAAATGACAACGCATTACACTCATACATTAACCTCAATTTGCCGTTAGGTGAGCTTTCTGTCTGGGGATATATATAAATACCACCTTTCAATAAATTTCGATGAAAATCAGCGACTAATGAGCCGATATAACGCCCTGATGTTTGAGTTTCTTTGCAATACTCGACATACTTTTTTACCGGTTCCGGGAAACTGTTATAAGATCCTTCGTTGATAGAGTACATCTTACCATCTTCAGGAATGGTTAGATCCGGGTGAGACAAAAAGTATTCTCCAAGAGAAGGCTCGAATGTAAAGCCATTTACGCCATGTCCTGTAGTATAAACAAGCATTGTAGACGATCCATAAAGTAAATAGCCGGCTGCTACCTGCTTGTGTCCTTTTTGTAAAACATCTTCCTTAGTAATAGGTGTGCCAATAGGAGATACTCTTCTGTAAACTGAAAATATTGTACCGATAGACACGTTTACATCAATATTTGAAGAGCCGTCTAATGGATCTATCGCGATGACATACTTTCCATTGTTGTTTAGATCTGTGACGTCTTCATCTTCTTCTGAAATTATGGCACATGCTTCACCACCTTTAGTCAGGGCTCTGATAAATCTGATATTTGCCAATACGTCTAGTTTTTGCTGGTCTTCGCCTTGTACGTTTTCAGTGCCAATTGGTCCAACAATATTTATTAGACCTGCTTTATTGATTTCTCTGTTTACAACTTTACCAGAAAGGGCGATATCGCGAAGTAGCTGAGACAATTCTCCGGATGCATATTGAAATTCCTGTTGCTTTCGCTTAATAAAGCGATCCAGTGCTGTACCAATCGGTAATGCAATCCGTGAGTCTTCCATAATATTGTTCAAGACGTTAAGTTTTTTGAGATTTAAACTGCTATTTTGGGGCAAATTTACAGAATTTTTTGTCATTCAATCGATTGCATAGATGAAGGTATTCAAGTTTGGTGGAGCTTCAATTAAAAATGCCGTTGCTTTAAAAAATATGAGCAGGATTATTGCTCAGCATGCCAATGAAAAACTTGTGGTTGTAGTATCAGCAATGGGTAAGACTACCAACGCCCTCGAGCAGATTCTCAATGCAAAATTTCAGAAGCAGGAGACCGCTGAACTAATAAAAGACTTGAGACAATATCATGCAGAAATTATAGTATCATTATTTCCAACCGATAATAATGTTACGCACCTGGTAGACACAATTTTTGAATATTTAGAAGAAAGACTTAACCAACCTTTTGGCTATGACGAATTATACGATCAGGTGGTCTCTTGTGGTGAGTTGCTATCATCAACTATTGTTGCTGAATACCTGAAGAGTACAAAACTGCAAGTACATTGGCTGGATGCACGAGAGTATGTAAAGACTAATGACAACTTCAGAGAGGGAATTGTAGATTGGAGGTTGACAGAGGAACTCATTAAGCACGATGTAGGTGAAATTGCCAAATCCAAAATCGTTTTAACTCAGGGTTTTATAGGCAGTGCTGATAATGGTCAGACTACTACTTTGGGTAGAGAAGGCTCTGATTTTACCGCAGCCATTTTTGCGTCTGCATTACATGCTGAGCATGTTTGCGTATGGAAAGATGTGCCTGGGATACTTAATGCCGATCCGAAATTAGTTAGTGATGCCATTCTATTTGCGGAGTTGCCTTATCATGAGGCTGCTGAAATGACATACTACGGTGCCACCGTAATACACCCGAAAACGATTAAACCGCTAGCCAATAAACACATACCATTATTGGTAAAGAGTTTTGACCAGCCTGATGCCTCGGGTACAATCATTCATGATTGTGAGGTGAAAGACTTACCTCCATGCACCATTATTAAAAATGATCAGGTGCTCATCTCGTTTAAGGTGATTGATTTTACGTTTGTAAATGAAGAAAACTTAAGCCGTATTTTTCATGAATTGTCCATTGTTGATTTGAAGATCAACATCATGCAAAACTCAGCTATTTCTTTTTCGATAGTTGTGGATAATCAGCCTTTGAAAATTGACAAAGTGATGGAGGCCCTTAAACCTCATTTTGAAATAAGGTACAATACGGGGCTACAATTGACAACAATTAAAAATTATACGCCACAAAAACTCAAAGAGTTTGCCAACGTGGAAAATATCCTTTTGGAACAGATATCAAGGAATAATTACCGCGTGCTAACAGCTCCGACAGCGCAATAAAAGGAGTCTTATTTAGCTTGTAAGCCGTGTTTTTCTATAAGCCAATTAAGAAATTCTTCTACAGACCTATCAAGAATTTCATAGACATTTTGGAATCCGTCTTCACCGCCAAAATAGGGGTCTGGAACGTCTGTACCCTTGTCTGACACATCAAATGTCCGCATTAGCATGGTTTTGTCCTTAAACTCACCAGTTTGATCGATGCGCTGAATACAGTTTAGGTTAGCATTATCCATAGCCAATATGTAATCAAAGTTGCGGAAGTCTTCTTTGAGGAATTGTCTGGCCTTGTGGTTGAGTATAAGCCCATTGTTCTTGGCATTAGCAATGGTGCGAGAGTCGGGCTGTTCACCAATATGGTATTTTGATGTGCCACACGAGTCTACCTCCACCACTTCTCCAAGGCCAAGTTTATCGATCCGATTTTTTAAAATGCCTTCGGCAAGTGGGGATCTACAAATATTTCCAAGACAAACGAAAAGGACTTTAACCATATGAAAGAGTTTAATGGGTTTTAAATGTTTCGTACACAGTCAAACAAATTTAAATAACAAAGGTTACTTATCGCCTTCAATATGTATATAACAGTACATAGCACTTTTTACTCACCTGTTTAGTATGGTTAGTTTAAGCCGCCTTTTTTGAAAAAAGGCGGCTTTTCTTTTTATTGTGGGCATCTTTGAAATTAAAGCCAATAATTTATGGAATTTATAAAAGTAAATGAGTCATACGAGAAACACGTTGCGTTAATTGAACTCAATCGACCAAAAGAGCTTAATGCGCTGAATCTACAGCTAATGGGAGAATTGAGAGATACGCTTAAAATGCTCGATGACAATGATGAAGTACGTGCCATCATAATCACCGGAAATGAAAAAGCGTTCGCTGCAGGAGCAGATATTAAGCAGATGGCCAATAAGACGGCCATTGATATGTTAAAAATTGATCAGTTCAGTACGTGGGATCAAATAAGGAAGACAAAAAAGCCTTTGATTGCAGCTGTATCTGGATTTGCTCTAGGCGGTGGCTGCGAGCTGGCGATGACTTGCGATATGATTATTGCCTCTGAGTCTGCTAAGTTTGGCCAGCCGGAAATAAAAATAGGTGTGATGCCAGGAGCTGGAGGGACACAACGATTAACAAAGGCTATTGGCAAAGCCAAAGCTATGGAATTGGTCCTTACCGGTAGATTTATTTCAGGAGAAGAGGCAGTCAGTTATGGACTTATAAATAAAGTAGTTCCTGTTGAGATGTATATGCATGAGGCCACCACTTTGGCTAAAGAGATAGCTCAGATGTCACCCATTGCAGCACAATTGGCAAAAGAGTCTGTAAACAGATCATTTGAAACACATTTGGATGAAGGGCTTACCTTTGAGCGCAAAAACTTCTATTTGACATTCTCATCTGAAGATCAAAAGGAAGGGATGCAGGCTTTTGTAGAGAAAAGAAAACCAGAGTATAAGGGCAAATAACATATTTATAAGCACTGGAAACAGTAAAGGCATTCCATTTGTGGAATGCCTTTACTTATTTTTTGATGCCTTGTTATTACCGTGACACTCTCTGCAAAACAAACCTTCCAGGTTTCGAAAACCTGGAAGGTTTTAATTATGTTCTTTTAGCTTTTATCTTACTGCAAAGCCCAAACCTACAGAAAGGACATTGTATTTTTGGAAGGTGTAATCTGCATGTAAAGTTAAAATTGCGAGCTTGAGTCTCATACCAGCAGTAAATCTTGCACCACCAGATTTAAATTCTAGATCTATAGGATCAGATATGGTAGTTTCGTTTCCTGCATCATCATTTACAGTGTAATCTCCTAGTAGTTTCAATTCTGATCTTACCCTATTGAAACCAAGTCCTCCATAAAGTGTAAGCACAGAGAATTTTTTTGAAGCCAAGGCTTGGAAAGTCCATGTGTTTACATCAAACAAACCAGATTGACCTGCCGTGCTTGGATCAGCCGAGTCAGAAAGATCTACAGTAGTTGTTACATCAGTAAAGGCAACCAACACTGACATGTCAAAAGGAGCAAGTTTAAGTCCTGGTATATGCTGCTTTACATCATGCATTACACCAATACCGAATAATTTAAACTTGCCATCATCACCCAAGTCGATTTCTGGCAACCATCTGATTTTCAAATCAGTGTTTTTTACAATTCCGATACCTAATTGAGGTATGATTACTGGCGCAGCAGCAAAACCTATTTCTTCTTCTAGTCCAGTGCCCGGAGGTCCGCTAAATTGCTCGGTAAATGTTTGGCCCGTATTATCATCGGTATACGTATACTCAAATCTTGGTTCTGTATCTGGCCCGAAAATCGTTGGGGCTCTGTCACCAAACGGATTATCTGCAGCCACATTAGTATTATTTAGGGAAAGCGATGAAACATCGAAAAATAAGTCTTCATCTGGTACATAAGCGAGACCCACAGTAAAACCCAGGTCAAAACCTAGTGATTTATGTGCTTTAGCTGTATTATACCAGCCACTACCTAAACCAGCACCAAACCCAGTCATAAAAGGATCAGTGTAAGCTTTCATAAGTGTGTTGGCATCTTCGAGGCTCGATTCTAGTAATTGGTCGATGTCGCCTTGGCTGTAAGACAACGAAAAAGACAGTAGGAATAAACCTGTAATAAAAACTTTTGTAAACTTCTTTAGCATTATTCTTGAGTTTTAATGTTACACGAATATAGTTATTTCTAATAATAATAATTAATGCTTATCGTGACATAGATATTTATTATTGAGGTTTAGTAACCAAATCTCCGTTACAGTTTTTATCCATTAGACAGATGTATATCTTTGCAGCCAAGTGGGAAAACCACTGGAAAAAGAATAATTGTTGAACTATAAATACAACTTAAATTTATGTCATTAGTAGGAAAAAAAGCACCGGTATTTACTGCACCGGCCGTATTGAACGGAGAAGAAATAGCAGAGAATTTTTCATTATCAGATTACATCGGTAAGCAGGAAGTAATACTTTTCTTTTACCCTAAAGATTTTACTTTCGTATGCCCGACTGAGATACATGCATTTCAGGAAAAGAAAGAAGAATTTGAAAAAAGAGGAGTGCAGGTTATAGGCGTTTCATGTGATACTGAAGATACTCACTTAGCATGGTTGATGACACCAAAAGCTAACGGTGGTATCGAAGGTGTAACCTATCCTTTAGTTGCTGATGCTTCTAAAACAATTGCTTCAAATTACGGAGTACTTGGCGGAGATTGGAATTACACTGAAGAAGGTGATCTTACATTCGAAGGGACTCCTTTTTCTTACAGAGGTACATTCTACATCGATAAAGACGGAATCGTAAGACACGAAACTGTAAATTTCTTCCCAATTGGTAGAAATATCGATGAGTACATCAGAATTATTGATGCATGGCACCACTTTGAGAAAAACGGTGAAGTTTGCCCTGCAAACTGGGAAGAAGGAAAAGAAGCAATGGAAGGATCTAGAGAAGGCGTTGCTACTTACCTTTCTAATAACTAAGAAAGATTGAAATAGATGAGATAAAACCCTGACGGTATCGTCAGGGTTTTTATTTTTGTGCCTACCATGGCGCTTTTACTATATAGCTTATTTATACGAATCTATCATTTTGGTATTTGGGTAGCTTCGGTTGTTAATCCAAAAGCCCAATTATTCTTAAAAGGCCGAAAGAGACTGATTGAGAATATTGAAGCTGGTTTCAAACCAAACGCACCAGTGGCATGGTTTCATTGTGCTTCTTTAGGTGAGTTTGAACAAGGTAGGCCAGTGATTGAAGCTTACAAAGAGCGATTTCCGCATTATAAGATTGTACTTACTTTTTTCTCACCTTCGGGCTATGAAGTAAGGAAAAATTACTCCGAAGCCGATCTTGTTTGTTATTTACCGCTAGATAAAAAAGGAAATGCTAAACGTTTTGTAAATGCAATTAATCCATCGGTTGTATTTTTCGTAAAGTATGAATTTTGGCATTTCTATAGTCGAGAACTTAAAAAAAGGAATATACCTTTATTATCTATTGCTACTATTTTAAGGCCAGGTCAGGTTTATTTTAAATCTTATGGTGCTTTCTACAGAAAAATCCTTGACAGGTTTAACCATTTCTTTGTTCAAGATCAAAATACCAAGTCACTTTTAGAAAGTATTGATATTACCAATTGTGAGGTTAGTGGAGATACACGTTTCGACCGTGTGGCTAAAATATATGAATCGCCTAGCGATCTTCCTTTGGTAGAAAAATTTACAAGTGGTGAACAAATCATGGTGGTGGGTAGTGCCTGGAGTGAGGATATTGATGTGCTCACATCTTTTATCAATGGATCGACAATGAAGTTCATCATTGCCCCGCATGAAATCGAAGAAAGGTTTATGCAAAGCATGAAGAGAGATTTTATGAGAAAAACCATAAGGTACTCAGAGCTTACTGATGATGGCGTGAATCCGGGTGATTTTGAAGTGCTAATCATTGATAATGTGGGAATGCTTTCTACGTTGTATAAATATGGACATTATGCATATGTCGGTGGAGGATTTGGTAGAGGACTCCATAATATTCTGGAGCCAGCCACTTTTGGTTTGCCAATATTCTTTGGGGATCAGAATTATGAAAAGTTTAGAGAAGCCATAGACTTGATCAAGCTTGGAGGAGCAGCTGCCATTGCCGACTATGATGCATTACGAGTGCAATTCAGATCGTTTTCTGATTATAAAACGTATGAAATTGCCAGCCAGATCAATGCAGACTATGTGAAAAATAATACTGGGGCAACAAAAAGAATTATAGATTACTGTGAAGCCCTACTAAAATAATGGAAGGACTGGTTTTAAAATCAACCGGCAGCTGGTACCAGGTAAAAGGGGATGACAATGCACTTTACACTTGCAGAACAAGAGGTAAGCTTAGGCTGAAAGGATTTAAAACGACCAATCCTATTGCTGTGGGTGACTTCGTGTCTTTTGAACTGGAAGATGGAGATGAGACTCAAGGCGTAATTACTGAGATACTTCCCAGAAGAAACTATATCATCAGAAAGTCCATCAAGAAAACCGGACATGGCCATATCATTGCAGCCAACATCGATCAGGCGTTATTGGTGGCAACATTGGTTTTTCCTCGTACATCAACCGGGTTTATTGATAGGTTTCTCATTTCGGCCGAATCTTTCCGCATACCTCAGATAGTTGTATTTAATAAGTATGACTTGCTTTCAGAAAAAGAAATAGCTGTACAAAACAATGTGATTGAGATGTATGAGAAAATCGGTGTAAAGTGCCTGCAAATTTCAGCTAAAGATGAGCAGGTTATTGAAGAGGTTGAAAAGGTATTAAAAGGGAAGAAAACATTGGTATCCGGCCACTCTGGCGTGGGCAAGTCTACTATACTCAATCTATTATCTTCTGCAATTACCCAAACTGTGAAAGAGGTATCAGATTATGCTGCTAAGGGAGTGCATACCACAACATTTGCTGAAATGTTTGACCTGGATAATGACACTTACGTAATAGATACCCCGGGCATCAAAGAGTTTGGATTGATAGATATTGAAGAAGAAGAGCTGGCCGATTACTTTCCAGAAATGAGAGAAACTCAAAATGACTGTAAATTTTACAATTGCAAGCATACACACGAACCTAAATGTGCCGTAAAGGAGGCTGTTGATGCAGGAGAAATTGACACCAGAAGGTATCTGAGTTATTTGAGCATGTTAGAAGATGACGACTCACATCGATAACTAAGCCTTATATCTTAGTCTATGATAAATACTTCGAATAAATGATAGTGGTATTTTTGATTGAGCTGCTAAATGCATAAATCTCTCTAGGAGACCAACAGACTTATACTCTCCCAACATCCTGTAAAACAGCATGAACTCCTTATAGTTATTTGTAAAGAGAGACTGTCTCAACTCATATTTCAACCTTTTTATTAGGGATTGATTTTCGGCCTCTGTTTGGTTCATTTCACTGATTTTTCTACAGACCAGGTAAGTGCTGTACAACTGCTTATCTCCCCGAGCATACCAATTGTTGGATTTGGAGCCAGCAACTTTCCTGATTTTTGTCAGTGTCTCATCCAGATAAGCATATTTCCATTTACGTGCAGACCTTACCCAAAAATCAAAATCTTCATAGGTCAATGACTCGTCATAACCACCCAGATCATCAAACACCTGTCTTTTTACCAACATGGTAGGACCAGAAACAAAGAATTTTGAAATAATCTTTTCATACACATCCCCTTCTGGCATTTGATCGAGCAGGCCCTTACTTTGTAAATAATTTTTATGATCTCTAATTACCTGATCCTGTTCGTTTAGAAAAATGGCATTAGTATGCACTACTCCATATTCTTCCGGGAGTGTTTGAAAAAGCGCTATTTGTTTTTCAATCCGTTCTGAGAAGAAAAGATCATCAGTAGCCAGGTCTACAATATATTCGCCTTTGGCAATGGCTAAGCCTTTGTTAAAGGCCTTACAGTTGCCAACGTTATTGGTGATATCAATAAACTTAATTTCAGGATGTGTGGCAATTAGATCAGCTATTAGTTCTTTGCTCCCATCAGTGCTGGCATCATCAACAATGATGATTTCAATAGGCTTGTATGTCTGACCTAATACCGACTCTATACAACTTGTAATATACTTTGCATGATTGTGACAGAGACAAATGACCGATACCAGCGGTTGTGTCATAACTAATAAGGTATACCTAACTGCTTATAGATAAAATGGAGTAGCCAGGCCGGACCAATAAGTAAAAATTGTAAATCTTTTAAAAAAGATGGTTTGGCACCCTCAAGTTTATGGCCATAAAATTGGCCGATCCACGCGATAACAAAGATTCCTAAAGAGATTTGCCAAACAGGGGCAATGGCAGCTTCATCTATAAATTTTATTATAAAAAGGCATAGTGTAGAAAATATGGCCATACCAATACCAAGTGATATAGATAATGAAAAGTAATAGGCAATCACCATCACCAATAAAACCGTTGCCCAATTAGCAAAAGGGTTAGGGTTACGACTTAAAAATTGGGCAATAAAATCATTGGGAATAGACCAAATGAGACCAACAATACTTAAAAATATAAGTGGTACACATACCCAATGAATAACCTTATTGGTGCGGTTGGTATGGCTGGAGCCATACGCTTGCAATAACTCTTCTATACGCCTCATTAGACCTTAGTTTTAACTTTATTCCATGGTTTTACCTGCCAGTAAACTTTGCCAGTTGTAAGGTGATTGCCTTCCATATCTTCAATTTTCACCTCACAAGTTACCACTGTAGAGTCTTTTGTCTTTAAAGGCTCATATATTTCTTTTTGCATCCATTCATCAGTGAGTGTAAAACTTCCCACTGCGTCCATTTTTGCCTGGAAATGGTAATCCATTTCTAACCGTTGCATAATTATGCGATATTCCTTTGGGTCAAGCCTTGAAATCATTAAAAAGCCTGTGGTAAACTCAGAAAGTGTGGCCAGTGCGCAAGCGTGAATGCCTCTGATATGATTGAAATTTTTCTTTTTATAAGGGACAAATGTTTTTAATGCATCGTCTTTAACCTCTAAAACTTTAAATCCATGTGGTTTATTAAAAGGTATCATTCTGCTTAAACCTTGGTTTAAGAGCCATAAATGGAATGATGAGGTTTTTGCTTTTTCTACAATCTTGGCTGTATTCATTAGTTGCGCTTTATATCAGAGTTGAAATTTAAAAAATATAAATTTGAGTTTAGGTGTTGAAGATTAAAAAGCGTTACACAATATGATCAGTTTTTGGGAGAGAGAATCATTTACTACTTATGATTATGCGGTTATTGGAAGCGGTATTGTAGGCATATCTACTGCAATAAGCCTTAAGGAAAGCAATCCTAAAGCTAGTGTAATAGTGTTGGAACGAGGTCTATTGCCTACAGGAGCGAGCACCAAAAATGCCGGATTTGCCTGTTTTGGCAGTCTTACTGAGTTGCTGGACGACCTTAAGGTAATGTCTGAATCAGATTCATTGGCATTGGTGGAGGAACGAGTAAAAGGCTTAGAAAAACTGAGAAAACGACTGGGTGATGATAAACTTGACTATTTAAATCACGGTGGTTATGAGTTGATCAATGGGGAAGACCTGGCTTGCCTTGATGAGATTGATCACGTTAATAATTTACTAAAGCCACTGTTTACTAAGCCTGTATTTGAAATTAATAATCAGAAGATTGCTGAGTTTGGTTTTGCTTCTTCAAAAGTGCCTGCCTTGATTTTTAATCAATATGAGGGGCAGATCAATACAGGATCTATGATGAAAAATCTATTGGCACTGGCAAGAGAGAAAGGTATTGAGGTGATAACGGGTGCCGATGTACAATCGATCGAAGATGATGGTGGTCTGGTACGTATTAATATTGCTACTAAGATTACAGATGGTTATCATATAGCTGCTTCAAAGGTAGCGTGTTGCACCAATGGCTTTACAAAAAAACTGTTACCAGAAATTGATCTAAAACCAGGAAGAGGCATCGTACTAGTGACACAACCTATTCAAAACCTGAAATTTAAAGGGGTTTTTCATAGCGATAAAGGCTATTACTATTTCAGGAATTTTGGCAACCGAGTAATTTATGGAGGAGGCAGAAATATTGATTTCAAAGCTGAAGAAACAACCGAGTTTGAAATCAATGAGGCCATCCATAAAAACTTAATTAAACAGCTGAAGACAGTGATTTTGCCAGACACTCCATTTGAAGTCGATCATTCCTGGGCAGGCATTATGGCCTTTGGTGAAAATAAAAAACCAATAATGAAACACCACTCACCAAATGTGTATTTGGGTGTTAGATTGGGAGGAATGGGTGTAGCCATTGGTAGCCGAATGGGAGAGCAGCTGGCTGAAATGATGGTTTAAGTACGTCTTTTCAAAATCTTTTTTTATCTTCGGGGCCGACTCTATGAATTTGTGACATGACGGAAAGAAAAGAACCCTCTCTTTTATTATCTCTTTTACCCATACTTTTTCTAATAGTACTCCTCGCGAGTAATGTGATTTTATACGGAGGAGATTCATCCTACGGTCCAAATCAGATTTCTTTATTGATCACTGCTGCATTTGCTGGTTTGTTAAGCCTAAGGCTTGGCTACACCTGGCAGGACCTTGAGGAAGGGATTGTCAAAAGCATTAGTTCTGCCATGGCAGCGATTCTCATATTATTGATGATAGGCTCTTTATCTGGTACCTGGCTCATCAGTGGCATTGTACCAGCAATGATTTATTACGGCCTTGAAATCTTGAACCCAACCATATTTTTAGTGGCGGCCTGTATCGTAAGTGCTATTGTTTCACTGGCTACAGGTAGTTCATGGTCTACAGCTGCAACTGTCGGTATTGCTCTAATAGGTATTGGTAAAGCCATGGGTATACATGATGGAGTAGTAGCGGGAGCAGTTATTTCAGGAGCTTATTTTGGTGATAAAATGTCTCCTTTGTCTGATACGACTAACCTGGCTCCAGCGATGGCAGGTACAGATTTGTTTACCCACATAAGGTATATGGCCTACACAACAGTGCCATCTATTATAATAGCGCTCATTATCTTTCTTATCTGGGGTTTCACGCTCGATACTTCAGCTAGTGTGGGTGAGGTAGAAATCGTACAAAAGGCAATTACAGAAAAGTTTAATATTAACCTGGCCTTATTTATAGTGCCGGCAGTAGTTATATTCCTTATTGTAAAAAAAGTACCTGCCTTACCTGCTCTATTAGCAGGAACGTTGTTGGGAAGTGTTTTTGCTTTAATTTTCCAGCCTCAGTTGATTGGTGATATTTCAGGGATTGCCGATGGTTCAATACAGTCTTATTATGGAGCGATGATGCAGGCCATGTTTGGAGAAGTGTCATTACAAACGGGAAATGGCATGGTGGATGATCTGTTGAGCTCTGGCGGAATGTATGGCATGTTGAGCACGGTTTGGTTGATACTTACCGCCATGGTTTTTGGTGGAGTGATGGAAAGAACAGGGATGCTCAAAGCAATTGCTAAGTCGATCATTGGTTTTGCGCAATCAACAGGTTCATTAGTTGCCTCAACGGCCGCAACCTGTATTACCTTCAATGTAACAGCTTCTGATCAATACATTGCCATTGTGGTGCCAGGTAGAATGTTTTCCAGCACTTATAAAGAAAGAGGCCTTGCACCAGAAAACTTGAGTAGAACACTTGAAGACTCAGGAACAGTAACTTCGGTATTAATCCCATGGAATACATGTGGAGCGTACCAGTCGTCTGTATTGGGTGTGGCAACATTTGCCTACCTGCCTTATTGCTTTTTTAATCTCATAAGCCCTTTTATGACGGTGTTCTATGCGTATTTGAATATCAAAATTCGCAGACTAGCGTCATCTGAAAAATAATATGTTTGCCGAAACGATTTCCAGGGAAGAAATTAATAGCCTTGACTTAAATACTTTTAGTGGGAAAATAAGGCTTATCACTCGTGAAGATCAGCTAACTGAGGTTTTTAATAAAATCAATCAGCATGATGTGGTAGGATTTGATACGGAGACCAAGCCTACTTTCCGAAAAGGTGAAGTGAATGAAGTGGCAATGATTCAGATAGCCATACCCAAAGAAGTCTTCATCATCAGAATCAATTATACCGGCATTACAAATGAGATACATCATTTTCTAGAGAATGAAGCCATTTTAAAGGTAGGCGTTGCGCTCAGAGATGACCTTAAGGACTTGAACAGATTGCGAAAGTTTAAACCTTCAGGGTTTCTGGAGCTTAATAAGATGGTTAAGAGCATTGGTATAGAGAGCAATGGTTTAAGAAAACTTACCGCAATAATTCTAGGTTTTAGAATCTCTAAAAATGCTCAGGTATCTAATTGGGAGGCAGAAAAACTATCACAGAAACAGCTTCAGTATGCCGCCACAGACGCGTGGGTATGCCTGGAGATGTATGACGTATTAAATAAAAAAGGATACCTGTAAAACAGATACCCTTTCTTTAGCTCTGATTGTGATGAGAGTCTAGTTATCTATAGAACCAGTCACTCTTTTCATAAATTCATTAAGCGCTTCTTTCTGAGGTTTGCCACCTTTTACCTCTTTACTAACTTCTAATGCGCCATATAAGTTAGAAAGCAATTCACCTATGACATCAATCTCTTCATCTTTGATGCCTTTGGCCTCAGTAAGATCTTCCAGAAGTTCGATGGTTTCTACAACCCAATCTTCATCATTTTTGTCAACAAAATCTACTACGTGCTTAATTATTGGTAACCTCATCTAATACACCAGTTATTGTTTCTAATTTATTCCCAGCTTGCTGTGCAACTAGTTTACCGTTGCTAAATCCTGCAAAAAATGGCAAGTTCTTTACTTCCGCCAAACCTCTTGATTTAGGCAACTTTTCTGCGTCAACATAAACAAACTTGATACCTTCATTTTCTCCAGCAAGTCTCTTAAATTTTGGTTTAACAATACGACAGTTACCACACCAGGTGGCGCCATACTGCACCATTACTTTATCATTATTTTCTACTAATTCCTGTAAGTTATCTTCTTGTAATTCGATCATATCCTTCAATTGATTTTTTAGTTGGTTCAAATTTCGGAAGCAATTTCGTCAATAATAAAATTATTCAATTTATTAAATTGATGGTTCGATAAGATTAATCTATGAGTTATATTCAATCTCACTACCCGTGTCGATTAGTAGCCTTATTTTCTCATTAAAAGCATCCATATAACCGATTTTAACCTCCCCTTTAATGTAACATTGGCCCTTAAACTCCTGATCGATTATTGTTATTTCAAATTCATCAACCAGTCGCATGACCTCGCTTGTTGCTGGGTAGCCATACTTGATTTCTACTGTTTCGGTAATGGCAACAGTTACAATTTTACTATTGTTTAAGGCCTCTTCTGCAGCAAGTTTATAGGCGTTGATAAGTCCACTGACGCCAAGTTTGGTGCCACCAAAATACCGAATAACCACGACTAGTGTATTTGTTAAGCCTTTACTATTTATTTGGCCAAGAATAGGATCTCCTGCCGAGTGATTCGGCTCTCCGTCATCATTAGCACGGTAGAGGCCTTTATCCGGCCCTATGACATAAGCATAGCAATGATGTCTAGCGTCATGGTATTGCTGTCGAAGATTGTCCTGTATTTCTTTAACCTCATCTTCAGAGGCAACATAAAAGGCATGAGCAATAAACTTACTACCTTTTTCCTTATAGAGACCTTCACCTCCTTTAGCTAAAGTAAGGTATTGCTCAACCTGGCTCATAGTAGGTTTGATATCTCCTGATATGATATAAGAGCTATAGAAAGCATAGCTAAAATTAAACCTGCCAGGTTTAGTTTACTTAATTTTTCTGAAAAGAATGACACAGATACAATGGCGCCAAATAAAATGATACCAACATTAATTAATGGGTAAACAATTGCTCCGTCATTCTGAAAAGCCGAAAGTGCTGTTATAAGAAAATAAATGGAAAAATAGTTAACAACACCTAAAGCCACACCGCCAATTACGTTGTTAAGTTGAATGCGTTCTCGCTTAATGGCTAATATGATGAAGCCAATTATTGAAGCTGACCCGAATACAATTATTGGAAAAATAGCTTCTTCTTTTACCGTGAGAAAATAGTGATTGGTATAATTAATCGTTGAATCAATAATGCCGCCTAACACAAATACAAGTAGTGGCAATACCAGTTCAAACCCTGAAATAGCCTCTGTTTTGATTTTTTTCTCTTTGTAAGAGCTTAATAGTATAGCCACAATAGCCAGAGTCATGCCAAGGTAGTTTAGGAAAGTATAATCCTTTGATTGAATGCCTAAAATCAACAAACTAAATAAAACAGGTATGACCAGCGACATTTTAGCGGAAATAGAAGAAACAGTAATGCTAAATTTTTGTGTGGTGATGGCCATCAAATAAAATGTGCCAATAAACACGCCACCTAGAGCGAGAGCAATAAATATCCAGCTATCCTCAAAGCTCAAAGCTGAAATTACAACACTTGTGTCTCCAATAAATAGCAAGCCTGTAACCACACAAGTGATGTAGTTGAATATGATGGCTTGTAAGGTGTTGAGTTTTAAAACACCAAACATTCTGAAGCAGACAAAAATGCCTACATTCATAAGCACGCAAAGTAAAATTTGTAGCATTAATTATTTTTTAGAGCCACAAAACTAAAGAATAAGACCTAGCCTGTAACACTTTTATCAAACATTGAGTCAAAGGGATGCAACCTTTATTAATTAGAGGAGTCTTTACCTTAAAATCGAGAACTTATGAAATACGTATTATCATTATTGATCATCATGTCAGCCTTGCAATCAAAGGCTCAAAAGGTACTTGACCTGGACTCGTTTACAGAAGTCGCATTGAGTACAGCCGGTACAGTCTACATCACAATAGGTAACGAATATCGCGTGGAAGTAGATGGAGATGAAGATGCCCTGGAAGATGCAGACATCTATGTGAGAGGCAATACATTAGTGATAGACAGTGATAATGACTGGAGTTGGTTTGGAAGTAATAGCAGCGATGATCTCGTTGTAAACATCACGGCCAAAAGAATTGATGGATTAAAGGTATCAGGCTCAGGCAAAATGATTGTAAAAAATACCATTGACACTGAGGACCTGTATTTAGCAGTTAGCGGTTCTGGAAGGATGGAACTTGATGTTAAGTCAAAAGATACGGAAGTAGGAATCTCAGGTTCTGGAAAGATTTATTTAAAAGGCTCAGGAGATAAAATGAGTGTCAAGATTAGTGGATCAGGAAAAATAAGGGCTGAGGATTTTAATGTAAAAGAATTTAAGGCGGCTATTTCCGGCTCAGGAAGTTGTGAAATAGCTGTTGAAGATAAAATTGATGCCCGAATCAGTGGAAGTGGTAGTGTTTATTATAAAGGCAGCCCAGACCACGTAAATACTTCGGCATCAGGAAGTGGTAAGGTTAGAAAAATGTAAACGGTCAAAAACTCAAAACAGGTTAGAAAACCACCTTTGAATATCATCTTCTATTGTCATTCTGAACTTGTTTCAGAATCTTGATCTAAGTTGAGTTGATTTAAAGGTGGCTTTTTTGTGCTTTAAGCACATTAAAACTAGTCGTTTCTTTCTTTGCGCTTCACTCAAACTGGCCTTCGTAGCCCTTATCTATTTTTAGATTACCACTTTCAGCCGCAGCTACTGCCAACTCATCACATCTTTCGTTTTCAGGTATGCCCGCATGGCCTTTCACCCACTTAAATTTGATGTTGTGCTTATTAAATAAGGGGATAAAATCTTGCCATAAGTCTACATTGGCCTTCTTCTTAAATCCTTTTTTCTGCCAGTTCCAGATCCAACCTTTCTCAACAGCTTCTACTACATACTTAGAGTCTGAGTAGACAGTCACATCCTGTCCATCTTTTTTTAACGCTTCCAGACCACGAATTACTGCCAGCAATTCCATTCTGTTGTTAGTAGTGTTTCTAAATCCCTCAGACAATTCCTTACGGTAATTTTTACCATTCATTTTGGTCATCATTACTGTACCATAGCCTCCCGGGCCTGGGTTGCCCTTGGCCGCGCCATCTGTATATATAATTATCATTGAACGATGTTTATATGTTCTTTGAAGATTTTAACTGCAATGGCCAGTAGTATAATTCCGAATACTCTCCTGAGAATACTAAAGCCTGATTTACCTAATTTTCGCTCCAGCCAATTGGTTGACTTCAATACAAGAAATACGAATATTAGGTTGATCACAATTCCTACAAGTATGTTAGGGTTACTATAAACGGCTCTAATAGAAAGTATTGTTGTGAGCGTTCCGGCTCCCGCAATCAAAGGAAAAGCAAGGGGTACAATTGATCCAGCGCCACTTGCGTCAGGGTCGTCTTTAAACAATGTCACACCAAGTATCATCTCTAAGGCTAATAAGAACATAATGATTGCACCTGCCACTGCAAAGGAGCCAACATCCAGGCCAAATAGTTGCAAAATGGATTGGCCCAGAAAGAGAAAGGCAATCATGAGCACACCTGAAATGATGGTGGCCCTACCTGAGTGTATCTTGCCTTCTTTTTTTCGAAGGTTTATAACTATTGGCACTGAGCCAAGAATGTCAATCACCGAAAACAAAATCAGTGTGACAGAGAAAATGTCTTTGAATACTAACATGCTGCAAAGTAAGTGAAAAGCTTACCATGAAAATACAAAAAAATGCTAAATGTCTGGACGCGCTGCTGTGTTAGGATCTGCTCTCAAAAAAATGTGTAAGCAATTTAATATCCTTGTTTTTATGTGCTGGAAAGTTGGCAATTCTAAAGGATTTATCTGCAAGATCACCATACCCATTACCCAATAAAAGGCCACTTGCTTTCGCATCTTTTTTTATCTGCTTAACCAATTTAGGATCACCTTTTATGGCCGTAACTGTGTGAGATTTTACTTTTTCATTTGTAATCAAAACTTCAAGGCCTTCAATATTGGCAATGAGTTTTTCATATTGATTTGACCTTTGTTTGAGTTTCTTGTGGATTTTATCAATCGGCTTTCTTTGTTTCAAAACCTGCTGCAAAAGGTAAATATTGAGCACGTTAGGCGTATGCGTGGTTTGATAGACTTTCATTTTATCTATCATGATAGGAAGGCTGTTATAATGAGTTCTTTCGTTTATCGTCATTGCTTTATCAATGGCCTTAGGGGAGCATATCATTAATGCCATACCCGCAGGTAAGCCAAAACATTTTTGAACGGATGCATACCACACATCTGCATTTTCAAATTTTAAATGATCACCGGCCATCGATGAGGTGGCATCCACTGCGATAAGATGGTTTGGGTAAGATTTTCGAATAGAAGCGATTCGCTTGTTGCTTATACGCGTGCCGTTAGAGGTTTCGTTTTGTGTTAAACAGATTATTCCTTCATCTGAAGAAAGATCGATATCTGTCAGTTTAAGTTGAGCTTCCTGATCAAATTTATACCCGATACTTAAAGGGTGAATTTTCTTAGAATATTCAAACCATTTCTCACCAAATGCCCCATTGTAGAAATGGTAGCTGGTGTCATGCATGAGCGATTGGGCTATGATTTCCCAGCATTCGGTAGCAGAAGAAACAAAAAATATGGTATAATCTTCTGGGATGAATAGCTTTTTCTTTAGCAATTCAATAGTATTTGAAGACATACTCACAAATTCATCGCTTCGATGATTCATGCCTAAAATACCTTCTTTATGTGCTTGCTTTACGTATTGAGGTATTTTTTCTTCTACTTTTGATGGGCCGGGGTAGAAGCTAATCATTTTGCTTATTGATTAGATAGGTTAGGGCCAGCAAATAACCTTCAAGCCCCAGTCCGGAAATCATTCCTTCACAATGGGCACTGATAATACTTTTATGGCGATATTCTTCGCGGGCATAAATATTAGATATATGCACTTCTACCACAGGTGAGCTAATGGCAGCAATGGCATCTGATATTGCTACAGATGTATGTGTATATGCACCAGCATTTAAAATAACCCCATCATAAGAGAAGCCGACCTGTTGAAGCTTATTCACAATTTCGCCTTCTATGTTTGATTGGTAATAATCCAGATGAATGTCTGGAAAGTTACCTTGAATCTTTTTAAAGAAGCTTTCAAAGTCCTGATCGCCATATACCTCTGGCTCTCTTTTGCCAAGCAAGTTTAAATTAGGCCCATTGATGATGACGATTTTCATTAATTTTCCATTTTAAATGTTAGGATGAACTGGGAGCTGCAAATAAAGCAATTTAAAAATTACCTTAAACTAGAACGGTCTTTGTCAGACAATTCTGTTGAAGCCTATATTCACGACATCATAAAGCTAAAACAGTTTCTCGAAATGTCCAATTTGGATATTTCTCCTCTTAAGGTGGAGTCTATCCATCTTCAGGATTTTCTGGAATACATCAATGGGCTTGGTATGACAGCACACAGTCAGGCGAGGGTATTATCGGGAATCAAGGCTTTTTATAAATACCTGATGTTCGAAGAGTTGGTTGAAAAAGACCCCACTGCCTTGATAGAGGGACCAAAATTGGGCAGAAAACTGCCTGATACATTGAGTTATCATGAAATAGAGCAGCTTTTTGAAGCCATCGATATGTCGACTCCGGAAGGGGCAAGGAATAGAGCCATGTTAGAAGTGTTATATAGCTCAGGGTTGCGTGTCTCAGAACTGATAGATTTAAGGCTCACTAATATTTATTTTGATATTGGGTTTCTAAGAGTTGTTGGAAAGGGCAATAAAGAGCGACTGGTGCCCGTGGGGAAAGATGCGTTAAAATTTCTCAAAATATATACTGAAGAAATACGCGTACATGTTGATATTAAGGATGGTCATCAAAACTATGCTTTTCTAAATCGCAGAGGTAAGAAACTCACCAGAGTTATGATTTTCACGATCATCAAAAATCTGGCTATAGCTATTGGCATGAAGAAAAGAATAAGCCCTCATACTTTTAGACATTCTTTTGCGACTCATTTAATAGAAGGTGGTGCTGATTTGCGTGCAGTGCAGGAAATGCTGGGTCATGAATCGATAACAACCACAGAGATATACACACACCTCGATCGTGATTATTTAAGGCAAGTCATTCAAGAATTTCACCCCAGGAGTTGAGTTAATTTTTATCTTTGTCGTCAGACATCAAAAAACCAATCGATCGTGTATAAAACTCTCATCAGGCCTATTTTTTTCTTTTTTGATCCTGAAAAAATTCATCATTTTACCTTTAACGCTTTAAAATTTTTAGGAGCTATTCCTGGAGTGAAAAGCATATGGAGGTCAATGTATGCAGTAAAAAGTAAATCATTAAAAAGAGAGTTTTTCGGCATTACTTTCGATAATCCTGTGGGGTTAGCAGCAGGTTTTGATAAAGATGCAAGACTCATTGATGAACTCGCTTGCATGGGATTTGGCTTTATTGAGATTGGCACACTTACGCCTGAGGGCCAACCTGGCAACGAAAAGCCTCGGTTGTTTAGACTTCCAAATGATAGAGCCGTAATCAATAGGATGGGCTTTAACAATGAAGGTGTGAAAAGTGCGGTAGAAAGACTTAAGAAGAGAAAGTCTAAAGTAATTGTAGGTGGCAATATTGGTAAAAACAAAATAACAGCAAATGAGGATGCGGCCAGAGATTATGCCATGGCGTTTGAGGCGCTCTTCCCTTTGGTAGATTATTTTGTAGTAAATGTAAGTTCCCCAAATACCCCGAATTTAAGGGCATTGCAAGATAAAGAGCCTCTTACAGCTCTTTTACAAAACCTGAAAGAACGCAATGCGGCCAAGTCCAATCCGAAACCAATTTTATTAAAAATAGCTCCAGATCTTACCGATGGGCAGCTTAAAGATATCGTTGATATTACAAAAGACGTAAACCTTGATGGACTGATAGCCACAAATACAACCATATCAAGAGAAGGACTCAATACCTCTGCTCAGCGTGTGGAGAAAATTGGAGCGGGTGGTTTGAGTGGCGCACCGGTGCGCAAGCAGGCTACACACGTCATTAAATTTTTAAGAACTCATCTAGGCCCTGACTTTCCGATTGTTGGAGTAGGTGGTATCATGAGTGCAGAGGATGCTATGGAAAAATTTGAGGCAGGTGCTTCTCTCGTTCAGATTTATACGGGCTTTATTTACGAAGGCCCATCAATCGTAAAGCAAATCAATAAAAGATTGCTTCAGTAAAATTAATATCATTATTTAACGACCTGATTTATAACATATTAAAAATATTCTTAGAATATTAGGCGTTTTAAAATATCACTAAGGTTTGTACTTTTGACAGAATGGCCAAAAACACTTATAAATCCAATACATTTAAGAGTAGCTCTAAAAAGAAGACATCTAAAAAACTCAATTTGAGTTTTGGCTTTCTGAAAGACAAAAGATTTCAACTGTCGGTTGGCTTCTTTTTGTTAATCAGTTCACTATACCTGGTCACAGCGTTTATATCTTATCTATTTACAGGTAAGGCAGACCAGAGTGTAGTGGAGGCAATAAATGAGTCGGGTGTAATAGCTTCTGGGAAAGAGGCTGAAAACTGGCTGGGGCTCTACGGAGCTTTGGTGTCTCACTATTTTATTTTTAAATGGTTTGGACTGGCAGCATTTTTTACACCACCCTTTTTATTTTTAGCAGGCTACAAAATTGTGTTTAAACGAGAGATCGTCTCCGTTTACTCCACTTTCGTTTTTAGTCTATTCTTCACATTCTGGCTATGTATTTTACTTGGCTATCTGGTGTTTAATACTGAGGGGGTTTCAGAATGGGGCTTCTTGAGCGGTGGCATTGGTTATGAGCTTTCTATCGTATTAGAGGGTCTGATAGGTTGGGGTACCATTCTTTTGCTTTCATTTTCACTATTGGTGTTTGTTATATACTTCTTCAATGTCACTACGTTGTTGGGTTTTAAAGGAAAGCTAAAAGATGGTGTAGAAGACATTGAAAAGAATCTCGAAAATACTGTCGAAGACATGAAATCTGAAAAGTTTGATGTCGATAGTGAGGCAGAATACCTTGATGAAGATGACAAGTGGATAGAAAGAAAGGAGGAGGAAGAGAAAGAACAGCCTGAAGAAGAAATGGAAATAGTGCTGAAAGAGCCAGAAGAAAAACCAAAAGAGGAAAAGCCCTCTATGGAACTTGATGTTACTATTCCTGAAAAGAAAGAACAACCTGAGGAACCTGAGTTTTCTGTAGATACGGAAACAAAAGATGAAGAAACAGCCAGTACTCAGGAAAATTATGACCCAACCCTCGATTTAGGGTCTTATCAATATCCAACCCTGGATTTGCTCAACGACTATGATTCTGGCCATGTAAAAGTGACTAAAGAAGAATTAGAGCAGAATAAAGACAAAATATTAGAAACACTCGTCAACTTTAAAATTGGGATTAACAGCATTAAAGCTACCATCGGGCCGACTGTTACTCTTTATGAAATTGTGCCTGAGGCGGGTGTTAAAATTTCCAAAATTAAAAACCTGGAGGATGACATCGCTCTAAGTTTAGCCGCTCTAGGGATAAGAATAATAGCTCCAATACCCGGCAAGGGTACTATAGGTATAGAGGTACCAAATAAGAATAGAGAGATGGTGAGCATCAAATCGGTGCTTTCTACTGAGAAATTCATGAAAAGCGACAAAGAGTTACCGGTTGCTTTGGGAAGAACCATCTCCAACGAAGTGCAAATTGTTGATTTGGCCAAAATGCCACACATACTGATGGCAGGTGCCACAGGTCAGGGTAAGTCTGTAGGATTAAATGTATTACTTACGTCTCTGCTGTATAAAAAACATCCTTCGCAGTTGAAGTTTGTATTGGTAGACCCAAAGAAAGTTGAATTATCTCTGTTTAATAAAATTGAGAAACATTTCTTAGCCAAATTACCGGACAGTGAAGAAGCAATAATCACGGATACAAAGAAAGTGGTGAATACATTGAATTCACTATGTATTGAGATGGATCGCAGGTACGACTTACTTAAGGCGGGAGGGGCAAGAAATCTGAAAGAGTACAATGCCAAATTCGTAAAACGTAAGCTCAACCCTGAGAAAGGGCATAGGTTCTTACCATATATTGTACTGGTTATTGATGAGCTGGCAGATTTGATGATGACAGCTGGTAAAGAGGTAGAAACACCAATAGCCAGACTGGCGCAGTTAGCCCGAGCTATTGGTATTCACCTGGTGGTAGCCACGCAGCGACCATCCGTTAATGTGATTACAGGTGTGATTAAAGCCAACTTTCCAGCCAGACTCTCTTTTAGGGTAACATCTAAAATAGACTCAAGAACAATATTAGATACAGGTGGAGCTGATCAATTGGTAGGTATGGGAGATATGCTGCTTTCTCAAGGGAGTGATATCATACGTATACAGTGTGCATTTGTAGATACACCAGAGGTTGAAACTATTTGTGACTTTATCGGTGAACAAAGAGGCTACGAAACTGCTTATCAATTACCTGAGTATGTAGGTGATGACGATAGTTCCTCAGTAGGAGAGGTTGACTTATCAGATAGAGATACGCTATTTGATGATGCGGCCAGATTGATTGTTATGCATCAACAAGGAAGTACATCACTTATACAGAGAAAATTAAAACTTGGATACAACCGTGCTGGCAGGATTATTGACCAGTTAGAAGCGGCCGGAATAGTTGGTCCTTTTGAAGGAAGTAAGGCCCGCGAAGTATTGGTATCTGATGAATATAGTTTGGAACAATTATTGAATGACTTAGATTAGTTAACTTTGCGCGGTTGCAAAAAATTGAATTAGAAGTATAAAATAAAAGTAATGAAGAAATTAACGGCACTTTTGATGTTGGTATTCGCGGGGAATGTAGCCTTCGCTCAGTACGATCAAAAAGCAAAAGATGTACTCGATGCGATGAGTGCAAAATATAAAAAGATACCTGCTTACAAGGCGAGTATTACCTCTGCCATGATCAATGAGGTGGATGGAATCAACGAAGAGTTTGGTGGTGAAATCACGGTAATGGGCGATATGTATAAGCTGGACTTAGAAGAGCAAGTAGTCATCAATAATGGAAACACTGTTTGGACGTATTTACCTGATGTAAATGAAGTAAATATTGATACTTACGATCCGGATGAAGACGAAATCTCTCCCTCTAAAATATACACCGCTTATCAGAGTGGGTATAAATACCTTTATGTAGGTGATGAGTCTTGCAATGGAGGAAATTGTGCAGTGATAGATCTGGTACCTAATGATAAAGACGCACAATTCTTCAAGATCAAGTTGTTTATCGATAAGAGTGACTATAGTCTTAGAAGCTGGACCATGTTTGACAAAACTGGTAACAAGTATAAGTACTCAATTAAAAATTTCAACTCAAATATTAACATCAAACCGTCATTCTTCTCGTTTGATGCCACAAAATATCCTGGTGTAGAGGTAATTGATTTGAGATAGATTTATTTCAGAATATTCACTAAAGGAACAAAAAGGTCGCTTATTGGCGACCTTTTTTTATTTTCCATTGAAATATGTTATCATTTGTCAATGATTACGGCTTTTGCATTCATGATCTTAGGCTTGATAGGGCGTTTTACGGCTTATAGAAATATATCTCATCTTTTTGGCTATAGAACTTCTAGAGCGATGAAAAGCAAAAAATCTTGGGTCTTTGCCAATAATTTTATGTTCTCCTATTTATTTATTGTGGGGGTACTATTATTTATTTTGAGTTATTTCAAAATCATGCAATCTTCATTAATCCTTAATTTAGTAGGGCTAACAGGCTTATTATTAGGCGTCCTGTATGTTGAAGTTAAACTTAAACGAATACAAAAGGATAAAAACTGAAGTCTAATGAATTTTGAAAAAGTGAATATTAGGTTCATTTTTTTATTTTTGAGAGTATGAACAAGTCTCAACTCTTTCAACTCATTCAAAAAAAATCTTCTTACTTGTGTGTTGGTCTTGATACCGATCTTGACAAGATCCCAAAACACCTATTAAAGACAGAAGATCCTGTTTTCGAATTTAACAAGCAGATTATTGATGCCACTAAAGACTATTGTGTGGCCTACAAGCCAAATGTCGCTTTTTATGAGGCATTAGGGGCTAAAGGTTGGGAGTCACTACAAAAAACGGTTGATTATATACCTGAAGATATTTTTACAATAGCCGATGCCAAGCGTGGTGATATTGGTAATACATCCAGGCTGTATGCTAAGGCATTTTTTGATAATATGAATTTTGATAGTGTAACTGTCGCTCCTTATATGGGTGAAGACTCGGTGACACCATTTTTGGAGTTTGATAACAAGTGGGTGATAGTTTTGGGGCATACTTCAAACAAGGGTAGCAACGATTTCCAATTGATGGCAGAACGAGGCACTGGTGAAACACTCTACGAAAAAGTAATTAAGAAATGCCAGGATTGGGCCACTCCAGACCAGTTGATGTTCGTAGTAGGGGCCACTCAGGCTGAGAAAATGGAAAGAATTCGCCAAATGGCTCCGGAAAACTTCTTTTTGGTACCAGGTGTAGGAGCTCAAGGTGGTAGTCTTGAGGATGTCTCAAAGTATGGCCTGACAAATTTCTGTGGTTTGTTAGTAAACTCTTCAAGAGGCATTATTTATGCCTCTCAGGATAAAGATTTTGCTAAAGTAGCAGGTGATCAGGCAAAATCCCTTCAACAAGAAATGTCTACCTACCTCGATAAGTATATAAAATAATGACTGAGGCGTTTCTCCATTACATTTGGAAACATCAGTATTTTGATAAAAAAAATCTCAAAACTACACAAGGTGAGCCTCTGACTATATTTAACCCGGGCTACCACAATACTGATGCGGGGCCAGACTTTAAAGAGGCTAAAATAAGCATTGCAGGTATCGAGTGGCGAGGCCAGGTAGAAATACACATCAATGCCTCTGATTGGCAAAAGCATAAACACCAGTTAGATAAAGCCTACAATAGTACTGTTTTACATGTTGTTTTAAAGGAAGATGATCATGTAAAAAGGCAGGATAATACATCCATACCAACCTTGGAGTTAGATAATAGAATCTACCTCACCATGATTCAGCAGTATGATCAACTGCTAGAAACATCGGGATCGATACCTTGTGACGCGCTGCTAGCTGAGATTGATGATTTGACTAAAATCTCCATGATTGATAAAGCGGTTATGCAGCGTTTGGAAAGGAAATCTTTAAGAATTCAGGACTTTCTACACGAAACAAACAATAACTGGGAGGAGACAACTTATCAATTGTTGGCCGAAAACTTTGGCTTTAAAATCAATGCAGGGCCATTTTTGAAATTAGCTAAGTCGCTGCCATTAAAAATTATAAAAAAGCATGCTGATCAAGTGGAACAGGTTGAAGCACTACTATTTGGCCAGGCCGGATTTTTGGAAGAAAAAAAGGGCGATGAATATCTGGACAAGCTGAGTAAAGAATACAATTTTCTCCAATCAAAATATAGCTTACAACCTATCAGTCTCCATGAATGGAAATTCTTGCGGTTGAGACCTGCTAACTTTCCAACTTTACGTATTGCACAGTTAGCTTCCATATTAACAGAATCTTCTTCTTTATTTGCTTCATTCATTCAGGAAAGCCCGAAGGCAATCATTGAACTCTTGAGAAGGGAGACATCCACTTATTGGCAGAATCACTATCAGTTTGGAGAATCGACAAGTAGTAAATTGAAAGGGCTCGGAAAAAGTAGTGCAATTTTAGTCTGTATCAATACTGTAGTGCCATTATTGATTGCATACAGCAAACACATAGATGATCAAAAATGCACAGACAAAGCAATTGATCTCTTGCAGTTTTTGCCTGCTGAAAAGAACAAAATAACCCACATAATGGATCAGTCGGGATTCACCCAAAACAATGCATTTGACACTCAGGGAGCTATTGAGTTGCATAACAACTTTTGTGCTAAAAGCCGCTGCTTGGAATGTAACATTGGAGCCAAATTGGTGAAACCAGCATGATGGGCCTACTTATATATTCGCTAAATATTATAGTGCTTGTGCTGCTTAGTTTTGCACTATACAAAAACGTAAACCATCAGTCATTAAAAGTTTTTTTCATACCTGCCTTAGCGCTAAAAGTGTTAGCCGGCATAGCATTGGGATTACTGTTTAAATACTACTATGGTTTTGGTGATACCCTTACTTATTTCAATGAGGCATGTAGGTATGCATCTATAGTAGAAACCGGAATGGTTGATTATATAAAAAGCCTATTCGATAATAGTGCGGCTCCATTTCAATCAAACTTTTACAATCAGCCACGCGCATTGCTGATTTCTAAAATCACAAGCGTATTCGCGCTTATCACTGCTCATAACTACTGGCTTACGTCAGTTTATTTTTCCCTGATTGCGTTTGGTGGCCTATGGGCATTAGCTTGTACTGTTTATCGTCATTTTGGCAATAAGTTAGCCGTGCTACTAGCGTTATTTGTTTTTCCTTCGGTTGTATTTTGGAGTGCGGGTATATCAAAGGAAAGTTTGAGTGTAGCTGCGGTGGCATGGCTGGTAAGTTCTTTTATAAACTATACTAAAAACCGTTCAAGTATCTCTATTTACAGCCTACTGCTTGATGTGATCGCTTTATTGCTTTTATGGTATTTAAGGTATTTCTATGCGGGGGTATTAATACTTTCTGTCGTTTCAGGGTTGGTTACAATGTATATAAGTAGCAGATCAGTTAAAGTGAGTAGTTATCCAATATACCAGCTTACGATTTTTGTGATTTGTGGTATAGTAATGACTGGTATCGTTAGCTTGACTAAATATAATTTCCACTTAGAAAATATTGCCGGGGTAATAGTCAAAAACCATGATGCACTCGTTGAAAAATCAGACCCTGGGGAGATAATACAGTTTGAAAATATTGATGGAACTTTCATTTCTATAATCAAAAATAGCCCGGAAGCGCTTTTTAGTGGGCTGTTTAGACCATTGCCTTCAGATGGTAGCGGATTGTTTTTTTATTTATCACAATTTGAGAATTCAGTGATTCTCTTACTGTTTTTAACCTGTTTGTTGAGTTTAAAAGAAAAAACGACATCGAGCACGCGTATTTTATTATTTACGGGTCTCTGTTATTGTGCGATACTTGCTACTTTCCTGGCGCTATCTACACCAAATTTCGGCTCTCTGGTACGGTATAAAGTGGGTTTCCTTCCTGTATTATTATTGATAATTACGATCAACAATCCATTGATAAAAAGATTAAACGACAGGCTATTTACATAATAGCTTGTAACTTTGCGCCCAATTAAAACTAAGCTAAGGCATAATTATCTATGAAAAATCCTGTGATCATATTTGGTGCTAGCGAGCTCGGAAGAGCCGCAAAAGAAATCTTCGAAAGCAATGAAATCGTAGTCTATTGTTTCCTTGATGATGATGAAAGCAAGCATGGAAAGGAAATTGACGAAATTACTGTGCTGGGCAGTACAGAAGATGATGGTTACTTAAAGCTCATAGGTAAAAAGTGCGAATCATTTGTGGCAGTGGATGAAAAGCAACTGAGAAAAGGCATCGTAAAAATGCTTAAAGACAGAAGAAAGGTGATGCCTGCCAATGCTGTTCATAGATCATCTGAAATCTCGGACTCAGCCCATATAGGCTACGGAAATTTTGTAAACATGGGCGTAAGAGTGGGTAGCAATGCCAAAGTATCTAATCACTGTATTTTGCATACAAATGCTGTTGTAGATTATAGTGCATCACTCGGAGATTTTGTTCAGGTTGGTGCTGGCAGCACCATCAATGCAGAGGCTGTCTTAGAAGATGAAGTATTCATTGGGTCAGGAGTTACAGTGATTTCAGGTGTTAAAATAGGTAAAGGTGCCAGGGTGGGTGCTGGATCTGTGGTGATTGCCGATGTCGGTGCTGGTGAAACTGTGTTCGGAAATCCTGCTCAAAAAGTAGATTAACTTACATCTCACATTAAATTAACCTTGATTAGTTTCAATAAACTATCTATTTACATATCTTTTGCCTCCACTTACCGATAGGTCATGGCAAAAATTCCTGAATCTGAGTTAATCTTAAATAAGGATGGTAGTGTCTATCATCTCAATTTGCTTCCTAAGCATATAGCTGATACCGTCATTACTGTTGGAGATCCTAATAGAGTCTATCAGGTCAGTAAGCATTTCGATAATGTAGATTTCGAAATGAACAGGCGAGAATTCATTACGCATGTTGGTACTTATAAGGGTAAGAAAATCACAGTGATGAGTACTGGCATGGGTACTGATAATGTAGAAATATTCTTTACGGAACTAGATGCTCTGGTTAATATTGATCTAAAGAAACGTGAGCCAAAGGCAAAAAAGAAAAAACTTAATATTGTAAGGATTGGAACCTCTGGTGCTTTACAGGAAGACATTCCTCTTGGCTCGCACCTACTTTCCGGCAATGCAGTGGGCCTGGATACTCTCATGTGCTTTTATAACCTACCGCAAAGTGATTTCGAAAGTGAGGTAGGGTGCGATTTGCAGAAGGCGCTTGAGCTGCCATTTACACCGTACATAGTTGACGGATCAAAGGCTCTGATTGATAAAATTGGGGAAGATATGATAATTGGCAATACGGTAACATGCCCAGGCTTTTATGCTCCTCAAGGAAGAGAAATAAGATTGCCTTTGAAAAACCCAAGACTTTTAGAGTCTCTGAACTACTATCATAAGGATGATTTTTGGCTCACCAACTTTGAAATGGAGACGGCAGGCTACTACGCCTTGGGGAGATTGTTAGGGCATGAGGTACTAAGCGCAAATGCTATTATAGCCAACAGAATAAAAAATAAATTTTCAAAGAATCCTACCAAGGTGATCGATAGTCTTATTAAAAAAGTGCTTGATCGAATAGTTAAGTAGCTTTCATATTCTTCATGTCCAGGATTTGACGCTTGGCAAATGATGGATCATAATTATTATAAAAACCAGATAGTATTTTGTGAGCGATATGAGAAATAATGAGCTCTTCATCGCTTTTATCTTTTTTACCTAACCAGTAAACCCTCCGTGGGTGCCTTTTCATGTCTTCAACATACCTTTTTGCTCGCTCATATTGCTCGTCAGTATAGTTAAGCACAAAAGTTGTTTCTACCGTTTCCATGATCATACCTTTTAGCAAGTAATATACAACTGCTGTGCCAGTTAAAAAGGCTGTTTTTAGTCAATATACCTAACCCATTAATAGTCAGATGGTCGTGAGCGGTCATCCTTGTGCGCTCACGAATACTTTTACACGCGTAAGATCATGCAAATTTGAAAGTTACTCCTAATAAAATAATTACCTTTGTAAGCATAAGCTGGAGCAATGAGAGATTACGAAATTAAGACACTTTCTAACGGTATTCGTGTAATCCACAAGGAGGTGACCAACACTAAGGTAGCCCACTGTGGTTTTATGTTGGATATTGGAAGCAGGGACGAGTCAGAAGACTATCAGGGGATAGCTCATTTTTGGGAGCATATGGCATTTAAAGGCACTAGTAAGCGCAAAGCCTTCCATATTTTAAATCGGATTGATGCAGTTGGTGGTGAGTTGAATGCCTACACAACGAAGGAGAAAATCGCCTTTTACGCATCGGTGCTTGATAGTTATTTTGAGAAAGCGGTTGATCTCTTAAAAGACATAACGTTCGATTCTATATTTCCTGAAAAGCAGATCGATAAAGAGCGTAAAGTTATTCTGGAAGAAATGGCAATGTATTATGATGCTCCGGAAGATGCCATACAAGATGATTTTGACGCTGTAATATTCCCAAATCACGCATTAGGGAGAAATATTTTGGGCACAGCCGATAGCGTAAGGGCATTTCATAGAGATGACTTTCGCACATTTATAAAAGAAAATATTAACACCGAAAAAATCGTTTTTTGCTCAGTTGGCAATATGTCATTCAAAAAGGTGTTAAAAATAGTAGAAAAGCATTTGAATGATATACCACATTTGGGAGGAGAAGTGAACAGAACACCATTTCCAGGCTATAAAAAAGCAGATAAGGTAGTAAAAAGAGCACTTACCCAATCTCATTGTGCCATTGGCAGAGATGCCTACTCTTTGACCAGCGATAAAAAACTTCCCTTTTTTATGCTGTCAAATATTTTGGGAGGTCCGGGGATGAACTCCAGGTTAAACCTTGCCTTACGTGAAAAACATGGGTTTGTATATTCAATTGACGCGGGCTATCAATCTTACACAGATACAGGGCTCTTTGGGATATTTTTTGCTACAGAGCATAAACAGTTAGCTAGAAGTATTAGGCTGGTAAAAGCAGAGATGCGAAGACTAAAAGATAAACCACTCGGAGCAGTTCAGCTCAAAACGGCTAAAGAACAGCTCATGGGGCAGCTTGCGATGGCTGAAGAAAACAATGTAAGCTTGATGCTTATGATGGGAAAGAGTATATTGGACATAAATAAAATTGAATCATTAGACTCTATTTTTGAAAGAATTAAGAAAACCACTGCTGCCGAATTGCAGGATATCGCAAACGAAATGTTTGATGAGAACCAATTGAGTCAGCTTACTTTTTTACCTAAATAGTATGAATTTTTTACCAGAAGCTATCGAAGATTATGTGGCTCAGCATACTGCTTCAGAAAGCGAATTACTTTCCAAATTAAATAGAGAGACACATGCCAAGGTACTGATGCCACGCATGCTATCAGGCCATGTGCAGGGTAGAGTACTCAGTATGCTTTCTTACATGATACGGCCTTCAAGAATTCTTGAAATTGGTACTTATACTGGGTATTCTGCCCTATGTATGGCCGAAGGGTTGGCTGATGATGGCCAACTGATTACAATTGATATCAATGAGGAATTGGAGGATATGGTACGCTCTTACATTGAGCAGGCAGGTCTTTCAAATAAAATTGATTCCCGGATAGGTAATGCAATTGATCTAATACCTGAAATCAACGATAGCTTTGATATGGTATTTATAGATGCGGATAAAATCAATTATTCCAATTATTACGATCTATGCATAGATAAAGTACGTCAGGGAGGCTTTATCATAGCCGACAACGTATTGTGGAGTGGCAAAGTAGTCGGAGATAAAATAGATAAAGACACACAAGCGTTACTTGACTTTAATAACAAAATACATGAAGACACCCGAGTGGAAAATGTACTCTTTCCTGTTCGTGATGGTCTTATGGTAGTAAGGAAATTATAAAATGAAGCTTAGATTTTTTCTCATTTTTTGGCTGGCAGTATTTTTTGCTCAAGCGCAGACACCACAGGTACCCTCGCGTATGGAGTTTGCCGGAATTAAGTTAAGGATTCATGAGAGTGGTAGAAAAGATATTCAGGAAAGTGTAGATGCACTGACCAGAAGCAAAACGCATTATGAAGCAATGGCAGAGAAAGCCAGAAGCTACTTTCCCATTATAGAACGGATATTTAGAGAGGAGAATGTACCGGACGACTTCAAGTATCTGGTATTGCAGGAGAGTGCGCTCATTCCCGATGCGGTTTCATCTTCAAATGCTGTGGGATATTGGCAATTCAAAGATTTTACAGGAATCGAAATGGGTTTAAGGATTGATAAATCGATTGATGAGCGGATGAACATAGTTGCTGCTAGCAGGGCAGCGGCAAAATATTTCAAGCTCAACAACACCTATTTCGATAATTGGTTACACGCATTGCAGGCATATCAAATGGGTGCCGGAGGTGCTATGAGGGTTTTGGATGATGCTTCAGGAGTGAAATCTATGACCATAGACAAAAAGACTTATTGGTATGTGAAAAAGTACCTGGCACATAAAGTTGCCTACGAGGGCCTGACGAGTCAAGAGCCAAAACTTAAACTTTCTGAATATACTGCGGGCGAAGGGAAGAATTTACGTGACATTGCCAAAGAAGTAAATGTAAGTGAGGAGGAACTTGAGGCTTACAATAAGTGGCTGCGTAAAGGAAGGATACCGGGAGATAAACCATATGTAGTAATTATTCCCTCCGAACAATACATTGGTCGCCCGGATGATCAGAAAATAGTAGCTAAACGCACAATACATGACGAAGAAGTAGAAGAACCGAACGTTCAATATACATTTGTCGACAAAGACCTGTTTCCAGAAGTTGAGAAAGAGAAGGATGGCTTTGCCAGAATTAATGGATTGCCCGGTCTCATAGCTAATGCAGGAGATAAAGTGGCTGATCTGGCGGCTAAAGGGGGCGTGTCACTCAGCAGGTTTTTAAAGTATAATGATATCTCTATCGATCATCAGGTAACGGAAGACGAGTTGTTCTATTTAAAAAAGAAAAGGGCAAAAGCACAAGCCTATTATCATGTATTACAACATGGCCAGGGTTTATGGGAAGTTTCTCAGAAATATGGTCTGCGACTGAGTAAACTCAAAACAAAAAACAGAATTAGGGAAGATAACCCAACACTGAAACCTGGTCGGGTACTGTGGTTGCGATATATCAGACCAGCGAGGATACCCATTGAATACCGGGAGGTAGCTGAAAAGCGTAAACACAAAGAGGTGGTGGTAACTTCAAAAGCTAAACCTATACCTCAGGTTCAAGATTCTGTAATGATAGAAATACACCCAATAGATAGCGAGGAAGAAGGTGTGAATGATACCCCTGTAGTTGTTGATAGCACGGAAATCACAGCGGTTGAAGAACCCTTGAAAGAAGTACGAGACTCAGTAAGGCGCATACATGAGGTTGAACCTGGGGAAACATACTACGCCATTTCGAAAAAGTATAATGCCAATGTAATGGATGTGTTGGCATGGAATAACCTTGAGATTCATGATAAGTTAGCCATAGGACAAAAACTAGTTGTGTACGAATACGCTGGTACCAGGAATGAGGACACTCAGCCGAAAACAGCACCGTTTATCTACTATACTGTTCAACCGGGAGATACTTTTTATAAAATTGCACGAAACCATGAAATCACAGTTGAAGAATTGATGGAACTAAATGATAAGAAAGACTTCAATCTCGACATGGGTGAAAAAATAATAGTAGGTAAAAAAATAAGCTCGAATTGACTTATTTTATGACGGGCAGCAGCTTTAAATTTCTGTTTTAGGAAAAAAAGTATTTAATTGCTGTGTGTAGATAGTTGGATAAAGAACATTTTTTAATTTAAAAAGTTATTTTCCTATCAAATTTGTACATTTAGGATTTATTAAGACAAACACTAAACGAAAGAAACCTTGAGTGACTCTAAAGCAATCGACTTAGTAATGCTTGTGGATGATAACGACACAGATAATTTTATCAGTAAACGTATCATAGAAATTACAAAATTTGCTCAACGTGTGGAGGTGAAAAACTCTGGAAAGAGTGCATTGGATTACCTTCGGGAAAATCAGGATAAAGTAGAGGATCTCCCAAATCTCATATTTTTAGATATCAACATGCCTATCGTAGATGGTTTTGTGTTTTTATATGAATTTGAAAAATTCAACGAAACCATAAAAGATAAGTGTAAAGTCATCATTCTATCCAGTTCAGATAATAAGCGTGATATCGATAAGATTGTTAACAACAATCACGTGATCAAATTTATTACCAAACCACTTACAGAAACCGCCTTAGAAGAGGTGAAGCTAAACAATTTGTAAGCAGGTACTGTTCATTTGTTTTGAACGTAAATTTCATTGAAATATGATTGGATCACAGCGTGTTACTATATTAGTAACAGCATTTCTTTTATTTACAACTTATACTGCGAATCACGCTCAAAATAGTAAGGCCTATAAAGATTCTGTATGGACTACGGGCGGTAATGTCGGTCTTTTCTTACAACAAGTTGGAGTAAGCAACTGGGCTGGGGGAGGACAGAACTCCCTGTCTTACGGCATGGAGGCAAATCTTTTTGCAAATAAACAAGCCAAACAACACACCTGGGAAAATGGTTTACAAGCAGGCTATGGTCTGATAAAACAGGGAGATCAAGAAACACGTAAAAACAATGATGTTCTAATTGTTACTTCAAAATACGGCCGATTTATCACCAAAAAATGGCAGCTATCAGGTGGTGTTGATTTTCGTACACAATTTGACGATGGTTTTGATTATGAAGGAGCATCAGATGGTACGGATACTTTAATTTCAACCTTTATGGCACCAGGATACCTCTCTCCTTATTTAGGTGCAACCTATAAGCCAAAAAAGTCCGTTTCAATGACAATTGCCCCAATCATGGGTAAGTTTACTTTTGTGTTAGACGATAGGCTTTCAGAACTTGGAGCGTATGGTGTTGAGCCTGGTAGTAAAGTAAGGTCTCAGGTAGGTGCCAGTTTCAATGGTAGTTACCAAAAGGAGATAATGCAAAATGTAAACCTTAAAACTTCATTGTTACTTTTTGCTGCATACAACGACATAAGTCATGTGGATGTGAATTTTGACCTTTTTCTAAACTTTAAAGTCAACGAATTCATCACAACCAATTTTTCTGTACAGGCAATTTACGATGACGATATTGATATAGAAGACGAGGATGGCAATGTAGGCCCCAGATTACAGCTGAGAAATATTTTAAACGTTGGTATAACGTTTAATTTTGGAGACGAGCTGGAAGATTAAAGATTTAAAAATCAGGATCTAATCCGAGCCTATTCTTAAGATCATTAAGGATAGGTTTTTTTTCTGCTAAGTGATCAAACTTTTCTTTATTCGTATAGATCATTTTTGTTGCAGTCTCTTCTAATAGGTCTGTCTCTAATTTGAGGCTACCATTATTGAGCTTAGTCTTAAGGTGCTGCACCAAATCAGATCTAAATTTATCCAAGATCACTTCTTTTACAGAGTTGGTGAGTTTTAGTACAACAGTATGCTCCCCTTTCATCTCTATCTCCTGACTAAGCACCATAAATTCTGAGTCTTTGCCCTCAGCTTTTTTTATTTCAGCAAATTCTTTCCAATGCTTCTTTACATCTTCAAAAGTAAAGGGATCGTTGCCAAACGTTTCTTCAGGTTCCTTTTGCCCTGTTTCTGACTCCTCTTCTTTCTTGTTTAAGAGGTCATTGATCTTTGGTATTTTGGTGGTAGTCCTAAGCTTAGAAGAAGAGAGCTTTCCTTTTGGAGGCGCTGGTGTCGGCTTTGAACTTTCTAAGGGTTCTTCAGGCTTAGTATCTTCAGGTAAAGGTGCTGTGCTGGTTTTTTCTGATTTTTTATCCTCAGGCGCAGAAGCTGTTACACTACTTTTTTTTTTACGCCATTATCGGCAGCTGGCTGAGAAGCTAAATTGACTGCTGCTTTCACATTAGCAAGCTTCATAAGCGTAAGCTCTATGTGTAGACGTTGGTTTTTACTTGCCTTATAGCTTAGGTCGCATTGGTTGGTGATATTTAATGCTGTAAGTAAAAACGACAGCGAAGAATTGTTTGCTTGCTCGGTGTATTTTTGTTTGGCATTTTCAGGTACTTCGAGCAATTGCACAGTTGCGTTGTCTTTGCATACCATTAAATTTCTCAGGTGCTCTGCCAGTCCTACAATGAAATTGTGTCCGTCAAACCCTTGTTTTAAGATCTCATCAAAAATTAAGAGCGTCTGAGAAATATTTTCCTCTAAAAGATGGTCAACAAGTTTGAAGTAATACTCATAATCGAGTATATGAAGATTTTCTATCGTTGACTGATAAGTAATGTTACGGTCAGAAGAGAAGGTAACTATCAAATCAAATATTGATAAAGCGTCACGAAGTGCGCCATCCGCTTTCTGTGAAATCAGATGTAATGCAGATTCTTCTGTTTTGATACCTTCCTTATCAGCAATAAATTTTAAGTGCTGTGCAATATCCGTAATTTGAATTCGATTGAAATCAAATATCTGACAGCGTGATAAGATTGTAGGTATTACCTTATGCTTCTCAGTGGTTGCCAAAATAAAAATGGCATAAGGAGGTGGTTCCTCCAGTGTTTTAAGAAAAGCATTGAAGGCAGCATTAGAAAGCATGTGAACCTCATCTATAATATAGACTTTGTATTTGCCATATTGAGGAGGATACCTTACCTGATCAATCAGGTTTCTAATATCGTCAACGGAGTTGTTTGAGGCAGCATCAAGTTCGAATATGTTTAACGAGTTACCATCAGCGTTTTCGTCAAACTCATTGATCATTTTGGCTAAAATACGTGCACAGGTGGTTTTACCTACACCTCTTGGCCCGCAAAAAAGCAATGCCTGAGCTAATTGATTGTTGTCAATAGCGTTTTGTAAAGTAGTAGTAATATGTTGTTGACCAACTACTTCTTCAAAACCTTTTGGTCTGTATTTCCTTGCCGATACTACAAACTTTTCCATTGGGTCGAAGTTAACAACATCCGGCAAAAAGAGGAAAAGAAATTGAAATTAACCTCAACCATTCTTTGCAAAATGCACTACTAAATTAGAACGGCAGGATTGTTAGGCTAGTGCTTTTTTATCGAAAAGGTTAGGGAGCTCTATTTTTACTGTTGTTCCCACATTTTCTTCAGAGTCAATCGAGATAACGCCACGGAGTTTCTCGATAGTTTCATTTACTATGTAGAGCCCGAGACCAGAACCAGCGGTTGAGTCTGTACCACGGTAAAACATTTTAAAAATACTATCCAGGTGCTCTTTTGGAATACCGGCACCATTGTCTTTTATTTCTATCGAAGCCAGGGTTTCGTTCACTTCTATTTTTACACTAAGTTCTACTTCCTCGGTATGACAATGCCTGATGGCATTAGAGATGATATTATTAAGTATGACTTTAATTCTGCTCTTGTCTGATTGTAGAGGTACATTCTGATCAACAGATATTGATTTTCTTATTTTCTTATTTTGATCAATGTACTGATAGTGCTCAAAAATGTTGTTTATTATTTCCTTAAAGTCAATGTCATTGTGCATGATTTCAAGCCTCGAGTTTCTCGAGAGATCTAGAATGTCTTTGATGAACGCATCTTGCTGTTCTGCACTTTTGGCTATCATCGCTAAGTAAGAGCGCATTGCCTTGATACTCTTTTCTTTCTCGGCAATATTGACCAATCCTAATACAGAAGCAATAGGAGCGCGCAAGTCGTGAGAAACACTATAAACAAAATTGTCAAGCTCGGTATTCGCCTTTCTTAATTTCTTATTAGAAACTTTAATTTTTTCTTCTGTTGCCTTACGAATATTTATTTCCTCTTTCAAAGCCTTTGTTCGTTCTTTTACACGGCTTTCAAGTTTTTCATTAAACAACTTGAGTGCTCTCTCAGCTTTAAATCTTTCTTGTACCGTGGCATTAATGATGAGTGCTGTAATGCTTATGATAGACAGAAAAATTTGAAGTATTAAAATAGATTCAGTTTCTGCAGACAGCACAAATGGACCAATATCTGTGGTGGTTAAGTATAAAGATGTAATTGATAAAATCAGCACGTATAATGTGATGAGCTGTCTGTTAGCTCTAAAAGCCAGCCAGAAGATAAATGGCATAATTAGAAATGGGAATGATTTCTCCACGGTATTAGCCACTGTTTCTAGAAATAAGAAAGAAATTACTAATCCCAGGGCTAAAATGAAGAGGGTTGATTCAAATAAAATCTTTTTAGAAATACTTAATCTAAATGGTCGAGCCCAGGAGAGTAAAAATGGTGTTACAATAAGAATCGAAACAAAATTGGCCAAACCATATTTAAAGATGTATAAAAGAAACTCTGAAGATGGGATAATACCACTGGTAGACATGGCTAAAGCTATCAGCGATGCTCCAAGGAAAGTTGTGGCAACAACTATAAGAATAAAGAGAAATACATTAGATGTATGGCCTAAGGGTATTTGTTTATTGATTGTTTTCTTGATCAGGAATAATGCAAATAAGGCTTCTAGTGTATTTACGGCAGCCATTAAGGTAATTGTAAGTATTGACTCAAGGTTAAAAACAACTTCATAATGAAGAAATAATAACATACTTGAGATCAATGAACCAATAGCTACTGCAGGCCACATTCTCGAGCCAAAAAGAAGCATTACACCTAATGTTAAGCCAGCTGGAAACCACAATCCAATAGACTGGGTTTCAGGGAAAGCAAAAAGTATGGAAAATTGATTAAGTGCAATATAGGCTAGCGCCACGAGCACTAGTCGCAAGCTTTGGTTGTTCTTTAATCCGTTTAACGCGGTCATGATAATGGGTTGAAGTCAAGCGCCAACTACTTCAACAAGAGGATAAATATAATAAAATTAATTTATTATAATACAGGCAGTTATGCCATAATTAGAAACTCCATTTTAACCCGTTGGTTAGTGAGTAGACAAAATTATTGATTGGGATAATAGGCTTGTCTTCATATTGGGCCGTGAAACTAGTTAAGAAAGCCAGTTGATTACTGATTTTTACCGTCAAAACGGCATCGCCACTTACTCTGTTTCTGAACACTTCACTATTGGAATCATAACCCCCCTGATAGTACGTGATGAGGTTAAAATCGACAAATTCATTAAATTTTATTTTGGCACTTATATAGTCTGATGTTTTCCAGATATTCTTTTCAATGATGTTTCCATCATTGGCAATTGATTTCCAATGTTCCTCTTCATTCATAATACCCAAACCAATGTATAATTCTGCATCATCGGTTTCGAGCACATTGTATTTAATACCTCCTCCATTTAAATAACGAAAGGGCATATTACGACCATCGTCATATTGAATCTGAGTAAATAATTCGTAGGATAACTTCTTCTTTCTTAAAAAGTTAGTCCTGAAATGCATATACCCGGTACTTATTAAAGGGCCTCCTGTGGAAGTGAAGTAATTAAGGTTGTTGATGAGTATATAAGCATGTTTTTTGCTCATATATACCAAGTCAGCGTTGGCATTTAACCCTTTAAAAATTACTTCTTTATCAGCCGTGGTACTTCTGTTGTTTAAGTTGAAGTTGGCATCAATACTGCCTAAAAAGAATCCTGAAGAGTCGGCATCGAGACTGCCTTTATCCACTTTGAGGATTTGGCCCGAAAGAAGGTTGCTTGTAGATAAAAATGTTAAGAATAGTATTAGTTTTTTTGCCATGAGTTGCAAAACTAGTAATTAATATTTATTTGAACGGATAGAATAATTGTAGTTTATTGTTTTAAAAGATGGAGCTATTTATTCAAATAGGTGGTTTGATTGTAATGCCGATTATCTTGTTAATATCAGGTTATTTAATAAAAAAACACCCCCCGAGAAAACCTAACATTTGGTATGGATATAGAACACCCAGATCAATGAAAAATGATGATTTATGGAAAGAAGGTAATAGGTATGCAGCAAATTTGTTAATCTACTTATCAACATTTCTGGTTTTCGTAAACATTCTATTGAGTGCTTTTTATCAGGCTGAAATTTTCGAAGATGAAAACTCAATAATCACATTATCTGGTATTATCGTAATAACAATTACTACCATCTTATTTCCTATTACAGAATATCATCTATATAAATACGAAAAAAAGAACAAACAGGAAGATTAGATTTTAATCAGACTGATGAAAATTCATAAAATCTTGTGTGCTAATTAAGATCAGTTTTGTTCCAAATCAGAAATTTTAAGTAAACTAATCTCAGCATTTCTACTTCTGAGTGTTGAAATAAAAATACCTCATAATCACAGTTATGGACATTATATGCTGCTTTTTGTTATAATAATGTTATAACATCATTCTTGGAAATAACTGCATTATATTTATAAAAAAGACCTAACTTATTGAAATTAAGAGCTTTAAATTTTGGTTTTTAAATTTCAGCCTATTAAATTCATCAACCTTAAACCACAAACCACAACCAAAATTACCACCGTATGAAACCACTTTTCTTAAAGTGGAAGAGATATTCTCTTTCACTAATCCTTATCATTTTTGCCGTTACATCAATTCACGCCCAGATACGTGAAGGTGTTTTGCGAATCAAATTAACTGAAGAAAAGGCAACCTATCTTCAGAATGTAAAATTAGCTAAATCTAGTGCTGGTTATGTCGCTACAGGTGACACCAAGCTTGATGCTGTATTGGCAACTTGTAAGGCCAATACTATGAAACGCGTGTTTAGGCCCGCAGGTAAGTTTGAAGCTAAGCATCGTAAACACGGATTACATCTTTGGTACGAAGTAACCTTTGATAAATCAACTAAAGTGCAAAATGCAGTTAAAGCCTTTTCAGGTTTGTCAGATATACAAATCTCTGAACCCCTATATGAGAAAGCCATTATCGGTTACAACCCACTCAAAATAAAGAAAGTGTCGCTCAATACGGATCCTGATGATCCGCAATATGAAGATCAATGGCACTACAATAACACAGGCCAAACAGGAGGAACTGCAGGAGCAGATATTAGCCTGCCTCAAGCTTGGAATATTGAAACAGGCAATAGCGACATTATAGTAGCTGTCACAGATGGCGGCATTGATGTAAATCATGAAGACATATCCGCAAATATGTGGGTTAATACCGCTGAAATTCCGGGTAACGGAGTTGATGATGATGGCAATGGATACATTGATGATATCAATGGATATGGATTTGGCGATAATTCTGGAACAATTCCAGCTGATTTTCATGGTACACATGTAGGAGGTACAGTGGCAGCAGTCACGAATAATGGTGTTGGAGTTGCAGGAGTTGCTGGTGGAGATGGGTCTGGAGATGGTGTTCGCCTGATGTCTTGTGCAGCTTTTGGAGAGTTTGGCACGGGAGGTTTTGCCGAAACTTATATTTACGGAGCGGATATGGGCGCTGTAATTTCTCAAAACAGCTGGGGCTATACGAGCTCAGGCGTATTTGAACAATCCGTACTCGATGCTATTGATTATTTTATTGCTGAGGCAGGGTTTGATGAGTTCGGTAACCCTAACGGACCTATGCAAGGAGGTATTGTAATTTTTGCTGCCGGTAATGATGGTAGCGATGGTGATTGGTACCCTGGAGTGTACGAGCCGGTAGTGGCAGTTGGTGGTACCGACCACAATGATGATGAGTATGTATTTTCAAATCGAGGTGATTGGGTAGATTTGGCTGCTCCGGCAGTGAACGTGTTGAGCACATTACCTGGCAATTCCTATGGATCACTCACAGGTACTTCTATGGCATGTCCTCATGTATCAGGAGTTGCTGGTCTTGTTATTTCTCAAAACCAAGGTAATATAACCCCAGATCAGGTTAGAGCGCGACTTGAACAAACTACTGATCCTTTGCCAGGACTTGAGTTTTTAGGTTCGGGTAGACTTAACGCCTTTGCAGCCTTACAACAAGATGATGGAGTGGCTCCTGAAGCTATTTCAGATTTAGTGGCCGCAGATAAGGATTTATCGAGTGTAACCCTTTCCTGGACAGCACCTGCAGATGCTGGCAACGGATCGGCAACATCTTACGACATTAGATATAGCACCTCAATAATTGATGCTGCTAATTTTGATGGTGCAACGCCAGTTGCTTCACCACCCGGAGCATCCGTTGCTGGAACTGCTGAGTCATATACCGTTACCGGATTGACTCCGGCAACAAACTATTATTTCGCAATCAAGTCTGCCGATTTTTTTGGAAATTCCTCAGAGATAAGCAATGTAGTAAGCGAAACCACCAATGAGCCGCCTGTGGCTTCCGTAACCCCGGCAAGTTTAGTTTCTGACCTAACTACGGGTGAGTCAGAAGTACAAAACCTTATAATATCGAACGCTGGAAACGGGCCTCTTGAATACAATATCTCACTGGGAGGAACAACCTTTACACCCGCAAGTTCCTCTAGTGCAGATAAAAATATTAAACCTCATACAAAGCAACTTTCTTCAGCTAAGGCACATGTGAGTAATGGAGTTACAACTTTAGCAGGAGATCAATATGCATCTGATTTTGAGGACTTATCAATTGGCGATATTGATGGGCAGGATGGTTGGTCAGGAGATTTTCAAAACTGGAACGTAAGTGATGAATCTCCTTATGCAGGAAACTTACACATGCAAAGTGTTTCAGAAGCTTTACCAGCAGGTGCCTCTTTTTCATTAGCATTTAGCCCTAATGTTGGCATAGGCACAGAAGAATATTCATCAACAACAGCAAAATTGAGTGTTGATAACAATGGCACAAGCTGGCAATACATCCCTCAGTCTCCGACAGCAGAGCTTGTAGTCACAAGAGTGAGTTTTGATGCAGATGGAAGTATGTCAATCCTGGATGGAGATGTGGGTGATTTTGTGGAGGTACCTACTACGGTTCCGTCTGGTTACTTTGATTTAAAACTTGTCGTACACCGATCTGATTTAGACATGAACCTATACATCAACAATGAGTTGGTTTATGTTGGTAAAGCATTTACTGGTGATATAGAACAGGTAGTTTTACTATCTCCGATGGAGCAGGCTGGTAATGAGTTTTTAATGGATGATATAAGTATCTATGACGGTATTTTGGATACGTACTCTTTTTTAAGTGCCAATCCGGTATCAGGAGTTGTTCCTGCAAATAGTGATCAAATAGTGGAAGTTACTTTTGATGCTGCTGGACTCTTTGGAGGTACCTATGAAAATGAAATTCAAATCAATACCAATGACCCATCTAATCCATCATTTATTGTACCAGCTACATTAAATGTGACTGGGACAGGCAAGCCAATTATAGCAGTTGATCCTGCTGCTTTGGTGTTTGACGATACTTTTGTTGGAGGTACAACGAGCTTACCAATGGAAATATCAAATGGTGGTACAGAGATACTTAACGTTTCCGATATTACAGCAAGTGGTGATTTTTCAGTTATAGGTAGCACTTCGTTTACACTGTTGCCTTTCGAATCTGTAGTGGTTGAAGTACAATTCGCACCAGCTTCATTAGGAGCGCTAAACGGAACACTTGTTATAAGTAATAATGATTCAGACAATCCTACACTTGAGGTACAACTATCTGGCAATGGTGTAGAAGCACCAGCCATAGCGGTAAATCCTGGATCATTTACTGAAGAATTAGAAAGGGGTAATAGTGTAGAGCGGACAATGACGATTACCAACAATGGTGTTGCAGCACTTGAATTTGCAATTGAAACTAATGAAGTAGCAACTACTTCTTCCGCTGTTGATATACAAATAGATGCTCCATCAAATGTCATTAAAGCAGGTGCTCAAAATGTAAAGCAAAAACTTAATAGTGCCTTCAAAGGCATGCATTTAACTTCTGATGTTAGGTTGAGCGCAGGTGAAATCAATGTATTAATTCTTTCACCAGATGATAATGTGTCAGATGTGGAAAGTACATTGGCTGCGTTTGCTGATTTAAACGTTACGACATATCCTAAACCGGATCTACCATCTATTACTTTGGGTGACCTTACACCATACGATGTGGTGCTAACAACTAATAATACACAGTGGCTTGCGTCCGGTAATGTAGATCCTGCATTGGTAGGAGACTTGCTTGCAGACTATATTGATCAAGGTGGTAAAGTGATTGCCAACTGTTTTGCTTATGACTATGATGCATGGGCACTTGAAGGTAGATTTATTACGGATGGGTATGGACCCTTTACAGGAACTTCTACGGACTTCTTTGGAAGTACAGCACTGGGGACAGTTCACTCACCTGACCATCCTGTAATGGATGGAGTTAGCTCAATTTCAAACTCATACTTATGGCAAAACCCTACATTGGCAGCTGGAGCTACGCTTTTAGCAGATTGGGATGATGGAAATCATTTTGCAGCAGCTAACGACAATGTGCTGGCGTTAAACATACTCCCTAGTGATGGTAGTGGTGCTCCTGGATGGACCGGGGACCTTGCTGTTTTATATCATAATGCCATATTATGGTTATCTGGTAGTGGTATAGTTTCAACTGATATCGAGTCAGGTGTGTTGGCCGAGGGCGAATCAATAGATGTAACGGTGACCATAAGTGCTGAAGGGCTTGAGTCTGGTGCTTATCAGGCCTCTATTGATATTTCATCAAATGATCCTTCGTCACCATTGACACAAGTTCCTGTTGATCTTACGGTATTAGGTCCGGCTGTTACAACTAACCCTGAAGAGATCGAGGTTACTGTATTGCAAGGCTTGTCGGAGTCAAGAACATTGACCTTATCAAACAATGGTACTGATGATGCGAATTTCGTCATAGACATTGTTAATAGCTCACCTGATGCAGAGCCTAGTTTTGTTATTGATAACGAACCGCCTCGTACTTCTGCTTTCAGTGGGTCGCAGCTTGATGTGGCCTCTCCGGTGCAGAAGACAGTAAACCAGGCAGCTGCCGGTGATGAAGTCTATAGTACCGGATTTGAGAATTTTTCAATTGGCAATATTAACGGCCAGCAAGGCTGGGTAGGCCAATTTGGAAATTGGAGAGTAGAAAACTTCGATCCAAAAACAGGTAATAATCACTTTCAGGGGCTTTCTGATGGTCTGGGACAGTCAGTTGCTTATACTCCTGCACTAGATTTGACTACCGAAGCTGTAACTACAGCATCTATGGATGTATATCTTGAAGAAGGAGCCTCTTGGTGGATATCAACTGAATCTTCATCAGCTATCAATGGTCGAATTATTTTTGATCCAGATGGTAATGTAGTAGTTGTATCTGATGATGGAGCTGGTGGAGCTCAGTTGGATACACTGTTATTCAATGTTCCTGATGACTATTTCAATTTAGGGCTTGAGGTTGATAAGACTACTGAGAAATTCAAAATTTATATTAATAGCGTAGAAGTATTTGAGGCAAATGCTTTCTCAACTGATCTGGAATTTTTGGTTGTACTTTCTTTAATGGAAGTATCAGGGCCTGTATTCAACTTAGACAACGTCAATATTTATGAAGGTAGATATGTGCCAGAATTCTTAACACTTTCACAGATGGATGGTGTAATACCAGCTGGCTCGAGTGTAGATGTTAGTGTTGATTTCGATGCATCAAACGTAGCTTTCGGCACGTATTTTAGAGATTTAAGAGTGTTTATCAATGAAGCACCTTCACCTGATATTGTAATTCCAACTACGTTTAATGTAACTGGAGCATCTGCAATAGAAGTGACACCACAAGTATTAGAGCAAGTGGTCAACTATCAGGAATCTGAAACCAGGGAGGTGATGATTAACAATACTGGCGGACAACCTATCAATTTCGCAGTTTCAGTATTAGGTGCTGATTTGTCTAACCAATCGGCACAATCAAGTCAAATGGCTGCAAGCAAGCGTTCTGGCGCTAAGTATGAGCAATATATGACCTACGAAAAACAACGCGAATTTTCAGGAGGAATAGCACAATTAATGGTTGGTGAGACTTTATTCCTTGAAGATTTCGAAAGTGGTACTTTCCCTCCTGCAGGATGGTCAGTTGTTGATAATGAAGGTAGTGGGTTACAATGGGATGTGTTGGAAGAACATGGCCTGGAAAATTGGAGCGGTAGCGGACAAGCTGCAGCTGTAAACAGTGATGCCAACCAAGGCGTAGAATTTGACACCGAACTCATTACACCTGTCATTGACATTGCAGGTAGAACTGGTGTTGTTGTACAATACAGTGTTAACTACATCAATTTCATTGGGCTAGACTTTTTAGACCTTGATGTGACTACTGATGGTGGTACAACATGGACGAATGTCTTAAGCTGGAACGAGAGCCATGGCTCTTTCTTTAGTACACCTGGAGAGTCTGTTTCAGTAGAGCTTGATGACTATGTAAGTGGTGCGTCAACTATGCAATTGAGATGGAGGTATTATGATCCAAACTCAGGAGATTGGGATTACTATGTACAAATTGACGATGTGGAAGTGATGGCCGATGCCAATGCCTGGCTAACTGTAAACCCTGCTTCAGGAATGGTTCCTGTTGGACAAAATGTGCCGGTTGATGTGACCTTTGATGCTTCAAAGGTAGATCCTGATGAATACTTTGCAGGGATTTTGGTTAATAGTAATGCTGCCAATACACCTGTTGCGTCTGTATTCGCCATTATGGAAGTATTAGAACCAGCTGAGATAGCAGTGAATCCAACTTCAATGGAACAAACATTGGTGACAGGTTTTTCTGAAACGCAAACATTGTCTATTACCAATAATGGCGAAAGCATTTTGAGATACAATTTGGGTGGTTTTGCTAAAGATGCCCAAGTCGTCTCAGTAAGTAAGGGAGTGACTAATAGAATAGAATCCAATTTACGTACTGACGCCTATCAGGGTGAGTTATATACAGGTAAGCAAGCTATTGCATTAAGCAATGTTCAAAAAAGTGCCGCAATGCCTGTTTATGGAACCGATTTCGAATCTTTTGACTTAGGTGATATCAATGGTCAAAATGATTGGTTTGGTCAATTTGGAAATTGGACAGTGGAAGCTGAAAATGCGGATAGCGGTAATCAACATTTCAGAGGCTTATCTGATGGACTGGGACAATCTTTGGCGATTTCTCCTAGCGTAGGAATTGGAAGTGAAGCCACTTCGTCATTTACTACGGATGTTGCTGTTGATGGAACTGGAGTGACCTGGCAATTGATTCCACAATCTCCAACTGCTGAATTGATACTGACAAGAATACAGTTTAATCCTGACGGATCAGTTGATGCGTTGGTTGATGATGGAGCTGGTGGTACTATATTTGAAAATGTTTTACCTGCTGCGCCAACTGGGTATTTCAACCTTAAAGTTGAAAGTGACAGGGCCACTGGACAGTTTGATGTTTTTGTAGATCAGGAGCTAGTATTTACAGGCCAAGGTTTTGCCGGTGATATAGAAGAGGTAGCTGTACTTTCGTTAATGGAAAGTGCCGGACCTACTTTAGATCTTGACGACATTAATATTTGGGATGGAGAAGCTCCTATTCCATTCTTATCGACAAATCCTGAATTTGGAGATATAGCCTCTGGGGAAACTGTTGAAATTGAGGTGACTTTTGATGCTTCTCAACTTGAGAAAGGAATTTACGAAGATCAAATCATTGTCTTTAATAATGATCCTGAAAATCCAGAAGTGGTGGTGCCAGTTACACTGGAAGTAATAAATCCACCTGCTTTGGAAGTTGATCCTGAGTCTATCGAAAGTTATGTTTATATAGGTAGCACCAAAGATCATAATATGACTATCACCAACACAGGTGAGGCTAATTTAAGGTTTGGTTTTGCAGGCTTTGGCGATGCACCTGACGCGGGTGTCTTCGCAAAACCAGAATCTGTCGAACTTACTCAAGAACAACTAGCTAAAAAGAATCGTGATGACGCAAACTCTGTCGCTCAGAGTGCATTCAAACCTATCACCTATATGGAAGGTGAACAGCTTCTTTATGAAGGGTTTGAAGGTACCTTCCCACCTGAAGGTTGGACTACTTTAGATAATGAAGGAAATGGTTTGGTATGGGGTGCTACTACAGACAATTATTCAAGTGGATTGGGTAATGCAGTGATGGCAAATAGTGATGCCTTTGGTACGGCAGACTATGATACCGAATTAAGAACTCCTGAAATGGATGTAGAAGGTAAAGAGGGAGTTGTTATCCAATACTTTGCTAGTTATCAAAACCTTGCCAATCTTGACTTTCTTGACCTGGATATTAGCACAGACGGAGGAGCTAGTTGGACCACGGTACTTAGTTGGAACGAAGACCACGGTTCATTTTTCGGGCTACCAGGAGAATTTGTCAGCATAGAATTGGATGACTATGTTTCAGGAGCCCCCACAATGATGTTAAGATGGCATTATTATAATCCTAATTCTGGTGATTGGGATTGGTACGCACAGATTGATGAAGTTGAAGTTCTTTACGAAGGCATACAGTGGTTAACCGTTGACCCTGGGCAAGGTGTCGTAAGCGGAGGAGAGTCATTAGATGTTACCGTTACATTTGACGCAACGGAAGTTGAGCCTGGTACTTATGAAAAGGAGTTGTTGCTATTGACTAATGTACCTGATCAGCCTGAAAAGGCATTGGATATGACCATGCATGCGGTTATAATTGAAGACCTCGAACTGGCAACAACTTGTTCTGATAATCCAGACGAGGAAAGAAGATGGGAAGTAAATAACCCTAATGCTTTTGAGGTTGATGCTTATTGGTTTATAGTTGGTTCTGCAGAGGGAGATAGTATTGCACTAGCTCCAGGCATAAATTACTTTACCAGTGAGACACAAACGGATAGGCCAAATGACGTAAAATTAAAATGGTTAGATCATACTGGCACCACTAAGGAAGAGGTTGCGCAGAGTAGCGGACTACCTTGTCTTGTAGAAGATATGGATCTTACTGCGATGTGTAGTAATAACCCTGATATCTTTAGAAGATGGAGAGTCCGTAACCCTAATCCTTTCCAGGTAATGGTTAATTGGTCTGTGGTTGGTTCATCACAATCAGGTATAATATATGCTGAAGGCGATATGGACACGTTCTTCTATACTGAAACTGTTGATGGACCTAATCAAACAATTATTAAATGGGTAGATGAAAATGGTGTGGAGCAGCACAAAATGAAAACTTCAAATGGTGCTATATGTGATGTTGATAATTCTTGTTTTGGAGGAGAGGTTATAGCCTTTGATCAAGGGTTAAGAAAGAAGGGTACAATGGTTCCTCCAAGAAGGAGCATACCTGAAAATGCATTGGGTACACCTGAAGAGAATGATGAAATCAATTTCGTATCCTTAGGTATAGGAGGCTCACTTACTATAAAACTAAATAGTATAGTTGTTGACCAACCAGGCAATGATTTCATGGTAGTAGAAACATCCTTTAATGATATTGGAGATCCTTGTGAAGCATACCCGGAAAAAGCTGATGTATATGTTTCACTCGATGGGGAGTCTTTCTACTTATTAGGTACAGCTTGTAAGGATACTGAGTTTGATATTGCGACCAGCGGTCTAATGGAAATAGAGTATGTTAAATTTGTTGACGTTACCGATGTCAATGCTAACCATATTGGTCCGGCAGCTGATGGCTTTGATGTTGATGGCATCCATTGTATTAATGCGCATTATTCTCAAGCTCAGCAGATGTCATTCGGAAGTTTACCTAACACTATACCGGATGAGGAAGCAGATGAAGTATTTACTTCACCTAATCCATTCAAAGAACAGATTAATGTTAAGCTAAAAATGGAGAGTGAAGGTAAGTATTTAATACGTCTGCATGACACCTTTGGTATGCTGGTACATGAGGAAGAAGTACATTCAGCTCATGGGCAGATAGAGTCAGTAATTAACACTATGAGCCTGGCCAGCGGAACTTACTTTGTGACTGTTGTGTCAGAAGATGGATCATATCGAAAAACACATACTTTGATTAAGAATTAAATTAAATTTGTATTTAATTCAGGAGCCAGTGCCAAAGCGCTGGCTCCTTTTTTTATGAGCTAAACGCAACTTGTATAAATGTTAAAAAAGATAATTACCTTACTCTTAACTGTTGTAGCTATCTACGTTGCTACTTCAATTTTTGCTTTTTTATTAAGTATAGTTGTTAATACGGTTAGGGATTATGATCCCAAATTATGGCTTTTGATTATGCCATTATTAGTGGTAGGGTTTTTAATGATGATCTACCTTTTTGATTTAGGGAGGTTCCTGAGGATATTTATTTATACAAACATCGGATTAGGACTTAAGAGTATTTTATTGACTCTATATTATGACCTTTGTAATATTGAATGGAATCATACAGCGACAACAAGAAACCTGACTGTCTTCATCCTGGTGCTAACCGCTCTTTTAGTGGTTTTAATTTATAAAAAGAAAGGCCTTAAGATTAATGAAATTGCATTAGCCATGGTTTCGGTTGTTGTGTTTGAAGTTGCTGCCAGGGATGAGTATTTAAGTATCGTGTTTTTTCTAAACCGGCTATTTTAGGGCTAATTGATTATAGGTCTTTAAGCAGAAAAGTATCTCTGAGTGAGATGCGCTTATTATTTTTTACGAACTTAATTACCTATATATTTGTAATTCGATTACAACGTAATTGTATCACATTGGGGCCGACCGGTTTCGACAGGATGAGTGGTTACGTATGTAAGCATGCAGGCGCATGGGATGAGCGCCTTGATCAATAGTTCCACAATTTACTTGGCGAATCTAATTACGCCATGGCTGCCTAATCATAACTTAGATGTTATGATTGACAGGCTTAATTGATCACCGCCAAAGCGGGATCGAGCCACATTCCTCAAAACCTTTGTTCTGTAGGTTTTGCTTTTGGAGTGTCGATAAACAGGACTAGTGCAAGCAGGTTTGTGATGCTTGTACGAAATTCATCGCAAATAAGGTTGAGTTTGGTTGCTGCCTACCTAGCTTAACTCGAAAATCAGAAGTGTAGCTAAGCATGTAGAAGATACGATAGTTGCCTTCACTGGACGAGAGTTCGAATCTCTCCGGCTCCACATTTAATGAATCAATTGATTCAAAAACCCTTTAATCGTATGATTAGAGGGTTTTTTGTTTTTTATAGGGTCAAATAATTCATAAATAATCAAATGTAAGGTGCGTGATTAGGTGCGTAATTTCAAGTATGCAATTACGAACCAACTATATTATAAAATACTGATAATCAAATAGTTATAAAACGAATAATTCATCTAAAAACTATGTAATACCTATTTTTTTTCTTATTTTAGGAGTATAATTAATACAGAAATTACCAATTTCTATGGATCATACGTTTAGAGTTCTTTTCTTTTTAAAACAGGATAGTAGATTCGTAAAAACTAGTGCACCAATTTATTTGCGTATCACAGTCAATGGCAAACGGGCTGAGCAATCAACTAAACAGATAATTGATCCAAAGAGGTGGGATCCAAGCTCAGGTCGTGTAAAAGGAAATAGAGAAGATGCAAGGGTTATAAACTCGGCACTAGATGATCTTCAACTTAAGGTTAATCGAATACATAGCAGGTTGGTAGATTTAGAGCAGGAAGTGAGTGCCAAATCCATTAAGAATATTCTAAATGGGAAGGATCAGAATAGAAAGTCTATAATAGAAGTATTTGAGTATCATAATCAACAAATGAAAACTCAAGTAGGTAAGGACTATTCACTTGGGACTTATACCAGGTTCGAAACAACGTTGAAACATCTAAAAGAATTTTTGAAACATCAGTATCAAAGAGAAGATTATGGCCTTTCTGAACTTAACTATTCATTTATTACTCACTTTGAATATTACTTTAAAACAGTAAGGAATTGCAATCATAATACCACACAAAAATATATTCGCAACCTTAGGAAGATTGTAAATCTAGCAGTTATTAATGATTGGTTAGAGAAGGATCCATTTGCCAAATACAAAGTTAAACTCAAAGAAGTGAAAAGAGACTACCTCACCAAGGATGATTTGATAGCTATGGAGAGTAAAGAGTTTTCCATTGAAAGGTTAGATCAGGTGCGTGATGTATTCGTATTTTGTTGCTATACAGGGCTTGCATATACTGATGTTGAAAAACTGACATCAGAGAATATATCAAAGGGGTTGGATGGTGACTATTGGATTTTTATTGACAGAACAAAGACAGGAAGTCCTTCAAACGTTCCATTATTACCAAAGGCACAAGAACTTATAGAAAAATATCTTGATTCTCCGGTTACAAAAAACTCCGGGAAGCTTCTTCCTGTAATCTCAAATCAAAAAATGAATGCTTACCTTAAGGAGATTGCTACAGTTTGTGGAATTAATAAGAACATAACATTTCATATCGCCAGGCATACTTTTGCTACAACAGTTACTTTATCAAATGGGGTGTCGATAGAATCTGTGAGCTCTATGCTTGGGCATAAGAATCTAAAGACAACACAAATTTATGCGAAGGTGGTTCAGGAGAAAGTGAGTGGGGATATGAAAAAGTTAAAAGAGTCAATGGCTACCGAATCCAAGAAAGCATCTAATCAATAAATTCCTCCACAAACTCCATATCTATGCCAGCATACTCAGCGAACTCATGAGTAGTAACGAATTGATGACTTTCTTTTTGTAATTCATCTTTTATTTTTTTGATCATATACCTTCCATAGCGCTCACTTTTTCCTGTGATGCGCTGGATGTCCTTTGGATATATTATGATTCGTTTTAACCTCATTTTATACTACTAATACTTTATCTATACCTAACCGATACGGCATCTTCGGCAAAAGCCTTCAATACCTATCTAAAGCGGAATTGATAATTAGATTCACCAA